>Ga0105248_10005309_pt1 | contig 14181 bp, 13 predicted proteins | sample KBSS34metaG_FD_81524 | JGI IMG/M metagenome (GOLD analysis project Ga0105248, IMG submission 81524) | Switchgrass rhizosphere microbial communities from Kellogg Biological Station, Michigan, USA - KBS S3-4 metaG | ecosystem: Host-associated > Plants > Roots > Rhizosphere > Soil | place...
GCCACCGCCGAGCCGCCCGCAATCGAAGGCACCAGCGAAATCGTATCGCCGTCCGCCGTCGGAGTCGTGTCTTTGCTGAGGTAGCGAATGTCTTCGTCGTTCAGATAGACATTCACAAAGCTCCGCACCTTGCCTTCATCGGTAAAGATCTGTTTGCGCAGGTCGGGAAACTGGCCGGTCAAGGCGTTCAGTACGTCGCCCACCGTGCCGCCCGGCACGGTCACGGAATCCTGCTTCCCCGTGAACTGCCGCAGGGGTGTAGGTATCAAAACTTTCGGCATATCAGTAAATCAACTCCTCTTTCGCCGCATCGGTCTGGTCGAAGTTGGGCAGCCAGCTATTGGCATGGTGAAACTCGCCCTTCTGAATGGATAGCACGACGAACGAATACCACGGGCACGAATTCTGCAGGTCGGTCTTCGAAAAATACGCGTCGCAATCGGGATGGGAATGATAAATCCCAATCAGATCCATGCCCTTCTCCCGCGCTGCCTTATCCGCAGCCAGCAGATCTTCGGGACGCAGTTCGTAACGAGCCGCCTGCGCACCCTCAAAGGCATTCTCCAATACCATCCCGACTTTGACGTTCTTCGTTTCGCCGTCCGTTGAACCGAGCATCGCACCGCAGCACTCGTTCGGATAAGCCTCACGGGCGTGCTTCACCATCGACTGCCAGGCTTCGTTTTCAATACGGATCATTTAGTCGTCCCAGAAATGTTCGCTGAGATATTTCTCGGCGCTATCGCAAAGGACCGTCACGATCGTGGCCGACTCGCCGCGAGCGGAAATCTCCTTTGCCAGCATCGTCGCCGCGTGCACATTGCATCCCGACGAGATGCCCACCAACAGCCCTTCTTCGCGCGCCAGCCGCCGCACCATCTTATAGGCGTCTTCCGTCTCGACCCAGAGATTCCCGTCCGCCATCTGGTCGTCGTAAAATCCGGGCCGGATCGCGGTCGGCATATGCTTCAATCCTTCCAGGCCATGGAAGCCGCTGGAAGGCTGTGCCGAATAACATTTAACATCGGGCAAATCGCGTCGAAGGCGACGCGTGGTCCCCGTAAAGGTGCCGCTCGTGCCCATTGCCGCCACGAAATGCGTAATCCGCCCTCCGGTCTGGTTGATAATCTCCGGTCCCGTGCCCTCGAAGTGAGCTTTCCAGTTTGCCGGATTATTGTACTGGTCGGGATAGAAGTAGAGGTCCGGATCGGCCATGTAAATCTGCCGCACCATGCGAATCGCCCCGTCCGATCCTTCGTTCGCATCGCTGAACAGGCACTCGGCACCGTAAGCGTTCAAGATGCGCTTTCGCTCGAGGGACGCATTCGCGGGCAGCACCAATTTCACGCGATAGCCGCGATTGGCGCCGATCATCGCATACGCAATGCCCGTATTCCCGCTCGTGGAATCCAGAATGATGCGTTGATGATTCAGCTTGCCGGAGCGCTCGCCATCCAGCACCATGTTGAGCGCCGCGCGATCTTTCACCGATCCGCCCGGATTGAAATATTCCGCCTTCGCGAAAATCTCGACTCCTGGATACGCCTCCGGAATCCGTTCCAGCCGCAAAAGCGGTGTATTGCCGACCGTCGCCAGGAGCGGCTCGGCCTGGGGTCGTGTGAAGCTTCCGATGGGGTGAAGATGCGCCATGAACACCTACTTGGATTCATTTCCACCCATTCAGGATGCGATAAACGCATCTCAATGTAAGGAAAGGAATTATCGGTTCTCTGAGTTCTTTGCCATTGTACCATCACCCCAAACCCTGTCAACGAAGTAGGAATGGGCTCGCCGCCTGCAACCGCAATTCCGTCCCACACGTCTTCTGATATAGTTACCTCAGAAGTACGCCTATGCGATCTTGGAAAACTCTGGTTTTGTCTGCCGCCGCAATCATTGTGGTGGCCAGCCTGTTGACGGGTCAAGAGCAAGGCCCCCTCAAGAATCCCGGTGGCGCCACCGTTGCCAAGCCTCGCAAACCCGAGGACAAGAAGGACGGTGACGGCGACCTTCCCAAGATTCCGTCGCAATACAAACGAAATCCTGACGCTCCACTCGATACCCAGCCCGCGATTAAAGTCGACGTCGATGTCGTTACGCTCGACGTGTCGGTCCTCGATAACAAAGGCCATTTCATCCCCGGGATTCCGAAGGGGAACTTCCGCATCCTCGAAGACAACGTACCGCAGCAGCTCAAGGGCGTCACGATGGGCGAGGCTCCGCTCACGATCTCAATGGTCATCGAGTTCAGCAACAAGTTTCAGCAGTATTGGGGTCCGGCCTGGTATCAGACGCTGCAACTCGCCTGGGGATTTGCGAGCACGCTGAAACCTCAAGACTACGTCGCGGTTGTGGCTTATGACATTAAGCCTGAAATCCTGACCGATTTCACGACCGATCGCAGCAAGACGCAGGAAGCGCTCTCGCGCCTGACGATTGCGGCCTGGAGCGAAGCGAATCTCTTCGATGCTATCACCGATACGGCGGATCGCATGTCTACGATTGAAGGCCGCAAGGCGATCCTGCTCCTCACGTCGGGTATTGACACCTTTAGCAAGATCACGTACGACCAGACACGCAAGAAGCTCCAGGAGGCCGGCGTTCCGATCTACGCCATCGGGCTGATGCAGACCCTCCGCGAGTTGATCGATGCCCGCGGCGGTATGGGCTCGATTCAACGTATGGACTTCCTGCAGGCCGATAATCAGCTCCGCACCTTCGCCAAGGAAACCGGCGGCCAGGCATTCTTCCCCCGCTTCCAGGGCGAATCTCCGCAAATCTTCCAGGAGATTCATCAAGCGCTGCGAAATCAGTACGTCTTGACTTACCAGCCAACGAACAAGGCGCACGATGGAACTTTCCGCAAAATCAAGGTCGAACTCGTGAATCCGGCAACTAATGAGCCGTTGCCGGTGAAAGACGAAAAGGGCAAGCCGATCAAGTATTCGATCGTTGCCAAGGCTGGCTACAAAGCCCCCCGAGAAGTGGAATAGAATTCAGACTCGAAGTTTGAATTCAATTGAACGCCGGACTGCATGCCGCAGTCCGGCGTTTCTGTTTGTGATAGTCTTTCCCGATGAACGATTCCCTTGAGCAACTCATTCGCGAAGCCTATGCGGCCTTCGGCCGTGGTGATATGGATGGCTATCTCCGCGCGTGCACCGACTCGTTCGAATTCGTCGTACCCGGGCAAGGCGGAATCTGCGGACGCTGGGTTGGCAGGGAAGGACTCTGGGAATTAGCCGGCAAGGCGATGTCGATTACGGGAGGAACGTTCCGGGAGGAAGTGGAAGACGTACTGGCAAACCCAACCCACGCAGTCGTCCTGGCACGCCATCACTTTATTCGCGACGGTATGCAAAAGGATTATCACACCGCCCACGTCTACGAAATAATTCACGGCAAGCTGGCACGATGCTACGAACAACTACGCGACCCCGCCATTTTCCACGACGCCTGGGGATCCTCTCCGTCATAGCCAGTACAAAAGCACCGCTTACTTTAGGTGTGCGGGCCGGTAAGCTCCAAACATCTTCCTTCGACCATGTTGCCAGCGTCCAATCTGAATAGCTTCCGCCGTTGTCAAGCACTGAATCTCGCGCTTTTAGAAGACGATGGAAATTCGTTGACAGTCCCGTTACGCCTCTGTTACTCTCGCATCCGTCCCAAACATGAACTTGCCCCTTCTTCCACATCCGACGATCCTGCTCGTGGACGACAATCAGGATGGATTGCTCGTAAGAAAAGCGCTGCTCGAGGAAATCGGCTGCAGCGTCGAGACTGCCCATAATGGTGAAGAGGGCCTGAAACTCTTTCAATCCGCCAACTTCTCGGTGGTGATTACGGATTATCGAATGCCAGGGATGAATGGGGTCGAATTCATTGGCAGGATTCGGAGCCTCAACGCCAACGCCCGCGTTATTCTCCTGTCGGGCTTTGTCGACCCTCTGGGTTTAACGGAAGAGAACACCGCCGCCGATCTTGTGGTTGCCAAAAGCTCCAACGAAGCGTCTCATTTGGTTCGCGGTGTGAAACGCCTGATGAATCGTACCGCGGCGCGCAAGCCTCCTAACCGGCAGCGATCGGTTGCCTCCCGCGGGCGCGCTACCGGCCTTTGAATCTGCCACACTGAGAACGTGGCGTTCTTTACACCCCGTCTGGTGGTTGGATCACTTCTTCTGGCCTTGGCCGCTTTGGCGGCTACGAAACGGCCCGCGGCGCCCCTGCCCAAGCCCAATCCCGCCGTCTTGAAGGCATCGCCCACTGTGCGCCGCTGGATGAAGACGATGACTTTGCACGACGAAGTCGCCCAATTAGTCTTTATCGCGTTTCACGGGGAAGCCCCCAACGTTCGCTCGAAAGAATATCGCCGTTTCGTCCGCCTGATTCACGACACCAAGATCGGCGGCCTTGTTCTCAACAACGTTTCGAACGGCCGCACCATCCAGAAGGCCGAACCCTACGCCGTGGCCGCTTTCGTGAACCGCCTCCAGCGGATGACTGCCGTCCCTTTGATGGTCGCAGGCGATTTCGAACGCGGCGCCTCCATGCGGGTTGACGGAACCACGGTATTTCCGCACGCTATGGCGCTCGGCGCTACGGGAGACCCTACGTTCTCTCGTTACGAAGGCGAGATCACAGCTCGGGAGGCGCGAGCCCTCGGCGTCCAGTGGCTTTTCTATCCCGTCGCCGATGTCAACAACAATCCGGACAACCCTATCATCAACATCCGCTCCTTCGGCGAGAATCCCAAAGACGTCGCGGCGCACGTGAAGGCCTTCATCGAAGGCGCGCATTCCGACAAACGCAACTTCGTCCTCACGACCGCCAAGCATTTCCCGGGGCACGGTGACACCGCGGTTGACACCCACGCGAATCTTGCCAGCATCCCGGCCGATCGCGATCGTCTCGACCGGCTCGAACTGGTCCCTTTCCGGGCGGCGATCGAGGGCGGCGTTGACGCCATCATGACGGCCCACATTGCCGTACCCGCGCTCGCCCCACCCGATCTTCCGGCCACTCTCTCCCCAGCCATCCTCACCGACCTTCTGCGCAAGCAGCTAGGCTTCAACGGACTGGTGGTGACCGACGCGCTCGAAATGGGCGGCATCGCCAAAGGGTATAGTGCCGGCGAGGCATCCGTGAAAGCACTCGAAGCGGGCGCTGATACGCTCCTCATGCCAGCCGATCCCGACGCCGCCATTGCCGCTGTCATGAGCGCCGTCAACAGCGGCCGGCTCACCCGCCAGCGCATCCAGACCAGCGTCCTTAAGATTCTCGCGGCGAAGGAGAAGGTCGGCCTCGACAGGAAGCGCTTCGCCGACGTCGAATCGCTCGGTGATGTCATCGACTCGCCTGAATCCAACGAAATGGCACAGGAGATCGCGAATCGTGCCGTTACCCTCGTGCGAAACACGGGCAGTCTGATTCCCTTGGCGGCACCCGAACGAAGCTGTTTCATCGTGCTCTCCGAAAGCCGGTACTCTGCCGAGGGCCAGGCATTCACCAACGAAGTGCGCAAGCGTGTCGATGCGCCCTCCGCCAAACCCCCCGCGCGTGCCGCCATCCTGACGCTCGATCCGTCTATCCCACGCCAGCAGATCGAAGATAGCCTCAGCAAATTTGCCGGTTGTGAGACTTACACGGTAGCCGCCTTCGCCGCCGTGACCGCCAATCGTGGTATCGGCCTCGGCGGCGATCTGGGGCACGCCATCGAAATCATCACAGCCACGGGCAAGCCCATCGTGATGGTCGCGCTGGGCAACCCCTACCTGCTGCGCAGCTTTCCCCAAGTCAACGCTTACCTCGCCACGTTTAGCACCGTTCCGCCATCCGAAATCGCGGCGGTCCGCGCGCTCTTTGGCGAGATCAACATACGGGGTCATCTACCGGTAGCAATTCCAGGCCTCGCTGGTTATCATGACGGTATACAACTAACGGGAACTAAGGCGATTCGAATCACTGGTTCCCAGCAATAGTCGGCTATACTTGTGGCGCAATGCAGCTCACTCCAATTCCGCCCGGTGTGGAAGCGATTCTATTAACGTTAGTTCTCGGAGCGGCAGTATACGATGTGCGCTATCGCCGGATACCCAATTGGTTAACCGCCAGTGGCGTTGTGGTGGGGTTGGCCATCAATACCTTTCTGGGTCGCTTTAATATCAGTCCCGGTTGGGCGGGCCTCCGTTTCTCGCTGGCTGGATTCGCTCTCGGCTTCGGTGCCTATTTCGTACTTTACGCGCTGCGTGCGATGGGCGCGGGCGACGTGAAAATGATGGGAGCCGTCGGCGCCATGGTCGGCTGGGAAAACTGGTTCGGGATCTTCGTCATTACCGCGATTCTCGGAGGCATAATGGCCTTCATTCTCGTTGGCCGCCGGAAACGTAAAACAAAAACATTCTTCAACGTGGGCATCATCATCAATGAGATGAAGGCAGGCAGGCCCGCCTACCTTGCCAAAGAAGAACTGGACGTAAAGAGTCCGAAGGCTCTGGGCCTTCCTCACGGCGCCGTGATCGCCGTCGGCATTCTCTTCTTCCTGGCTGCTACCGCGCACTTTACCAAGTGATTCTTCGCCGCCCCATGGCAAGATAAAGACATGGGGTTTCGCTCCGCATTTTTCGAAGGCAATCAGACCATCACGGTGGGCCCTTGCGTTCCCGTTGACCCGGGCCCCGATCAGGTTCGCATTCAGGTCTCGTTTTGCGGAATCTGCGGTACCGACCTCCATTTGTTTCACGGCGCCATGGCGCATCGCCTGCACCTGCCGCACGTCATGGGACACGAAATGTCCGGCGTGATCGCGGCGGTTGGATCGCGCGTCGAAGGGTACCGGCCCGGTGACCGCGTCACCGTTCGCCCTCTCGATCCTTGCGGCCAATGTCCCGCTTGTATGGCCAGTCACCGTCACATTTGCCAGAATCTGAAATTCATCGGCATCGATGCTCCCGGTGCGCTGCAGGGCCTTTGGACCGTCCCGGTTCACACCCTCCACCGGTTACCCGAGTCGCTCTCACTGAAACACGGCGCCATGGTCGAACCGATCGCGGTCGCCTGTCACGATGTGCGCATGGGCGAAGTGAAAGCCGGCGACTACACTGTCGTAATCGGCGGTGGACCCATCGGTGTACTGATCGCTCTTGTCGCGCAAGCTCGTGGCGCTACTGTTCGCATGACAGAAGTCAATCCGTTTCGCATTCGCCTCGCCTCAGAACTCGGCATCCAGGTCATCAATCCCGCTGAGGTGGATCTCGTCGCGCTCGTCAATGAACAGACCGGTGGCGCGGGCGCGGACGTCGTCTTCGAAGTATCCGGTTCGGTTGCCGGAGTCGAGACCATGACGAAACTGCCGCGCACGCGCGGCCGCATCGTGGTTGTGGCGATCTTCGGAGAGGCCCCGAAAGTCGATCTCTTCCGTTTCTTCTGGCGCGAACTCAAGCTCACAGGCGCGCGCGTCTACGAGCCTGAAGATTTCGAAGCCGCGATTGGCCTCGCCTCCTCCGGCCAGTTTCCGCTCGATCGCCTCATCACGAGTGTTGTCCCGCTCGAAGGTCTCGGCGACGGTCTCCGTCAGATGGAGAGCGGTGGCGACGCAATGAAAATCCTGGTGAACTGTGCGGAGTAAATTTTGAGTATCCTCGATCGTTTCAAGTTGGACGGCAAGACCGCCCTCGTCACGGGTGCCCGTCGCGGCATCGGTAAAGCCATGGCCGTTGCGCTTGCCGAAGCCGGAGCCGATATCGTCGCGACCAGCGCCACGATGGAAGAGCACGGCGGCGCGCTCCGTAAGGAAGTGGAAGCCCACGGCAGCAGCTATTGGAGCTATCCCTGCGACCTGGGCGATCGTACAGCAGTGTACGCCTTCATCGAGACCGTGAAGCGCGATTGCCCGCCCATCGATATCCTCATCAACAACGCCGGCTCGATCCTGCGCAAGCCCGCCGCCGAACACCCCGATGAGTATTGGGATCGCATTATCGAAATCGATCTCAGTGCGCAATTCGTACTGGCTCGCGAGTTTGGTCGTGGCATGCTGGAACGCGGGGCAGGGAAGATCGTCTTCACCGCATCGCTGCTGAGCTTCCAGGGGGGCATCACGGTTCCCGGCTACGCGGCCGCCAAAGGTGGTGTCGCGCAGCTCACCAAGGCGCTCGCGAACGAATGGGCCGGCAAGAACGTGCAGGTGAACGCGATTGCCCCCGGCTATATCGCCACCGACAATACCGCCGCGCTTCAAGCCGATCCCGTGCGGAATCCAGCGATCCTCTCGCGGATCCCCGCGGGCCGTTGGGGCGATCCCGCCGACCTCGCCGGTGCCGTCGTTTACCTGTCCTCGCCGGCATCCGACTACGTCAGTGGCACGGTCCTGACAGTCGATGGCGGCTGGATGGGCAGGTAGCTTCCCTGCGGTGCGGAGCCGACTAAAAGTCGGCTGCTGGCAGGATTGCCCGCCCCACCATCCGGCTTATCGCGCTCCTCCGAACGAGAACCCAACCAGGAGTGACGCTTCGTTTCGCACTGCGCCGCTAAATCCAAATTCGCCTTCCGCTCCCCAGTGCGTGAACCGCACCTCAGGTGCGACCTTCAAAGCGCGCACTCGCATCGCGACGCCTGCGCCGCCCGTCACCCCATGCGTGGACAGGGCATATTGAGGCAAACGAAACGACGGGCCGGCTTCCACAAAAGGCGTCACTTTCCCCAATCGAAATCGGCATTTTGCCAGCACGGGAAACTGCCAGATCGCGGCCTCGGTGGCAGTGAACGTCGCAGACCTGACACCGTCCTGCGATATATTCCAGTTGTTCGTTTTTAGCAGCTTGTGGAGCGCATCGATCTCCACCGATAAGCCGGGCTTCAAATGAACTTCCAACGAAGGCCCCGCAATGAAACTTCGCAAGCCGGAGACATATCCGGTCCCGGGTACCTGCGTGTACGTGTAGGTCCCATCCGGTAACCGAACCGGCAGAATGGAGATCGTCGGAAAATTTCTGTCCACGGAATCCGTGGTCAGTCCCCATCCCACCACCGCCCCCAACGAGACGTGCGAATTGACCGGATTGAAATTCGAATCGGAAGCGCGGCTGATACCCAGCAGCAGCTCTAATTGATTCGGCTGCAGGCTCCCCGGCCGTCCGTCACTGCTCTCGCTCGCCCAGCGCGTGTACCGTACGGTCGGCGCAAAGTCGAAGCCATGCCAACGTGTTTCGATCCCGCCCCCGGCGGCGACTCCATAATGTGATGGGTTGAAATTCAGGTTGCCCGTCGTACGAAAAGAAGGTCCCGTTTCGACAAACGGCCTCCACCTGCCCGTTCCAAAGCGATACTTCGCCAGAATCGGAAACTCCCAGGTGACGACCGGCGATGGGGAGACGCTGTTGAGTATTCCGCCCTGCAGTACACTGGCCCACGTCAGATGCAGTTCGCGATACATCCCGTCCACTTCCAGAGCGAAATGCGGGCGAAAGCGATACTCCACCTTCGCGCCGGCGATCCAGTCTTTCTCCTGTGACCAGACGCGCGCGCCCGGCCCATTCGAATAAGGATTCGTTACATCCCGCGCCGCGTCCGTCAGGCTGCCGCCACCAATCAGCCCCACGGACAGATTCTGCCCGCGCGCCAAAGGCAAATCGATCAGGCTCCCGCCTACGATGAGAACTGCAGAAAATATGCGATGATTCACCCGTGGCGAATACTGGCACGTCCTTTGCCACCCGGCAACCCATGGCGAAATCACACCTCAACCGGATAAGAGTGTGCATGCCCGGCACAGATGTGTGCATCCGGATGGGAGTCGCCAGCGTGGTATACCGTATGCAGTCGCGCCTTCTCCTGCTCCTCCTTTGCCTGCTTCTTCCGAGCGCCGCCCAAACGCCCTTCCGGGTGGACGTACAACTCGTTAACGTCGGATTCTCCGTCCGCGACCGAACCGGCAAGCTTGTTCCGGATCTGACCCAGGATGACTTCGAAGTCATCGAGGATGGCGTTCCGCAAAAGGTTGCCTTCTTCGCCAAGAGTGCCGATGTCCCACTCAACCTCGGCCTGATCGTCGATATCAGCGGCAGTCAGGGCACCTTCGTCAAGCAGCATCACAAAGACCTCAAGACATTCCTGACCGCCGTACTTACCGCGCAGGACCGTGCGTTCCTGGTCTGTTTTGGAAGCCACGCGCGTCTCGTTACCGAGCCGTCACCTTCGCCGAAGTTCCTCGCCGACGCGCTGGAAGGCTTTGAAGGCACCAATCGAAAAGCGGAGTACCCCATCCTGGGTCCGCGCGAGATTCGCACCGGTGGCACGTCGTTCTACGATGCCATCTACCATTCCACGCGCCAGATGCTGTCGAACACCGGCAACGCCCGCCGCGCCATCATCGTCTTCAGCGACGGCGAAGATAACTCCAGCGCGCATCACATGCTCGACGTAATTGAAGCTGCCCAAACCAGTAACGTGCTGCTCTTCTGTATCCGCTACACCGAATTGCGCAATGGGCTCTGGAACGCGCGCAATAAATATGGAATGAGCGTGATGGAGCGCATCGCCCGTGAAACCGGAGGCAACGATTTCGACGCTCGCGAGAAATCTCTCGCGCAGCACTTTAAGGAAATCGGAGACCAGTTGCGCACATCGTACGAGTTGGGCTACCACTCCACCAGCCCCGCCACCGACAAGACTTTTCACAAAGTGGTCATCCGCCTGAAAGACGAAGCCAAGGCAACGGACCTGACCGTCCGCGCAAAGACCGGCTACTACACCCACTTCAACGACAATTGATTTAGTAGGGCGGGCAATCCTGCACCGCGGACCCGTTTTCCAGCGGGTCCAGCCGCCTGAAAAGGCGGCTGCGGCCAGGATTGGCTGCCCACAGGAGCTCCACTCTAGTGAATCGTTGGCCCGCCGGGGCCATGCTTGCGCATGTAAACCTGAAACTTTTTCTTCGCCCGTTGCAGTTTCCACTGACGGTATGCTCCGCGATAATCAGGGAGATTCAGCGTTGGCACCTTCTGCTTGATATACAAGTACGCAAACGCCGCGCCGCCCAAATGCGCCACCGTGCTGACGCCTGTATTGGGCCCCAAGGTGGCGAGCAGTTCCACCGCCACATAAATCATCACGGCATATTTTGCCTTCATCGGGAAGACAAAGAACATCAGAATGATGGTGTCGGGGAAGAGAATCCCGAACGCCACCAGCACTCCGAAGATCGCGCCCGACGCGCCGATCGTGAATACGCCCCACTCCCCGAAAATAATGTTCGCGATCAGTACGCAAACGCCAGCCACCGTGCCACACAGCAGATAGAACTTGAGGAACCGCCGCATCCCCCACGCCTGCTCGATCGGCATGCCGAAGAACCACAGCCCCAACATGTTGAACAGCACATGCATTGTGGCGAAATGCACAAACATGTAGGTGAAAACCTGCCATACGAACAGGTTGCGGATCGCCGTTAACGGGCTTAACGCAAGCAACACCCTGACGTGCTGCTGCAGTCCCTGGCCTCCGAGATAGCAGATCAGGAAGACCGCCGTATTGATAATCAGCAGCCACTTAACACCATTCGGGAAATAACTCAGATAGGACGAACTGGTGTAGCGGTACCGGTTCTGAGGCATCGTGAATCTCTAGAAGTAGAATATCAGACGCAGGATTTTTGCCGCTTATGACGTGGCCGCGCCAGGGCCTCGCCCATAGCGATTCAGCAGGATAGAGCACAACTGCAGCAGCCCTGCGGCGCCCAACCATACCTGCCAGTGCGAGAAGAGTCCCGAGGGAATCGCAAAGCTGTTGGTCCAATTCAGGTCCGCGGCAATCCGCCACAGCGCGAGCGCAGAAGCTACCACCGCTGTCGGGGTGAGCAAGGCGGCGAACGCCAGCGCAATTTCCCGGTTCTTCCGGAACTGTTTACCGATCTTGGGCCCCCGGCCCAAACGGATCCGAACTACCATGGCTCTGCCATACCAATCTACCAGTTTTTGAGTTAGATTATACTCTTCGGTCAGGAAGAGACAATCGTGAAAAAAATCAATACAGCAGTCTTCGGAACCGGCTTTGTGGGGCGGGTCCACCTGGAAGGGATTCGCCGGCTCGGCTACGTGAATGTCTATGCGATCGGCGAGCCCCAGATCGAGAAAGCGAACCAACTCGCCGCGGAGTTCGGCGTGGAGAAGACGGATGCGGATTATCGCCGCATCCTCGAAGATCCGGCCGTCGAAGCCGTACACGTGTGCACTCCCAACTTTATGCACTTTCCGATCGCCAAAGATGCACTTCTGGCCGGCAAGCACGTGATTTGCGAGAAGCCCCTCGCCACCTCCGTGGCCGAAGCCCGTGAGCTCGTCGCCCTCGCCGCCGAAAAGAAGTTGCGCAACGCGACCTTCCACAATCTGCGTTTCTATCCCCAGGTTCAGCAGATGCGCCGCATGATTGAGGACGGTGACCTCGGCGATATTCTCATCGTGCAGGGCACGTATTCCCAAGACTGGCTGCTCTACGACACCGATTGGAACTGGCGCCTCGATTCCAAGCATAACGGCCCCTCCCGCTGCCTCGCCGATATCGGCTCGCACTGGTGCGACATGGCCGAGCACATCACCGGCCAGCGCATCACCTCCCTCTGCGCCGATATTCAGACCTTCCACAAGACGCGCAAACAGCCCAAGGGACCCGTCGAAACGTTCTCCGGCAAAACCCTGCGACCCGAAGACTATGTCGAGACCCCGATGGACACCGAGGACTTCGGAGCCGTCGTCTTCCGGATGGGCGAACGCACCCGCGGCGCCTTCACCGCGAGCCAGGTTTCCGCCGGCCGAAAGAACCGCCTCAACATGGAAGTCTACGGTACCAAGGCCGCCGTCTCCTGGGATCAGGAGCGTCCCGACGAGCTGTGGATTGGCCAGCGTAACTCCCCGAACCAGATCATCGTCAAGGATCCGTCGCTCTTAAAGCCCGCCGCCCGTCCTTATGCCGATCTTCCCGGCGGCCACAGCGAAGGCTACGACGATACCTTCAAACAGGTCTTCCGCCGCTTCTACCAGTCGATCCAGGATCCCACGGCCGCTCCGCAGTATCCGCAATTCGCGGACGGGCTGCGACAGCTCACGATCCTCGATTCCGAACTTTCGAGCGCGAGCACCCGCGCTTGGGTGGATGTGCCACCAGTCCAGGCAGCCAAGGCTTAATCCGCCGTAGCTACGACACGCTGACTCTTAATTGCTATTGAACGAAAACTGATTCGGCACTACTCTCAGGCTGAAGTAGGGGTGAGTTGTATGAAATCTTGCAGCCGGGTGGTCGCTTCCAGCGCACTGCTTTGCTTGGCGTGCGCTCTTTTAGGACAGGAAACTCCTGATCCTCCTTCTCGTGTAGCTCGCTTGAACTATCTGGATGGTGCGGTCTCCTTCCGCCCCGCCAACGTCGATCAATGGGATTGGGCATCGTTGAATGCTCCCCTCACCAACGGCGATCAACTCTGGACCGAGGCCGATTCGCACGCCGAACTGCACGTCGGCGCGACCGCGATTCATCTCGCGGAACTCACCGCTTTCGCGGTCGTGAAACTCGACGGCCACACAGCGCAGTTGCGTCTGACCCAAGGCACCGTTTACCTGCGCATCCCGCGTCTCGAAGAAGATCAGACTTACGAAGTCGACACCCCGTCGAGCGTCACCATCCTCAAACGCACCGGCGAGTATCGCTTCGATGTGAGCCCCGACGGGAAGACCAGCCTGATCACCGTTCGCAATGGCGAAGCCGAGGTGCGCGGCGGAACCCAGACGTTCACCGTCCCGGCCGGGCAGGTCTTGCGGTTGATCGGGACCGATCCCCTGACCAGTGAAATCACTGAGGCCGACTCTCCCGATCCCTGGGAAGAGTGGTGTCTCGGCCGGGATCTCCTCACTGAAAAATCGTTTGAGGCTTCCGACCCTTACGTCGCGCCTGAAATGACCGGCGCCGAGGATTTAGCGCAATACGGCGATTGGTCCACCGACGATGTCTACGGCGCTACCTGGACCCCACGAGGCCTGCCTGTTGGTTGGGCGCCCTACCGCTTCGGCCATTGGGCCTACATCGCGCCGTGGGGCTGGACCTGGATCGATGATTGCAAATGGGGCTTCGCGCCTTTCCACTTTGGCCGTTGGATCAAGAAGCCCTCAGGATGGACCTGGACCCCTATCCCCCGTGGGC
>Ga0105248_10005311_pt1 | contig 14178 bp, 12 predicted proteins | sample KBSS34metaG_FD_81524 | JGI IMG/M metagenome (GOLD analysis project Ga0105248, IMG submission 81524) | Switchgrass rhizosphere microbial communities from Kellogg Biological Station, Michigan, USA - KBS S3-4 metaG | ecosystem: Host-associated > Plants > Roots > Rhizosphere > Soil | place...
CGGCTGCTCCGACCCCGGTCGTCACGATCCGTACGTCCGGAAGCTCCTTGCCGACAACGCGGAGCGCGTTGAGCAGCGCGGCGAGGACGACGATCGCCGTCCCGTGCTGGTCGTCGTGGAACACGGGGATGTCGAGCTCCTCCCGCAGGCGCCGCTCGATCTCGAAGCAGCGCGGAGCCGAGATGTCCTCGAGGTTGATCCCGCCGAAGCCGGGCGCGACTGCCTTGACCGTGCGCACGATCTCGTCGACGTCGGTCGTGGCGAGGCAGAGCGGGAAGGCGTCGATGCCGCCGAACTCCTTGAACAGCATCGCCTTGCCCTCCATCACGGGCATCGCCGCCTCGGGACCGATGTTGCCGAGACCGAGCACTGCGGTGCCGTCCGAGACCACCGCGACGGTGTTGCGCTTGATCGTGAGCGACCACGCCCGCTCCGGCGCATCGGCGATCGCGAGGCAGACCCGCGCAACGCCCGGCGTGTAGGCCATCGAGAGGTCGTCGCGCGTGCGGATCGGCGATTTCGCGGTGACCTCGATCTTGCCGCCCAGGTGCAGGAGGAACGTCCGGTCGGACACGCTCTGCACGTCGACCCCGGGCAGTGCCCGGACGGCCTCGACGATTCCCTTGCCGTGATCGGAGTCGCTCGCATTGACCGTGACGTCGCGCACGGTGCCGTCGCGCCCCGCCCGCACGAGATCGATCGCGCCGAGGTCGCCGCCGGCCTCGCCGATGGCCGCCGCAACCCGCGCGAAGCTGCCCGGAGCCGAGGGCACGACGACGCGGATCGTGAGGCTGTAGGAGGCCGAAGGAGTCGCCATCGGCGGCAGTCTACGAGCCCTGTTCGGGGGCGAGTTCTAGGCCGCGAACTCTTCTACCGGGAGGAGCACGGCGTGCTCCTCCCGCACGACCGCGAGCAGCGCGGCTGCGACCTTCGGGTCGAGCTGCGATCCGGAGATGCTCATCACCTCGATGCAGGCCGCGTCGAAGCCGAGCGCACGCCGGTAGACGCGGTCGTGCGTCATCGCGTTCCACGTGTCCGCGGCTGCCACGACGCGCGCCTCGACCGGGATGTCGAGCCCTGCGAGGCGGTCGGGGTAGCCGTCTCCGTCCCAGCGCTCGTGGTGATGGCGCACCGCGCCGGCGCTCTCCGCGATGCCAGGCGTGCGCGCGACGAGGTCGGCGCCGAAGGCGGCGTGGGTGATCATCACCTGCCGTTCGGCGCTCGTCAGCGGGCCCGGCTTGCCGAGCACGCGGTCCGGGATCGCGATCTTGCCGACGTCGTGCAGCCAGCCGGCGAGGCGGCAGCGCAGCACGGTCGCGGCAGGCAGCCCGAGGCACGTGGCGATGCGCCCGGCGAGGTCCGCGACCTGGGCGCAGTGCAACTCGGGCACGCCCTCGCGAATGCTCGCTGTGTGCGCGAAGCTCTGCGCGATCATCAGCAGCTCCGGCTCGTCCTTCGGGAGCTCGAGTCCGCTGTCGCCGGCAAGCAGCGTGCGATCGCGGCCGGACTGCTTGGCGCGGTACATCGCGGCGTCGGCCGCGTGCACGAGCTCCTCGGTGTCGAGGCCGCCGCTCGAGAGCACGCCGCCACAGGAGATCGTGATCGCAAGGCCTCCACGGCGCGTCGCGAGGCGCTCGTCGCGCACCGTCAGGCGGATGGTCTCGGCGATCAGCCGGAGCGCCGCGTGCGTGCGCACACCCGGCACGAGCACCGTGAACTCCTCGCCGCCCCAGCGACCGACGATCGCGTCGTCCGGCAGGGCGGTCCGCATGCACGCGACGACCGCGATCAGCACGTCGTCGCCTGCCTGATGTCCGTGGGTGTCATTCGTCCGCTTGAAGTGGTCGACGTCGAGCAGGAGCAGGCCGAACGGCTGTGCATCGGCCGTGAGGACGGCATCGTCGAGCGAGTTCTGGAAGCTCCGGCGGTTCGCGAGCCCCGTCAGCGGGTCGGTATTCGATGCGCGCTCGGCCGCGACGCGCGCCTCCTCGAGCTCGCCGTAGGCGACCCTGGCGCTGGCGAGGGCGGCGGCCATGCCGTCCTGCGCCAGCTTGCGCGTCGTGATGTCGGTGACGATGCCTTCGGCGACGACCCCGCCCGGATCGCGCCGGCAGCGCCAGCTGTCGAGCAGCCAGCGCACGCGCCCCTGGTCGTCGCAGATGCGGTACTCGATGCTGCCGGCGAGGCCGGCGTGCTGCGCCGCGGTCACATCGGCTGCGACCCGCGCGTGGTCGTCGGGATGGACCGTCTCCAGCCACCGATCCTCGATCTCGTCGTCGTCGATGGGCTGGATGCCGAGGAACGTCGCCATTGGCATCGACTCGAAATCGGCGACCGGGGGCCCGTCGACGGGATACCGCCAGGCATAGAGGTACTCGTCGATCGCCGAGAGCACGGACTCGAGGCGTCCGCGCGTCGCGAGGAGGGCACCCTCGAACTCGCTCGCGGCGTCGGCGCTCTCGCGCTGGTCGGTGACGTCGGTGACGATGCCGTCGACGCGGACGCTCCCGTCGGCCTGCTCGGTCGAGCGCGCGCACTCCCGGATCCAGAGCACGCGCCCGTCCAGCGCCTTGATCCGGTACTCCATCTGACAGGACCCGCCGTTTCGCTGGCGCATCATGCCCTCGTCGTAGAGCGCGCGGTCGATCGGGAGCACGCGCGTGGCCCAGAACTCGCCCCCGTCGACCGTATCGGGCAGGTCGCCACCCAGCAGCGTGTGGATGCCGGGGCCCGTGTAGGGAGCGCGGAACGTGCCGTCCGGCGAGAACTCGCCGGAGAACGGAACCGTGCGCACGCCTTCGAGCACGCTCAGGAAGCGCTCGAGATCGACGCGCTCGCCGGAGCCGGCCATGCTCTGGCCGGGCGCCTCTCGTGGCTCGCCGTCGGGAATGGCCGGGACCTGCTCCATCTTGTGCCTATCGGCACCTGTGTTCCGGCCGGTGAGGACTTCAGTGCTCCTTGGAGTGCGCTCGCGGCGCGAGGCCCGGCGCGGCGGACGCGGCTAGGCTCGCGGTATGTACCCGGTACGCATAGGACTCAAGCTCTCGAATCAGAACACGAACGCCGCGGAGCTCCGTTCCATCTGGCAGGTGGCCGACCAGTCTGGCTTCGATCACCTCTGGAATTTCGACCATTTCGCGGCGATCATGACCGACCCCGAGATCGACGTCTTCGAGGGCTGGACGCTGCTCGGCGCCATGGCGGAGGCCACGAGCAGGGTGCGCATCGGCTGCATGGTGACGGGCAACACCTACCGGCATCCGGCCGTGCTCGCCAAGATGGCAGTGACGGTCGACCACCTCTCGGGCGGTCGCCTGGAACTGGGCATCGGCGCTGCCTGGGCGGAGAACGAGCACGAGATGCTCGGCATCGAGTTCGGTACCGCGGGGCGACGGGTCGAGTGGCTGGACGAGGCCTGCCAGATCATGAAGCAGCTGTTCGCGCAGGAACGCACGACGTTCGACGGGACGCACTACGCGTTGCGCGATGCGATCTCGAATCCGAAGCCCGTGCAGAAGCCGCACCCGCCGTTCTGGATCGGAGGCCGCGGTGAGCGCAAGACGCTGCGCGTGATCGCCCAGCACGCCGACGTCTGGAACGCGCCCGGCGGCGAGCCCGGCGAGGTCGCCCGGCTGGCGGGCGTGCTCGATCGCCACTGCGCGGATGTCGGGCGCGACCCGGCCGAGATCCGCCGCTCCGTCCAGGTGCGCTACTCCGGTGACGACGACGCCCTGCTGCGCAGTGCGGCTGCGTTCGTCGAGCGCAACGTGCGCGACCTGATCGTGATCGTCTCGCCCGGACAGGCGCGGGCGCATGCCGAAGCCGCCGCGGAGCTGCTTCCGCGCCTGCGCGAGCTCGGCTGATCGTCCGTACGGCTGGCCGCACCGCGAAACGCCGGTCCGCCGAACATCGCAGGTGCCGCGCGAGGACGAGAATCGGGAAAACGCCCCGACTCTGCCCGCCGGAGGTTCGCCATGCTCACCCTTGCTCTCATCGCTCTCCTGTTCGTGATCCTGTCGATCGCGTCGATCAGGTTCGGCGTCGACTCGCGCGACCACAGCGCGCACGCCCGGCAGTGGTAGCCGCGGTCCGCCTCGCAGCCCGCCGGCTCGCGCGCGCGCAGCAAGCAGCAGAGCCCGATCGCACGGCTCAGGCCGCCGCGGCTCCCGCAACGGCGTCCGGCCGGTCCGCGGACCCGCGGTAGCTGGAGGTACGGCTGGCCTCACCGACGGACACAGGCGTCCCGCACGATCAGGGCCCTGGCCACGTTGCAGACTCCGATTCGAGATGTCCGCCGTACCCATCAGCACTCTCTCGCCGGGCCGCCGCGTCGCGGACATCGCGCGGTCGCCCGCCCTCCGCGTCGTTCTCGGCGCAGGCGCTCTCGCGGCGATCTCCCTGGTTCTGGCGCGGCGGGTCGACCTCTCGTCGCTCGCCCAGGCGGACGTCGTCTGGGGCTGGATCATCGTCTCGCTGCTGCTGAACCTCGCCTCGGTCGCCGGCAAGGCGATCGTCTGGAAGACGGCGCTCGACGCGCTGCCTGGTCAGCGCCCTGCGCGCTACGGGCACGTCGTGCCGGCGCTGTTCATCGGTTTCCTGCTCAACTCGGTCCTGTTCGCCCGGGTCGGCGAGCTCGCGCGCGTCGCGGTGCTCGCTCGGCGCAGGCGGCTGGCCGGGGAGAGCATTCCTGCTTCGACGATTGCCGGCACCGCGCTTGCCGAGCAACTCGTCCTGGGCGTCGCGCTGGCCCTCGCCGTCGTCGCGCTCGCCCCGGTCATGCATCTCCCGACGCTGATCTGGGAGCTCGTGATCGTGTTCATGCTCGTGCTCGCCGCCGTCGTCGTCGCTCTCTTGATCGCGATGCGCAAGGCGCGCGGCCGCTTCGCGCAGGTCATCTCGGGGCTCTCGCACGGCCAGGCGCTCTTCTCGCAGCCGCGCGCCACGGCGCTCGCCATGCTGGCGGGGACGCTCTCCTGGGCCGCGCAGATCGCCGGCATCTGGGCGGCGCTCGAGGCCTTCGGCATCCACGTCGGGCTCGCGGGCGCCGGCCTCGTGTTCGTCTCCTCGACGATCGTGCAGCTGTTCCCCTTCTGGCCCGGCAATCTCGGGATCTTCCAGCTCGGCGTGAGCGCCCCGCTCATCAACGCCTACGCGATCTCGACCGCGAGCGCCGTCGCCTTCAGCGTCGGCCTGCAGGTCGTGGAGGGACTGCTCGGCGTCGGCCTCGGCCTCGTGTTCCTGGCCCGCGAGGGCCTCTCGCTGAGTGGCGCCCGCGAGCTCGCGACGGCGCGCGACGACGCACCGCCCGAGCTCGCCTGACGTTGTCGGCGCCTAGCGCGCGGCTGTGCCGGGCCGGAGCGCCGTGCCCTGGATGGCCGGCCTGATCACACTGGCTCCTGCGGGCATGGCGAAGCGCTCGAGCTCGGTGATCTCGAAGCCGGCCTGCAGGATCGCGGCCGCGGTGTCGCGGTTGAGATGGCAGCCATCGGCGATCCGGCGCTGGATCGGCGTCAGCCGATCCTGCCAGCGAGCCGTGGCGCCCTCGCCACGCACGTGCTCGAGGAAGTGGAGCGCGCCTCCCGGGCGAAGTACTCGCCGGATCTCGGCGAGGGCCACGTCGAGGTCGCCGACCGAGCAGAGCGAGAGCGTCGTGACGACGTTGTCGAAGCTCTCGTCGGCGAACGGCAGCTCCTCGGCAGTGCCCGCGACGACCTCGACAGGGACGTGCGCCGCGCCGGCGCGCGCCCGCAGTCGCCGCGAGTAGGTGCGATGGGGCTCGAGTGCGACCAGCAAATCCGCACTGCGGTAGCGCGGGAGATTCAGGCCCGTGCCGGCTCCCACCTCGAGCACGTCGCCGCGGAGCTCCGCGACCTGACGGTCGCGGCGCTGACCGAAGCCCTTGCGGTCGAGGCCCGCGGTGAACGCGTCGTAGATCCTGTCCTTGATCATGGGAGAGGGGCACCTGCGAGCGCGAGCACCACGCCGACGGCGCCTGCCGCGAGCAGCGTCTCGACGACGTGGCGCCTCAGGACGAGCAGGGCGATCGCAGCGCCGGCGAGAACGGCGAACTGCCACGTCTCGCGCAACGCGAGCGTGAGCGAGATGGCGGCCCCGAGGATGGCTCCGATGGCGGCCGGGCCTGCTCCGTCGAGGAACGCGCGCGCGTTCGCGCTCTCGCGCAGGTGCGTGAATCGCCGTCCACCGAGCAGGATGAACGAGAAGGACGGCGTGAACGCGACGGCGGCCGCGAGCAGCCCTCCGGCCAGTCCGTGCGCGGCGTAGCCCACGGCCGCAACCGTCGCCACGACAGGGCCGGGCGTCACCTGGCCCAGCGCGACGGCGTTGAGGAACTCCGCATTGGTCATCCAGTGGTAGGTGTGCACGGCGTCGGCCTGCATCAGCGGGATGATCACGAAGCCGCCGCCGTAGGAGAGCGCTCCGACCTTGAATGCGGTCCAGCCGAGCGCGCCCAGCCCTCCCACCGCGATCGCCTTCGGCCCCGCTGCCGCGAGCGCGCCCCAGTGCAGCGAGGCCGTCCCCGCGGGCCGGCGCTGGAGGAGCAACTCGGTGAGACCGCAGCCGATCAGCACGAGCACCAGATACGGGCCGAGCAGAGCGGCGCCGGCGGCGGCGGCGCTGAGATAGAGGGCCCAGCGCGCGAGGCGCGCGCCGTCGGAGCGCACGCGCGCGTGGCTCGGGACGAGCAGCGACCGCGCGGCGTCGACCGCGACCGCCGCCACGGCCGCCCCGGCTCCGGCGCCCGCGCCCCTCACCCACAGCGGCGGAGCGTGGCCGAAGAAGACCGTCGACAGCAGGAGGACGAGCACGACCGCGGGCACCACGAACCCGAGACCGCCCACGATCGCCCCTGCCGGCCCGCCCACGCGATAGGCGCAGAAGATCGCGAGCTGTGTCGAGCCCGGCCCTGGCAGGAGGCCACAGGCGGCATTCGCGTCCTCGAACTCCTGGGCATCCATCCATCGCTTGCGATCGACCACCAGGCGCCGTAACAGCACGACGTGCGCCGGCGGGCCGCCGAATCCGATCAGGCCGATGCGGGTCCACTCGCGCGCGACCGTCGGCAGTGGCGCGAGGGCCGGACCCGGTTGCTCGAGGGGCGTCTGCGTCACTGGCTCGCGGCGCACGCTAGCCGAGGCGCTGTGCCCGAAGGGTGAAGAAGTTGCGGCCGCGCCGTCAGGTCCGGCCGGCCCGCGCCGGGGAGCTGCGCACGAGCTGAGCGAGGAGGCCCGCCTCGGCCAGTGCCAGCAGCGTGAGCAGGGCGAACATCCATGGAGGCCACGCATCTCCGAATGCCGGACGCGGGCCGCCGGCCCTGGCCATCCCGAGTGGCGTCGGCGCCAGCACGGCCGGCGGGAGCACCGGGGCGGCGCGACCGCCCCCGCTCACGGCGAGTCGCGGCTGCTCTCGGCCTCCGAAGCTCACCGCGGGGACGGCCGCACGCAGTCGTGTCGGGGTCACGGGCGTGGTCGCCTTCACCTTCACTTTCCCCTGCGGCGGATCCCGCCGGACGGTGGTCGACACGACCGGCTTCGAGACGGGAGCGATCAGCGAGCGGTGCTCACTCCGCGTCGGAACGGCTGTGACGCCGGCCGGCTTCGGGAGTGGCTTGATGTCGGCCTGCGCCCCGGTGATCGGCAGAGCAAGCAGCATGCAGAACACGGCGCAGAGGCTGGCGGTTGCTCGCATTCACACAAATCATGGAGGGCGCGTCGGTCGGCATGGTCATTCGCCGTCCCTCGCCGGAACCTGAACGATCCGGCTCAGGAGCTTGCGGTTGCCGCCGGCGTCGCGCGCGATGATCTGCAGCGTGGCGCGGCCACTGCGCACGTTCTTCGAGAGCGGGAGGCGGACCGTCCTCGCGCCGGCGCCGAGAGCAGTGACCGTGCGCTGCGCGATCGTCCGGCTCCCGCGCCGCAGGCGCACGTCGAGCGCCAGCCGTTCGGTCGTGCGCAGCTTCGCCGCCACCGAGCGCATGCCCAGCGCGCTGCGCGTACAGGTTGCGCTCGCGAGCACGGCACCCACGGCCGAGGAGCCGGCGCCTGCGGACGCGGAGGGCGCCGACGCGCTCGTCCCGGCGCTCAGGCCGAAGGTGAACGCGCCGGTATAGCCGCCGTCGCCGTCCGAGGAGACGCGCATGACCAGGGTGCCGCCGTCGCTGCCGTAGATGCTGTCGTCGGCGTTGCGCGTCGTGCGCGGCCCGCGTGTGCTGTAGGGCGACTGCTTGTAGACCGTGTCCGTGAGGGCGTCGTCGAAGAACAGCTGCGAAAGGAAGTCGTACGTCGCGGTCCCGCCGGCGTCGAACGTGCGCACGCGAACGTGGATGTGCACGGTGCGCCCGGAGTACCAGCCCGGATAGACGGTCTTGAACGCCACCTTGCCGTCCGCGCCGGTCACCTGATAGCCACGCAGGTACTTCTTGCCCGATGTGCCCTCGACGGACTCGTCGGAGTACGTGCCACGCGGGTCTGCGTGCCAGATGTCGACCTGGGCCCCAGGCAGCGGCGAGCAGCCGTCGTCCTCGTTCACGAGCGTCAGGTCGAGCGCCAGCGGAACGCCGGTCGTCACGGCCCCGGTCGCCGGGTCGGTCGTGATGTTGGAGCGGTTGAGCTTCTCCTCGACGAAGTAGGGGCCGATCGTCTTGGCCGGCGTGAGCGACGCGCAGGTGCTCGCCGCCGCGGCGTCCGCCGATCCGAACAGGCTCGCGACGGGCGTTCGGGTTGCGACCAGGAGGCCGGCGCCGGCTGCTCCGGCTCCGCGTACGAAGGTGCGGCGGTTGACGATGTCGTCGGCGTTCATGACGTCTCCTCGCTGAAGGCGTTGGCAAGCACTTCCCCAAGCCTCGCGAGCGTGCCGAAGAGCCACGTGACCGCGGTCGAAGAGCGACGTAAGAACGGTCTCGGGGCGTCCCATGGCTACCATGCGGCCTCGCCCGCCGACCGGGAGGTGATGGGCTCATCGCGCGTCGCACGCCGACGTCCACGCACTGGGGCAACTACGACGTCGAGGTGCGCAACCGCGAGGTCGTCGCCCTGCACCCTGCCGCGGGCGATCCCGAGCCGTCGCCGATCGGATTCGGAATGCCCCGCGCCCAGAACGACGCGGGCCGCATCCTGCGTCCCGCGGTTCGCCGTGGCTGGCTCGAGGGCGCGGGCGGCGCCGCTCGCGGGCAGGACGCCTTCGTCGAGGTCGGCTGGGACCGGGCGCTCGACCTGGCTGCCGGCGAGCTCGCGCGCGTCAAGCGAGAGCACGGCAACGCCTCCATCTACGGCGGTTCCTATGGCTGGGGCAGTGCCGGGCGCTTCCATCACCCGCAAGGCCTGCTGCACCGCTTCCTCAACTGCCACGGCGGCTACACCGCCTCGGTCAACAGCTACAGCTGCGCGGCCATGGAGGTCATCCTCCCGCACGTGATCGGCGGCGGCTCCAACGCGATCTACACCTCGGCGCCCTACTGGGACGAGATCGCAGAGCACACGGAGCTGATCGTCGCGTTCGGCGGGCTGGCGCTCAAGAACACGCAGATCAACTCGGGCGGCCTGGCGCGGCACGTTGCGCGCAGCGCTCAGCATGCGGCCCGCGAGGCCGGCGTCGACTTCGTCAACGTCAGCCCCGTGCGCGGCGACATCGACGACGAGCAGGCTGCGCGCTGGATCGCCCCACGGCCCAACACCGACGTGGCCCTGATGATGGGCCTCGCCCACAGCATGCTTGCCGCCGGTACGCACGATCGGGGCTTCCTGAGGGAGTGCTGCGAAGGCTGGGACGAGCTCGAGGCGTACCTGATGGGTGCTCGCGACGGCCTGCGGCGCGACGCCGCCTGGGCGGCCGGGGTCTGCGACGTCGATGCCGCGGTGATCGACGCGCTTGCAGCGGAGATGACCAGCCGCCGCACGCTCGTGACGGTCAGCTGGTCGCTGCAGCGCGCCGACCACGGGGAGCAGCCGTTCTGGATGGGCGTCGCGCTGGCCGCCATGACAGGCTCGATGGGTCGCCCCGGCGGTGGCTTCGGCTCGGGCTACGGTGCCGTCCACTCGGTCGGCGTCCAACCCGACCGCCACCGCATCACGGCGCTTCCGCAGGGACAGAACCGCGTCACGGTGAGGACGCCGGTCGCGCGCATCGCCGACCTCCTGCTCGAGCCCGGCCGGGAGATCGACTACGACGGGCAGCGCATCACGTTCCCGGATGTGCGCCTGGTCTACTGGTGCGGCGGCAACCCGTTCCATCACCACCAGGACCTGAACCGGCTTGCGCGGGCCTGGCGACGGCCCGAGACCGTGATCGTCCACGAGTCGTGGTGGAATCCCGTCGCGCGCTTCGCCGACATCGTCTTCCCGGCGGCCACGGCACTGGAGCGCAACGACCTCGCCGCCGGCTGGGCCGACTCGTGGATCTCGGCCATGCACCGGGCCGTCGAGCCGCCCGGCGAGGCGCGCACCGACTACGAGACGCTGTGCGCGCTGGCCGAGCGGCTCGGCGTGCTGGAGGCGTTCTCCGAGGGCCGCGACGCGGACGAGTGGGTGCGGCACTTCTACGACACGACGCGCACGGACCTGGCCGAGAAGGGCGTGGAGCTACCCGCCTTCGAGGAGTTCTGGGAGGCAGGCAGGGTCGAGCTGCCGACGCCGCCGCTGCGCCGCGCGCTCGACTTCGCGGCTCTGCGCGCCGACCCCGCGGCCGCGCCGCTCCCCACACCCTCGGGCCGCATCGAGCTCGCCTCCGCGACGATCGCGGGCTTCGGCTATGACGACTGCCCGGGTCACCCGGCCTGGCTGGAGCCCGCCGAATGGCTCGGGTCGGATCTCGCTCGCCGTTTCCCGCTGCACCTCATCTCCAACCAGCCTGCCACACGGCTGCACTCCCAGTACGACAACGGCAGCTACAGCCAGGACTCCAAGGTCCGCGGCCGCGAGCCGATCCGGCTGCATCCCGAGGACGCCCGCGCGCGCGGGATCTCCGACGGCGACGTCGTGCGCGTGTTCAACGACCGCGGTGCCTGCCTTGCGGGAGCCGTGCTCGATCCCAACCTCCGGCGATCGGTGGTGCAGCTCTCGACCGGTGCCTGGTGGGATCCCGTCTCGCCCGGCGATCCGAGCGCGCTCGACCGCCACGGCAACCCCAACGTGCTGACGCTGGACAAGGGCACCTCGCGACTGGCGCAGGGGCCGATCGCGCGGACGGCGCTGGTCGAGCTCGAGCGCTACGACGACCCGCTGCCGGCGGTCGAGGCCTACGCGCCGCCCGAGTTGCTCGCTCACCTGCCGTGAAAGTCGCCCTCGCGTACGGCAGCGACGGCCTCTCCGTCGACCTGCCCGAGGAGCGCACGACCGTCGTCGAGCCGCTCTACCCCCGGGCGGTCGCGGACGAGCGGGCGGCCGTGCTCGAGGCGCTGCGCCGGCCGGTCGCCGGCCCGCCGCTGCGCGAGGTCGTGCGCGGGCGGCGGACGGTCGCGATCAGCATCTGCGACGGCACGCGCCCACAGCCCCGCCACGTCGTGGTGCCGGCCATCCTCGAGGAGCTCGACGGGCTCGTGAGCCTCGACGACGTGGTCGTGCTCGTCGCCACCGGCACGCACCGCGGCAACACGGAGGCCGAGCTGCGCTCGATGCTCGGCGACGAGGTGCTCGAGTCCGTCCGCGTCCTCAATCACGATGCCCGCGACGATGCGACGCTCACCTGGATGGGTCGCTTCGGCGCCGATGTCCCGGTCTGGCTGAACAGCGAGTGGGCCTGCGCCGATGTGCGCATCACGACCGGCTTCGTCGAGCCGCACTTCTTCGCGGGCTTCTCGGGCGGGCCGAAGCTGGTCGCACCCGGGCTCGCCGGCCTCGAGACGACTCTCGTGCTTCACGATGCCGCGCGGATCGGCCACCCGGACGCGCGCTGGGGCGTCACGCACGGCAATCCCGTGCACGACGACGTCCGCGCGATCGCCGCGGCGACGGGCACGCACTTCTCGCTCGACGTGGTGCTCGACGGCGCTCATCGAATCGCGCAGGCGCTCGGCGGCGAGTTGTTCGCGATGCACGAAGCCGCCTGCGACTCGGTGCGGCGGACCGCGATGCGCGCGGTCGCGCAGCCGTTCGACGTCGTGCTGACGACCAATTCCGGCTTCCCGCTCGATCAGAACCTCTACCAGGCGGTCAAGGGCATCTCCGCGGCTGCGCAGGTCGTGCGCACCGGCGGTGCCATCGTGTGCGCCGCCGAGTGTCGCGACGGCTTCCCCTCGCACGGCTCCTACCGCGAGGAATTGACCTCGGCGGCGTCGCCGGCTGCGCTGCTCGAGGCGATCGCCGCGCGCGCGGCCACCGTGCCCGACCAGTGGCAGATCCAGATCCAGGCGGCCATCCAGGCACGCTCTCGCGTGATCATGCACACGTCGTACCTGTCGGACGCCGAGCTCGCCGAGGCGCACCTCGAGCAGACCGACGACGTCGAGGCGACCGTGCGGCACCTGCTTGACGCGGCCGGGCCGGAGGCGCGCGCATGCGTGCTGCCGTACGGGCCGCTCACGGTGCCCTACCTCGCCGGGGCCTGACCGGCCTCAGGCTGCCAGGGGAGTGCCGCGCGGCCGGCGCCCGAGCACGGTCCGGTTCTTGCCGGCGCGTTTGGCCTCCAGCAGGGCGGCGTCTGCTGCGTCGATCAGCGGGTCCGGGGATTGAGCGAGCCCGTGACTCGCGACCGCGCCGATCGAGATCGTGATCGGGAGCTCGCCGACCGTGGTGCGGAACGGCCGCTCGGCGACCGCGCTGCGAATCCGCTCTGCGACTTCGCGGATGCTCTCCTCCTCATGGCTGCGGCAGACGAGCAGGAACTCCTCGCCGCCCCAGCGCGCGACGACGTCTTGGGGCCGCACTGCGCGCTCGAGCCGCGCGACGATCTCGACCAGCACCTCGTCTCCGACGCGGTGGCCGTGGCGGTCGTTGACGAGCTTGAAATCGTCGATGTCGAGCAGGAGCACGCCGACCGACTCGCTCTCCGTCGCGAGCACGCCGCTGAGGACGTCGTCGACGTGCCGCCGGTTGGCAGCGCCTGTCAGCGGATCGGTCTTGGCGAGGTCGAGCGCCAGCTCGTGCGCAGCACGGAGCTTCGCGTTCGCCTCCGCCAGGTCTGCGAGGGCGGCGCGCAGGTCGTCGTCGGCCTGCCGCTGGTGCGTGATGTCGGACAGGATTCCTGCAAAGCGCACGCTGCCGTCGGCCAGGGCCTCGGGATTGACGCGTGCACGGATCCAGCGCGTTTGCCCGTCGAGCCCGTGCACGCGGTAGTCGACCTGCGCCGGCCGCCCGGCGAGCAGCTCGGCCTCGACGGCGTAGTAGGCCGCGCGGTCGCGGGGGTCGATCCGGCTGCGCCAGAGACCCGGCGGCTGTGCCGGGCCGCCGAGCAGGCGATCGAGGTTGGGGCCGACGAACAGCTCCTGATACGTCCTGTCGACGCCGAGCAGACCGAAGTAGAGGTGATCGTCCAGCACGCCGAGCGCCGCGGCGAGCCACCAGTCGGTTGCGAGTTCGGTTGCGGGCCGCGCCATCCCCTGATCATCGGCAGCGAAGCGGCCGGGCATGATCGATGCGTGATCGTCAGCGCAGCGCGCCGCGCAACGCCGCCTGAGCCGCGTGCCAGCCGCACATCCCGTGCACGCCGCCGCCCGGGGGCGTGGACGACGAGCACACGAAGAGGCGCGGGTTGGGCGTGGTGTACGGCACGGGGCGCGCGACGGGCCGTGCGAAGAGCTGGCGCAGGTCCGCCGCGCCGCCGTTGATGTCGCCGCCGACGTCGTTCGCGTTGCGCGCCTCGAGGTCGGCAGGGCCGAGCACGCTGCAGGCGCGCACGAGGCCGCGAAAGCCGGGCGCGAAGCGCTCGATCTGAGCCTCCATCGCCTCACGGGCGTCGAGCCGGGAGCCGTTGGGCACATGGCAGTAGGCCCACAACGTGTGAGCTCCATCCGGTGCGCGAACGGGGTCGAAGAGGCTCTGCTGAGCGACGAGCACTGAGGGTCGCGCCGCGTGGCGGCCGCGCGCGACCTCGGCCTCGGCTTAGTCGATCTCCTCAAGCGAACCGCCGAGATGGACGGTGCCGGCGCGGCGGCACTCCGGTGCCGTCCACGGCACGGGGCCGGCGAGCGCGTAGTCGAGCTTGAACGCGGCGGGCCCATAGCGGAAG
>Ga0105248_10005314_pt1 | contig 14177 bp, 11 predicted proteins | sample KBSS34metaG_FD_81524 | JGI IMG/M metagenome (GOLD analysis project Ga0105248, IMG submission 81524) | Switchgrass rhizosphere microbial communities from Kellogg Biological Station, Michigan, USA - KBS S3-4 metaG | ecosystem: Host-associated > Plants > Roots > Rhizosphere > Soil | place...
CGCGTCGTTCTCGGTATCGAGGACAGGCCTCCTGTCGTTCCGGGCCGGCGAACTTCAGGGCCGGCGTCTCATCTGGGTCGATCGGAGCGGCAAGGAGACGCCCGCTCTCGACGAGCCGGGTGAATACCGCGACACGTCGTTCTCGCCCGACGGCAAGCGCATCGCTTTCACCAACAGCTCGCCCACCAGCCCCGGCGACGTCTGGATTCGCGATGTCGTCCGCGGCGTCAGCACGCGATTCACCTTCGACCCGGCGCTGGAGCTATTGCCGATCTGGTCGCCCGACGGCCGTCAGATCGTGTTCACCTCACGGGCAAAAGGCGCCGGGGACCTGATGATCAAGGACGCGGCCGGTACCAAGGAGGCGGAGGTGCTGCTCACGAGCAAGGACGGAGCGTACTCCGCCGACTGGTCTCGCGACGGCGCCTATCTGCTTTACGGCGTGCAGAACACCGCGACCGGGTGGGATCAGTGGGCGCTGCCGCTCAAGGGCGAGAGAAAGCCCTTTGTTGTCGTCCAGACCAAGTTCGACGACTTGTTCGGCAGCTTCTCGCCGGACGGCAAATACCTGGCGTACTCCTCGAACGACTCAGGACGCTTCGAGGTTTACGTGCAGGAGTTCCCTGAAGCGAAGAACAAGGTGCAGGTGTCCACCAGCGGCGGCTCGGAGCCGTTCTGGCGCGCCGATGGCAAGGAGCTGTACTACCGGCAAGCCCAACGCCTCATGGCCGTCCCCGTCCAGATCGGGGCGAGCCTCACGGTCGGCGCGCCGGTGGAGATCTTTCAGGTGACGTTCGGGGCGGTCACCGCGCGCGCGCACTATCGTCCCACACCGGACGGCCAGCGGTTCCTCGTGCTCGCCGCCCTCGGTCGCGAAGCCACCAAGCCCTCGTCGGTCGTCCTGAACTGGACGGCCGCCCTGCCGAGGTAAGTTCTTCCCGTAGCCCCTCAGTCCGCCACTGATGCGATCAGCTCGCTGAACTTCTCCAGGTCGATATTCCCGCCGGAAACGACGGCGACTATTGGCCCCTGGCCGGCCTTCCCGGTCAGGGCGGCGGCAACCGCGAGCGCGCCCGCGCCCTCGGCGATGACTCGTGCCTTCTCCGCCAGCAATCGCATGGCGCGCCTCGTCTCGTCCAGGCTGACGACGATGTAGCCGTCGACCAGGGGCTGCATGCGCTCGAACATGCGCGGGAAGAGGCTCTGGCCGCCCGCGCCGTCGACAAACGACGCCGTCCACCCGGGAAACGGCTGCGGCGAGCCCATGGCGAACGACCGTGCTGCCGGGGCGGCCGTGTCCGGCTCCGATCCCCACACTTTTATCGAGGGCTTCAGCGCCTTCACGGCGCTCGCGACCCCGGTGATGAGCCCGCCGCCGCCTATGCCGGTGATCACCGCGGCCGCCTCCGGTGCGTCCTCCAGAATCTCGAGCCCCATCGTCGCGTGCCCGGCGATGAAATTGTGGTCGTCGAAGGGATGGACGAACGTGCCGTCCGCCCCTTCGTAGGCGCGCTCTTCGAGCGCCTTCCACGCCACGTGATAGGGCACGGGAATCAGCCTGGCGCCGAGCGCGCGCATACGTTCCAGCTTCGCGATGGGCGCCGTCTCGATCGCGACGACCGTGCACGGCACGCCGGCCTGACGCGCCGCGTAGGCAACGCCCTGGCCGGCGTTGCCGGCGCTGATCGTCCACACGCCGCGCCTGCGCTCGGCCTCCGGGAGCATCGCCACGGCGTTCGCCGCGCCTCGCAGCTTGTAGGCGTTGATTGGCTGCAGGTTCTCGAGCTTCAGCCGGATGTCGGGATAACCGGGGCCGAGCTCGAGCCGGACCAGGGGCGTGCGGACAATAGTGTCCTTGATTCGCTCGCGGGCGGCGCGGATCTCGCCAAGCTCGATCGGTCGAACGGCTTCCACTGGCATCAGCTCAATGCTTTCGACATCACGATCAGGCGCGCCGGGCGCGTCAGTTCCGTCGGTTCGGGGAAATCGCGCGTGCCCGATTCGACATAGCCAAGCCTTCGATAGTAGCCCGGCAGCTCCGTGCGCAGGTCCACGACGTAGATATCCATCGAGTGGCAGCCCTGCCGCCGGCACCGGTCCTCGACCTCGACGATGACCTGCTTTGCCAGCCCCTGCCCCTGCACGCGCGGGTCGACCGACAGCATGCCGAAATATCCGCGCCCGTTGTTCCGGGTCACGTACACGTCAACGGCCGGCGCGCCGTCGCTGCCATCGAGCACCAGGAACTCGCCCGTGCTCATCAACGCGACGACACCTTCGGGGCTGGTGCGCTCGCCGGCCTTGAAGGAGTTCTCGACGCGGAAGGCGAGGTTGATCAGCCGCGCGACCGCGGGCGCATCGTCTACGGTGGCGACTCGAAGCCGGTCCGACGGGGGCATTCAGGTCCTTCGTGTCAGCCGGCTCGGCACCAGGCCTGCCGGCCAGACATCGCGTCGGGACGATAGACCGGATGCGATACCCCCTGTCAACCGGCTCCGAGTGCAGGTAAATTCTTCCGAGGAGATCACACGATGGCGAAGACAACGCTGATGGCGATGCTGGCTGGAGCGGTGCTCACCCTTCCGTCACCGCTCATTGCACAGGAGTGGGGTCGCGGTCCGACACCGCGCAGCGGAGTCTGCTTCTACAAGGATCCGGACTTCGGCGGCGAGTACTTCTGCGTGCGAGCGGGTGACGCCGTGCGCGAGATGCCGCATGGCATGAACGACAAGATCACCTCGATCCAGATCTTCGGCCGCGCCGAGGTCACTGTCTTCCAGGACAGCCGGTTCGAAGGGCGTTCGTCGCGCTTCAACTACGACGTTCGCGACCTGAGGCGCGATGGCTGGAACGATCTGATCTCCTCGTTCCGCGTGGAGGGTTCGTCATACGGCCACAACCATGGCGGGGGCTACGGCTACAACGGCGATCCGGACGTGATCGTTCGCCGCGCCTACCAGGACGTTCTCAGCCGGGAGCCCGACCAGCAGGGGCTGCGTCTGTACCGCAGCCGCATCATCGACGACGGGTGGACGGAGAAGGACGTGCGCGAGGCGCTGAGGAGCAGCCCCGAGTACAGGCAGCAGAGCACGATGACGTATCCGAAGGCGCAGGAGGTCGTGCGGCAGGCGTATCTCAACGTGCTGCGGCGCGAGCCGGACTCGGGCGCCAGCGGATACGTGAACAAGGTGTACCGCGAGCACTGGACGCAGCAGGACGTTGAGCGTGAGCTCAGGAAGAGCCCCGAGTACCGCAAGCGCTGAATGAAGCTCGAGCGTAGCCATGCATGAGCCAGGAGCTCATGCATGGACGATATGGTATGTTGCGCACCCGTCTTTCGAATGTGGTAAGAAGCAACGTGCTCCCCAGCATGGTGTTGTTCGTGTGGGGGACCGCATGCTTCGATTCTGCGCAACCAGTCTGACGGCGTTGGTGATCGCGGTTCTGGGAGTCACGACCGCTTCAGCATCGCCGATACTCGATCCCATCGTACGGACCAGGGGCGGCGGCACCGGGTCCTATCAGATCTTCTCGCTGCCATACGCCTTCGACTTCGGCGCGTTTCCCATCGACCCGGATACGCTTCCCGCGAACACGGGCCAAGGCGACAACTGCTCGGTGGGTACTGACATCGACAGCGGCCTGCCGATGGTGAGCTGCGAGTTCCAGAACCTGACCGGCCAGGCCATCTCGCTGCTCGATTTCCAGTTCGGCATTCCCGGCGATCCCACCGGGCTCGTCTTCACGACGCAAGATCCGGACAGCCTGTGGAACACGAGCAGCATCGACCAGTTCGGCGCGCACTTTGCCGGCGGAGGCATCGCCTCCGGCGTCTGCGACATCGAGTTCTGTTTCGGCGGCGACTTCTTCGTCGACCTGATCGGGTTCCCCGAGGGCACCAACATCACCGCTGTCGCGTCGACGGAGGTTCCGGAACCCGCGAGCCTGATGTTGCTCGGCACGGGGCTCGGCCTGGGCGCCGCGTTCATCTCGAGGCGCCAGCGCAAGTCCGCGCGCCTGAACAGGTCCTAGGCGCCAGTGCCCCTGAGACCGCCGTCAGCGGTGCAGCATGCGGGCGAAGGCCGGAGACTTCTCGAGCACCGCCAGCTCGGGGTCTTCGGCCGCCTCTCTGGCTGAGTATCCGCCGTCGAGCGCCTTCTGCAGCGACGCCAGCGCGGCATCGGTGCGGCCACCCAGCGTGTGCACCACGGCCTCGTAGTAGAGGAGCGCCGCGCTCGACGAATCGACCGCGCGGGCCTTTCTGATGTACTCCATCGCGCGGCCATCGTTGCCGCTCTTGGCCTGATACAGCCCCACCATCGCCAGCGTCGTCGCGTCCTTCGGATTGACCTGCAGATCCTTGTAGGCAAGTGAGATGGCCGTGGCGTACACGTTGAGCGCGCGATCGCGCTGGCCCGACCAGCGCAATCCGTCGGCGAGGTTGCCCATCGTGATGGCGTCGTTCGGGTTGAGCGCAGCCGCCTGCTCGAACGCCTTCACGGCCTCGGGGTAGCGCTTGAGATAGAAGTAGGCGGTGCCGAGGTTGGAGTACGTCAGCCAGTGGGGTTGCAGCTTGAGCGACTGCTCGTAGGCGGGAATGCCCTTCTCCCATTCGCCGCGCGCGAAATACGCCGAGCCGATGTTGTCGTAGCCGACCGGATTCCTGGGCTCGAGCTCCGTCACGCGCCGGAACTCCTCGAGGCTCTTCTCCGTGTCGCCGAAGCGCAGGTAAGCATCGCCGAGCACGTTGTGGTTGACCCAGAAATACGGGTTCACCTCGACGGCCTTGCGCAGGTTGCCGATCGCCTCGCTCTTGTTGCCCAGCTCCTGGTACGCCACGCCGAGCCGCCGGTGTGCTTCATCGGAATGCGGCGAGAGCTCCAGGGCGCGTTTCAGTACGACAACCGCCTCGGCGCCCTTGCCGCTCTCCGAGTACACCGAGCCAAGCGAGTAGAAGACCTCAGGCATCTGATCGTCCAGATCTCGCGCGCGCAGCGCCGCGGCGCGCGCGCGCTCCGCCCAGAGGTTGTCCTTCGTCTCGTCGTACATCAGCAGGCTCGCGTCTGCCAGGCCCGCGTGGGCGAGCGCGAAGCGGCCGTCCTTGCGAATGGCCTGCTGGAAGAAATCGACGCCGGCCTGCAGCTTCTGCGGATCCTGGCTGGACCTCAATGCATCGCGGCCCTTCAGGTAGAGGTCGTACGCCTCGATGTCGTCGGTCGGGTGCGCGGCCGTGCGCGTGGCAGGACTCGTGCCGCCAGAGACGCCGAGCGCAGACACGAGGCCGTCGTAGATCGCATCCTGGAGCGTGAACAGATCGGCGCGCGTCCCGGTGAACTGCTCGCTCCACACCTGACGTCGCGCGGCCACGTCGTGCAGGTTGACGACCAGACGAAGGCGATCGCCGGCGGCCTGCACCGTCCCCTCGACGATCATGTTCGCGCCGAGGCTGCGCGCCGCTTCCTCGATCGATCCCGCGCTTCTCGCCTGCTCGACATCGCGGCTCGAGACGACTCGCACGTCCGGCACCTGAAACAGCCGCGACGACAGCGCTTCGACGACGCCATCGCCGACGTAGCGGAGCTCGTCGGGATTGCCGAGCACCCGGAAGGGAAGGACGGCCAGGAACCGGCCCGTGGCCGGTGTCGACGCCGTTTCGGACCCGCTGGATGCCGTCGTGCCTGCAACAGATGAGCCTGCCACTTTCGATCGATAGATTGCACCGGCAGCCGCGAGCACCAGGAGCGCCGCGGCGATGCCGGCAGTCATCCGGCCCGCCGGCTGCTTCCACCACGGGACCGCGAGCCGTGCCGACAGTTGCGATCGGCTCTGCGTGTCCATCGACATCGTCGCGCCGCCGGCGTCTGGAGACAGCGCCCGCAGGATCTCCTCGGCGCTCTGGAACCGCTCCGCCGGATCCTTCGCGAGACAGCGAAGGATGACCTCGGCAACCGTCGCAGGCGTGTCGGCGTTGACGATCCGCGGATCGGGCGGCTTGTTCTGCACGCGCTGCAACAGTTCCTGGATCGCCGAGTCGCCATGGAATGGCACCGTGCCGGTCACCATCTCGTAGAGGATCAGCCCGAATGCGTACAGGTCGACGCGGTGATCGAGGAGCCGCCCTTCCACCTGCTCCGGGGCCATGTACCGGGGCGTGCCGAGCAGCTCGCCGCTGCGTGTCATGGCGGCATCGGACGACAGCAGCGACTTCGCGAGGCCGAAGTCCGAGATGTACGCGGTGCCTGACTTGTCGATGAGGATGTTGTGCGGCTTCAGGTCCCGATGGATCACGCCCTCGGCGTGCGCCGCGGCGAGCGCCTGTGCCATCTGCCTGGCGATACCGATCGCGCGCGGCACCGGCAGGCGGCCCTCGCGGCGGAGGATCGAGTGCAGGTCCTCGCCGTCCACGTAGGCCATCGAGATGAACTTCAGGCCCTCTACATCGCCCAGGTCGTGAATCCGGAGAATGTGCTTGTGCGACACCTTCGAGCCGAGCAGCAGCTCCTGCTTGAAGCGCTGCACGGTGGACGCGTCGGCGACGAGGTTGGGCCGGATCACCTTGATGGCGATGTGGCGATCGAGCTCGCGGTCGTACGCCTTGTAGACGCTGCCCATCCCGCCTTCGCCGAGGGCGTACTCGATGTGGTAGCGCGGGCCGAAATCCGTGCCGGGCTCGATGACCGTGCGTGCGGTCGAGCTACCGGCGGAAGCGGAGGCGGAGGCGTGCGATGCCGGCTGCTGCGCTGAGGGGTTGGGCGAGTTGGAGAACGTGACGTCGGCGTCCGGCTTCGGCCTGGGCTGCTCCGGGGGGATCGGATCGCGAGGACCGGGCAAATTCACACCTGCAAATCGAACGAGCGGTGGCCGGGCACGGCGCCGCCGTGGGCTGCACGCCTCGCACACGCCTGGGGAGCGGTGAGGTCATTATACGGCGAGGTCACACGTCACGCCGGAACCCGTATCGGTCCAGCCCTGCCAGGATCAACCGGCGCATCTCGGGCAGCTCCTCGTGCGCGCAGTCGAAGAGCTCAATCAGGCAGTCGTCGGCCTTCCCATGTCTCGCGTAGAGCGGCGCGAGGTAATCGCGCACGTGCTCGACGCCGGCCGGCGGTGTGAGAGGGTCCTTCCTGCCGTTCACGCTGATGCGCGGCCGCGGCACGATCAGCTCGTTGATCTCGGCCGTCTGGAAGTGCCTGAGCAGTGATGGGACGTAGTAGTAGATGCCGTGGCCGCTCAGCCCCTGCGCCTTGATCAGTTCGGCGGCGTCGGTGAGACAGCAGACGTCCACGCAGAGCCGCACGCGCGGATCGAGCGCGGCCAGCCACCAGGCCTTCGTGGCGCCCATCGACATCCCCATCGTGCCCAGGCGATGGGGATCGACCTCGGGACGGCTGGCGAGGTAGTCGAGCGCGCGGACCTCGTCGAACATCATCATCCCGTAGAGCACCTGACCGTTCCAGAGCATCAGCTTGAAGGCGTCCTCCTCGCCGACGTGTCCGTTCGTGTTCCGCTTGCGCTCGCCGAAACACCAGCTGTCGATCGCGAGCGTCACCAGGCCGTGTTCAACGCATACCGGCGCATAGGCCGGCTGCACGTCGACGCCGCGAAGTAGCTGCTCCTTCCCCAGGTCGTACATGCCGCCGTGCCAGTGAATGTACAGCAGGCCCGGAGCGGGCGATGGGCGCTTGTCCGGAATCAGGAGCAATGCGGGAACGGGCTCGACGCCGTTCAGGTCCAGCACGAGCCGCTGGAGTGTGTAGCCGTCGTGCTTCTCCGTGGCGACGACCGTCGGGGCTCCTGGCGTGTGCTGCCACGGGAGGTCGCCGAGGAGCGACCACAGCTCCTTACGCCTGCGCTCCTGGAACTGCGTGAACGGCTCGTTCGGCATCGGCGCGCTCTGAGCCGATGATGCGCGGCCGAGCCGTCCCGACGCCAGCAGTGCGGCCGACGACATCAGAAACTCCCGACGACGTGGCGACATGTCGATCCCTCCGGGTGGGCTTCCTCCGTCATTGACGCCGGGGCCATCGAGCGCTATGGTCCACGGGCAGGGGGCGTCATGAAGCTCGGACTCTACAGCATCACATATCTTGGCGTCTGGTATCGCGGGCCCGCGCTGACGCATGAGGAGATCATCGACCGCGCGCGCCAGTACGGCTACGAAGGCATCGAGATCGACGGGAAGCGGCCGCATGGCAATCCGCTCGATCTGCCCGCGCCGCGCTGCCGCGAGCTGCAAGCGCGGGCGACAGGCGAGGGCGTGCCGATCTACGCCGTGGCCGCCAACAACGACTTCAGCAGCCCGATTCCCGAGCACCGTGAGTCGCAGCTCGTGTACGTCCGGGAGCTGATTCGCATGACCGCCGACCTGGGCGCTCCGGTGCTCCGCATGTTCTGCGCCTGGCCTGGCGTCACACTGGGACCGAGCGGCGGCCAGTACGACATCGCCAAGCGCGTCTGGCGGATCGCGCAGCACGAGGCCGGCGAGCAGTTCGCGTGGGACCGGTGCCGCGATGGACTCGTCGAGGCCGCACGGTGGGCGGCCGACCACGGTGTCACGCTGGCCCTGCAGAACCACCCGCCGGTCACCGCCAACCACCGCGACATGCTGCGCATGATTGCGGAAGTCAACTCGACCGCGCTGAAGGCGTGTTTCGACGCCCCGCTCGCGTACATGGATGGTCTCACCCCCGCGGCCATGCGCGAAGCCGCGCACGAGGTGGGTGCGCTGCAGGCGCTCTCGCACTTCGGCGGCGAGTACACCCGCGCCGACGACGGGCGCATCAATCCCGTGGTGTGGAACTGGGACGGCAGCAGGACGCCGGAGCAGTTCTATGCTGAGTTCCTCCGTGGCATGGCGGACATCGCCTAGGAGGGGTACGTCGGGTACGAGCTGTGTCATCCCCTTCCACAGGTGGATGACCGGCCGGCCGGCCTGGATTTCGTCGATCTCAACGCGCGGCTCGCGGCCGAGTACCTCGGTGGGCTGATTGCGGCGATCAAGAAGGCGCCGGCCGCGACCGTGTAGGTAGGCGGTCATGAGCACACTCGCGCTGCTGCTGACGCTCGTCCTCGCTCCTTCGGCCGCCCCGGCCGACTGGCGCACCGCGCCTCCCGGCGACTGGCAGGAGCTGTTCAACGGGAAGAATCTCGACGGTTGGGTGGTGAAGCTGGCGCACCAGGAACTGGGCGACAACTACCGGGACACGTTCCGTGTGGAGAACGGCCTCATCAGGGTGATGTACGACAAGTACGACGAGTTCGGGGGGCGCTTCGGCCACCTGTTCTACAAGCAGAAGCTCTCGCACTACGTCGTCTCGGTCGAGTACCGGTTCTTCGGCGAGCAGGCCAAAGGCGGCCCCAGCTACGCGCGGCTCAACAGCGGCGTGATGGTCCACTCCCAGGCGCCGGAGACGATCCTCAAGGACCAGGACTGGCCGATCTCGATCGAGGCCCAGTTGCTGGCAGGCGGTCGGACGACGATGAACGTGTGCACGCCGGGGACCGAGATCTTCATGCACGGCGAGATGGTGAAGGCGCACTGCACCAACGCGACATCGAAGATTTACAAAGACGACGAGTGGGTGAAGGTCGAGGTCGAAGTCCTCGGCTCGGAGCACGTGCGCCACATCATCGGCGGGGAAGTGGTGCTGGAGTACGAGAAGCCGATGATTGGCGGCTGGGTGGGCAACGGCTTCGACCCGGCGATCAAGAAGGACGGCACCATCCTCGAGGACGGCTACATGGCGCTGCAGGCGGAGAGCCAGCCGGTGGAGTTCCGGAACGTGCGCCTGTTGAACCTGTCGGGCTGCATGGATCCTGCGTCGCCCGCCTTCCGCGCGTACTTCGTGCATCGCGACGACACGAAGTGCACGCGCTGAGCGCGCCCATCGGGCTCAGGCCTCCGCCCATTGCCGCTTGACATAGGCGAGGGCGCGCGCAAGCGCGGCCTCGGCGTTGTCGGTGGCCTTGCACTCCATCGTCAGCCAGCCGTCGAAGCCGGCGGCCTTGAGCGCGTGGAAGCCGGGCCGGTAGTCGAACGGCAGGGAACCTGGCTCGGTGCGCGCGGCGCCGTCGGCGAGATGCACGTACGCCGTGTGCCGTCCGTACGTGCCGAGCGTCGCGGCGATGTCGGGTTCCTCCATCTGCATGTGATAGAAGTCGCTCAGCAGCGCCACACCCGGCGTCTGCGACTCCTCGATCACGCGCGCGCCGTGCGACTGCAGGTTCATGTAGTGCGTCTCGCGTTTCGTCAGCGGCTCAATCAGCAGGCGGACCCCGGTCCGACGGATATCCGGCGCCAGCGACCGCAAGGCGGCGACGAGCAGCTCGTCCTCCTTGCGGTGGGGAGGTGGTGTGTTGGCCACCTCGGGGAAGCGGCAGGGACCGAACGCCGGGACCTCGATGACGCCACTGGCGCCAAGCGCTTGCGCCAGCCCCAGGCGCTCGCGGTCCAGCTCCATCGCACGCGTGCGCACGGCCGGATCGGGATCGAGCAAGTGCAGCGACCCGACAATCGCGCTCACCGCAAGCCCGGTGCCGGCGAGCGCCTCGCGGATCTCGTCTGCGGAGCGATCCAGGTACTCGGGGCCAAGCTCGATGCCGTCGTAGCCGAGCGCGCGGACCAGCCGGGCGCGGGAGGCAAGATCCGCGTTCGGGAACGGTGAACGCACGCCGAAGCGCGGCGATGCGGAGCGCGCCCGCGCCAGTGTGGCCGTGAGCCACGCGCACGACGTGCCGAGGAACACGCGGCGCGAGCATGCGCCGCCGACGCCACGTTCAATCACGGCGACAGTTTATATCGCCAATCGCGAGTACTTGAGGTTCGAGCCGGGGCCGGTCTACTCGACCCGCCCCTTTCATTTTCCGGCATCGAATGGTGGTCCTGCGGCTAGAGTAGTCGTCGATGCTCGGCCGCCTGGTCCTTGGCGTCGCACTCGGCTGCACGGCAGCCGGGGCCCTTGGCGCGCCCCGCGCCGCCCGAGACGCTGTGCCCGTCATCATCGGCTACGTGTTCGTGAAGAACGCGCTCGTGGACCCCGCGCAGATTGCCGCCGATCGACTGACACACATCAACTACGCGTTCGCCAACATCAGGGAAGGGCAGGTCGTGGAGGGCTTCGACCACGACGCCGAGAACCTGGAGGCGTTGACCGGCCTGCGTCGCAAGCACCCCCAACTGCACGTGCTGATCTCGGTGGGCGGCTGGACCTGGTCGGGCGGCTTCTCGGATGCCGCGCTCACGCCGGAGAGTCGCGCGAGGTTCGTGGCGAGCGCCGTGGACGTGGTCCGACGACACGATCTCGATGGCGTGGATGTGGACTGGGAGTATCCCGGACAGCCTGGTATAGGCAACACGTACAGGCCGGAGGACAAGGGCAACTTCACGGCGCTGATGAAGGAGCTCCGCCGCGGGCTCGACCGTGAGGGCGCCGCCGCGCATCGACGCTACCTGCTCACCTTCGCGGCGGGCGCTTCGCGAACCTTCATCGCGCAGACACAGCTCAACAAGCTCCAGGCGCTCGTGGACTACGTGAACCTGATGACCTACGACTTCCGCGAGGCTGGAGGCGACGCCGCCGGTCATCATGCGAATCTGTTCCTCAACCCCGCCGACGATCGACAGCAGTCAACGGATCGCGCGGCTCGCGAGTTTCTCGAGGCCGGTGTTCCGGCGGCCAAGCTGGTGCTGGGCGTTCCGTTCTACGGGCGCGCATGGGGTGACGTCGGCGCCGACGCGCACGGCCTCTATCAGCCCGGCAGCAAGCCCGTAGAACGCATCGACACGTCGTACGGACAGATCGCCGCGTCGCTCGTGGGGCGCGACGGGTTCGTGCGCTACTGGGATCCGGACGCGCAGGCGCCGTATCTCTGGAATGCGGACCGCCGGATCTTCATCAGCTACGACGATCCGGAGTCGATGCGGCTGAAGGCGCGCTACATTCTGGACCACCACCTGGCCGGCGCGATGTTCTGGCAATACAGCGATGATCCGTCAGGCGCATTGCTCGAGGCTCTCTTCAGCGGGTTGCGCAAGACGGCATCGAAGGCGCGGTAGGCGACCTGGGGCACAGGCGTCATCAGGCAGGACGAGGCATGACCGACGGAGAGTTTCAGGGCAAGGTTGTCGCAATTACCGGCGCCGCGGGCGGCATCGGGAACGAACTGTGCGCCTGGTTCGCGGAGGCGGGCGCGGCGATTGCCGCGCTGGATCGCAGCGACGCCGTTGCCGGCCTTGCCGACCGCCTGCGGCGCACCGGCGCGACGGTGGAGCCGGCTGTCGCGGACATCGGCGATGCGCGCGCCGTCGCGTCTGCCTTCGACGCGATGACGCGGACGCTCGGGCCGGTGGACATCCTGATCAACAACGCGGGTGCGACGTTGAGCCCGACGCTCGCGCGGACAACGCCCGGGAGCTTCGAAGAGGACGTGAACGCGAACCTGAACGGCGCGTTCAACTGCGCGCACGCGGTCGTGCCGGCGATGAAGGCGCGGCGCGCGGGCGTCATCGTCAACATCGGCTCGGTCAACGGGCTCTCGGCGTTCGGCGATCCGGCTTACAGCGCGGCGAAGGCCGGGCTCATCAGCCTCACGCGGTCGCTCGCGATGGAGCTGGGGCCGTACAACATCCGCGCGAACATCATTTGCCCGGGCACCGTCCGCACGCCAATCTGGCGGGAGCGGCTCGAGCGACGTCCGGAGTTGCTGAAGGAGCTCGAGCGCTGGTACCCGCTGGGCCGCATCGTCGAGCCGATCGAGGTCGCGCGCGCCGTGGCGTTTCTCGCCTCCGATGCCGCCTCCGCGATCACCGGGGTCATGCTGCCGGTGGACTGTGGCCTCATGGCGGGCAACATCGTCATGACGCGGGAAGTCATCGCCGAAGACATCTGAGCGCACAGCCATGACCAGGCGACCTGCACCGGCCCGGATGGCATCCCGATTCCGACAACTTGAGGGCACTGACTCGCAACTCGGACGGAGCCAGCTCAACCGCGAGCGCACGGCATTTCGGAGGGACTCCGTAGGGCGGGATATGCTGAGCCTCTCCGGAGGGCTGCAGCCAGGAACCAGCTTCGTTTTGGTTCCCCAACTCTGGCACACAACGTGCGCTTGATCGGCGAGCGGATTTCGCTGAAGGCACGGGTCGCAGCGAGCGGATTCCTGACGAAATGGAGCATGCAGACCATGTCGAGCAAAGCCAATGAGACACAGGGTTCTACAGAGAAGCCCAATGAAGCGTTTCGCGACGATCCGCTGGCGGACACGAGCACACTGATTTCGCAGGAGGTTCCTTCGGGCGTGGATCGCCGCAATTTCCTGATCCGCAGCGCTGTGGGCGGTGCTGCCGCCGTGATGATGGGCCGCACAGTCTCCGCCGAAGAGAGAACGGCGATGGCCATCGCCACGATGCCGCCGCAGGCCAAAGCCAAGACAGGGACGCCGCCGCCGCTCTCTGCGGACCTGGACGTCGTGAAGAAGGGACAGGGACCGGTGTTGACGGTCGTGGACGAGTTCTACAAGGTGGGCCCGGGGCCTTCCAGCTCGCACACGATCGGTCCGATGCGCATCACCTACGATTTCTACCAGCGATGCACCAAGCTGCCGGCCGACAAGCTCGCCACGGCGACGAAGCTTCAGGTGAACCTGTTCGGAAGCCTCAGCGCGACAGGCAAGGGACACGGCACGGAACGGGCCGCGCTCGCCGGACTGGTCGGGAAGGAGCCGGCAACGGTCGACCCGAAATTCCTGGACGGCTTGCGAGACAAGCCCGACCAGGTGTTCCCGGTGAAGCTCGGCAACAAGTCGATCGACGTGAGCCTCAAGGACGTCATCTACGACGCCACCAAGGGTGATTTCAAACACCCGAACACGATGACGTGCAAGCTCCTCGCCGGTAACGCCGTGTTGCTCGAGCAGGAGTACTACTCAGTGGGCGGTGGATTCATCGAGTGGAAAGGGTATACACCCCCGAAGAAGAACCCACCGAAGTATCCGTTCCGTACGATGAAAGAGCTGCGCGCCCACGCCGACAACGGCAAGACCACGATCGCAAAGATCATGCTGGCCAACGAGATGTCGATCGCTTGCCGGTCCGAAGAGGAGGTCAATGCCTTCATCGACAAGATCATCAACGCGATGTTCGCGACGGTGAAGTCGGGACTTTCGATGTCGGAGGATGA
>Ga0105248_10005317_pt1 | contig 14175 bp, 11 predicted proteins | sample KBSS34metaG_FD_81524 | JGI IMG/M metagenome (GOLD analysis project Ga0105248, IMG submission 81524) | Switchgrass rhizosphere microbial communities from Kellogg Biological Station, Michigan, USA - KBS S3-4 metaG | ecosystem: Host-associated > Plants > Roots > Rhizosphere > Soil | place...
AGCAGCGGGTGCCGAGGTCGTGCGCACCGGCAGCCATGGCCTGTTCCGGATCGAGCCGCTGGTCGAAGTCGACACCCCCGACGGCCGGATCGCCTATGGCCCGGTCGAACCCGACGGGGTCGCCGCCGTGCTCGACGGTAGCCACGCCAACCGCCTCGGCCGGATCGCCGATCTCCCCTTCTTCGCCGCGCAGCAGCGTTTCACCTTCGCGCGCTGCGGCGTGATCGATCCGGTCGATCTCGTCGACTATGCCGCGCATGGCGGCTGGGCCGGCCTTGATGCCGCCCGGGCGCTCGCGCCGGCTGACGTCGTCGCGATCGTCAGGGACAGCGGTTTGCGCGGGCGGGGCGGGGCGGGCTTCCCGACCGGCATCAAATGGCAGACCGTCCTCGACGCGAAAGGCGACGAGAAGTTCATCGTCTGCAATGCGGACGAAGGCGACAGCGGCACCTTCGCCGATCGCATGCTGATGGAGGGTGATCCCTATTGCCTGATCGAGGGCATGGCGATCGCCGCGCACGCCGTCGGCGCGGGCCATGGCTATGTCTATATCCGCTCCGAATATCCCTTTGCGGTGGCGACCATGCGCGAGGCGATTGCGCGATCGGCCGGTCGGATCGCGCCGTTCACGCTGGAAGTCCGGGTCGGCGCCGGCGCCTATGTCTGCGGCGAGGAAACGGCGCTGCTCGATTCGATCGAGGGCAAGCGCGGGCAGGTTCGCGCCAAGCCGCCGCTGCCGGCGATCTCGGGCCTGTTCGGCAAGCCCACCGTCGTCAACAATGTGCTGAGCCTTGCCGCCGTCCCCTTCATCCTGGCGAATGGCGCCCAGGCCTATGCCGAGATCGGCTTTGGCCGCTCGCGCGGGACCATGCCGATCCAGCTCGCCGGCAATGTGAAGAATGGCGGGCTCTACGAGATCGGCTTCGGCATCACGCTCGGCGAGCTGGTCGATACCATCGGCGGCGGCACCGACAGCGGCCGCCCGGTCCGCGCGGTGCAGGTCGGCGGCCCGCTCGGCGCCTATTTCCCGCGTTCGATGTTCCATTTGCCGTTCGACTATGAGGCGTTCGCTGCGGCCGGCGGGCTGATCGGCCATGCCGGGATCACGGTGTTCGACGACCGTGTCGACATAGCGAAGATGGCGCGCTTCGCGATGGAATTCTGCGCGGTCGAAAGCTGCGGCAAATGCACGCCGTGCCGGATTGGCTCGACGCGCGGCGTGGAGACGGTAGACCGGATCATCGCCGGCGAACAGGTTGGTGCGCAGATCGCCCTCCTCCGCGATCTCTGCGACACGATGAAATATGGGTCGCTCTGCGCGCTGGGCGGTTTTACGCCTTATCCGGTGTTGAGCGCGCTCGATCATTTTCCTGAGGATTTCGGCGGCGCGCCACTCGCCGTCGCGGCGGAGTAAGCGCGCATGGCATGGCTCGGCGAAATCGATCTCGGTACCAAGGCCGCCCCGGTCACGGGCCCGATGGTGTCGCTCATCATTGACGGCCAGGCGATCGACGTGCCCGAGGGCACCTCGGTGATGCGCGCCGCCGCGTTGATCGGCACCAACATCCCCAAGCTCTGCGCGACCGACAGCCTGGAGGCGTTCGGCTCGTGCCGGCTTTGCCTGGTCGAGGTCGAGGGTCGCGCCGGCTATCCCGCGTCCTGCACCACGCCGGTCACGCCGGGCATGGTGGTGCGGACCCAGACCGAGAAATTGAAGAAGCTCCGCCGCGGCGTGATGGAGCTGTATATCTCCGATCATCCGCTTGACTGCCTCACCTGCGCCGCCAATGGCGATTGCGAGCTGCAGGATCAGGCCGGCGCGGTGGGTTTGCGCGACGTGCGCTATGGCGCGGGCGCCAGCCATCTCGGCCAGGCCAAGGACGTTTCCAACCCCTATTTCGATTTCGACCCGTCGAAATGCATCGTCTGCTCGCGCTGCGTGCGCGCCTGCGACGAGGTGCAGGGTACTTTCGCACTGACGATCGACGGCATGGGCTTCGCCAGCAAGGTCGCGGCGAGCCAGGCGGAGGATTTCTTTTCCAGCGAATGCGTCTCGTGCGGTGCCTGCGTCCAGGCTTGCCCGACCGCGACCCTGGTCGAGAAGAAGGTCGCCGAGATCGGCACGCCGGATCGGTCGGTCATCACCACCTGCGCCTATTGCGGGGTGGGGTGCACCTTCCGCGCCGAGATGCGCGGCGAGGAACTGGTGCGCATGGTGCCGTGGAAGGAAGGCAAGGCCAATCGCGGCCATAGCTGCGTCAAGGGCCGCTTCGCCTGGGGTTATGCCAACCACAAGGAACGCATCCTCAATCCGATGATCCGCGCCTCGATCGACCAGCCGTGGCGCGAAGTGAGCTGGGAAGAGGCGATCACGCACACCGCGTCCGAATTCCGCCGCATCCAGGCCAAATATGGCAAGCGCTCGGTCGGCGGCATCACTTCCAGCCGCTGCACCAATGAGGAGACTTTCCTCGTCCAGAAGCTGATCCGCGCCGGCTTCGGCAACAACAATGTCGATACCTGCGCGCGCGTTTGCCACTCGCCGACCGGCTATGGCCTGAAGACGGCCTTCGGTACGTCGGCCGGCACGCAGGATTTCGACAGCGTGATGGCGGCCGATGTCGTCGTGATCATCGGTGCCAACCCGACCGATGGCCATCCGGTCTTCGCCAGCCGGCTGAAGCGCCGCCTGCGCCAGGGCGCGCAATTGATCGTGATCGATCCGCGCCGCACCGATATCGTCCGCTCGCCGCATATCGAGGCGGCGGAACATCTCGCGCTTCGCCCCGGCACCAATGTCGCGGTGCTGACCGCGATGGCGCATGTCATCGTCGCCGAGGGGCTGGTCGATGAAGCGTTCGTGCGCGAGCGCTGCGACTGGTCCGAATTCGAGGACTGGGCCGAATTCGTCGCCGATCCGCGCCACAGCCCCGAGGCGACCGAGCGGATGACGCAGGTGCCCGCCGCGAACCTGCGCGCAGCCGCCCGGCTCTATGCGACCGGTGGCAATGGCGCGATCTATTACGGCCTCGGCGTTACCGAGCACAGCCAGGGCTCGACCACCGTGCTCGCCATCGCCAATCTCGCCATGGCGACCGGCAATCTCGGCCGCGACGGCGTCGGCGTGAACCCGCTGCGCGGTCAGAACAACGTCCAGGGCGCCTGCGATATGGGCAGCTTCCCGCACGAGCTGTCGGGCTATCGCCATATCTCGGACGACGCGACGCGCGAGATGTTCGAGGGGCTATGGGGCGTCCCGCTCGACGACGAGCCGGGTCTGCGCATCCCCAACATGCTCGATGCGGCGGTCGATGGCGTGTTCAAGGGCATCTATATCCAGGGCGAGGATATCCTCCAGTCCGACCCGGATACACACCACGTCTCGGCCGGGCTCGCGGCGATGGAATGCGTCGTCGTGCAGGACCTGTTCCTCAACGAGACCGCCAATTATGCCCATGTCTTCCTGCCGGGCTCGACCTTCCTTGAAAAGAACGGCACCTTCACCAATGCCGAGCGCCGCATCCAGCTCGTCCGCAAGGTGATGCAGCCCATGAATGGTTATGAGGATTGGGAGATCACCCAGTTGCTTGCCCGCGCGCTCGGTTACGACATGAATTATGCGCACGCCTCCGAGATCATGGACGAGATCGCCGCCGCCACGCCGACCTTTGCCGGCGTGTCGTTCGCCAAGCTCGATGCGCTCGGCTCGGTGCAATGGCCGTGCAACGCCGCCGCGCCCGAGGGCACGCCGGTGATGCATCTCGGCGGCTTCGCGCGCGGCAAGGGCAAGTTCGTCCGCACCGAATATGTCGCGAGCGAGGAGAAGACCGGCCCGCGCTTCCCGCTGCTGCTCACCACCGGCCGCATCCTCAGCCAGTATAATGTCGGCGCCCAGACACGGCGGACCGAGAACAGCCGCTGGCACGAGGAGGATCGGCTGGAAATCCATCCGCACGATGCCGAGCAACGCGGCATTCTCGACGGCGACTGGGTGAAGGTCGCCAGCCGTGCCGGCGACACCTCCTTGCGCGCGCTGATCACTGACCGGGTCGCGCCGGGCGTGGTCTATACCACCTTCCACCACCCCAGCACGCAGGCCAATGTCATCACCACCGATAATTCGGACTGGGCGACCAATTGCCCTGAATATAAGGTGACGGCGGTACAGGTCGGCCGCTCCAACGGCCCGACCGACTGGCAGGAGGAATATGAGGAACTCAGCCGTCGTTCGCGCCGGATCGAAGCGGTGGCGGCCGAATGAGCGGCACGCTCGACAAGTTGGTGCGCATGGCCAACCAGATCGCGACTGAATTCGCCAACCAGCAGCCGGCGCGCGCCGCCGATGCCACGTCAGAGCATCTCCGGCAATTCTGGGATCCACGCATGCGCCAGGCGATCACCGCCCATCTCGCCGCGGGCGGCGCCGGCTTGGGCGACATTGCGCGCGAGGCGATCGGGCGCCTCGACCCAACCAGCGCGGGATGAGCGGCGCGGTCGAATACGGCTTCCGCCAGATTCGGGCGCAAGGCGGCGAGGATCGCCAGATGCGCGGCGTCGCGATCGAATGCCCGATCGCGGTTGAATTCAACGGCATCGGCTATGCCGTGATGATGGCGACGCCTGAGGATCTGATCGATTTCGCGTACGGCTTCGCGCTCGCCGAGCGGCTGATCGAGTCGGCCGCCGAGGTGCTCGACGCGGCGACGCACGAAACCGATCGCGGCACCGTGTTGCGCATCAACCTCGTCGCGGCGCGCCGCGAACGCATCCTCGATCGTGTCCGGCACCGCGTGTCGGAATCATCGTGCGGCCTGTGCGGGATCGAGAATCTCGAGGCGGCGCTGCGGCCGCTGCCGATCGTTGCCGCCCGGTCCGCCGCCCGACCTGAGGCGATTTTCGCCGCGCTGGAGGCGATGCGCGTGCATCAGCCGCTCAATGTCGAGACAGGGGCGGTCCATGCTGCAATGGCTTGCGGCGCCGACGGCGCGGTGCGCCTGGCGCGCGAGGACGTCGGCCGGCACAACGCGTTCGACAAGCTGATTGGCGCGATGGCCCGTGCCGGGATGGCCTGGGAAGGGGGGTTTGCCTTGCTGTCGTCGCGTTGCTCCTACGAGCTGGTCGAGAAAGCGGCGATCGCCGGTTGCCCGATGCTGGTCACAGTCTCGGCCCCGACCAGCCTTGCGATCGCGCGCGCCGCCGAAGCCGGGCTCGCTTTGGTGTCGCTGGCGCGGGCGGACAGCTACCTGATCGACGCCGGGGCAGGCGAATGACCCGGTTGCTCGGTGCGGTACTGGCGGGTGGCGCATCGCGGCGCTTCGGGTCCGACAAGGCGCTGGCCGAACTCGACGACCGACCCCTGATCGTCCACGCCGTGGCCGCGCTTCAGCCCTTTGTCGAGGCCGTTGCGATCTGCGGCCGGGCGTTCGGCGATCATCTCGCGCTCGCCGACCGGCCCGCTCCGGGGCTTGGCCCGCTGGGCGGTCTCGCTGCGGCACTGCGCCACGCCCTCGATCACGGCTTCGACGCGGTCCTGTCGATCGGCTGTGACATGCCCGTGCTGCCGGCGGGACTGGTCGAGGCGCTGCTCGCCATCGGGCCGCCGGTTGCGGTGCGTGCGCTGCCGATCTGCGGGCTGTGGCGGGCGGGGGACGCCGATCGGCTCGACACGCATCTTGCCGTGACCGACGATCGATCGCTGCGCGCCTGGGTCGGGGCGTGCGACGGGCGATGGTTCGAGGGCGATATCGGGCTCGCCAACATCAACACGCCCGACGACCTCGCGGCGCTTATCGCGCGTCGCGGCTGACGGCGCCCTTTCACAAGCCCGGTGCCCTTGCTAAGGCCGCCGCGACTCACGCATTCGCCATCACCTGGCGCGCTCGCACGGCTTGATCGCCGTCTCCCCGCCGCGTCCGGCCCGAGGCTCCTATTGGGAAGGACCCGTCGCACCATGACCGCCATTGGACAGGACACGCTCAAGGCTCGCGCAACGCTGAATGCGGGCGGCAAGTCCTACGACTATTTCTCGCTCGCCAAAGCGGCCGAGGCCTATGGCGACATCTCGCGGCTGCCCTTCTCGATGAAGGTGCTGCTCGAGAACATGCTGCGTTTCGAGGACGGCGTCACCGTCACCACCGATGACGTGAAGGCGATCATCGACTGGCAGAAGAACCCGACCGCGCCCGATCGCGAGATCCAGTATCGCCCCGCGCGCGTGCTGATGCAGGATTTTACCGGTGTGCCGTGCGTCGTCGATCTCGCCGCGATGCGCGACGCGATCACCAAGCTCGGCGGCGATGCCGCCAAGATCAATCCGCTGGTCCCGGTCCATCTCGTCATCGATCACTCGGTGATGGTCGACGAGTTCGGCACGCCCAAGGCGTTCGCCGACAATGTCGATCTCGAATATAGCCGCAACATGGAGCGCTACGAGTTTCTCAAATGGGGCTCCAAGGCGCTCGACAATTTCTCGGTGGTGCCGCCGGGCACGGGCATCTGTCACCAGGTCAATCTCGAATATATCGGCCAGGCGGTGTGGTCGTCCAAGGGCGCCGATGGCACGATGATGGCCTATCCCGACACGCTGGTCGGTACCGACAGCCACACCACGATGGTCAACGGCCTCGGCGTGCTCGGCTGGGGTGTCGGCGGCATCGAGGCCGAGGCCGCGATGCTCGGCCAGCCGGTGTCGATGCTCATTCCCGAAGTCGTCGGCTTCAAGCTGACCGGCGCGCTGAAGGAAGGCATTACCGCCACCGACCTCGTGCTGACCGTCACCCAGATGCTGCGCGCCAAGGGCGTGGTCGGCCGCTTCGTCGAATTCTATGGCCCGGGTCTCGCCGCGATGACGCTGGCCGATCGCGCGACGATCGCCAACATGGCGCCGGAATATGGCGCGACCTGCGGCTTCTTCCCGATCGACGAGCGCACGATGGAATATATGCGCCTGACCGGGCGGCCCGACGAGACCGTCGCGCTGACCGAAGCCTATGCCAAGGCGCAGGGCTTCTGGCGCCACGACGACAGCCCCGATCCGGTGTTCACCGACACGCTCGAACTCGACATGAGCACCGTCGTCGCCAGCCTTGCCGGGCCGAAGCGCCCGCAGGACCGCGTCAGCCTCAACAAGGTCGACGAGGTGTTCAACGGCGACCTTTTCAAGGTCTACAAGAAGGAAGCGCCGGTGCGCGCCGCGGTCACCGGGCGGGCTCATGATCTCGGTGACGGCGATGTCGTCATCGCCGCGATCACCAGTTGCACCAACACCTCCAATCCGTCGGTGCTGGTCGCGGCCGGTCTGGTCGCACGCAAGGCACGCGCCTTCGGCCTCACCCCCAAGCCATGGGTCAAGACCAGCCTCGCGCCGGGCTCGCAGGTCGTCACCGATTATCTCGACAAGGCCGGGCTGACCGAGGATCTCAACGCGATGGGCTTCAACCTGGTCGGCTATGGCTGCACCACCTGCATCGGCAACAGCGGCCCGCTCGCGCCGGAACTGTCGGCGGCGATCGCCGATAACGATCTCGTCGCCGCCTCGGTGCTGTCGGGCAACCGCAACTTCGAGGGCCGCGTCTCGCCCGACGTGCGCGCCAACTTCCTCGCCTCGCCGCCGCTCGTCGTCGCCTATGCGCTCAAGGGCACGGTGACGGAGGATATGGTCGAAACCCCGATCGGCCAGGGCAGTGATGGGCAGGACGTCTATCTCAAGGACATCTGGCCGACCAACCTCGAGGTCGCCGAGACGATGGCGGCGAACATCGACGATACGATGTTCCGCAACCGCTACGGCAACGTCTATGCCGGCGACGCCAAATGGCGCGGCATCGAGATCGAGGGTTCGGACACCTACACCTGGCGCGCCGGCTCCACCTATGTCGCCAACCCGCCCTATTTCGAGGGCATGACGATGACCCCGGCGCCGGTCACCGACATCATCGAGGCGCGGCCGCTCGCCATTCTCGGTGACTCGATCACCACCGACCACATCAGCCCGGCGGGCAGCATCAAGGCGGATTCACCCGCCGGCACCTTCCTGCAGGAGCATCAGGTCAGCCGCGCCGACTTCAACAGCTACGGCGCACGCCGCGGCAACCATGACGTGATGATGCGCGGCACCTTCGCCAACATCCGCATCAAGAACGAAATGGTCCCCGGTATCGAAGGCGGCATGACGCATTATCATGGCGAGGTCATGCCGATCTACGACGCGGCGATGCGCTTCAAGGTGGACGGCGTGCCGCTCGTCATTGTCGCGGGCAAGGAATATGGCACCGGCTCGTCGCGCGACTGGGCGGCCAAGGGCACCAACCTGCTCGGCGTGCGAGCGGTGATCACCGAAAGCTTCGAGCGCATCCACCGCTCGAACCTGGTCGGCATGGGCGTGTTGCCGCTGCAGTTTGCCGAAGGTGTGAGTCGCGAGACGCTCAAGCTCGACGGTTCGGAAACCTTCACGATTCAGCACGTCGCGGATATTCGCCCGCGTCAGGACGTCGATGTGATCCTGACCCGTGCCGATGGCGCGACGGAAACCTTCAAGACGCGTTGCCGGATCGATACCGTCAACGAACTCGAATATTTTCTGAATGGCGGAATCCTACAATACGTGCTGCGCAAACTCGCGGCATAATTGCAGGCGATCGGGACGAGTGTTGGCCGCTGCCGTATGGCTCACGCGGTGTTGGCCCGCGCTTTTTGCGACGCATCGCGCCCTCGCGGCGTCTCTGTGGTGCGCGCACCGACAAAATGCCCGCCGGGAAATCTCCCGGCGGGCACCTTTTCCTCTCCAGGAAAGTCAGCGTCGTGCGGCGAGGCGATTCTCCGCCTTCACCCGCGACGGCGCGATGAAATGCCCGTCAGCCGCCGACGCGGCCGAGCCGGTGATACAGCGCGCTGATCCGTGACATCCGCGCATCGTCCTCGCCGATCTTGGCGATCAGCGTGGCGAGCGCTTCCTTCATCAATGCGAAATCCTCGGTCGAAAAGACCGCACGGGCACGGCTTGGTTCAGTCATCACACAGCCTCCTTGCTGAATCGTGTCACCTCGATCGCGTCGCCGCGAGCGATGGGCGTGAATGCGTCGCAACGTCGGGGCATCGCCGAACCAGCTCCTCCATGGTTGTCGCTTCCTTTACACCGCGGCGCGTCATTGCCCCTGGATCGTCGCTACCGGAGCATATTAATAGCCGAAAAGCATAATTTTCCGGGTCTCCCTGTCAGGCAGCGCGACGGTATTGATGCAATGCTGTAATTAATTTACATCATTGAGCGAAGGCCTGGGGCGAGCATCGACATGGCGGAACAGAAGATTTTGGCGGGACATGCCGTGCGCCGGTTGCGGCGTCAGATCGGTCTCACCCAGGCGGCGATGGCCGAGATCCTGGAGATTTCGCCCAGCTACCTCAATCTCGTCGAACGCAACCAACGGCCGGTATCGGCCACGGTGCTGGTGCGCCTGGCCGAGCGTTTCGACTTCGATCCGCGCAGCCTCGCTGCCGGCGAGCCCGGCGGAGGCGCCGCGGCGATGCGGCGGCGTCTCGCCGATCCGCTGTTCGTCGATCTGGAGATCGATCGTAACGAGGTCGAGGAATGGCTTGCCGCCGCGCCCGGCGGTGCAGAGGCCTTCGCGCGGCTGTTCGACCGGGCCGGGGCAGGGGTGGTGGTCGACGATATCGCCGATCCGGTCGTGCTGGTGCGCCGCGAGATCGAACGCTGGCGCGGTCATTTCGCCGATCTCGATCTGGCGGCGGAGGCGCTGGCCGACGAACTGCGGCTCAGCGCGAGCGACCTGTACGGTGCCATCGCCGAGCGGCTACGGGTCAAGCATAGCCTCGCCATCCGCATCCTGCCGGTCGACGTGATGCCCGACATGCTGCAAAGGCTCGATCTCCACGCGCGGCAGTTGCAACTGTCCGAAACGCTCGACCCTGCCTCGCGCGCCTTCGCCGTGGCAACGCAACTGGCGCAGATCGAGGCGCGCGGCGAGATCGACGCGCTGGCGCGGGGCGCCGCCTTTGCCGACCGCGCTGCGGAGCGGTTGTTCCGTCGGCATCTCGCCAGCTATTTCGCCGCGGCGCTGATCATGCCCTATGCGCGGTTTCTCCGTGCGTGCGAGAGCACCGGCTACGACCTGGAGTTGCTCCAGCGCCGCTTCGGTGCCGGTTTCGAGCATGTCGCGCACCGCCTGACGACGCTGCAGCGCGTCGGTGCGCGCGGGCTGCCCTTTTTCATGGTGCGGATCGACCGGGCCGGCCAGGCCTCCAAGCGATTCTCCGGCGCGAGCGGCGCAGCGCTGGCCGAGGCCGAGGGGCGCTGCCCGTTATGGCGACTGCACGAGGCGTTTGACCGGGCGGGTAGCCTGGTCGTGCAACTCGTCGTGCTGGAGGATGGCTCGCGCTGGCTGACGATGGCGCGCACCGTGACGCCGCAGGGCCGGCGCTATGGCGGGATTCCAGCCGAATTTGCCATCGGGCTCGGCGTGGCGGCGGATCAGGCGCATGGCCTGGCGGTAGCGCGCGGCATCGATCTCGCGGGGGAGGCGATGCCCATCGGCCTTGGCTGTCGGGCGTGTTTTCGTGGCGAATGCCCGCAGCGCTCGCTCGCGCCGGCCGGCCGGGCGCTGACCATCAATGACCGCGAGCGTCGTCTCTCCGCGCTGACCTTCGGCGGGGATTGATCGCGGCCCATAGCGCGTTACAGCGGCGGCCGTGACGACCAGGGGCGCGGATCATCGATAGTCAGGCCATAGCGGCGTCGCCCGTCCGCCTGGGTGGCGTCTCCGTGCCGCGCTGGGCGATCCTGCTGGTGGTCGCCATCGCCGCGCGTGCTGTAACCTTCGGCAACCCGGTGCTGCACGTCGACGAAGAATTCTATTACACGGTCGCCGATGCGATGCGCCACGGCGCCTTGCCGTTCGTCGATGTGTGGGATCGCAAGCCGGTCGGCCTGTTTCTGGTCTATCTCCCCGCCACGCTGTTCGGGCCCGTGCTCGGTATCTGGGTCTATCAGGCATTTGCGTTGTTTTGCGTCGTCGTCACGGCGGCGATCATAGCGCGGCTCGCCGAGCGCGCCGGCTGGTCGGGCGGCGCGCTGGTCGCGGCGATCCTTTATATCCTGTGGCTGAACATCGGCGATGGGCAGGGCGGTCAATCGCCGGTCTTCTACAATCCGCTCGTCGCCGGCGCGGTCCTGCTCGCGCTTCCCCGGCCCGGCGAGGCCAGTCGTCCGCGCCTCCTCGGCCTCACCGCGATGGCGCTGATCGGTCTGTCGCTGCAGATCAAATATTCCACGCTGTTCGAGGGCATCTGGATCGGGCTGTTCCTGTTGTGGCGCGAATGGCGTGGCGGTCGCGCGCTCGCCTCGGTGCTGGGCTATGGTGTCACGCTTGTCCTGGTCGCACTGTTGCCGACACTCGCCGTGGCGGGCGTCTATGCCGCGCTGGGGCAGGAACAGGCCTTTCTCTATGCCAATTTCATCTCGGTGATGTTGCGTCGTCCCGACAGCTGGCAGGAGAGCGCGGGCAATCTTCTGCTCCTCGCCTTGAGCGTCGCACCCCTCGTGGCAGCGGCCTGGGCCGGGCGGCGCGTCGGTGCTGGAAATCACGCCGACGCGGATACGCGCCTGTTCCTGCGCGGCTGGCTCGTCGCGGCGCTGATCGGCGTGTTGCTGTTCGGCTCCTGGTTCAACCATTATGCGCTGCCGCTGCTCGTGCCCGGCTGCGTCTGCGCGGCGGCGTGGTTCGGCGATAGCGCACGCGGCGTCCAATTAGGCTGGATTCTCGCGATCATCGTCGGGCTGGTGGGCGAGGCGATCGTCTTGGACGATATCGACAGGCGCGGCACCGCCGTCGAACTGCGCGCGCTGGCCGCGACGATCGGCAGCGGGCCAGGCTGCCTCTACGTCTTTTCCGGCGACACGATGCTGTATCCGGCCACGGGCCGCTGTACCGTAACGTCCTATCTCTTTCCCAGCCATCTCGATCGTGAGCGCGAGCAAGGCGCGATTGGCGTCGATCAGGCGACCGAGGTCCGCCGCATCTTTGCCGCGCGTCCGGCCGTCGTGGTGATGCGTCCGCCCTACAGGGGAGAGCGCTCGGAAATGCGCGTCATGGCGGTGCGCCTGCTCGCCGAGGGAGGATATCGCCTCACGGCGGAGCGCCAGCTCGGCGCGCAGCGCATCGACATCTATACGCGCTGATCAGGCGCCAGCCGCGTCGAGCCGTTCCAGCTGGTCCGCCGTCAGCGTCAGGTCCATCGCCGGCAGCAGCTCCTCGAGCTGCGCGACGCTGGTCGCGCTGGCGATCGGGGCGGCGACACCCGGTTGCGCGGCGATCCAGGCGAGCGAGATCTGCGCCAGCGTCGCGCCGCTTTCCGCCGCGATCGCGTCCAACGCCGCCAGCACCCGCTTGCCCTTGCCCTCGATATAGGCGGCCACCCGGCTGCCGCGCACGCTTTTGCCCAGATCGTCGGCGCCGCGGTATTTGCCGGTCAGAAAGCCGCTGGCGAGGCTATAATAGGACAGCACGCCGATATTATGCTCGACGCAATAATCCTGCAGTTCGCCTTCGAACCTGTGGCGGCGGACGAGATTATATTCCGGTTGCAGCACCTGATAATGCGGCAAGCCCGCCGCGCGCGCCGCCTCATTGGCTGATTTGAGGCGCGCGGCATGGAAGTTCGACGCGCCGAGCACGCGCACCTTGCCGGCCGCCACCAATCGCCCGAACGCCTCCAGCACGACGTCCTGCGGTGTCTCCTCATCGTCGCGATGCGCGTAATACAGATCGATGCAGTCTATCCCGAGCCGCTTCAGCGACGCATCGCATGCCGCCGCGATCCGCGCCGGGGCGAGATTCTCGCCGCCTTCGCCCGGCAGCATGCCCACCTTGGTCGCGATCTGCACCTTGTCGCGCTTGCCGGACCGTTTGAGCCATGCGCCGATCATCGCTTCCGATTCGCCGCCCTGATGGCCCGGCACCCAGGCCGAATAGATGTCGGCGGTATCGACCATCGTTCCGCCGCCGGCGACGAACGCGTCGAGCACGGCGAAGCTGCGCGTCTGGTCGGCGGTCCAGCCGAACACGTTTCCGCCAAGCACCAGTGGCGCGATGTGGAGGTCGGTCGAGCCAAGCCGGCGTAAGATCGTCATTCGTCGTTTCCGTCGCTGTCGTCGCCGTCATCGGCCGGGCTGGCGCCGTTCATGTCGACCGCGTTGACCTCCATGCTGTTGGCATCGAGCATCGCTGCCGCCTCATCGAGCTGCCTGTCTTCGGCCGGCGTGGTGGCGCCCGGCTGACGATCGCCCTGGCACGCCGCGAGCAAGGCCAGCGCCATGGCGAGGCCCGCGAGACGATAGGGGCGAATCCTATTCATCGATCTCGTTGCCCATGTCCCTCATCGCCTGGCCGGCGCCTTTCTTTGCCTTGCCGGCCGCAGTGCCGATCGCGGCCGCGCCATTGTCGATCATCGCCTCGCCCGAACCAAAGGCGCGATCGGCCGCTGCCTCGGTGTCATTATTGGCTTCGACCATCGTGGCATTGGCATCCGCGGCGATGGTGTCCGCAGCCTCCGCCGTCTCGTTCTGCGCCTTGGGGGTGCACGCCGCGACAGCGAGCAAGGCGAGGCTGGCGAGCGGCAGGGTGAGCATCTTGCGCATGAGGGATTCTCCGTGGCTGGGGGTGGGCGCGCCGGGTTGCGTGTCGGGGACGCTATCGAACCCGCCAAACGCGCGCAATCGGCTTCGGATCCCCGATCCTTCGTTGACCTCATATAAAGATATCTTTATATGATGATGCGCCATGGCAATCGCCCTTGATATCTTCCGCGCGCTCGCCGACGCGACACGCCTGCGCATCATGGCGTTGCTGCGCTCGATGGAGTTGTCGGTCGGCGAACTGGCGCAGGTGCTCGGGCAGAGCCAGCCGCGCGTCTCCCGCCACGTCAAGATCCTGTGCGATGCGGGCCTGGCCGAACGACGCAAGGAAGGCAGCTGGGTGTTCGTGGCGCTCGGCCAGGCGGCACGGGTCGAGCCGGTCCTCGCCGCGCTCGACAGCTGGGCGGTTCAGGAGCCCGATCACTGGCGTCTCGCCGATGCCGCGCGTCTCGCGGCGGTGCGGGCGGACCGTGCGGCGGCGGCGGCGAGCTGGTTCGAGAGCAATGCCGGCCAGTGGGATGCGATCC
>Ga0105248_10005320_pt1 | contig 14172 bp, 12 predicted proteins | sample KBSS34metaG_FD_81524 | JGI IMG/M metagenome (GOLD analysis project Ga0105248, IMG submission 81524) | Switchgrass rhizosphere microbial communities from Kellogg Biological Station, Michigan, USA - KBS S3-4 metaG | ecosystem: Host-associated > Plants > Roots > Rhizosphere > Soil | place...
CGCTGCGGCAAGGGTCGCGCGTCGCTCATGGTGCCACCGCCAGCCGCTCGGCGCGCGATTCAAGATAGGCGCGGTGGCCGGGCATCGCCGCGACGGCATCGCCGATCGCGCCCTCGAGCGTCTGCAGCGCACGGATCACTTGCAGCGGATCGGGCAGGCTCGCGCGCGCATCGTGACGGCGCGGCAGCACGCCCTGCCCCATGTACACCGCGACCCAGCTGGCGTTGTAGAACAAGCCGTCGCTGTATTTCTCTATCCGTCCGGTGTCGCGCCACAATTCCATTTTCGCGGCGAGCGAATCCGGCACCGCCATCGTCCGCACATGGTCCCAGAACGGCGAATCGTCGCGCTCGGTCGCGTGATAGTGGAGGATCAGGAAATCGCGAATGCGGTCATATTCCATGTCGACCAGCCGGTTGAACTCGGCCCGGTCGCGCGCATCGATCTTTCCGCCCGACGGAAACAACTCGAGCAGATAGGTCACCGCCACTTGCGCTAGGTAGATGCTCGTCGACTCGAGCGGTTCGAGGAACCCGCTGGCAAGGCCGACCGCGACGACATTGTGGCTCCAGCTGTTGCGCCGCCGCCCGGCCCGGAACCGCAGCAGGCGCGGATCGGCGAGAATCTCGCCTTCGGCCGCGCCACGGATCGCCTCGACTGCCTCGTCCTCGGAGACGAAGCTGCTCGAAAACACATAGCCGTTGCCGATGCGGTGCTGCAGTGGGATGCGCCAGCGCCAGCCGGCAGGCATCGCGATTGCCCGCGTATAGGGCTCGATCTCGTCCGTGACATGACTGCACGGCATCGCGGCGGCGCGATCGCACGGCAGCCAGTGCGACCAATCCTCCCATGGCTCGTCGAGCTCCGATCCGAGCAACAGCGAGCGGAATCCCGAGCAGTCGACGAACAGATCGCCCGCGATGCGCCGCCCGTCCTCGAGCAGCAGCGCGCGCACGTCCCCGCTTTCGCCGTCGCGCTCGACGCTGGTCACGCGGCCTTCGGTGCGCGTGACGCCCAGGCCGATCCCGAAATCACGCATGAACGGCCCGAACAGGGTCGCGTCGAACTGATAGGCATAGCCGTAGCTCGACGCGAGCGAGCCGTCCTGCAGCGGCGTCTGGAACTTGTTCGCGAGCGCCGCGCGCACGGCGAGCGAATAATCGCCGATCGGGCTCGCCATGCCCTGTCGGCGCAGCTCGAGCCAATAATGGTGGAACGGGACGCCGGCGACTTCCTCGCCGAAACTGCCGAACGGATGGACATAGGCCTCGCCGATCCGCCCGAAGTCGCGGAAGTCGATCCCGAGCTTATAGGTCGCGTGCGTCGCCTGCATGAACGCGGCTTCGTCGATCCCGAGCCGCTCGACGAACCCGCGGATGTGCGGCAGCGTCGCCTCGCCGACGCCGACGATCCCGATGTCCTCACTCTCGACCAATTCGACGCGCACCAGCGGCCCGAGTAATTTGGCGAGCGCCGCCGCGGTCATCCACCCGGCGGTTCCCCCGCCCAGCACGACCACTCGCGTTGCTTCCGACGCCGCCACTCGCCTCCACCCCATGCTTGTGCGGTGGGGCAAGTCCCGGTCCCGCAGATTCCAGGCTCTTACGACCCGATCCCGCCACCGTGCAGAAGACGCCGGTGGGGCGCAAGCGCGATGTTCGGGGCGGCGCGAAATGGAGGCGTTCGGTGCGTAGCTCAAGGCGGTCTCACCGCGATAGCAGGCACCGTGATCGCATCGTACTTCTCCACGGCCTTGATTGGATTTGGAGTAACGCCGAATTGTCGATGGGGCGCATGCGAGGCGAAGCGTCAGCTCACGATCCAATCGCGGGCATTAGACCTCGCCTCGGTTCACAAGAACTGACCGGGGGCGCCCAGAAGAATCCGGGCGCCGTCGTGGAAGTGGTCCGATTGCGGCTCCTTCAGTCGAAACTGCCGCAGCACGACCTCGCCCGCCGCCGCCTTCAATCTGAAATTGCCGCTTTCCAACAGTCCGACGACCCAGTCGAGAAACCGACCGAGAGACTCCGCGAGCACGACCTTCACGTCCTCATCGCGCCCGAAGAGGATCACTTGGCCTACCCGGCCGCCGGGCCATGGGTCAAAGTCGAGACCAACATGGCCGCTTGAGCCGTCATTGGTCAGCGGTATCCAAGCGGGGTTGATGTAGGCCGGATCTACGGCGCCTTCAGGCCACGCTCCTCCCGGTATGGCGTAACGGTTGCCGCCAAACTCGGCCAATGTCCTCCCCCAGGTCTTCCAATCGGCCATGGCGCGTGTCAGCGGCAGTAACGGAAGTCCGTAGATGTGACCCCAGCGGTCGTCGTTCTCACCATCATGCCATCTGTAAAGTTGGCGGTATGAGCGCGGCATGCTCAAGCCGACCAGGCGTTCAAAGGCATCGAGCTGCGCGTCGGTAGCCGGCGGATTGAACACATATTTGTCCGCCGCCAAATTGGCGGCATACCAGGCGTCGAGCCGCGCGAGCACCGGTGCAATGTCTTCCTCCAGCATCGGCTTCGCTTCGCCCTCCGGGCGCTTCGGGATGCTGCTCATCGACCTCGCTGGCTTTCCAATAATCTGAAGCATAGCGCAGGCGGAAGGCAGCAGCCCGCTAATGGCGCAGGCACCCATGATCGAGCCGCCGATCAGCAGGTTGCGCCTAGTCCGATCCATGGCCGTCCATGCGGTCCGGATACGGGGGGAATTGCTAACGTCCGCTTGCCTGAAGAGTTTCGGACGCCGGCAGGCGCGCGAAGGTCGTGAATGCCCGAACCCGCGGCTGCGGGCGACGACCTATGGCATTACGGTGATGGTGTGGGCGGCGCTCTGTTGAGGTTTTGATTCGGGAAGCCGGACCGTCCACGGTGTGGTCGTCGTTAGACCCAGCCAAGGGAGTGCCGTCCACACCATCACCGTAAGCGAGTTCAACATCGCGGGCGCGGGTGACTTTGAGGTAACGGAACGAGCGTTCGATGCTATTGGCCTACACACATGACGTCCGACCATGTTCGATCCTCACCTAGCCATTTGATCGTCCTGGGTGACGAATTCGATCTTCGTTTTGGCAGTGTTGTCGCGGGTCCTTTCGACGTCGTGGCACTTGACGTTATTGCTCCTTTGAGCCTGATCAGACAGGACCTTTGCGAGCAAGACGCAGTTTCTGTTCGGTGCTATCGGCAACCTCAAGCCATTCGTGACGGGCTGCAAGATAATCGGACGGTTTTTGAACTTCGAAAAAGTGGTCGTATTTTGCCGCCGTCCGGGCAGAAGGCGCACGCGCCTGAAGCTGATGCATCTGCTCGAGGTCCGGAGTCGGGTCTCGGACTGCCATCAAGTCGTCAGATGTCCTGCAATAGGAACCGCGCGTCATTGACCAACGGTGATCGTACAGCCGACCGATTTCGCGCATCAGAGCTGGACCCAAAATTGTACGAGCACCAATCGCAACCGTACTTTCTAGCTCGTACGCGGTCCCAAAAGCAGGTCCGATCACTTCTTGGCCGCGGATGAACAATTCTCCAAGCTCGACGCCTCCACGTACTGCAAACCCGTTTCCGACTGCGAAATTTTGAACTTCATCAACACCCATGCAAACATTCCCAAGTGCCGCCATCAGGACCAACCCATCGTTCTGTATCGGAATTTGGCACGTAATAATGAAACTATCTGAGACTGTGTGCATCGCCACACTAAAGTACAACAGCCTTCCATCGATTGCCATTCTGCCTGGATTAGCTTTATACTTATTAAATGAATCCTTTAGATCAAGTATTTTTGGAAGAACATCATTATCCGTGCCCCAACCTTCGGCGAGGTTCCTTGAGAACCCAAGAAGGTCAACAAATCCGATGATCGCTGGCCCCCGATATCCATCTCTATAGTTCCTCACATTTCCCCTTCGCCTCCCGTGAAGTAACTCGGTGATGAATGCATTCTATTCTGTAGACTCATAAATCGCGAATAGGGGGATCTATTTGGATTGCCGACCGGCAGCTATTCGGATTTCGGTGCCACTTTACATATTTGACGGCGCCATCCACCTCACCCTTTCGACACATCCCTTACGTATCGAACCGTGATCGACCCCAGCGGCAGCCCATCCTCCCCGCCGAAGCGCCTGCGTATCTGCCCTTCGATCCGCGCGGTGTGCATCGTGACGAGCAGATCGGTCGGGGAGGCCCAGCGCACATCGGGCGCAGGGTAAGTGTCGTCGTCGTTGTGCAAGTCCTCGACGAAATACCAGCCGCGGCCCTCCGGCCCCGTTCCGTGTTTCGGGTCCGCGGCGTCGATCCGAACGTCGAAAAGGGTGTTCATCCAATATTGCTTCTCGATCAGCGTCGCGGTGTACGGAGACGCTCCCGGCGGGTGAAAGATCCGCTTGCCCGTGTGCGCGGGCGTCGGCCCGCCACAACCCGTCAGGCAAACGCACAGGACGGGGACGGCAAAGGCGAGCTTCATGTCTTCCCCCTATCGCGCGTCGGCGCGGATCGAGCCATCCCCGGCTGCCGAAACTACGAAATAGTCACCGTCGCGCAAGCTTTCGGGAATTACGGACCGCGGTATGAGTTACGGTGCCGGGTTACTGAACACCGACATCTTCGACTCTAGGCCATGCTTTTCGCCGCGCCAGGGTCGCCCTGGTTCTGCTCCGAGCCGATCGTTCGTTCGCCCGCCCGCTATTTTTCCGATTTCGAGCGCCTGGCCCAGTCGAGCGCATCGTGCAGCGTGGTCACCCAGATTTCGCTGCGGTGGGCGACAAGCCACGCTATCAGCTCGCGGTGCGCGGCGTCGGAAACCTGCAGATAGTCGCCGCCGACACCGTGGAACAGATAGACCGCCATGCCGCCGCCGGCTCCCGCCTCCTTGGCGAACTCGATCAGTTGCGCTCCCGTGACTTCTTCCGGGAAGCCGCGCGAGGGCATGTGCATCGGATCCATCCGGCCGACATCGGCTCGCAGATCGTCGGGCGAGGTGTAGACGCCGCGCACATAGGTCACCAGCTTCGCCGCCCTGAGCGCCTCGATATAGTCGCGGCCCCCCGCCAGCGTCTGGCCGCAGGGCGAGGCAAATCCGTGGGTCGGCTTGCCGTCCAGCGAGGTCAGAAAGACGTTCTGCTGCTCGATCTCCGTCAGCATCCTCTCCGTCGTATAGGCGTTGGAGGTGCGGCTGAGGTCACCGGAAGGGTCGGAGGCGGGACAGGCGTGCAACACGGTGTGGTTGCCGAGTTCGTGGCCCTTGGCGGCCACGGCGCGCCAGCGTGGAACCGCCTCGGGCTTCAAGCCGGTGAGGTAGAAGGTCGCCTTGAATCCGGCCGCGTCCAGCACCGGCACGGCGTGGTCGAGCTGCGAATCCAGCGCGTCGTCATAGGTCAGCACCACCGCGGCCTTGGCCCCGTTCGGCCATTTCGTTCCCGCTTCGGCGGGGACCGCGCAGGCCAGGCTCAGCGCGAGCGCTAATATCTTCTTCATCGTCATCGTTCCCCCTCTCCGCGCACCAAGCCCGATTGGATGCCGCCACCGCTCATGCGACGGACTGCCGACGCCGGCATCGCGACCAGCAACACCCGACCGCTGTTGACGCCGATCGCCGTCGCCGGCGCCGGGTCAAACATGGGCCGTGCGGCATATGAAAATAACTTTTACCAATAAAATGTGAGATGCGATAGCCGCAAGAGTTGCGAGATTCGACGACCGGCCTCGCAGAATCGATGCATTCCCTTGGCACTTGTTAGGAGGCGCCAGGCCGTCACCCGAGATCGCCCCCTTCCGCCGAGGCATGGCCGTTCTTGCGATGTAGGACAATTGACCCTAGGCCAGCCAAATGGAACATAAACAGAACGCATCAGTCCACAGCGCCGCCGTTCTCCGACCCGCCGGCATGCAACGAATGTGCGAGCAGTCTCTCGCGCCGGCCGTTTCACCCCACCGGCGCCGTTCGAATGGCAACCGTCAACATGGTCAACTTCGTTGGATTTCGCAGGCAGCAAGCGCAGCTCGAGCGACAGAATGCGGCGGTCGCGCTGGTGCAGGCGCTAGGCGGCGGATGGACCGCGGGGGAGCTGAAATAGCAGGCCGCGGCGCCTGCCATACCGACGCGGCGCCGCGACGCGACGCCTTTCGAGCGGCGCTAGCCGGACACGTCCGCCATCTGCGGCGCGTCGCGCACCAGTGCGGCCAGCGCAGTCGCCAGTTCGGCGCGGCGAAACGGCTTGGCGAGCCGACGGAACTTGCGCGCGCCATCGTCGGACAGCGTCGCGAAGCCGGTGATCAGCAGCACCGGGATCGGCCGTTCCTGGCGCCGCACCTCGTCGATCAACTCGGCGCCGGTCATCCCCGGCATCAGATGGTCACTGACGAGCACGTCGAAGCGTTCGTCGCGCAGCATCTGCAACGCCTGTGCGCCCGATGCCGCCTGGCGGACCTGATGACCCATATCGGCGAGCATGTCGGCGGTGCCGAGGCGGACGAGTTCTTCGTCGTCGACAAGCAGGATGCGCAAGGGATCGAGCGGCGGGCCATTCTCGTCGCTCATCGTGCCGGCGGGCTCGATGGGCGTATCGGCCACCGGCAGCCAGATGCGCGCAATGGTTCCCTGCCCTGGCGCGCTCTCGAGTTCGAGCGTCCCGCCCGATTGCGCGGCGAGGCCATGGACCATCGACAGCCCGAGGCCGGTGCCCTTGCCGACGCCCTTGGTGGAATAGAAGGGCTCGACCGCGCGGCGCAGCGTCTCGGCATCCATGCCGGTCCCGGTGTCGGCGATCGCGATCGTGATATACTCGCCAGGCTCGAGATCGAAGGCGTTCGTATTCGCAACTGGCGTGGTCCGGATCGTGAAGCTCAGCTCGCCGCCATCGGGCATGGCGTCGCGGGCGTTGACCGCAAGGTTGAGCAACGCCAGCTCGAACTGGTTGGGATCGATCCGCGCCGGCGGGATATCGGGCGCGACGTCCACGCATACTGCGATCTGCGGGCCCAGCGAACGGCGCACGAGATCGAGCATGCCTTCGAGCAGCGCCGCGACGTCCACCGCGCGCGCCTCGAGGTTCTGGCGTCGGGCGAACGCAAGCAGGCGCGAAACCAGCGTGCGCGCGCGTTCGGACGCCTGCAGCGCGCTGGTGATGAGGCGTTGCGAGCGCTCGTCCTTGTGCACGCGGCGCAGCATGTCGAGGTTGCCGAGCACGGGAGTCAGCAGATTGTTGAAATCATGCGCCACGCCCCCGGTGAGCTGGCCGAGCGTCTCGAGCTTCTGCGCCTCGTGCAGTTGCGCGCTCACGGTCTCGCGCTCGATCGTTCGCTCCTCGACGCGGCGCTCGAGCTCGTTCGTAAAGTCGCGCAACGTCGCTTCGCTGTGCTTGCGCTCGGTGATGTCGTGCGACACGCCGACCATGCGCGGGGAGCCACCGTTGCGTTCCAGCCTCCCGCGCAATTGCACCCAGTGGTCCGAGCCATCGGGCCAGAGGCAACGATATTCGACGTGAACATCTTCGCCCGTGGCGAGACAATGTGCGAACGACGCCTCGACATAGGCGCGATCGTCGCGGTGGGTCGAGGCGAGCAGCTCGGCATAGCCGAACGGCTCGCCGGACTTTCGGCCGAAATGCGCCTTGCAGTCGTCCGACGCCTGCAGGATCGCGGCGTCGACGTCGAGTTCCCACGCGCCCATTCCACCCGCCGCCAGAGCGATCCGCAGCTTCTCTTCCGCGTTGCGGATCGCCTCGAGCCGTGCCCGCGCATCATATTGGCGCCGCCTGCCGCGCAGTGCGGCGTGCGCGAGGCTGACCAGCGTGGTCGGGTGGAACGGCCGCTCGACGAAGGTAACATTGCCCAGCGTCTCCAGCAGCCGCGCCGCATCCGGATTGCGTTCGATGCCGCCGCCCCGCGCGGTGAGTAGGATGAAGGGAAGATCGGACCATTCGGGCTGGGCGACGAGGAACGCAGCCAAGCCGCGCAGATCCGCGGCGCGCAGCGCTTCCTCGGTGACGATCGCAAAGCCCGCGCCGGCACATAGCCGCTCCACCAGATCCGGCACATTCTCGGCAATGCGCGCGTCGATGCCCGCTTCGGCCAGGACCGATGCGGCGACGCCCGCATCGCGGCCGATTGGAGCCAGGACAATCGCCGTCTCCGCCGAACTATGGTGCATCGCCACGTCAGGCGTCGGCTGCGAGCAGATGGCTCGGGTCGGCAGTCAGCGTCGGGACGCCGCGCAACACACCCTGGAACTGCGTGAGCGGCTTGCCAAGCTTGATGCCGCCATTGCCGATGATGAACTCGCGAATCGTGTCCTCGTGCGCGCCGCTGCGCTTCTTTACGACCGAGATCGCACGGCGCACCCGCCCCATCGCTTCGAAATAGCGAAGCAGGATCACCGTGTCCGCAAGGTAGGTCACGTCGACCGGCGTCTTCATGTCGCCGACCAGCCCATGTTGCGCCACGGTCAGATAGGTCGTGACGCCGCGTCGATTCAGATATTGAAGAAGTTCGTGCATGTGCAGGATCAGCGATTGCTCCTCCGGCATTGCCGCCTGGAAGCCATTGAGGCTGTCGATCACGACAATCCGGGCCTGGCGCTCCTCGACGCAATTGCGGACCTTTTCCGAGAACTCGCCCGGGGTCAATTCGGCGGCATCGATCTGCAGGATCGTCAGCAGCCCGGAATCGGCCATCCCGGGCAAGTCGATGCCGAGGCCATAGGCGCGCTCGGTCAGCAGACCGAGCTCTTCGTCGAAGATGAACAATGCGGCATGCTCGCCGCGCGCCACGGCGGCGGCAACGCACGTCAGGGTGAACAGCGACTTGCCGGTCCCCGCCGGTCCGAGGATCAATGCGCTGGTTCCGCGCTCGAAGCCGCCTCCGACCAGCTCGTCCAGCGCCGGATTTCCCGAAGACACCATCTCGCGCGTGAAGCTGACGTGGTGCTCTGCCGAAACCAGCCGCGGGAACACGCGCACACCGCCGGTTTCAATTACGAAGTCGTGATATCCGCCGCGAAAATGCCGGCCGCGATATTTCATCACGCGCAGTCGCCGACGCTCGCCGCCATAGCTGGGCGTCAGTTGCTCGAGCCGGATCACGCCGTGCGCCACGCTATGCACTGCCTTGTCGAGCGCGTCCGAAGTCAGGTCATCGAGCAGCAGCACGGTCGAATTCTGCTTCGAGAAATAATGTTTCAAGGCCAGAATCTGGCGGCGGTACCGCAGCGAGCTCTGCGCGAGCAGGCGGATTTCGGAGAGGCTGTCGAGCACGACGCGCTTGGGCTTGAGCCGCTCATAGGCTTCGAAAATGCGCCGCGTGGTCTCGCCGAGTTCGAGGTCGGACGAATAGAGCAGGCTCTGTTGCTGATGCTCGTCGAGCAGGCTTTCGGGAGGGACCAGCTCGAACACCTCGACGTCCGCCGGAAGGGTCCAGCCGTGGGAGGCGGCGCCTTCGCGAAACTCCGCCTCGGTCTCCGACAAGGTGATGTAAAGGCCGGATTCCCCGGCCGCGGCGCCGGCGAGCAGGAACTGCGTAGCGACCGTAGTCTTGCCCGCGCCCGGGCTGCCCTCGAGCAGAAACAATCGGCCGCGTGCCAGCCCGCCCGACAGGATGTCGTCGAGGCCGCCTACGCCGGTCTTACCGTCCGGTGTCGTGTCTTCACTCGTCAAGCGGGGAACCTCCTTTGCTCGATCGAGGGGTAGAACCGTTTCGATTGCGATTTGTTCAGTGGCGCCCGAAACGCGCGGCAAGCTATTCGTTTCGCTAGAATTTTCACGCCGCCGCCAGAGCCGGGCCAACCTGCACCACGGCAGGTCTGCGGCACGAGCCCCATGGCGAAAAAGGCGACGACATGACGTTTGGGCACGCCGAGTCGCGGTTAACGCGAGTCGCGCCAAGCGTATCGAGCATCGAAGCCGGTCTATTGCGACCGGACTGCCCGGCTGAAGCCGAAAACAATACACTTATGTTTGTTTCTAAGGCGGATTCCCCATCTTATTTGAAACCGCAAGCGAAACGATCCATTTTTCCTTTGCCGTGCAATCTGCGAACTGGTTAACATTCGATTACCCACTAAGCAGGGTCATCGAGTATTTGTGGATCATTTCGGAGGGGGAACGAATATGTTGGTAAGAACGGGGCTTGGGATCGCCTTCGCGGCCACGACATTGGCAGTTGCACCGAACGCGAGTGCAACGACTTTCCCGATCGGGACGATCCCGAATTTTTATATCTCCAGCGGTACGCCGTTCAGCAAATCCATCACGGCGATCTTCGGCAATGGCTTCAACACTCAGACGCCGTTCGACGATTCCTTCACCTTCACCATTCCGTTCTACAGCGGCGTGGGAAGCGGATCGCTCTCGACCAGCTTTTCCAGCCCGGTCAATCACCTGACGATCTCGCAGCTGTACATCAACGGAACGCTCTTTTCGGTGCCAAGCACCTCGAGCGGCCAGTCGGTGACGGTTGGCGGCATTCCGATCGCCGCGGGCGTGCTCAACACGATCCGCGTCGTCGGCACGTCGGGGCCTGCCGGCGGGTCCTATTCGGGCACGGCAACCTTTTCGGCGGCGGTTCCCGAAACAGCGACCTGGGCAATGATGCTGGGTGGCTTCGCATTGTTGGGCACCGTCCTGCGGCGACGCCAGGTAAAGCTCAACTACGCGAACTGAGCCGGTTCGGGCGCCGCCGAAAATCCTCGACGGCGCCCATTTTTCGAGCGTGATCAGTGCGGCATTGTGCCGCCAGACGTCGAGCGAGGCTTCGCCGCCGTAAATCCGTTGGCGAGTCCGCCGGGACCCTTCGGCGCGGACGTTATCGGGTTCCCGTTGCGGTCGAAACCGCAGGCAGTGGGGTCGCCGCCGATCGCGGCGCCTCCGGGTTTGTTGGTCATCGTGTTCGTGCGGGGGCAAGCGCGCCCCATATGATCATATTGTCGCACCGGCTCATTGCCGTTGGTGCGGACGTTGGGATTATCGTCCCGGCGCGATTGCCCGGCCGCCCAGGTGGCAGGACGAACGCCACCCTGGCCCGGGATGCCGTTAGCGATCTGGGCATGGCCGGAGCTGCCGAGCAACAGCGGTACCGCACATAAGATCAGGAACTTGCGCATGAAGATCGCACTCCGTTGGCTAGAGGAGTGAACGAAACCATGGCAGTTCGGGTCCACCGATGGACGGGCTATCGGACCTAATACCTCGCGCGCGGGCCTGCTCCGGCGAAATCGGCCGTCTCGCTAAGAGGTACATTGATGGCGAGCGGGGCCCGGCTTTGACGCCCGAAGAACTGGCGCCGGCACCATGACCTGTGCCAGGGAGCGTTGCGCGACCTTGGGCCCTCCGCTTCGACCTGGGGAACAGGGCATTTTCTCACCCGGATACGGAATGATAACCGAAGACATGAGCCAAAGGTTTCTGGCGATCGACTGGGGGACGACCAACCGCCGGATCTTCCTGATCGAGGAAGGCCGGGTCGCGCGCACCGAGCGCGACGATCAGGGCGTCACTGCCGTTGAAGATTTCGACGCGGCGGTGGCGGACATCCGGGCGCGGTTCGGCGATCTGCCGATGTTGCTCGCCGGAATGGTGGGCTCGAATATCGGGTGGCGGCTCGCGCCCTATGTACCCGCCCCGGCCGGTATCGAAGAGCTTGCCGCGAACCTTTTGCGCATCGATGCACGGACGGCGATCATACCCGGCGTGTCGACCATCGCCTGCGGACGGCCTGACGTGATGCGGGGCGAGGAAGTGCAGCTGCTTGGAGCAGTGCTCGCCGGGCTCGTTCCAGCCGATGCATTGCTCGCGCAGCCCGGCACGCATTGCAAATGGGCGAAGCTGACCGCGGGTCGCATTGCCGACTTTACCACCGCGATGACCGGCGAGTTGTTTGCGCTGCTCCGCAGCCATGGGCTGCTTGCCGCGCAGTTGCAGGGTGAGATCGCCGTCAATGCCGCGTTTCTCGCCGGGGTCGAGGAAGCGAAGCGGCGCGACTTGCTCGGGTCGCTGTTCGGTATTCGCGCCGCGAAGATGCTGGGTACGCGTGCCGACGAGGACATGGCAGCCTTTGCCAGCGGCCTGCTGATCGGCAGCGACGTCGCGGCGCGGCTCGAGGCATGGCAACAAGGCCCGGTCCATATCCTCGCTGGCCCGGAGCTCGGCGCGCTGTACCTGTCCGCGGTCGAAGCGCATGGCCGGACCGCCTATCTGGTCGACAGCCACACCGCCTTTGTCGCAGGCATCCGTGCAATCGAAAGCCAGATCCGATGACCTATCTCGCCGATTTCGATACCGCCTTTGCGCAATGCCCGCTCGTTGCGATTCTGCGCGGCCTGACGCCCGACGAGGCCGTGCCGATCGGCGAAGCACTCGTCGACGCCGGCTTCACGCTCATCGAAGTGCCGCTCAACTCTCCCGACCCGCTCGAAAGCATTGCGCGTCTTGCCCGCGCCATGGCCGGCCGCGCGATGGTCGGCGCGGGAACGGTGTTGCGGGAGGCGGATGTCGCGGCAGTCGCCGCGGCGGGAGGCACCTTGATCATCTCGCCGAATGCCAATGTCGGCGTGATCGGTGCCTCGGCGGCACGCGGGCTGGTGTCGCTGCCCGGTGTCGCGACGCCGACGGAGGCCTTTGCCGCGCTGGACGCCGGCGCCACCGCGCTCAAATTGTTCCCGGCAGAGGGCTCGTCACCGACAGTGCTCAAGGCGATGCGCGCCGTCCTTCCCAGGTCGCTGCGCATTCTGCCGGTGGGCGGAATCACTCCCGAAAACATGCGCCCCTGGCTCGAGGCGGGCGCCGCCGGGTTCGGGCTCGGATCGGCGCTCTACAAACCCGGCTATTCCGCCGACGAGGTTCATGCCCGTGCCGGGGCTTTCACGGCAGCGCTGAAGTCGGAGAACGGGGCGCCGCGGAGCGACTAGAGTCGAGCCGGCAAAAATCCTGATGTGCCGATCACCGTTTTCGAAAGCCTCCGATGCTGCCGAACCGGGCGGCAAAGCCCAGTCCAAAACTGGGCTCAGTCTGGCAATGGGCGAGGCTGTGTTTCGGCTCGCGCTACACGCCGCTCGCGCGTGCGCTTGCGACGCGGCAGCTCCAGCGCCGGCGAGGGTTCGGGATCGAGCTGAGCGACATGCAGCAGTTTGCCTATGAAGGGCTGCTTCATGCCATCGATCGCTTCGATCCGCTGCGCGGTATCCCGTTCGGCGCCTTTGCCAGGCGGCGCATCCTGGGATCGATATCCGACGGCGCCTCGCGCATGAACGAAGTCGACGCGCAGTATAGCTATCGCCGCCGCGTCGAGGCCGAACGCGCGCGCTCGCTCACCGCCGATACCGCCGCCGATCCAGTGCGGTCGCTCGCGGCGCTGGTGACCGGCTTCGCTATCGGACTCATGCTCGAAGGCACGAGCTTGGTCGAGCCGGCCGACGGGGCCGATCACCGGCCCGACCCGTATGATTCGCTGGCATTGCGCGAGCTTCTGTCGCTGCTTGCACGCGAAGTCGCGCGGTTGCCGGACCGCGAAGCGCGGATCGTTCGTCACCATTATGAAGATGGAGTAAGTTTCGCGCAAATTGCCCAGCTGCTGGGCATTTCGCGCGGACGGGTGTCGCAGCTGCACGCCAGCGCGATCGCCAGATTGCGAACATACCTCGGGCGCAGACGGTAGGAACGGCGATGACGAACCGGTGCAGCGATGAAGAGATGGGCGAATTGCTCGTGGCGATGCAGGGCGCGCCAGACGCGCTCGCGCTGGTCGAGCGCATGGTCGACGCCTATCCGGGAGACGCACGACTGCAATTCCTGCGCGGCTCGATCCTCGCCGGCAGCGGGCGCCCGATCGAAGCGCACCTCTCGCTGAGCCGCGCGGTCGAAATCGACCCGGATTTCACGCTCGCGCGGTTTCAGCTCGGCTTCTTCGAACTTACCTCGAGCGAAGTCGCGCGCGCGCTCGCGACCTGGGAGCCCCTGCAGTTGCTTCCGGAAGACCATTATCTTCGCCACTTTGTGACCGGCCTGACGCATCTGATCCATGACAGGTTTCCCGAGACGATCGCGGCGCTGGAGGTCGGAATCGCCGCGAACCAGGAGAATCCACCCATGAACGGCGACATGCAGCTGATAATCGACCGCTGCCGAACGCTGACGCCGGCAAGCGCACCCGCGGCGCAGGAAGCCTCGGCGACGTCGTTCCTGCTCGA
>Ga0105248_10005321_pt1 | contig 14172 bp, 12 predicted proteins | sample KBSS34metaG_FD_81524 | JGI IMG/M metagenome (GOLD analysis project Ga0105248, IMG submission 81524) | Switchgrass rhizosphere microbial communities from Kellogg Biological Station, Michigan, USA - KBS S3-4 metaG | ecosystem: Host-associated > Plants > Roots > Rhizosphere > Soil | place...
AGGAAGCCGCCGGTCACGGCGAGCAGGCCGTGGGCGATCGGCGCATCGACGCCGCACCAGCGCGCCACCGAGGCGAGGAAGGCGAGACCGAGCTCGGTGTCCTCGGTGACGTAGCGGTGGGTGTGGAGGTCGATGTGCTCGCGCCAGTCGCCCGAGTCGACGAGCTTCTTGTGCGCATCGCCGTACATCCAGCGATCGTTGGCGTAGTGGTCGGCAAGCGGATAGTGCGGCGCGCCGTAGCCGAGCGCCTCGCGCACCGCGATCCGCTCGAGGTCGAGCCGGTCGGTGACGGCGCGCACCGCCGGCTGCGTGCCTTCGGCATGGATGTCCCAGCGGTCGAAGTGCTGCAGCGGCGCCGCGTTCATCACCATCAGCGGCGGATGGATCACCGGCCCGGCGTTCATCAGTGCCCCCGACAAGGCATCGCCGCAGCCATGCACCGACGGATAGGCGCGGCCGATCACCGCCAGCGCCTTCTCGGCCCCCCGCGACGGGTAGACGCCGGTCGGCAGGCGCACTGCGCGGATCGTCACCCGCACTTCGCGCGGCCCGAGCTTCCTCGCCAGGTAGGGCAGGGTTCCGGTCTCGGCCCAGGCGACCTCGGTGCGCGAGCCCTGCGCCCGGACGATGCGCGCCATGACGAAGCTGCCGAAGGTGCCCGGCGGCAGGAACACCACCTGGCCGTCCTGCAGATGCGGCGCCATCGCCCGCGCGATGTCGGCCTGGGCGATCGCGGGGCTCGGCACCACGATCAGTTCGGCGCCGCGAAGCGCCGCGCCGAGATCGGCCGTGGCCATGGCGATCGCCACCTCGCGCCGCCCGCGCTCGTCGACCAGCACGATCCCGCCGGCCTCGACCACCGGCGCCAGCGCCGCCCCGTCCCGCCGCCACAGCCGCACCTCGTGTCCGGCCTCGGCCAGATCGGCCGCCGCCGCGTAGCACCCATGCCCGCCGCCGAGCACCGCGATCTTCATCGACGCGCTCCCTCTTTTCGTTCACTCATTCCATCGAGGCTACACCTTTCCATGCAACGCAAATGCGTCGGCGGGATGGATCGGGGCGGCGGGGCGCGCTGCTCCGCTCATGTCCCCCGAAGCCGGCCTGCGGCCGACTTCTTCTCCTAATACTTCGCTACGCAGCGCGCCCCACCGCCCCGATCCTTCGACCGCCGGTTTGGATGGTCGAACACACCGGTCGCCGCGGGCATCGGGCGGCCGACGGAGCGAAGTATTAGGAGGAGATCCGCGGCGCAACCGCGGATCGGGGGACATGAGCGGAGTCGGCCGCCCGATGACCGCGGCTGGCGCAAAACGAATTGATCGCCGCCCGGCGAAGCCGACTCAGCCCCGCTCGTACATCACACCGTCTTCGGTCAGCAGCGCATCGAGCGGACGATCCACCTCGGTCGCCCGCAGGAACGGCAGGAAACCGTGCGTGTAGCTGACGCCGACCGTGAACGGCCGCGGCTGCAGCGCATTCAACGTCCGGTCGAAGAAGCCGCCGCCGTAGCCCAGGCGCACGCCGCCGGGGCCGAAGCCGAGGCAAGGCACGACCAGCATCTGCGGCAGGAACTCGTCGGTGTCCTTCGGCTTGGGAATGTCGTAGGCGTCGAGCTCCATCTCGCAGCCGGGGTACCAGACGCGAAAGCGCAGCAAGCCGGTGGCGCGGTCCGCCACCGGCAGGCCGATGCGCCGCATGTCGCCGTCGCCCGCACCCTCGGTCCAGCGGTAGAGCGCGGGCAGCGGATCGAACTCGCCCTTGATCGGCCAGTAGGCGCCGATCGATTTCTCGCGCCGCCCGACCAGCCAGACACGCAGAACGTTCTGCAACTCGACGGCGCGTTCCAGCCGGTCAGCCAGCGCCTGGCGCGCGGCGATCAGCTTGGCGCGCAGCGCCTGACGGTCGGTATCCGGTGTCGCTGCCATCGGCCAGGGCTCCTCGGGGCGCCGCCGGGGCAGCGCCGCGAATCGCATTGTGCAAGACCTCGGTCGAGACGGCCGGCGCCGTCATGGCCTGCACGCGCGATTCCGAGAGCGGGCCGAAGATCGCAGCCGCCACCGCCACCGCCACCACCGCCGCGACGGTGCCGACTCCCATCCGCCGGGCCGGATTCACCAGGTCCCAGCAGCGGTCGACGGAATGCACGAGCCGGTCGCGCAGGCGCTCGGCGAAGGAGCGCGGCTTCCAGGCGATCACCGCCGGATCGCCGCCGCGGCCCCAGGTCTCGACCAGGGTCGGTCCCGAGTGGCGGACCTGGAACGATTCGCCGGCGTCGAGCACATGGTCGCTCGGGTCGCCGCCGCTGGTGAGCCAGACCCGGCCCGAAAGGATCGACACCTGGCCGCCGCCGTTGCCGAGGGCGACGACATGGCCGGCCGGCAGGGCGCGCACCGCCTCGGCCTCGATGGCGCCGAGGAACGTGGAGGAGTACTGTTGCGAATTCATCATGACCACCTCTGCATTGACGACGCCGTCATGATCGTCTCTACTACAGATGAAATCCAATGAAACCTCAAGCATCGATTGATGCTCAAGGCGCATGAATATGCCTTCCCGTCGCCCTCTCTCCCTGACCAACCTGCGGGCCTTCGAGGCGGTCGCCCGGCTGCTCAGCTTCGGCGCCGCCGCCGACGAGCTGCACCTCACGCAGTCGGCGATCAGCCGGCAGATCAAGGGGCTCGAAGACGAGCTCGGTGCGGCCCTGTTCGTCCGCGGCACCCGCTCGGTGCAGATCGCGCCGGACGGGCAGACGCTGCTGCGCGCGGTCGAGCCCTGGCTTGCCAAGCTCGACAGCAGCGTCCTGCAGATCCGCCGCTCGCGCAGCCGCCGCCGGGTGAGCGTCGCCACCTTCGCCTCGTTCGGCTCGCTCTGGCTGCTGCCGCGGATCGAGGCGTTCCAGCGCGAGCATCCGGACATCGACATCCGCGTCTCGGCCCACGACGCCATCGCCGACCTCGACGATCCGGAGCTCGACCTCGCCCTGCGCTACCTCAATCCGGCCCAGGTGCCCGCCGGCGGGGTGCACATGTTCGACGAGACCCTGACCCCAGTGGTCAGCCGCGGGCTCTGGGAGCGGATCCGGCTCGGCAAGGCGCCAGCGCTGGCCCGGCCGGCCGACCTGGTGCAGCACACGCTGGCCGAGGAAGACGACGACCGGCCCAGCACCGAGTTCCTGAGCTGGCGCCACTGGCTGGAGGCCCAGGGCCATCCCAACCTGCAGCCGCGGCGCTGGCTGTACCTCAACTTCACCTACCAGCAGGTGCAGGCGGCCCTGGCCGGCCACGGCGTGGCGCTGGCGCGGGTGCCGCTGGTGTTCGAGGCGCTGCAGCGCGGCGAGCTGGTGGAGCCGTTCGGCGCCGCCGGGCGGGTCGGAAGCCCGTTCTGCTACTGGATGCTGGTGTCGCCGGCGAGCCGCGCGCGATCGGAAGTGCTGGAGTTCAGCGCCTGGGTCGAGGCCCAGGCGGCGGCGACCCGCGCCGCGGTCGAGACCGGCGGCCGGGCGCCGCCGCGCGGCGCCGAGGGCCGCTAGCGCACGCCCTGCTCGGTGACGATCAGCGTCAGCGCCGCGTCGTGCGGCTGCGCCGCGAAGCTCGCCAGGTCGATCCGGGTGAAGGACCAGGCGACGCCGATCGCCGTCGCGTCGGGATGCGCGCCCAGCCAGCGGTCGTAGTAACCGCCGCCGTAGCCGAGGCGGTGGCCGGCGGCGGTGAAGCCGACACAAGGCACGAGCAGCACGTCGGGCACGACCACGGCGCCGTCGCACGAGCCGATGCCGCACTCGTCGGCCACTGCCGGGACGCCGCCGTCCCAGCGCCGGAACTCCATCGCTTTCGGCATTCGTCGTGCATATGGCAACGCCAGCGGCAGATCGGCAAAGCGAGAGTCGGCGGCGAGGGCCGCCGCTGCGTTAAATTCGGACCGGAAGGCGCAATAGAGGCCCAGGCATTCGGGCTCGAGCTCGGCGACCACTTCTCTCAAGGCCGCGGCCAGGGCCTCGGTCGCGGCAGCGGCGGCCGGCAAAGCGAGAAATGCATCGCGCTCGGCGAGCAGCCGCTGGCGCAGGGCGCGGCGGGCGGCGCCGGCAGGATCGATGGGGGCGTCGGCCGAGGAGGGCGCTTCGGTCACGGACAAGAAGGCGCAAGAATGCGAGTGACGAAGACGGCGGGTCGGGGCAAATCAGTATATGGGCGCGCCGGCGGCTGGCCGCTGCTGGCACCGCTCGCCCTCCTCGTCCCCCTCTTGGCCGCCTTCCTCACCGCACTTCCCACCACCGCCAGCGCCGCGCCTGCGGCCGGCGCCGACCCGGCTGCCACCGTGCTCGACGCGCGCGAGGCGCTGCGCAAGCGCGACCGCAACCGCCTGGCCGCGCTGCGCGCCCAAGCCCTGGCCGAGGCGAATCCGCTCGCCCTCTGGGTCGAGTACTGGGAGCTGAGCAATCGCCTGGGCGAGGCGCAGCAGCCCGAGCTGACCGCCTTCGCCGAGCGCTGGAGCGGCAGCTATGTCGAGGACCGGCTGCGCAACGACTGGCTGCTCGAGCTCGGCCGGCGCCGCGACTGGGCCAATTTCACGGCCGAGTTCCCGCGCTTTCGCATGGCCGACGACCGGCAGGTGACCTGCTATTCGCTGGTGACCGAGCAGATCGCCGGCCGCGACATCAAGGCCGCGGGCATCGCCGCCTGGATGGCGCAGACCGAGGACGACGACGGCTGCAGCCTGCTCGGCGCCGTGCTCGTCGACACCAAGCAGATGGCGAGCCCCGACATCTGGAAGAAGATCCGCCTCTCGGCGGAGGCGAACAAGTTCCGCCTCGCCCGCCGGGCGGCGGTGCTGCTCGGCTCGTCGGTCGCGACCAGCGTCGGCGAGATCCTCGACGGCCCGGCCCGCTTCCTGGCGAAGAAGGCGTCGACCTCGGCACGGGTCGATGCCGAACTCACCACCCTGGCCCTCACCCGCCTCGCCGCGAGCGACGGCGAATCGGTCGCCGGGATGCTGGTCGACCGCTGGGAGAAGGCGCTGCCGCCCGACCTCGCGGCCTGGGCCTGGGCCAGCCTCGCCCGGCAGACGGCGATGAAGCTGCAACCGGAGGCGGCCGACCAGTTCCTGCGCGCCGAGCGGGTCAACCGCAAGGGCAAGGAGCTCGAGCTGCCCGACGACCTGCTCGCCTGGAAAGTGCGCGCGGCCTTGCGGGCCGACGGTGGCAGGCCGCGCTGGCAGCAGGTGGTGCAGGCGATCGACGCGATGTCACCGGCCGAGCAGAAGGAGCCGGCCTGGATCTACTGGAAGGCGCGCGCCCTGCAGTCCCTCGCCAAGGACTCGCAGGAGGGCGAGACGCTGAAGACGAGCAGCCAGGCGCTCCTGACCGGGATCGCCGCGCAGCTCAATTTCTACGGCCAGCTCGCCGCCGAGGACCTGGGCCAGCCGCAGGCCCTGCCGCCGAAGCCGGCGCCGCTGACGCCGGCGGAGCGCGAAGTGGTCGCCAACCATCCCGGCTTCGCCCGGGCCCTGGCGCTGATCTCGATCGGCCTGCGCGGCGAAGGCGTGCGCGAATGGAATTTCTCGATCCGCGGCCTCGGCGACCGCGAGCTTCTGGCCGCGGCGCAGCTCGCCTGCGACCGCGAGGTCTGGGACCGCTGCATCAACACCAGCGATCGCACCCGCAGCGAGATCGACATGGACCAGCGCTTCCCGGCGCCGCTGCGCCAGGACGTCTCGGCCCGGGCCAAGGAGATCGGCCTCGACCCGGCCTTCGTCTACGGCCTGATCCGCCAGGAATCGCGCTTCGTCATGGACGCGCGCTCCGGCGTCGGCGCCAGCGGCCTGATGCAGCTGATGCCGGCCACCGCCAAGTGGACGGCCAAGAAGATCGGCATGCCCTACTCGCCGACGCTGATCACCGACCGCGACACCAACCTGCGTCTCGGCAACGCCTACCTGAAGCTGGTGCTCGACGACGTCGGCGGCTCGCAGCCGATGGCGGCAGCGGCCTACAACGCCGGTCCGGGACGGCCGCGCAAGTGGCGCGAAGGGCCGGTGCTCGAGCCTGCCATCTGGGCCGAAAACATCCCCTTCCCGGAAACCCGGGACTACGTCAAGAAGGTGCTCAGCAACGCGGCCTACTACGCCATGGCGCTCGGCGGCAACGGCACGACCGTGCGCGCGCGCCTCGGCCGGCCGGTCGGCCCGCCCGATCCGAACGCGCCGTCGATCGACAAAGAGCTGCCCTAGGCGGGGCCGGCCTCGGCCTCGGCGAGAATCGGCGCTTGCCGACTCCGCCCGTTTCCGTGCTGCTCCCGCCATGCCTCGCAACTTCCTGATCCTCGGCGGCACCGGCTTCGTCGGCCGCAGCGTCGCCGAAAAGCTGGTCGAACGCACGGGCGGGGCCGGTGGGCGAATCCGCATCGCCACCCGCCGCGCCGCCCGCGCCAAGCCGCTGCAGCTCCTGCCGACGGTGGAGGTGGCGGTCGGCGACGTCCACGACGAGGCGATGCTGGCGAGGATGCTGCGCAACACCGACGCGGTGATCAATCTCGTCGCCATCCTGCACGGCAGCGAAGACGAGTTCGAGCGCACCCACGTTCGCCTGCCGGCACGGCTCGCTGCCGCCTGCCAGGCGGCGGGCGTGCGGCGCGTCATCCATGTCAGCGCCCTCGGCGCCGCCAGCGACGGGCCAAGCCGCTATCAGCGCTCCAAGGGACGCGGCGAAGCGGCGCTGAAGGCGGCGGCGCTCGACCTGACGATCCTGCGCCCCTCGGTCATCTTCGGCGAGCGCGACCGCTTCCTCAACCTGTTCGCCCAGCTGCAGTCGGTGTTCCCGGTGCTGCCGCTGGCGGGCGCCGACGCCCGCTTCCAGCCGGTCTGGGTGGAAGACGTGGCCAGCGCGGTCGTCGCCGCGATCGACGATCCGAGCACGATCGGCACGACGATCGAGTGCTGCGGCCCGCGCATCTATACCCTCGCCGAGCTGGCGCGCGCCGCCGGCCGATGGTCGGGCTCGCCGCGGCCGGTGTTCGCCCTGCCGGCCGCCGTCGCCCGCCTCCAGGCCCTGTTCATGGAGCTCCTGCCGGGCACGCCGCTGATGTCGCGCGACAACCTCGATTCGATGCGCGTCGCCAACGTCGCCAGCGGCAAGCTGCCCGGCCTCGAGCGGCTCGGCATCGAGCCGGTGCCGCTGGAAGCGATCGCACCGCGCTACCTCGGCCACGTCTCCGGGGAGAAGCGCCTCGAGGCCTGGCGGGCCCGGGCACGGCGCGGCTGAGGCCAGGCGCAGCCGGAGCCGGCCCGACCGGCCGCCGATGCGCGGCACGCATCGCCGCGTTGCCAAAGCGTCAAGCACGGACGTGCCGGCCGCGACTAGGATCGTCGACCCGAAAGGCACGAGGTCCGTCCATGCAGCTCTACATCGGCAACAAGAACTACTCCTCCTGGTCGCTGCGTCCCTGGCTGCTGATGAAGCAGGCCGGCATCCCGTTCGAGGAGAAGAAGGTGCGGCTCGGCTGGGAGGACGACTCGCCGTTCAAGAAGACCATGCTCGCGCTCGCGCCCTCGGGCCGGGTGCCGCTGCTGATCGACGACGGCTTCCCGATCTGGGACAGCCTGGCGATCGCCGAGACCCTGGCCGAGCGCTTTCCGGACAAGCACCTCTGGCCGCGCGATCCGAAGCAGCGGGCCCGGGCGCGCAGCCTCTGCGCCGAGATGCACTCGGGCTTCGGCGAATTGCGCAGCACCTTCGGCATGAACATCGAGGCCAGCCTGCCCGAGGTCGGCGAGCGCATGCTGCGCGAGAAGCCGGGCGCGGCGCGCGACCTGAAGCGCATCGACGCGATGTGGCGGGAGGCGCTCGAGGCGAGCGGCGGTCCGTTCCTGTTCGGCAGCTTCAGCATCGCCGATGCCTACTTCGCACCGGTCTGCACCCGGGTGCGCACCTACCGCCTGCCGCTGGCGCCGCGCGGCGCCGAGTACGCGCGCCACCTGCTCGCCTTGCCGGCCTTCCTCGAATGGGAACGCGAGGCGCTGGCCGAGCACGACTGGATTGCCGAGGACGAGCTGTACCGGACGCGCGCCTGAGACGCCCGGTCGCGCTGGCGACGAGAGGAGGAAGAAGCGGGCCGAGGCCCGCTTCTTCCTTGCCGCCTAGACTATTCCGATGAAGCGCTATCTCGTCGGCGGTGCGGTTCGCGATGCCTTGCTCGGCCTGCCGGTCGTCGATCGCGACTGGGTCCTCGTCGGTGCCGACGTCGAAGCGCTGCTCGCCGCCGGCTATCAGCCGGTGGGCGCCGATTTTCCGGTGTTCCTCCATCCGCAGACGCACGAGGAATACGCCCTCGCCCGCTCGGAGCGCAAGACCGCGCCCGGCTATCGCGGCTTCGCCTTCCACGCCGGGCCGGAGGTCACGCTCGAAGAGGACCTGCTGCGTCGCGACCTGACGATCAACGCGATGGCCGAGGACGAGGACGGCGTGCTGATCGATCCCTTCGGCGGTCGGTCCGATCTCGAGAATCGCGTGCTCCGCCACGTCTCGCCGGCCTTCGCCGAAGACCCGGTGCGCATCCTTCGCCTGGCCCGCTTCGCCGCGCGCCACCCGGACTTCCGCGTCGCCCCCGAGACCGAGGCCCTGATGCGGCAGATGGTGCAGGCCGGCGAGGCCGACGCGTTGGTGGCGGAGCGCGTCTGGCTCGAGATATCGCGCGGCCTGATGGCGAGCAAGCCCTCGCGGATGTTCGAGGTGCTTCGCGCCTGCGGCGCGCTCGAGCGGGTACTGCCCGAGGTGGAGCGCTTGTTCGGCGTGCCGCAGCGCGCCGACTTCCATCCGGAGATCGACACCGGCGTGCACCTGATGATGGTGCTCGACCTGGCGGCCCGCCTCGAGACCTCCCTGGCGGTGCGCTACGCCTGCCTCGGCCACGACGTCGGCAAGGGGACGACGCCGCCCGAGATGCTGCCCAAGCACCTGCGCCACGAAGAACGCAGCGTCGCGCTGGTGCGGGCGATGAGCGAGCGGCTGCGGGTCGACAACGCCTGCCGCTCGCTCGCCGAGCTGACCGCGCGCGAGCACGGCAACGTGCACCGCAGCGGCGAGTTCGGGGCCGCGGCGCTGGTGCGCCTGCTCGAGCGCTGCGACGCCCTGCGCCGGCCGGAGCGCTTCGCCGAGCTGCTGCTCGCCTGCGAATGCGATGCCCGCGGCCGGCTCGGCCTCGAGGACCGGCCTTATCCGCAGCGGGCGCGTCTGAGCGAAGCCCTGCGCCAGGTCGCGGCGGTCGACACCGCGGCGGTCGCTGCCGCCGCCGGCGCCCGCGGCGCGACCGGGCCGGCGATCGGCGAGGCAATCCATGCCGCGCGGGTGGAGGCGCTGCGCGAGCACGAGCCGCCGCCCGGGCCAGGCTCGGAGTGAAGCGCGCCCGGCGTCGGGTGCGCCTAGATGAAGCGGCCGATCGCCATGCCGATCAGGCCGATCAGCACGCTGCTGCCGAACGGCAGGAACCACTGCCGGCCGAACAGGCGGAAGCGGAAGTCGCCCGGCAGCCGGCCGAGGCCATGCTTCTCGAGCCAGGGGCCGATCGCGTTGAAGACGAGCAGCGCGACGAAGACGACGATGAGCCAGCGGATCATGGTCGAGGCTACAACCGGTGCCGGCGATCGCCGGCGGCGAAGCCGAGCGGCGCGTACTCCGCCAGGCCCTTGGTGAAGGCGATCACCTTGAACAGCTCGCCCATCTCGTGCTCGTTGAGAAGCATCGCCGCCTCGGCCCGGGCGCGCAGCGATCCCCGCTCCATCAACTCGCCGATGCCGCAGTTGAGGAGAAAGCGCGCCTGCGAGGTGTAGCCGGCGACGTCGAAGCCGGCGTCCTGCCCGGCCAGGGCGACGCCGGTGAAATCGACATGGGCGGTGATGTCCTTGATGCCGACGTCGGCGAGCACGTCGGGATCGGAGCGGTGCTCGCGGTGGCACATCAGCGTGCCCTGCGCGCGCTGCGGATGGTAGTACTCGCTCTCCGGAAAGCCGTAGTCGACGAAGAATGCCGCGCCCCGCTCCATGCGCTCGGCCAGGGTGGCGACGAAGGCCTCGCCCTGGGCGTGGGTCTCGGTCGTCGTGCCGGCCGGCAGTGCCGCCGCGTTCGGCGGCCGCAGCGCCGTCGGCCGGTCGCTGAAGACCAGCGCCCGCTCGCCCTCGCCGCGGCCGACGCCGCGCTCGAACCAGGCGCCGCCGTCGAAATGCAGCAGGTCGACCGGCATCGCGTCGAGCACCTCGTTGCCGAGGACGACGCCGTTCATCCGCTCGGGCAGCGCATCGAGCCAGCCGACGACGCCGGCGTGCTCGCGAGTCGCGGCGCGCTGGCGCTCGCGCAGCGGCGCCGACAGCTCGACGATCGAGTAGCGGCGGATGCGCGGGCCCAGCGCGGCCAGCAGCTCGGCCGCGAGCGCACCGGAGCCGGCGCCGAATTCCCAGACCTCGTCGCTGCCCGACGCCGCCAGCGCCTCCTCCACCTGGCGGGCCAGCGCCCGGGCGAACAGCGGCGACAGCTCGGGAGCGGTGACGAAGTCGCTGCCGCCCTCGGGCATGCGGCCGACGACGAGCCGGCCGCTGGCGTAGTAGCCGAGTCCGGGCTCGTAAAGAGCCATGGCCATGAAGGCGCTGAACGGGAGCCAGCCGCCGGCCCCATCGATGGCCGCACCGATACGGGCCACGAGGGCCGTCGATACACTGTCTGCGTCATTCCCGGTGTGCACCACGCATTGTAGAAATCGTGTCCGTCCCCCCTGATTCCACCGTCGCCGACGCTGGCTCGATCCGCATCAAGCCGCCAGTCGAGATCGCCAAGCTGTCCAAGCGGCTGCATGCCCGCGTCGCCCAGGCGATCGCCGATTTCGCCATGATCGAGCCGGGCGACAAGGTCATGGTGTGCCTGTCCGGCGGCAAGGACAGCTACTCGCTGCTCGACATCCTGATCGGCCTGCGCGAGCGCTCGCCGGTCGCGTTCGAGATCGTCGCCGTCAACCTCGACCAGAAGCAGCCGGGCTTTCCCGCCGAGGTGCTGCCGGCCTACCTGGCCGGGCGCGGCGTCGCCTGGCGCATCGTCGAGCAGGACACCTACAGCGTCGTCAAGCGGCTGGTGCCCGAAGGCAAGACGATGTGCAGCCTGTGCTCGCGCCTGCGCCGCGGCGCGCTCTATCGGGTGGCGAGCGAGCTCGGCGCGACCAAGGTCGCGCTCGGCCACCATCGCGACGACATGGTGCAGACGCTGTTCATGAACATGTTCTTCGGCGGCCGCATGAAGGCCATGCCGCCCAAGCTGGTGAGCGATGACGGCCGCCACGTCGTCATCCGTCCGCTCGCCTACGTCGCCGAGGCCGACCTGGTGAGGTGGGCCGAGTACCGGCAGTTCCCGATCATCCCCTGCAACCTGTGCGGCAGCCAGACGCATCTGCAGCGGGTCAAGGTCGGGCAGATGCTGCGCGACTGGGAGCGCGAGCAGCCGGGGCGGATCGACCGGATCTTCCGGGCGATGAGCGACATCGTCCCCTCGCACCTGATGGATCGGAACCTGCACCCGTTCGCCTCGCTCCAACCGACCGGCACGGTCAACGCCGGCGGCGACCGCGCGTTCGATGAAGAGGAGTTCGAGGCCTGCGGCCCTGCGGCCGGGGAGCGGACCATCGAGATCACGCCCGCCCATCCCCGCCCCGTGCCGGCCTCGCCGCCTGGGGGAGATTCGCCATGACCCGATCGATCGCCGCAGCCGCCGCCGCACTCGCGCTGGCCGGCTGCGCATCGCTGAACGTCCTCGACACCGAGGTGACCAGCTTCAGCCGCTGGCCGACCGACCGCGCCCCCGCCACCTACGCCTTCGAGCGGCTGCCGTCGCAGCAGGCCAACCCGCAGGCCGCGACGGTGCTCGAGGATTCGGCCCGGCACGCGGTCGAGGCCGCCGGGTTCGTGCCCGCCGGCGAAGGCACCGCGCCCGACGTCAGCGTGCAGATCGGCGCCCGGATCACCGCCACCGACCGCTCGCCTTACGACGACCCGTTCTGGTACGGACCCTACGTCTGGGGACCCTACTACCGGCCGTTCTACTCCGGCCGCTACGGGCGGGGCTACTGGGGATCCCATTGGGGCCCGTACTGGGGACCGTACGGGCGCTACGGCGCCTGGGGGCCATACTGGTCCGACTACCCGTACTACGAGCGCGAAGTCGCGATCCTGATCCGCGACAAGAAGAGCGGCGAGCCGCTCTACGAAGCGAGGGCCAGCAGCGAGGGAAGCACCTCCGGTGCGATCAGCCTGCTGCCGTCGATGTTCAGCGCCGCGCTGCAGGGCTTCCCGACCGGCGGTCCGGCGAGTCCGCGCCGGGTTCGGGTCGACGCGGCCACGGCGACGATCGTGCAGTGAGCCCGGGCCGCGCCGCGGCGGGATTCAGGACGGACTTTCGCCGGCGAGCGCGCGCAGCTCGTCCTCGTAGCCCTTAAGCTTCTTCGCCGCCTTCTGCCGCTGCTCGGTCGTGGTGAGGTTGTGCAGCGCCGCCGCGTAGACGCAGTTGTAGTCGACCAGACGCCCGAGGTAGCGCTGATAGGGCTCGTGCGGCGATCGCTCGATGCGCCTCAGGTAGCCCCGGATCTCGGCCTCCGCCTCCAAAGGGCTCGCCCGACTCGCCGCCAGCCGGCGCACGACCGACAGCATGTCCTGCTGGCGACGCAGCCGCTCGGCGTAGGCCATGTCGCCGTCCCACGGCGATTCGGCGATGGCGCGGACGACGAAGGCGCGCTGGGCGTCGTCGAGCCGGCCGTAGAACTCCTCGGCGCGCTCGATCTCGCGCTGAGTCGCAACCTTCTTCCGCTTCGCCGGGTCGCGCTGCAGGAAGTCGTCGCGGTACTCGTCGTTCTTCGCGGCATAGCGCTTCTCGATGCTCGCGATCTGCCGCGCCGAGAGCGTCGGCATGATCTCCGCCATCGCCGGCACCGCATGCTCGATCGCGGTGTCGAAGCGGGCGCGCAGGTCGTGGCTCCAGGCACACATCCGCTCGGCGGTGGCCGAGCCCTGCAGCTCGGACCGCGCCCGGGCCAGCACGTCGGCATAGTCGGGCAGCTGGGTCCGGCGATGCCAGGCGAACCATTCGTCGAGGGCGGCGCGCACGCGCAGCGTCTGCGCGTCGTCGAACTCGGCGTAGCCGTCGAGCCAGCTCAAGGCGAGCGACGGTCCCTGGTTGTAGCCGAGCCTGAGGGCGAGGCCGCAGCCCGAGAGCAGCAGCGACACCGCGAGCATCACCGCGATAATCGGCAGCCGGCTTCGAAGGCGAGAAACAGGTAGGCGCATGGTGCTCAACATCGTGATCATGGCTGCGGGCAAGGGAACGCGGATGCGTTCGGCGCGGCCGAAGGTGCTGCATTGCCTCGCCGGCCGCCACTTATTGCAGCATGTTCTGGATGCGGCCGCGGGCCTCGGGGCATCGCGGACGATCGTCGTCACCGGCCACGGCGCCGCGGAGGTCGAGCGGGCAACCGGCGCGCCCGGCCTCGCCTTCGTCCGCCAGGAGCCGCAGCTCGGCACCGGCCACGCCCTGCAGCAGGCCGCGCCGCTGCTCGACGACACCGGCACCACGCTGGTCCTCAACGGCGACGTGCCGCTGATCGAGGTCGAGACCCTGCAGGCACTGATCGCCGCCAGCGGCGAAGACAGACTCGCCCTGCTCACCGTCGCCCTCGCCGACCCGAAAGGCTACGGCCGGGTGCTGCGCAGCGGCGGCGCGATCACCGCGATCGTCGAGGAGAAGGACGCGAGCGTTGCCGAGCGCGAGGTCGCCGAGATCTACACCGGCGTGATGGCCGCACCGACCGCAGCGCTGAAAGCCTGGCTCTCGGCACTGAAGAACGACAACGCCGCCGGCGAGTACTACCTCACCGACGTCGTCGGTCTCGCGGTCGCGGCGGGAACGCCGGTCGTGGCCGTGCGCGCCGCGGGCGAGACCGAGGTGCTCGGCGTCAACAGCGCGGCGCAGCTCGCCGATCTCGAACGGCGCTTCCAGCGGCGTGCCGCCGAGCGCCTGATGAACGAGGGCGTGCGCCTCGCCGATCCGGCGCGCTTCGACCTGCGCGGCACGCTGCGCTGCGGCAGCGACGTCGAGATCGACGTCGGCTGCATCTTCGAAGGCGAGGTCGAGCTCGGCGACGGCGTGCGCATCGG
>Ga0105248_10005327_pt1 | contig 14163 bp, 11 predicted proteins | sample KBSS34metaG_FD_81524 | JGI IMG/M metagenome (GOLD analysis project Ga0105248, IMG submission 81524) | Switchgrass rhizosphere microbial communities from Kellogg Biological Station, Michigan, USA - KBS S3-4 metaG | ecosystem: Host-associated > Plants > Roots > Rhizosphere > Soil | place...
CGACACCATCGTCGCGACCAACCTGCACGCCGACATCCTGAGCGACCTCGCCGCCGCGCTGGCCGGCAGCCTCGGCATCGCGCCGACCGGAAACATCGACCCGGAGCGGCGCTATCCCTCGATGTTCGAGCCGATCCACGGCTCGGCGTTCGACATCATGGGCAAGGGCCTCGCCAATCCGATCGGCACCTTCTGGTCGGTGGTGATGCTGCTCGATCATCTCGGCGAGTCCGAGGCGGCACGCCGGCTCATGGCAGCGATCGAGCAGGTCACGGCTGATCCGACGCTGCACACGCGCGACCTGGGCGGAGAGGCGACCACGGCGCAAGTGACGCAGGCGGTATGCAGCCGCCTCGAGGTGGCGCGCCCGCGCGCCGCCGCAGCGTGAGCAGACGAGACGAATCGAAAGACAAGGCGAAGAGACAAGAAATGCGGTTCCTCCCTGCCGTCGCGGCGGCCTTCATCGCGCTTTGCGCCGTCCCCGTTCCCGTCTTCGCCCAGGCGTGGCCGAGCAAGCCGGTCACCCTGGTCGTGCCCTTTCCCCCGGGCGGGACGACCGACGTCCTCGCCCGGGCTCTGGCGGACAAGCTTGGTCCCGCCCTCGGCCAGTCGGTGATCGTCGAAAGCAAGCCTGGCGCGGGCGCCACCCTGGGCGCCGACTACGTCGCCAAGGCCAGGCCGGACGGCTATACGCTGCTGATGGGTGCCGTGCACCACACGATCGCCACCACCGTGTACAGGAAGCTCGGCTACGACTTCCAGAAGGATTTCGTGCCGATCTCGACGGTGGCGCTCGTCCCCAACGTGCTCGTGATCAATGCGAGCACCCCGGCGACCGACGTGAAGAGCCTGGTCGCGCTCGGCAAGGCGGCCGCGAACCCGTTCTCCTTCGGCTCCAATGGAAACGGCACCGCCCAGCATCTCATCGGCACGCAATTCCAGGCGCTCACCGGGATGCCGCTCCTTCATGTGCCCTACAAGGGCAGCGGACCGCTCACGACCGATCTGCTGGGCGGCCAGATCCAGATGTCGTTCGACACCGTCACCCCGGTCCTGCCGCATATCAGGAGCGGCAAGCTGCGCGCGCTGGCCGTGACCACGGCGAAGCGATCCTCGGCGCTTCCCGAGGTGCCGACGCTCGACGAGTCCGGGTTGAAGGGCTTCGATTCCGGGACCTGGTTCGGCGTGCTGGCGCCCGCGGGAACTCCGAAGGAGGTCGTCGCGAGACTGAGCAGCGAGATGCTCAAGGTGATCCATTCGGCCGACTTCAGGAAGCGCATGGAAGAGATCGGCGCCGAGCCGATCGGCAACACGTCCGAGCAGATGGCGCGACAGATCAAGGAAGACACCGACCGCTATGCCCGACTCGTGAAGGACGCCAAGGTTTCGGTCGAGTAGCACCCGCCGCCGAGCTCGATGGGGTTCGGTTCCTCAACCGCTTTCTTTCGATGGGCATCCGCCCGATCTGCCCGAGGCAAGCCCCGACTTGCCCAACACCACAAAGGAGACACTGATGAAGAAATCCCACATGACGCGTTCCGCGACAGCGGCCCTCGTGATGACCGTGGTGGGCCTCGCCGCGGCGCAGCCGCTGCCGCAAGGCGAGCTGCATCGCGATGCCGCGACCCGCAACGTCGGCGGCGATCCCTTCATGACGCAGTACGCCCGCGCCTTCTACTGCAACCTGCCCGACGACAACAACCAGATCGTCATCGCCTCCAGGGCCTGGAACAACACGACCGGGACCGGACCGAGCGCGATATATCGCATCCCCCTGACCCAGATCTTCGACGACGTCTGGTTCATCGGCAACCACTATGTCGGGCAATACCTGATCAAGACCCCGGACGGGTTCGTGGAGGTGGACTCCGGCAACACGGCCGGCGAAATGCAGACCTTCAACTATCCGGCGCTGCTATCGCTGGGCCTGAGCCCTTCCTACCCGTTGAAAGCGGTCTTCCTCACTCACGGCCACGCCGACCATGACGGCGGCGCCAAGTGGCTGCTCGATAACACGGGCGCGCGCTCGTACATCGGCTCGGCGGATGCCGCCGGCAAGAGCTACGCCCCGATCACGATCGATTCGACCAACCTCGCGATGCGCCAAATGAGCATCGGCGGCAAGACCTTCTGGGTCTTGCCGACGCCTGGCCACACGCCGGGCTCGACGTCGGCCGTCCTCGAGGTGAAGGACTGGGGCAGGACCGTGCGCGTGCTGATGAACGGCGGCCAGTCGATGACCAACTCGATCCCGCAGGTCGCGCAATACCTCGATTCCATCGAGCGCACCTACGTCATGGCCACGGTGCTGAACGTGGAGGGGGTCATGACGCCGCACATCTACTGGGATGGCGAAGGCGCGAAGCTCGACGAGATCAACGCCACCGGCCGCACCAATCCGGGCCAGCACGTCTACGGCCATGAAAACGTGCTGCGCCAGCTTGCGGTGGCGCGCGAATGCTCCGCGTCGTGGCTCACGAAGCTCGACACCACCGCTGTCCTGCCGGTCTGGCGCTTCAACACGCTCGAATTCGTGGGCGGAAACCCGACCCCGACGAAGGTCGCAGCGAAGCTCACGAACGGGTGGGGACCGCTGGCGAACCAGAAAGTCACCTTCTCGGTGGGAAAGAGTGGCCCGGCGTGCACGGCCATGACCAATTCCCAAGGTGTTGCATCGTGCGCTGTCCACCCGCTTCGGCCGCACAAGGACGAGCTCACCGCTTCGTTCGCAGGCTCGCAAAACACCGAGTTCGTCGACCTTGCGGCCGAGACCACGGCGCAGGTCTGCAGCAACGGGAATTGCAAGGACAAGTAGGCGGTCTGGTATTCGTCGTTGCGTGTCGTGAACGCCGCGAGCAAGCTTTCGAAGGTCGGCCTCGCCCTCGCGGCGGGCTGCCTGCTCGCGGCATCATGCGCAGTCGACGCGCGGTCGCTCGACGAAGCGGTGGTCTACTCCGCCGCTCCGGTGTCGACTCTGGTGTCGAGACGCGATCTGCAGTTCAAGCTCGGGCATGTGCAACGGGGCGCATGCCGACTGACGTTCCTGGCGCATCAGGCTGCCGGAGTCGAGCGCCGGCCGGTAGCGATGGTTTCGTCCTGGCAGTCGGATCAAGGCGCGCGTGTGTCGGTGCATCGCCTCGCCAGGAGTGCGACGCTGGACATGGCGGAACTCGACGTCGCGACGCTCGAGCACCTGTATGCATTGGCCCTGCGCCAGGAGCCGGTGGCGAGGTTCGGTTTTGCAGACCGCACGCAGCCGTGCGAGTCGACCAGGGACGACTATTCGCACGCCGAGTTCTTGCGCGAGCTGGCCCGGATGCGTGAGCGCGCGGTCGCCCGGCCCGATCACCGCGGCACCGGTGTCGCCTGGCATGTCGTCTCGATGGCGCCTGCGCAGACGAAGCGTGCGGATGCTGATGAAGTCGGCGTTCGCGTGGCGAGCGATCAAGGGCCGATGGCGGGGACGACCATCTTCTTCAACCGGGCACCGCATTCGGGCTGCGTTGCGAGAAGCGGGAAAGACGGCGTCGCGACGTGTCGCCTTGTCGATCAGCACGGCGACGACGAGTCGCATTCCGAAGACGGCACGGTGCCGGTCGTGGCGACTTTCCCGGGCGATGTCCGAGCGGGCCGCTTCCTGCTGCCGACGACGTTCGTTCTGCCGCCGGCGCCATGATCATCTCGATCGCTCCTGTCGGGCCGAGCCGATGGCGGCGCGCGCTCGCCGTCGCCGCCTGGTCGGGAGCGTTGACGTTGCTGTGGTCATTCTTCGACTCTCCGCCGCCGCCGCCTTCGGATATCGCGGCGCCAGCCTTCCGGCCGGCCCGCGTTCTCGATGGCGACCGGCCGACAGCACGTCCATCGGCGGCGGCCGTCCTCGAAGACGCCGCGACGATCGGACAGGCGCAGCGGCGCACGAATGAGGCGTCACCTCGCGTCACGACCGCGACTCAGCGACGCGAGCTTCCATTCAAGTTTCTCGGCAAGCTGCATGCGGGCGGCGACGCTTCGCTGGTGCTGTACGGCCGCGGGCGAACGCTGACGGTGCGCGGCCCGGGGCCACTCGACGATGACTACACCGTCGACGCGATCGAAGACGGCTACTTGATCCTGCGCCACCTTTCTTCCGGCACATCTCATATCCTCGAGCTGGCCGCGCGGCAGCAATCGATCCCTGCCGCCGCGGGTCCGGAAACGCCCCAAGATTAGGCGCGAGCGGCGTCGGGGCATCGATCGCCCGGCACGGCGCGGACCGAGATCCATCCGGCAGACACCGCGCACCGCTCGCGGTCCCAGCTTGGAGATGCCATGCCTGAATATCTGACCCCGGGCGTCTACATCGAGGAAATCGGCCCAGGACCGCGGCCCATCGAGGGTGTACCGACGAGCACTGCCGCCTTCCTCGGCGAGGCCGAGCGCGGCGCGATCAAGCCGCGTCTCGTCACCAGCGTCGCGGAGTACCAGCGCTGGTTCGGAGGTCCGTTCGACACGAGCAAGTACCTGCCCGATGCCGTCAGCGGATTCTTCGAGAACGGTGGCCGGCGCGTGTTCGTGTGCCGGCTCGTGGGCAAGCAGGCGACCTCCGCCCGGGCCGCGTTCGGAAAGTTCACCGTCCGCGCGGTCGGGCCCGGGAGCTGGGGGCGCAGGATCTGGGTCCGCATCGACGACAGCAGCACGCATCGACCCGACGCCGCCGGCCACTCCGTGCCGGTCGGGTTTCGCATTCGCGTCGCCTATTGGTCGAGCACGCCGCCGGGCTTTCGGCCTTTCGATCCCTTCGCCGACACGGCCAGGCCGCCGCGGCCGACGTTCAGCGAAGTCTTCGACGACGTCGTCACCGAAGCGCAGTCTCCCGACTTCTACGAGAGGCGGCTGCTCGAAAGCTCGCTGGTCACGTTGATCCGCGCGGCGAAGGCGTCGCCCGCGGCGCGTCCGTCGAACGGCTCTGCCGCGCTCGCGCGACTCGGCAGAGATGACCCGGCGGCGTTGGACGATGCCGACTACAAGGGCGAGATCGTTCCGGGGGCTCGTCGCGACGCGCCGCAGGGACTGGCGGCGCTCGAGCTCGACGAGTACCGCGAGGCGGCGCTGATCTATGCGCCGGGCGCGGCCGACGCGGTCGCCATGACCGTCGTCGCGCACTGCGAGCGCCTCCGGTTCCGCTTCGCCGTCATCGACAGCGCGACGGGCACGACGGACGCGTCTTCGCTCGACCCGCGCACGAAGGTGGCGGACACCGCGTTCGCGGCGTTCTACTGGCCCTGGCTCGTGATCCGGGATCCGCAGTCCCAGGCACCGCGGACCGTGCCGCCCGGCGGGCACGTCCTCGGCGTGTACGCGCGAGTCGACGTCGAGCGCGGGGTCTTCAAGGCGCCTGCGAACGAAGTGGTGCGCGGCGCGATCGCCCTCGAGGTCGACGTCGACACCGCGACCCAGGACGCGCTGAACTCGCGCGGCGTCAACGCGATCCGGCGCTTCCCGGGCCGCGGCATCCTCGTCTGGGGAGCGCGGACCATGGCATCGGACGCGACGTGGAAGTACGTCAGCGTGCGGCGCCTCTTCATCTTCCTCGAGCGCTCGATCCACGAAGGCACGCGGTGGGTGGTCTTCGAGCCCAACGATCCGCGCCTGTGGGCCCGCGTCGTCGACACGGTCCGACAGTTTCTGCGCGCCCAGTGGCGAGCCGGTGCGCTGCTCGGTCGCACCGAGGAGGAGGCGTTCTTCGTCGCCTGCAACGAGAGCACGATGACCCCCGACGACATCCTGAACGGTCGCCTCGTCTGCGAGATCGGCATCGCGCCGGTGCGGCCGGCGGAATTCGTCATCTTCCGCATCTTCCAGTGCACCGCCGAAGCCCGGCGCTAGATCGATCGCCCACGCTAGAGTAGGCGTCATGACGACACTGATTCGCGCCGCCGCGCTCGCGTTGTCCCTTTCCCTGCACGGCCTCGCTTCGGCGCAGGCGACCGACTTTCCGAACAAGCCCGTCACGATCGTCACCCCGTTCGCCGCCGGCAGCGGACCCGATGCCGTCCTCCGGCTCGTCTCGGAAAAGCTCGGCAAGACGTGGAACCAGCGCGTCGTCATCGACAACAAGCCCGGCGGCGGCGGCTTCATCGCGATCGAGGCGGCACGTCACGCCGCGCCCGACGGCTACACCCTGCTTCAGCTCGACAGCGAGCATCTCGCCGCGCTGCCGCACCTCTACAAGGCACGCAACTTCAGGACGCTCGAGGCGTTCGACATGGTCGGCACGCTGTTCAGGACGCCGTTCATGATCGCCGTCGCGAGCGATTCGCCGTGGAAGTCGGTGGGCGACCTGGTCGCCGCCGCGAAAGCCGGGGCGGGGAAGGTGACGTACGGGTCGTGGGGCGTCGGCAGCCCCGGTCATCTCGGCGGCGCCCTCCTCGAGAGCCTGACCGGGACGTCGATGCAGCACGTACCCTATCGCGAGGTGTCCCAGCTCTACACGTCGGTCGGCGCGGGCGATGTCTCGTGGGCGTATGCGTCGATCCCGTCGAGCCAGGGCGCGTACCGCGCCGGCAAGATCCGCTACATCGCCGTCGCCGCGCCGAAGCGGATTCCGCAACTGCCCGACGTGCCGACGGTGGCCGAGGCGGGCGGGCCGCAGAGTATCGACGTGAACTCGTTTGTCGTGCTCGTCGCCCCCAAGGGCACGCCGGCGGCGCTGCGCCAGAAGATCAACGGCGACGTCGCCAGGGCGATTGCCGAGCCCGACATCCGCGAGCGCTTCAACACGTTCGCATTCGAGCCGCTGGCCTGGAGCCCGGACGAGATCGCCAGGAATGCCGAAGCGAAATCGCGCACTTACGAGCAGCTCATCAAGCGAGCCAACATCACGCTCGATTGAGCAGGCGCGGTCGGCGCTCTCCACGGCTCGAGCCGCCTGGAGCGATCGGCACGCACCCGATCTCGTCGTCACGGGCGGGCTCCTCGTCCGTCGCGGTGCTGGCAGGCGCCGTGCCGCCTCAAAGGCCGTCCTCTTGGGAGTTTCCCCGTGCGCAAGGGGTCGCCTGCCGAGGTCCTTGCGAGAAAATCAGTGAGGAGTTGCCCCGCGTTATCACCTTCGCCAGATCGAGAGGCAAGTGGATCGGGAAACGGCTTCAAGGAAGTGTGGCCTGCCGAGCTGCTCTGGCGGCTCGAGCTGCTGAACCAGGTCATCCGCAAGCAGGCGAGCCGCACGGAGCTCGTCCGCGCGAGAGGCTGGGACGCGACGATGTTGGAAAAGCGATCCAGGCTCTACCAAGATCACGCGCCAGCACTATCTCGAGCTGCTCGAGCAACTCTTGGTCGACGGAAAGCTGCCGATGCTGTGGAGCGAACCGGATCCGGAGGATCAATCGAAGCAGGGGGTTCGATCACTTCGACGCGTGCAGTTCACACCGCCCGGCGGAGACCGAGGTCCGTCCCCCGCCCAGCCGGCGTCCTCAGCCGCGCCTGCGGCGGAGTACCAGGAATCCGATGGCGCCCAGGCCCGCGAGCATCATGGCGTAGGTCTCCGGCTCAGGCACCGAGGCGACGGCCACCTCGAACGCGATTCCCCTCGTCGAGAACGTCAACGAGGTGAATCCCAAGGCGTCGAAGAACGTGAAGAGCGTCGTTTCAGAGTTGTTCCCGTTGCCCGAGCTGAAGGTCGAGCCCGTCACCGTGACTGTTCCGTCCGTGACGCTGTTGTACGAGTCCGGTGAACCCCAAAGGAACGTGAAGCTCGTGACCGGCGCGGCAAAGTTGAGCGTGCCGGAGGTCAAGAATCCGGCCGCGGTGCTCAGCACCGAATAGCTCGCGACCAATGAGCCTGCCGTTGCCACCGGCGTCAGATACGAGTTCACGACGGTCGTGACCTCCGTCGTCGCACCGAGACCGGGAATTGCTTCGAAGGTCACGGCCCGCGATGGTGTGTTCAGACCGACAAGTGCCGCCGAAATGATCGCGATTGGTGCGAGCTTCATGGGAAATGTCCTCTGCTAGGTCACTCGGCTGGTTCGTGCTGCACCGCAGCAAGAACCATGCCTCGCTACCGATCGGGCCGCGTTCCGCGTTGGCGCATCTTGCGACTGAAAGGAGCCAGATGCAACCCGGCCCTCAAAATCGCGCCGACGATGAGCGCGGCCGATCCGACCTTGTCCTTCCCACGCCGCCGCGTTCGCACGCGGTCGAGCGGGCGCGACCTGCTCGTGATCGCCGCTTCGGCCGTCATGGCGCTCGCGCTGCTGGCCTTCGCGATCTGGGTGGCGGTGGAGTACGGGCCCGCGCTTCTTCGCGGCCCGGCCACCTGGCGCTACGGCGAGGTCGTGCAAGTGCTCGCCCTCGACCAAGGCTGCACGGTCAAGATCAGCTGGCTGCCGCTGGCGCGCTGCGAGGCGCGCGCCCGCTACATCGGCGGCGACGGTGCGCCGCGCACCGAAACCCTGCGCGCGGCCCGCGCCTGAGCCGGGATCCCTCGCGCAAAGCGAGCTTCCGGTGGGGCGACGTGCCCGACCCCGGCGCGATCGATCAGGAACGCGATCCCGGCGCGGCGATGAGTGAACCCATCGACCTCGTACAGCGAGCTTTCACGCGCGCCGCGCGCGTCGCCTGCGCCAGCGCCGGAGAAAGGCGACAAGGGCGATGGTCGCCGCGACGATGGCGCCGATCCGCACCGCGGCGCGACCGCCCGGCTGATCGATCGTCCGGTCCCACGTGCTGCGCCTCGCTTCCCCGGGCGCGGGCAAGGCGAAGGCGACGACGGCATCGCTCGTCTCCGCGCCGAGCTCGCCGTGGCCGCCGGCGGCGACGACGACGTACTGCCGGCCCTGCCACACGTACGTCATCGGCGTCGCCATCGCCGCCGCGGGCAGTCGGCCGCGCCACAGCTCGGCGCCGTTCGCGGCATCGAAGGCGCGAAGGTAGCGATCGGTCGTCGCGCCGATGAAGACGAGCCCGCCGGCCGTGGCGACGGGCCCGCCGAGGGTCGCGGTCCCGGTCGCCAGCGCGATGCCGAGCGGGAAGTGCTCCTCGCTCGTTCCGAGCGGCTTCTCCCAGAGGATCCTGCGCTGGTGGAGATCGAGCGCGGCAAGCGCGCCCCAGGGCGGGCGGTTGCACGGCGCGCCGGTCGGCGAGTGCAGCACCTCGCGGATCATTCCGTACGGCGCGCCGGCCTGCGGGCTCACTTCCCTGCCCGGGTTCGCCGCCCGGGTCGCCGCGAAGTCGGCACGAGGGATCAGCCGAACGACTTGCGCGGCCCGGGTCGTGTTGACGAACACGACGCCGCGCGGATCGATCGCCACCCCGCCCCAGTTCGCGCCGCCGCCGGTCATCGGGAAGATGACCGTTCCCTGCACGCTCGGCGGCGTGTAGAGACCGTCGTTGCGCAGCGAGGCGATGCGATCGCGGCAGGCGGCGCGATCCCATGGCGTGAAGCCGTAGCCGTCGTCGACGTGCAGCGTCGACGGCACGAGCGAAGGCATGTCGGCGGGAAAGGTCTGCGTCGGCGAGAGCTTCTCGCCGGGCGCGCCGCCCTGGGGCACGGCGCGCTCCTCGACCGGGAAGACCGGCGCGCCGGTGTCGCGGTCGAGGACGAAGACCATTCCCTGCTTGGTCGCCTGGACGACGACGTCGCGCGGGCGGCCGGCGATCGTCAGCGTGGCGAGCGTCGGCTGCGCCGGGACGTCGTAGTCCCACACGTCGTGCTTGACGATCTGGAACGCCCAGGCGAGCGAGCCATCGGCGGCACGCAGCGCGACGACCGAATTGGCGTGCTCGTTCGCCCCCGGACGCAGCCCGCCGTAGAAATCCGGGCTGGGGCTCGACGTCGGCAGGAAGACGAGGCCGCGTTGCGCGTCGACCGACATCGGCGCCCAGACGTTGGCGGCGCCGGCGCTCACGCCGGCTCCGGCGACAAGCGGCTCCCAGCTCCAGAGCGGCACGCCGCTGCGCGCGTCGAATGCGCGCACGCGTCCCGAGGGCGCCGCGACGCGGCCGTTGTCGTTGATCGCAGCACCGACCACCACGACGTCGCCGACCACGACCGGCGCCGATGACAGCTGGAATTCTCCCGGCCAGAGAAGCTCGCCGGCGTCGATCGCGACCTCGCCGTCCCTGCCGAAGCCCGTGCAGCTTCGGCCGGTGCGGGCATCGACGGCGATCAGGCGCGCGTCGGTCGTCGCGCCCAGCACGCGCAGCGCGCAGGGCGCATCGGCCGGTGCAATCGGATCGCGCCACTGCGCGACGCCGCGGCAGTTGAAGCGATTCGCCGGCCGCCGATCGGTCGCCACCCTGGGGTCGTGGCGCCACGCCTCGGCGCCCGTCGCCGGGTCGAGGGCGATGATCTCGTTGAACGACGAGCACAGCACGAGCTTGTCGGCGACGAGGATCGGCGTCGTCTCGAACTTCACGCGCCGCATCAGCGGCGCCGGCCGGCGCGACGCGTCGCCGGTGCGGTAGAGCCATTGCCGGCGCAACCCGTCGACGTTGGCGGGCGTGACGAAGGCGGCGTCGCTGTAGCGTCTTCCGCCGGCGTCGCCGCCGTACTCGGGCCAGCCGACGTCGGCCGACCGCGCGCACGGCGCGGCGAACAGGCAGGCCGATGCGGCGGCGAAAACGAAGGAAGCGACAGCACGTCGCGCAGGCCGGTTCGCGGTCGTCGCTTGCCGCCTCGTCACCATGTTCGTCGCGATCGATGGTGTGGAATTCGAAGCATCGTGCCGGCAGGCGAAACAGAGAGGGCCACCCCACGCCGGTGCGCGAGTGTCACCGCATCGATGCATCGACCGCTCGGCGGCGCGCAAAAAAAAGCGTGCTCTTCTTCGCGCGACTCGCGCGCCGCGCCATGCCGTTCGATGGCAACCTCGCGGCATGACATCACCCTTCACCGAAGAACAAGCGCGCGCCTACATGCACAAGCTGCTGGCGACGATGAGCCAGGCCGGCGGCTCCGATCTCTTCGTCGCCAGCGACTTTCCGCCGAGCATGAAGCTGCAGGGCAGCATGAAGCCGATGACGGCGCAAAAGCTCACGCCCGAGGTGACGAAAATGCTCGCCCACGCGCTGATGAACGAGGCGCAGCGCGACGAGTTCGAGCGCGAGATGGAGTGCAACTTCGCGATCTCGATTCCGGGCGTCTCGCGCTTTCGCGTCAACGTCTACGTGCAGCAGCGCTGCGTCAGCATGGTGATCCGCACGATCGCCTCCGAGATCCCGAACTTCGAGAAGCTCAAGCTGCCGCCGGTGCTGAAGGAGGTCGTGATGACCAAGCGCGGCCTCGTGCTCGTCGTCGGCGCGACCGGCTCGGGCAAGTCGACGACGCTGGCGGCGATGATCGACCATCGCAACCGCACCTCGGCCGGCCACGTCATCACGGTCGAGGATCCGGTCGAGTACGTGCACCCGTCGCAGATGTCGCTGGTGACGCACCGCGAGATCGGCATCGACACCAAGTCGTGGCATCACGCGCTGAAGAACACGCTGCGCCAGGCGCCGGATGTGATCCTGATCGGCGAGATCCGCGACGCCGAGACGATGGAGCACGCGATCGCCTTCGCCGAGACGGGGCACCTGTGCCTCGGCACGCTGCACGCCAACAGCGCCAGCCAGACGATCGAGCGAATCATCAATTTCTTCCCCGAGGAGCGCAGGAAGCAGCTGCTGATGGACCTGTCGGCGAACCTGCGCGGCATCGTCTCGCAGCGGCTGGTCCGGCGCGAGGACGGCAAGGGCCGCGCCGCGGCGATCGAGATCCTGCTCAACACGCCGACCATCGCCGAGCGAATCTTCCAGGGCGAGTTCCACGAGATCAAGGGGATCATGGCCAAGTCGCGAACGCTCGGCATGTGCACCTTCGACGCCGCCTTGTTCGACCTCTACGACGAGGGGCTGGTCAGCTTCGAGGAGGCGATCCGAAACGCCGACTCGGCCAACGAGCTGCGCCTCAACATCAAGCTGAAGAGCCGGCGCGGCGAGCCCAAGGCGACCGACTTCGGCGGCCTGGCGCTCAATCCGATCACCGAGCCGGCCGAGCTCAAGGACGAGCACGAGACGATGCTCGAGAAGCAGGAGGCGCGGCGCCGCTCCGAGGAGGAGCAGCTCAAGGAGCTGCGCGAGAAAAAGCGCCTCGCCGAGGCTTCGGCGGTCAAGTCGGCGTAGCCGGCGCGAGGACGTCCGCTTCGCGTCCGTCGAGAGCGCGGCACGAGTCGGGGGCGCGGCTCAGGCCGGCTGCGCGACGCGGCCCGAGAGTGTCTCGGCGAGCCTGGCGGCGCGCGGCCCGAACGCGTATGCGTCCATTCCCAGGCTGCCCATCGTCGCGCCGTCATGGATGCGCAGCGCCGCCGCGTCGCGCCCGCCCGCGCCGGCGGCGACGTACCACGGCAGCAGGTGCTCGTCGGTCGGGTGCATCTCGACCGCGTGCGGCGCCTTGCTGCGGTAGGCGAAGAGCGCGTCCCAGTCGCGCGCCTGCGCGCGCGCCGCGAACCAGTCGCGGAACGCCGCGTTGTCGGCGGCCTCGGGCTGGTCGGCGCGCGGACTGAGGCCGTTCGCGAACAGACGGCGCAGGTTGTGAGTGATGCTGCCGCTGCCGACGACGAGAACGCCCTCGGCCGCGAGCGGCTTGATCGCCTCGCCGAGCGCGAACTGCGCCGCCGGCGACGCGTCGGGGACGAAGGCGAGCGGGACGACCGGAATGTCCGCGTCGGGATAGATGAAGCGCAGCGCCGTCCAGGCGCCGTGGTCGAGCCCGCCCTGGTCGACGCTCTGCGCGGGGATCCCCGCGCCCTGCAGCAGCGCGAGCACGTGCGCGGCCAGCGCCGGATCGCCGGGCGCGTCGTAGCGCATCGTGCGCAGCTTGGGATCGAAGCCGCCGAAGTCGTAGATCGCCTCGTGCCGCGGCGCGGCGAGGACGACCGGAACCCGAGCCGCCGTGTGCGCCGAGACCGTGACGATCGCCTTCGGTCGGCCGAACGCGGCGTCGATCGCCGGACCGAGCCGCTGCATGAAGGCGCCGGCCGCGCCGGGCTCGAGCGCGATCATCGGCGAGCCGTGCGAGACGAAGAGCGAGGGCAGGATGGAGGTGTCCATGCGTTCATTGGAGCACCGCCGGCGCCGGCGTGGATTCAACCCGCTTGCACGCAACGTTCGCAACTCGGGTAACTTCCGCGCTCGATGACCGACTCCACGCTCACCTCGCCGGCCGCGCTCGCGTCGCCGGCCCGCGCCGCGCAGCGTTCGCCGTCGGCCTGGCAGCTCGGCTGGCGCCAGCTCGGCCGCGACTTCCGCGCCGGCGAGCTGCGCCTGCTCGTCGTCGCGGTCACGCTCGCGGTCGCCGCGCTTACCGCGGTCGGCTTCTTCGCCGACCGCATCAACGGCGGGCTCGCGCGCGACGCGCGCCAGATGCTCGGCGGCGACGCGATCGTCTCGAGCGACCAGCCGGCGCCGGCCGACTTCCTCGCGCGCGCCCGCGCGCTCGGTCTGGCGACGGCGACGATGGCGAACTTCCCGAGCATGGGTCGCGCGCCCGACGAGAAGGGCGGCGCGACGCGGCTGGTCAGCGCCAAGGCGGTGAGCGACGCCTATCCGTTGCGCGGCAAGCTGCGCGTTCGCGATGCGCCGGGCGCCAGGGAGGCCGACGTCGCCGCCGCGCCGGCGTCGGGCACCGTGTGGGTCGACGCGGCCGTGCTCGACTCGCTCGGCCTCGCCGTCGGCGACGCGCTCCTCCTCGGCGACTCGAGCCTGAGGATCGCGCGCGTCATCGTCATCGAGCCCGATCGCGGCGCCGGCTTCGCGAGCCTCGCGCCGCGCGTGATGCTGAATCAGGCCGACCTCGCCGCGACCGGCCTGGTCCAGCCGGCGAGCCGGATCTCGTACCGGCTCGCCGTCGCCGCCGGTGCCGGCAGTGACGCCAAGGTCGCCGAGTTCGTCGACTGGGCCGAGAGCGAGATCAAGGCGAAGGGCCTGCGCGGCATCCGCATCGAGTCGCTCGCCACCGGCCGGCCCGAGATGCGCCAGACGCTCGACCGCGCCGAGAAATTCCTCAACCTCGTCGCCTTGCTGGCGGCGCTGCTCGCCGCGGTGGCGGTCGGCATCGCCTCGCGCGACTTCGCCGGCCGCCATCTCGACGACTGCGCGATGCTGCGCGTCCTCGGCCTGCCGCAGCGGACGATCGCGCTGCAGTAC
>Ga0105248_10005329_pt1 | contig 14155 bp, 8 predicted proteins | sample KBSS34metaG_FD_81524 | JGI IMG/M metagenome (GOLD analysis project Ga0105248, IMG submission 81524) | Switchgrass rhizosphere microbial communities from Kellogg Biological Station, Michigan, USA - KBS S3-4 metaG | ecosystem: Host-associated > Plants > Roots > Rhizosphere > Soil | place...
CCATCACGAATCGCGAAGTGGCACCCACGATCGCCAAGTGGTTGGGTATTGAATTGAAATCGGCGCGAGGCCGCAAAATTCCCGGCATCGGTCAATAGGATGCGCAACGGTCCGTGCGTCCTCGACGATCAAGCTCGAAGGACAAACCGAAACTTCATATCCTCCCCGAACCACATGATGTAGTTCGTGCCCCAGGCGTTGTTAAACAGGTTGGAGTGAACCCCTCCCGTGAGATCGGGCTGCGATTTCGAAAAATAAAGCGGCGATTTCTTCCCTAGAGCGACCAAGGGCGCGTCCAGAGTTTCTACCGTCAGCGATCCGCTTCCATCTTTGTATTCGAAGCCCTTGGAAAGGGCGTGCATGTGACGGTTGCCGCCAATCACGACATCCGTTGGGGAAACCTGTTGCCCAGATTTTTCCAACATCCACGCATTCGGGTCGGGCGCGACCGGATGAAAACTCAGCCACATCGCTTCCGGCATGCGCGTCGACCGCTTGTTGAACCACGAAAAGCGCAAGTGGCACGTCGGTTCCGCTTCCGGGAGCCACAATTCCAAATACATTTTCTCGGGAAATGCAGCGCGACCGCTGCGGAGAGATTCGGGATCGTCGATGCGCGATTGCGACAGGATCCGCTGGCCCTGTTTGGTCTCCTCGAGTTGCAGATCAACAACGGAAGGAAGCCATTCCTGAGTCTTCGCCCCAAATCGCTCGATATTGGGCTTGCCAAAGTCCTTCTTCGCCCAATCTTCCTCGCTGATCACATAGCTGCTAAAAAACTGCGAGTAGTCCTGCTGCGAGAGCGTTTGGTAAGAAAACAGGGCAAGAAGATGATCTGCCGAAGCCCATTCTCGCTTGCGTTGCTTGCTGTACAGGCGGCGAATCGCTCCGGTCGCTGGGTCGATTCCGATCGTGAAGTGTGCGGTTTCGACTTCGTGAGGCGACGACAACGCGCGTGAGTTGGCCAGCTTGGGCGGAGTAGCTTGCAGATCTCGCAGCGCATTTTCAGCTTCACTGCGCAGCGCGGCGGGTAGCGTCGCAATGCCGTTCGAGAGTTCCTGCCGCTTCTCCTGCCAGCTGAACAGCACGACCTCGTAATTCTTGGTGTCGAGCATCGTCGCAAGATCGTTCGGCGAGTAGTGGTCAAAGTCGAGCCACGTCTTGGTATCCGTTCCCCATGTGTGTTCGACTTCGAGCAGGAGGTGACGCAGCAGGGCAAGGTCGGTCGAATCGCCTAGGGAGAGCTTCTTTTGTGTCAGCCATTGCTCACGGAGCCGAGCTACTTGGCGGTACCGTGCAAGCTTGAGTGGATCGCTGGCGACACCGTGAATCCATGTGTCCCCGATCTCCTCGGTGATCACGGGTAGTGAGTGCGCGTACGGCGATACCGCATTGGCTATCGCCGTCAGATCCGTCGGCACGATCTCGGCATTTGGAAATTGCTTGCCCAGCGCAATGTAAGTGTCGTGAACCTCCTCGAGCGTGTGCGGGCCGCTGTCGTCATCCCGCACAACCGTGGCGATCGCGAGGTCCGTTCCCGGAAGCACCGCAACCGCTCCGTAGTGATGGTGATACATCACGGTGAGCGTTGCTCCGCTCGGGTCTTTCCAGTTGAAAAGGGGAGGAAGCTGCGCGGGCGTGCTCGCGTCGTTTACTCCGATCTCCAGGAACTTGACGCCACTGGCGGCGAGCGGCGACGCCAAGCCACGCGTGTGACCAGGTACGTCGGTCATTTTTGCACCGACGGTCTTACGGCCGAACCGACGATCAAGAGCCTGCGAAAGTCCAACGCCGCCCGCGATCAAGGATGGAGTCATGAGCTCGGTCTGCCACGTGAAGGGAAGGGCATGCCACGCGATGTCGCCGTCGGCCACGGCTTTTTCCATGACCTTGCGTTGCTCGGTCGAGGCCTGTTCGAGAAACTCGTAGAGCAGCCAGGACCCAGTCGTCCAGACGTAGCGTTCCTTTCCTCCAGAATCACGAAGTTGGCTCGCGATTTGTATCGCTTTCGGAAAATATTCCTTGAAAAATCGCTGTACCACGCCAGCCTGCGTGTCCGCGAATCCCGCATCAAAATGACACTTGAACGCGACCAGCACACGCTTGACGTTCGGATCAGTTAGTGGGGAATCCGGGACACTCTGCAATGCTACTAAGGCCGATCCTTTCGGCAGCAGTGCACCGCCAAGAAGCGATTTCATGAATTTGCGCCTGGTGACGTTTCGAACGCCAGGGGAAGAGGCTACGAGGCTCCGGCTTTGAGCTTCCGTATTGTTCTTCGGATCGTCGGTCAACGTCTCCTCCAATCACTTTAACGCCTTGATCTCCGCCAGTAGTGCATCTAAACGTTTTTTGTGGAACAGTAGCGAACACTAGCCGTTGGCAAGCTGCGTTGTCAACGCAGAAAGCCAACATGGCCTACAAAAACCCGACAAACGACACGCAACACTACCCAGTGACGGACCGTCCGAGGCTCGTCGACGCTGAAGGAGCCTTATCGTGTCGAGGGCAAGAAGACGATGGGGTATGAGTGGTGGGAGCAGTTGGATCAACCACTTGCATGACGCTGCCATTGGCGAACCATCAGTGGTCGAGTCATGGTCAAGGACGCGGTGTATTCAGAATGTCTTTGACAGCACCGTGTAGGTCCATCTCGCTTTCGACAGAAGTATCCGCGGCAACGCTCGGAATTGAAGTTGGCAAGATTGCCGACTGGCGTGTCGGTGTGTGCATAACAGCCTGATTCTTCGGGCAATCGAGCGCCGAACCGGATGTCAATCACATTGGTATATTCGCTGCCGGCAATTGCCCCCCCCCAAACAAGTATCTTTAGGGACTCTAGAGTTTAGAAAAGGAAACGTTCAAAGTCAGGAGTTTAATCCGGCGAGCTGCAAATCGTCGCGCGGCGCCACCGACGCATAGATGGTCCATATCGATATGAACGTCTCTCCGCACCGTGATGGCGCAACTATCTTATTCGCGGGCTGCGGACCAGCGCGAGCGTTTCCGGATGTATAGTCTTTGGAAGCCAAGGAGGGTTCATGCACGAGGGACACATGGATGCGCGAGTGGATGCGTACATCGAAAAGGCTGCGCCGTTTGCGCAGCGCGTGCTGACGCACTTGCGGGAACTCGTGCATCAGGCGTGTCCGCGAGCGACGGAGTCCGTGAAATGGGGAATGCCCTTTTTCCTGCAACAGGGCATCGTGCTTTGCCATATGGCGGCCTTCAAACAGCATTGCGCCTTCGGGTTTTGGGGTCCGGAGATGAAGAAGGTGCTGGCAAAGAATGGGTTGGTTACCGGCCCGGCGATGGGTTCGCTCGGCCGCATTACCGGGTTGAAAGACCTGCCGGCAGACCGCCTGTTGCTCGGCTACTTGGGACAAGCGGCCGACTTCGTGGAAAGCGGGCAGCGAACGAAATCGATCGAGCGAAAGCCGAAGGCTGCGAAGCCGAAATCCCGCGTCCCGGCGGAGCTTAGGGCGGCATTGAACAAGAACAAGCTGGCGGCCAGGGCCTTTGCAGGATTCAGCCCGAGTTGCCGGCGCGAGTATGCGGAGTGGATTGCCGATGCCAAGCGCCCGGAAACCAAAGCCAAACGCTTGAAACAGGCGGTCGCGTGGATCGCCGAAGGCAAGTCGCGGAACTGGAAATACGAGAACGCATGATGGCAGAGCGCAAGGTGACGGTAGAAACGGCCGGCGCATCGAAATATCGCGTCACGGTGGAAGAGGGCGAAACCAAGACGATTCACGAGGTCCTTGCCGGTCCAGAACTTGTCGAATGGTACGTTCGAGGTGCGCCTGCTGTCGTCCTCGGGTCAGGGGGCGTCTTTCGTTGATCGTTTTACTAAGATCGCCACCGCGAATGCGCGTGAATCCAGCGAGGAAAAGAGTTCTCACCAGTCGCTCAAGCTGCTTGTTGCTTTAACTGTTCAGCGTCGAAACGAACTCCTTTCTTCCAAACGAGCAGTGATGGCCGCGATCTTGCGCGCCAAGGTCAGGCGCGCCTTCGGTGGTTTCATGCCCTTAGCGATACCAGCCTCGTAGAAATTCTGGAGAGGCCCAGCTGTGGCTGCCGCTCGGGTGGCCGCTCCCTTAAAGATATTTTTCAGATCATGATGTGATTTTTGTTCAGTCCGCGGATGGTCACAGCTTTCTTAGAGCGTTTCCGTTGACCGCCAACGAAGCGATATTCCCCACTATCGTAGGTTCTCAGAGCCAGTCCGCAGTAGCCCACAGCTGCCGCTTGGTACGAAAGTGATGGGGGGTCTGCATCAGAGCGCCAAGGACCACAAATTCGGTGTGGATGATTTTGTGGCTTAGCGACCCGTGGCCGCCCGGCAGAGAATCAGCAGCGGCATTGCGAAGGAGTTTTCACTGCACGTCGCGGGAACGAAAGTTGAGGCGCATAGATTGGCAATCGACCTAGCCGCCTTGCGGGTCTGGAGGAGGAGCGACGGAATTTCGAATTTTGAGTTCAGTGGGCAAGACGATCTGTTGGGGGCGTCCTTTCTTTCCGTTGATGCGTTCCAGCAGCAGGCGAGCGGCGCGGGCGCCCATCTGATATCCGGACTGATGAACGGAGGAAAGCGCCGGATCGGTGAACATACCGAGATCCAGATTGTCGAAGCCGATGATCGAAATATCTTTGGGACAACGCAACCCGAGTTCGCGAGCTGCGAGCAAGGCGCCTAGAGCCATCAGATCGTTTGAGGCAAAGATTGCCGTTGGACGCGGCAACATGCTTAGCAAGCGGATTCCGATCTGATAGCCGCTCTCTCGATCGAATGTGGTTTCCTGGATGTATTCGGGAGCGATAGAGATTCTACGTTTTGCGAGCGCCTTGCGAAATCCGGAGAGCCGCTCGGCGGCATTCGTCAGATGCGAAGGACCAACGATAGCGGCTAAGTGGATATGGCCCATCTTAAGAAGGTGTTCAGTAGCCTGAAACGCACCATCTTCGTTCGCGACCATGACGGCGTCACCCTTCCAATCGGCGGGCCGCCGATCGATGCAGACTACCGGAACGCTAGTCGGGGTGGGCGGACCGAGTTCCGCCGAGAGGTTGCTGCCGGCGGAAGGAATGACGAGCAGGCCCGCGGGACGGTAGGAGCGCAATTCGTCCAGATAGGCTTTTTCCTTCCCAGGATCGTTGTCCGTATTGCAGAGGACCACTCGGAACGAGCCTTTGAAGGCGACGTCTTCGACGCCGCGAACAACGCCAGGGAAAAACGGATTGAGAATGTCTGGAATGACCATTCCCAGCATGTTGGTCGAATTGCGGCGTAAGCCGCGTCCGAGTTGACTGGGCTGATAACCCAAGCTGCGAATCGCTTCCAGAACGCGGACGCGCAATCGTTCTCGAACCGGAGCGGTCCGATTCACCACGTGCGAAACAGTGCCGAGCGAGACTTGCGCCCGCTCGGCAATCTGCTTCATCGTTGTCGCTTTGTTCATCGGGTGTGGATCGTTTCCGTCTGTTCACGGCAGTGCGGGATTTCAGCACGGCTGGTGGGCGGATTGCCCACTACTGTGCATCAACGACGCAGCGAAAACCAAGCGCAGCCGAACGATCCTTGCTCGGGGCCATCATAGCCAATTTGCCATGCTCGCCCAGTTTATAGGCTTGCGGAAAGTACCACAGCGATCCCTGCGGCTGGTAGTAACTGCCGCCGCGGAGAATGCCTCCACGAGTGTGATCGTCGAGATATTCATCGGTCCATTGCCAAACGTTGCCGACCAGATCCATTACCCCGAACGGGCTTGCACCACTGGGATGCGCTGATACGCTGTCGGGTCCGCGCATCGTGCGACTCTTGTCCGGAACCGGCACGGCGGAAACGTTCCATTGATTTCCCCAAGGATACTCGCGCTCGTCGCTACCTTGAGCGGCATATTGCCATTCCCATTCGTGCGGCAGGCGCTTGCCGGCCCACTGCGCGTAAGCCCGCGCATCTTCGAGGGCGACCCAGGTTACGGGCTTGTCACCCCAACCTTCGGGATATGTCCCGTTCTGCCAGTCGCGCAGGAAATCGAGATCGTCTTTCGGATGATAATGCGTAGCGTCGAGGAATCTCTTGAACTGTTCGTTGGTTACCGGATATTTGTCGATCCAGAAAGATTTAATCTCCATCACGTGCTGGTGGTAGCGACGCGGCGAATTCTCCCAGGGATATTGAACATCGACGCCCACGTCGTCTGAGCCTTCGATTTCGATGCCCTGGACTTTGAAGTTGAATGTTCCCTGCGGAATCTTGATCATTTCCGCCGGAGCGGAGGATGCAGGTTTGGTCGGGGCGATCTGCGCGATCTGCTGCGGCAAGAATTTCCATTCGTGAGAGAAATCGGTCAGGGGCTTGGCGGTCATTGCCTTCATCTTTGCCATCAAGCCTGATATCTGTTCGTTGGGGGCCGATTTGGTGGCGAGCAAAGCGCCGTAATCCTTCTGCCCAAGGTCGAACGAGAGAGAGATTTTGTCGCCGTGGCGATCGGGTTTCAGCTCGACGCCGTGATACAGATCGAAGTAGCGCATGCCGTCCTGCGCGGGTAGTTCGATCTGTGGGCCGGACACGTTGTATTCGTTGCGGTTGACGATGGTCCAGACGGTATCGTCATTCAGCGGCCAGCGACTGGCGTAGACACCGAAGCGCAGCATGGGGAAGAACGGTTCCCAGTCTTTGCTAATGAGGAATGGGGCGACGCCGCGCTCGATCGTTGCGACGCGACGCGTGGCTTCGGCATCGCGAGGAGTGATGCCGTTCCAGATGCCCCAGACATTTTCCCAGCTTTCCCAACCGATGCCATTGAAGAAGGCAAACTGCAGATCGTTGGTCTTGTCGCGATTCCAGCGATCGGAAATGTTGACCATGTGGCGGGTTTCGAGCCACTTGTAGCGATCGACGCGCGGTACAAATGGGAATTTGAATTGTCCCCAGGTCATCAAGTCGTAAGACACGGCTTCGTCGTGCGGTCCGCCTTCGGGCTGAAAAACAAGCGGGTGCCCAATTTTTTCGGCGGCTTCAACGTAGGCGCGCGGTACACCGTCCTGAGTGTCACCGTTAATGCCGTCGGCACCGATCTCTTTCATCAGTGACGCTATGGCGTCTGGCCACGGCTGGCCGGGATTATGCGTGCCTTGATCCCACATCATCATCGGAAACAGGACTCGTACGCCGCGGCGATGGAAGTCCGAGATCATTTGGCGAACGCCGCTGACGCCACCGGGCATGGAGCGAATCATGTCGTGTTGATTACGATTGTCGATACCCATGTTGGAGTACGTCGGCCAGATCAGAACCGCGTCGATTCCGCCGTAGCGCTTTTCTAGGTCGTCCAGGTAGCGATCGACGGTGTAGCGATTGGCGACCGGATCGTGGAAATAGCGATCTTCGACCATCATTTGCGGTTGGATAAAACTGGATTGGGTCCACTTCGTGGCGGGCAAGTCGTACCGGGAGCTGTCGTAGCCGATACGGATTCGCCGCTCATCTCGCCAATGGCGAACATCTTGCAACCACGCTTCGTGCTCATTCACGGCGCACGGTTTCGAGCCGCCCTCCCAGGCTTCTCGAACGGATAGGCATGCGGGACCCGGAATCTGCTGCCAATCGGAGGACCAGCCGGCATTGCCGGACACCACTTTGGTGTCTTGAGCCAGAGCGGGAAGGGAGCAGAGAAGAGAAACGGCGAGAAGGCGGGCTGAGATAGATCGCACGAAAGTATCCTTCCTGAAGCGAAACTGAGTCAGCAACAACTTGGAGTCAAACGATATGAAACGTTTCAAAGTACCAGATACGGGACGCAATTCAATCGGAGATTGCAGCGTCCGCCGAGTATTGCTGCCGCTCGCGGTCGTCGCCGCCCCATTCGTCTACGGACTAGCCTGAATGGGGCGATGAGGTTCCCGGGGGGTTAAAAGCTGAAGTGCAGCCCGAACTGAGCCGACCGGGGGATGCTTTGGCCGGTCGACAGCCCAAATTGCCCGCTGGAAAGGTCGCTGACAGGTTGCGTTAGATTCACGCGATTGAAGAGGTTAAAAATGTCGGCACGGACCTCCAATGCGAACCTCTCCTTGATGTGCACGACCTTGGCAAATTCCGTGTTGACGTTCGCCAGACCGGGTCCGATGAATGTATTTCGACCCAGATTTCCCTGGCTACCAAGCGCGGGCGTCGGAAATGCGGAGGCCGAAGCAAATCCCTTGATGAAATCGCTTCGGCTGCCTGTCGCCACCGCGCCCTTCGCTGGAGCGTTGGGCACGTCATATCCGTAGCCGTCGGCGTTGAAGTCTCCGCTGCCAGGTTTGAGTCCAATGACGTTTCCGGCACCGTCGAGTATTGGGTTGAAGGCCGCGCTGCTATACACCGTGAACGGCAAGCCGCTCTGCAGAACGACGATGTTCGACATGCGCCATCCGCCCAGAATCTCGTTTCCGATACCGCTCTTAAACGGCGACGGAAGATTCACGAGGCTGTCGATGGTGAAGCGCTTGGAGACGTCGAAATCAGAGAGGCCGTGTTGCGAGCCGACATCGAGCGGATTGAAAATCGCCTCTCCATTCGCCGTTCCGTTGTCGTTGCTGCTCATGTCATCGGTTGATTTTCCGAACGTGAAAATGCCCCGCAGCTGCCAGTTATGGCTGAAGCGTTTGCTGAGCATTATCGTCGCGTAGTGGCCATCCGCGATGCCGATCGTGCGGCCGTAAATGATCGGGCCGAAATTCGGATTCAACCGCGTCTGCTCGCCCTGATTGAGAATGAGATCGCCCGCAAAGCGATTGACGTCGGTCTGGATGTAGAGATGGTCGCTGTGTGAACCGTTGTAGTCCACTTCGGCGACAAGGTTGTGTCCGAGATCCTTCTGCACCGCCAGCATCCAGATATGCGTCCGAGGCTGATCCAGATGTGGTTGAACGCCGGATGTCAGAACGGGGATTCCGACAATGCCACCGCAGGATTCGTGGTAAACGAAATGCCCGGAGGAACGGGCCACACGGTTCCGTCCGTACTTCCCAGCGCATAGCTGAACGCCTGGGTGCTGTTGTTCAGATTGAAAGACGGGTTGGCCCAGTTCGGAGGGTTGGTTCGTGACGGGAACGACCAAGACCCGTCGGCGACGTTGTTGTAGAACAGCCCGTACCCGCCGCGAATCGCTAGTTTGCCGTTGCCGAAGACATCGTAGCCAAACCCAATGCGCGGGCTGAGGCCCATTGGCGTATTGTTGACGACGTACGCGTTGTTGCCGCCCCGCACGCCCATCACGCCGCTGGTAACCTGTTCAGCGAAATCACTGCCAGCACCCGGATTGAAGAACGGAAAGGGAGTCGTGGAATTATGATAGTTGCCCCAGTGACCGAAGTAGTCGTAGCGAATGCCCAGGTTTAGCGTCAGTTTCTTGGTCATCTTCCAGTCATCTTGGAAAAAACCGCCGAAGTAAATCCATCGAAGCACCTGATAAAGATTGGCCTGGGTAGACGGATCGGCGACGTTGACGACCGGACCGTCCTGAGAAAAAGGCTGATCCTGTGCGAAGTCGATCAGGTTCGCGAAACCAAATGTGGGCCGTAAGACCGCTGCCGTGAAGTTGTCATCGTCATGATGGCGGTCAATGTCGACACCGCCACTCAACGTGTGGCTGCCGTGAGTCCAGGTCAGCACGTCATGCCAGTTGAAATTTTCGTGCACCCATCCGGCGGGTCCCCATTGGGAAAATCCGGACGCGCCTGAAATGTTGATGTCCGGCAAATCGCGATCGTCGGCCGTGCCGGGATTCGAACCCACGGCTCGCACCACGGTGAATCCCGCTTCGTTAAGCAGAGTCGGAGAGAACGTGTGGGTGTAGTCCAGCTTGGCGTAGAAGCCGGTATTCGGCAGCACAACTCTATACAGAGGCCTCGGATCTTCCTGCAGCTGGTTCGAGTACGTGCGGAACAGATCGAAGAACAGGCGATCCTTGGATTGATTGATGTTGTAGTCCACGCGGAAATGCCACTGATAGGCGTTATGGGTCAGGCTTTCCGGCACGACGGCAGTGCCTTCCACCGGCAGATCAGCAGGAAATGCGGCCGATGAAAAAAAACCGGGGTTTTGCGCTTCAACCTGAGCCACGGTCAGGATATTGCTGGTCGGGCTGATCCCTGGGGGCGCTTGTTTGAAGAACAAGCTGGCCAGATTATTGGGAAAGTTGGCTTGCACGAATTGAACGAACTGTGGGGTTTCCACCGAAGCTACATCCGTGGTGGCATTCGAAGATCTCAATCCAAAGGCTCCGCCGAAAATGAATAGCTTGTTCTTGATAATTGGGCCGCCAAAAGTACCGCCAAATTCATTCCGGCGGAACGCCGGGATCGCTCGGCATCCGGTCGATCCCGAGGGACACGCCTGGAAAATCGTGCGCGCCGTCAGGGCATTGTCGGTGTGATATTCGGACAGCGTGCCGTGGAATTCGTTCGTTCCCGGCTTGGTGAATACCTGTACATAGGCGCCGCTATACCGGCCCTTCGCGGCGTCGAACGTCGCGCCCGAAATACGAATGGCCTGGATAAAATCGGGCTCGGGAGACAGATTGACAACGCCATCACGCGAAGCGCTGTTGATCCCAGAGCCGTCGACGTCGTATTCGTTGTTTTCCTGCCGTTGTCCCGCTGCATTGATCTGATATCCGGCTTCCTGCTCGAAGCTGTCATTGTTCGCCGACCCCGACCCGAGCGCACCGCCGCTGGGCAAGCCGGAACCCGTTACCCCGGGAGCCAGTTCAATCATGCTGGTATATACGTTGCGGCCCAGCAGTGGAGCATCTTTAATGCTTGTTTCCGACAGTTCCAACGACGTATTGCTCTTGTCCGTTTCAATCGCTGCAACGGCCCCAGCCACCTCTACCGTCGTGGTCTGTGTCGGCAGGGCGAGAACCGGGTGCAGCGTCTTGACTTCGTTGGATTCCAATAGCACATCTTTCTGAATCCAATCCTTGAAACCTGGAGCCTGCACATCGATCGTGTACAAACCTCCGGGCAATGACGCGATGCGAAAATCGCCGCTGTCCGCGCTGATCGCATAACGGCTTACGTGCGTGTCCTGATTCGTCACGATTATCTTGGCATTTGGCACAGCCGCGTCGCTTTGTTCCGTCACAACACCGGTGAAGCCGCTATTGAATTGCGCGCGCGCGGGAACCGCCAGGACGCCACCACAAAGAAATATGAGAACGAATAGAACTGCTGCAAACCACTTCGGACGTGTCCCCACAGTCATCATTTCCCCCTCCCTGCAAAATCACGGTCGGCTTGCAGTGATGCGCGGCTTGCTTTCTTCCTTCTGTTTGGCCGCCTGTTGCTGGCTTTCGAAGCGGTCAATCAATGCTTGGCCTTTGGCTCTTCTTCCCGTCTTGAGATAAAGCCGACCCAGCGAATATTCGGCCGGCAGATGGTTGGGATCGACACGCAGGCATGCCTCGAAATTTTCTTCGGCCAGCTTCGGAGCTTGCGCGGAATACAGCTTGGCCAGTTGATAGTAGGAATCCGCGAAGGTCGGATTCAGGCGGATCGCGTCGCGAAACGCTTGTTCGGCTCTGGCGCGAATTTGCTCGCCAGCCGTCTCGCGTTGCTCAAGCTGCGCCAGCACGCTGCCCAGGTGGTAGCGCATGTAATAGTTGTCCGGAAATCTATGGATTGCTGCCGAGACCGTGTCGGCCGACTGCTGCAGCTCATCGGCATGCGCTTGAACGATTGCGAGGCTCAGCAGAGCCACGCTGTTGTCTTCCTGCAGACCGCTGGCCTGGCGCAGAATCTGTTCTGCGTCTTCCAGCCGGCCCAATTTTTCGAGCACGGCGCCTTTCTGCACCGTCAGCCTGTACGAATTCGGGATATGTTCGAGGCCGATCTCGGCCGCTTCCAGCGCCAGGGGATAGTTCTCGTAGTCCGCGCAGAAAGTGCTGAAATCGAGGTAATTCTCTTCTTTGCCAGGCTCGAGTTTGGCAGCCAGCTTGAGTGAGTGAAGCGCCAAGGTGAGGTCACCGCTCTTTTGGGCTAGGTGCGCCAGCAGATTCAGCGACGCGGAATCCGGTTTTGCTGCGACTGATTCCTGCAGGAGTTGGAGGGCTTCGGGCGATCGCCCCAATTTGTCCAGAGTCACTGCGCGGTGGTACGCCATATCCTCCAAGGTTGCGCCGGCCCTCTCTGCCCGTTCGAATGCGGACAGCGCTTGTCGATCGCGACTCATCTGCAAATACAGCACGCCGGCTTGCCGGTACTGCTCCGCGGTGACCCCTTTGAGCGTCGTAAGCCGATTCAGGAGCGCGTTAGCATTGCCTGGCTGATTCCGGTTATTCAGTGCTCTGGCAAAAGAAATCAGCGCATCCGGATAGCGATTCAGCAGATCGGCTGCCTTGCCGAATAGCGTGACTGCCCTCGCATCTTCTCCGTCCTTTGCCGCAATCATTCCGAGAAACATTCGGGCAACCTGGCCGTCTTCGCCTGGATCGTTTTCCAGTTCATGCAGTTCTCGTGACGCAAGGTCATACTGTTGGAGGTTGAAGTAGGCGATTGCCAGATTCTTGCGCGCAGGGGTGAAGTGTCGATCAATCATCAGTGCTTCTGAAAAATAGCTGACCGCCTGCGAATAATCGCCCTTCAGGCTAAAGGCGCCGCCGATTGCGTCCAGTAGAACAACGTTGCGTTCGTCGCTGCGCAGACCTTGTTCAAACATCCGGATGCCTTCATCTGGCTGGCCTTGGCGGACCAGTACGAGCCCCGCGCGATACGATTTTTCCGCCTCCGTGAGGTGGACAACGGTTTTTCCGGGAAGTGACTGAGCTGCTGCCACAAGAGGCAAAAGAAAGGGAAGAACGAGCAGGGCAGCGGTAAAGGCTCCGGCGAAGTGAACCAGCACCCGCCGGAGGAGAGAAAACGCACGGACTGTCGCTGAGCTACGAGGCTCGATTGGCATTCCCAATTGTTCCAACGTCCACCCCAGCGATTTTCACGCCTGGCCGGCACCCACCAGCTTCCTCATGGAAGCAGCGTAGAAAAGTCGCTAATTGAAACGTTCCAAACTAGAGACATGAGCCGCAGTCAATATCGGATTTCCCTGCGTCATGCATCCCAATTTGCGTTAGCGGAAAATAAAACGTTTCAAAATAATTGTCAAGCGCCTTTTTTTAAGGCATCATACTTTCCGTTTCCGTACGATCCGTTCTTACCTCCGTTTCCGGTTGCCTCACGGCGCAAGGATCGGCTGTTGTTGTTTCAGCTTGTTGTGTTGCAGCGGGAGTTACGTTACAACCCATCGCGTGAGCCGGCCTGCGTTTTCGGCGGAGTCCACGGGAAAGCGGAACATCATGTATCAACCGGAAGCCTACTCGGTCGCGCTGTTGTTTATGATCGGGAGCATGTTGTGCTGGGGTTCCTGGGCCAACACCATGAAACTTACGCCCGGCTGGCCTTTTCAACTTTTCTATTGGGATTACGTGGTGGGAATTCTTGTCGGGAGCTTATTCTGGGGACTCACGCTAGGCAGTGTGGGTGGCGGTGAGCTTTCCTTTCTCAACAGCGTTCGCAGCGCCGACACCCGGCATATTCTGTTTGCGATTCTCGGCGGCGCGGTTTTCAACGTTGCAAACCTGCTGCTGGTGGCCGCGATTGATATTGCCGGCCTAGCGGTCGCTTTTCCAATTGGTATCGGCCTGGCGCTGGTCGTGGGCGTACTCTTGAATTATGTCGTCACGCCGCTCGGAAATCCCTTGCTGCTGTTCGGCGGCGTTCTTCTCGTGGTTCTCGCCATCATCGTCGACGCGCTGGCCTATCGCAAACGTGAGACCACCCGGAAAGCTCTCAGCGCGCGTGGAATTCAGATCAGTCTGGCCTGCGGCATTCTGATGGGCGTCTTCTATCCTTTGGTTGCGAAGGCCATCTCCGGCCCACATTCGCTCGGCCCTTACTCCGTTGCATTGTTCTTCGCCATCGGGGTCGGCTTGTGTGCCGTTCCTGTCAACTACATATTCATGCGTAAGCCGCTCACGGGTGGCGCCGCGGTCAGCATGGCGGAATACGCGTGTGGCCGAAAGATCTGGCACCTGTGGGGAATTCTCGGTGGATTCATCTGGTGCACCGGCGCCGTCCTCAACTTTGTCGCCTCTCACGCGCAGATTATCGGCCCAGC
>Ga0105248_10005333_pt1 | contig 14150 bp, 13 predicted proteins | sample KBSS34metaG_FD_81524 | JGI IMG/M metagenome (GOLD analysis project Ga0105248, IMG submission 81524) | Switchgrass rhizosphere microbial communities from Kellogg Biological Station, Michigan, USA - KBS S3-4 metaG | ecosystem: Host-associated > Plants > Roots > Rhizosphere > Soil | place...
CGCGCGCTCCATTCACTATCGCCGACGCGGACGCGGCCGTTATGGTCGTCCACCGCGACGACCACCGTCACCACTTTTCCGACCAAGCGTCCGGCCCGGTCGTTCAAGAGCGGGTCGGCGCTGTCTGCATTCCGGTTCGGATAGAAGCGCCTGCCGACGAGCACCGCGAGCAAGGCATAGACCGCGAACAGGACTAGCTGGGGAACGGCACCGAGCCCGAACAGCAGAGTGAACAGGCCGGTGGCGATCGCGGCCGCGCCGATGAACACGAGGAAGAAGCCGGGCGCGACGATTTCCGCGATCAGCAACACGACGCCGCCGATCAACCACACCCAGGCGGGATCGACACCCTCGATCATTTCGTCTCGGGGACGCTCGGAGTCGCCTTGCCCCGGACCTGCGGTGTGGCCCTGTCGGACAGCACCTCCTTGGCCAGCTCGCCGATCCCACCAAGCGTTCCGATCAGCTGCGTCGCTTCGACAGGGAACAGGATTGTCTTGGCATTGGGCGAGGTCGCGAACTTGCCCAGCGCCTCCACGTATTTCTGGGCGATGAAGTAATTGATCGCCTGCGTGCTTCCGCCTTCGATCGCGTCGCTAACCGACTTGGTCGCGGCGGCTTCGGCCTGCGCCGAGCGCTCGCGCGCCTCGGCTTCGCGGAACGCGGCCTCCTTGAGTCCTTCCGCCTGCAGGATCTTGGCCTGCTTCTCGCCCTCCGCGCGCAAGATTTCGGACTGGCGCATTCCTTCCGATTCGAGGATGGCCGCGCGCTTCTCACGCTCTGCCTTCATCTGGCGGGTCATGGCGTTGACGATGTCGGAGGGCGGGCGGATGTCCTTCAGCTCGACGCGGGTGATTTTGACCCCCCACGGTTCGGTCGCATGGTCGACCACGGCAAGCAGGCGCGCGTTGATCTCGTCGCGCTTCGACAAGGTCTCGTCGAGGTCCATCGATCCCATCACGGTGCGCAAATTGGTTGTCGAGAGGGCCATGAGAGCGGAATAGAGATCGCTGACCTCATAGGCGGCCTTGGCCGCATCAATCACCTGAAAGAAGACGACACCGTCGACCGCGACCATCGCGTTGTCCTTGGTGATGATCTCCTGACCGGGAATATCAACAACCTGCTCCATCATGTTGATCTTACGGCCAACCCGCGTGACGAACGGCATCACGAAGTTGATCCCCGGCTCGGCGACGCGCACGAAGCGGCCGAAATGTTCGAGGGTGTAGCGGTAGCCCTGGTGGACAATCTTGACGCCCATCATCACGACAAGAAGTACGAGGACCGCAATGGCGGCCATGAACGTCGTCAGCATATCACTTCCCCGTCCGGTGAATTTCGGGGCATGATGCGACGGTGAACCGCCGAGCGGAAGGAAAAAGCGACGTGGATGCGGGGTTGTTCGACGTCCGGTCGATTCTGTTCCTGCCTGGTTCGAACCCCCGAGCCATCGCCAAGGCGCGCGAATCCAGGGCGGACCTGGTCGTCATGGATCTCGAGGATGCGGTCAAAGGCGACGACAAGGAGCGCGCGCGCCATGGCGCGGTCGAAGCGGTCGCGTTGGAATGGCCAATGCCGGTCGCGATCCGCATCAACGGCATAGCAACCGAATGGCATTCGCTCGATGTCGACGCCGTCGCGAAATCCGCGGCGGATTATGCTGTTTTGCCTCGCGCAGTGTCCGGTCATTTGGTTCGTGGCGTTGCCGAGGCGGTCGGCAAGCCGGTGCTGGCGATGATCGAAACTGCGGCGGGCGTCCTTGCCGCCGGGGAGATCGCGCCCGAGACGGCGGGCCTCATCGCTGGGACCAACGACCTCCGAGCGGACCTCAGGCTACCACTCGACGCGGCGCGCGATCCAATCTCTGCCTCGCTCCAACTGATCGTGCTCGCCGCGAGGGCTGCCGGCGTTGCCGTGTTCGACGGCGTGTTCAACGGCCTAGACGATCTCGACGGATTTCTGGACGAAGCGCGCGACGGACGGCGCCTTGGATTCGATGGGAAGAGCCTGATTCATCCCGATCAGATCGAGCCGTGCCACCGCGCTTTCGCGCCGAGCGAGGCCGAGCTCGAACGCGCGCGAGCGCTCGTCGAGGCGTTCAGTGGCGGCGCGGAGCGGTTCGAACAGGAGATGATCGAACGAATGCACGTCGAAGCGGCGCGGCGGGTTTTGGCGAGAGCGCGTTCGTAGCGCCTCTTGGCGAATCGCGATCGCTCTGCCATGGGCCGATATGGCCCAGTTCGACAACGCTCCCGAAATCCCGCTCGGCCTGACGTTCGACGACGTCCTGCTGCAGCCCCTCGCATCCTCCGTTCTTCCGAGCCAGGCGGACACCAAGACTCTCCTTACACGCGGCATCCCTCTCAACATTCCGATTCTGTCTTCGGCGATGGATACGGTGACCGAAGCCGACATGGCGATCGCGCTCGCGCAACTCGGCGGGATCGGCGTCCTGCACCGGAACCTCAATGTCGAGGATCAGGCCGCTGCAATCCGTCAGGTCAAACGATTCGAGAGCGGAATGGTCGTCAACCCGATCACCATGGCGCCCGAGCAGACTTTGGCCGAAGCCCTGGAGCTGATGAAATTCAATCGCATCAGCGGCATCCCGGTCGTCGAGAAGTCCGGCAAGCTGTGTGGCATCCTGACCAATCGTGACGTGCGCTTTGCCGAGAACCCGAAACAGCCGGTCAGTGAGCTGATGACCAGGGAAAATCTCGCCACGGTACCAATTGGCACGACCGAGACTGATGCCCGCCGCATTCTTCACCAACGGCGGATCGAGAAGCTGCTGGTTGTCGACAAGGATGATCACTGCGTCGGTCTCATCACGGTCAAGGACATCGAGAAGTCGGTCGCCGCGCCGCTTGCGACCAAGGACGCGGAAGGCCGATTGCGGGTCGCGGCAGCGACCACCGTGGGAGATTCGGGCCATGCGCGCTCGGAAGCGCTGATCGAGGCGGGCTGCGACTGCATCGTCATCGACACGGCTCACGGCCACAACGTCGAGGTTGCGCGCTCGGTCGAGCGCGTGAAGAAAGTCTCCAACTCGGTGCAGGTCGTCGCGGGCAATGTCGCGACGGCCGATGCGGCGCGGGCCCTGGTCGATGCTGGCGCAGACGCGATCAAGGTCGGGATTGGCCCGGGTTCGATCTGCACGACCCGGATCGTCGCAGGTGTAGGTGTCCCGCAGTTGACCGCGGTGATGGAGGCGGCCCGGGCGGCAAATGGCATTCCAGTGATCGCCGACGGCGGCATTCGGACGAGCGGCGATATCGCCAAGGCACTTGCCGCGGGCGCTTCGACCGTCATGGTCGGCTCATTGCTCGCAGGGACCGAAGAAGCGCCGGGTGAGATCTTTCTTTACCAGGGCCGCAGCTACAAGTCCTATCGCGGCATGGGATCGGTCGGAGCGATGGCTCGGGGCTCGGCCGACCGTTATTTTCAGCAGGATATTCGCGATCAGCTCAAGCTGGTGCCCGAGGGCATTGAGGGTCAGGTTCCCTACAAGGGCCCCGTGCGGGACATCATCCATCAGCTGGTCGGCGGGGTGAAGGCGGCGATGGGTTATACCGGATCATCGACGATCGCGGAGCTTCAGAAGCGCGCGAAGTTCATCCGGATCACCAATGCCGGCTTGAACGAAAGCCATGTTCATGACGTCGCGATCACGCGTGAGGCGCCGAATTATCCGACGCGCTAGACAATGACGCCGGCGGGGCGCCTGCAGGCGGCGATCGAAATCCTGGACCAGGTGATCGCTTCGGCGCGCGACGACGGACCGCCGGCCGACACGGTCGTCACCCGTTATTTCAAACAGCGGCGCTATGCCGGCTCTAGCGACCGCCGCTCAGTGAGGGATTTGGTGTTCCGCGCCATTCGCCGCTCAGCAGGGGCCCCTGACAGCGGCCGCTCCGCCATTCTCGGACTTGTTCAAGGCGAACCCGAGCTGCGCCCCCTGTTCGGTGAGCCGCGCGGACCGGAACCAATCGAGGACGGCGAGCCCGTTGCCGAGCGTGGTTTCGTGCCGAGCTGGGTGCTTCCGGAGCTTTCGCCGCTCGTCGGCGCGGCTGAATGGCCCGCGCTGCTTGAGCGGGCGCCCCTCGATCTGCGCGTCAATGTGGCGCGTGCATCGCGCGAGGAAATCCTGCCCCTGTTTTCCAGTTTCGAAGCCACGCCGCATAGTCCCTGGGGACTGCGATTGCCGCCAGACACGCGGGTCGACGACCATCCCGCCTACGCCAAGGGGCTGGTCGAGGTGCAGGATGAAGGCAGTCAGCTGGTCGCGCTGGCGTGCGAGCCGCAGGCCGGCGAAAGAATTCTCGACCTCTGCGCCGGCGCCGGGGGAAAGTCCCTCGCGCTGGCTGCCGCCGCGCCACACACGCATATCCTGGCGACCGACAGCAACCGGGCGCGCCTGTCCAAGCTGCCGGCACGCGCCGAACGCGCGGGTGCGGTTGTGCAAACGCAATTGGTCAATCCGCCCAATGAACTCGCTGAGCTTTCCGACTGGCATGCGATGGCGGATCTGGTCCTGATCGATGCGCCATGCTCGGGCAGCGGCACCTGGCGGCGCAATCCGGAGGGCCGATGGCGTCTGACAGCGGAAAGGCTCGATCGCGTTGTCGCGCTTCAGCAGAGGTTGCTGGAGATTGGCGCGACCCTGGTCAAACCGGGCGGCCGGATGGTTTACGCGGTGTGCTCCCTCCTGTCCCGCGAAGGGGCAGGGCAAATAGAACGCTTCCTTGCGCATCATTCATCGTGGATTAGTGAAGCAACGCCCATTGCCGCTGGGCGTTTCGACGGTTCAGGCCGATTGCTGACCCCCGGCCACGACGGCACCGACGGCTTTTTCGTCGCGCGGCTGTCTCGCCCGTGCTAGGCGGCGGTGAGAGAAGTGGAGAGATTAATGCGTTCCATGCCCCGCCTCTTGCTGATTGGCATTGCCGGTTTTACGCTCGCGGCACCTGGCTCGGCCCAACGGTCCGACGATCAGATTCTGCCCCGCTCGGTCGAGCTTCAACACCAGGCGAAGATGTTCCTCGCCGCTGGCAAGTTCGAGCAGGCCGAGGATGCGCTGGAGACAGCACTCGCCGTTGACCCGCGCAACCGAGGGGCGTTTGTCGATCTTGCCCGCGTTGCCGAGAAGCAGCATCTGTTCGGCAAAGCCATCCGAATGACCAACAAGGCGCTCCAGCTGGAACCCAACGATCCAGATGCGATCGCTGTTCAGGGCGAGGCGATGGTGGAGCTCGGCGCGAGCGCTCGAGCTCAGGCCAACCTGCAAAAGCTGCAGACGATTTGCACCAAGGGCTGCCCGCAAATCGCGCAGCTTTCCGCGGCGATCTCGCGCGGACCGACGGTCGCTTCGGCGACCGCGCCCGAGGTTCCTAAAAAGAAGAATTAGCTCAGCGTTTGCGCCAGCTGGACGAACTCGGCGACGGATAGGGTCTCCGCCCTGCGCCGAACGTCGATCCCAAGCCGTTCTGCGGCGTCCAGCGCGCCGGGATAGGCCTTGAGGCTCGATCGAAGCATCTTGCGGCGCTGCCCGAATGCCGCTTCGGTGAGACGTTCCATGACATTCGCCTCGAGCCCAGTAGGCGCTTCCGCAGGCACGATGTGCACGACGGCCGATGTCACTTTCGGCGGCGGGACGAAGGCCGAGCGATTGACGCGCATCGCGATCCGGGGCCGCGATCGCCATTGCGCGGCGACTGACAGCCTGCCGTAGGCGCCACTGTCCGGAACGGCGACAATGCGCTCCGCAACCTCCTGCTGGAACATCAAGGTCAACGATCGCCACCACGGCGGCCATTCTCCGCTCAGCCATTTGAGCAGAAGCGCCGTGCCGATATTGTAGGGCAGATTCGCCACGACATGAGCGCCTTCGCCGACAATGTCGCGTTCATCAATGCGCAGCGCGTCGCCTTCGATGACGGACAAGCGGCCGCTCGCTTGATCTTGCAATTCGGTCAGGGCCGGAATGCACCGCCGGTCGCGCTCGACAGCGACAACATTTGCGCCGGCGTCCAGTAGCGCCCTGGTCAGCCCGCCCGGGCCAGGCCCGACCTCGTAGACCCTTTGACCCTCAAGCGGCCCTGGAACCGCGGCGACGCGTGTGAGCAGCTGGCGGTCGAGGATGAAGTTCTGGCCGAGTGCTTTGCTGGCACTCAGCCCGTGACGCGCGATCACGTCGCGCAGCGGTTCAATTGTGCCGTTCAAGCCGTTTCGGAGCGCAGGGCCGCGGATTCCGACGCCATGCGGATCGCCGCCGCCATCGGGCGCGGATCGGCTCTGTCCTGGCCGGCAATGTCGAAGGCTGTGCCGTGATCGGGGGCGGTGCGAACGATGGGCAGGCCGAGCGTGACGTTGACCGCCTCCTCAAAATGAAGAGCCTTGATCGGGATCAGAGCCTGATCGTGATACATGCACAGAGCGGCGTCGTAGTTGGCTCGGGCTCGAGTATGGAACATCGTGTCAGCAGGGTGCGGACCGGTCACTCGCCAACCCTCGGCGGCAAGGGCCGCGATCGCCGGCGCGATGATGTCTATCTCCTCCCGGCCGAGCTGACCGGCTTCGCCGGAATGCGGATTGAGGCCCGAGACAGCGAGACGCGGTTCGGCGATGCCGAAGTTTCGCTGCAACCCTCGCAACGCGGCACGCCCTCGCGATTCGATCAATGCGGCGGAAAGGGCCCGTGGCACGTCGGCGAGCGCCACGTGCGTCGTCACGGGCACGGTCCGCAGCGTTGGACCGGCAAGCATCATCACGACGTTGCCCGGAGCGATTCCGCAGCGCTCAGCCACAAACTCGGTCTGGCCCGGGTGCTGGAAGCCGATGGCGTAGAGCTGTTCCTTGGCTACCGGCCCGGTGACGACCGCAGCGGCCGAGCCGGAGCGAGCGAGACCGACGGCAAGCTCCAGAGCGTCGAGCGAGCAATGGGCTCCGGCTACACTGGGGTGACCGGGCAAGTCCTCTTCGGCCGCCGGAACCTGGATCAAGGGAAGGGCGAAATCGAACGCGGAATCGGCCTGACGCGGGTCGTCCACGACTTCGATCGGTCCATCCCAAACTGCCGCGAGCGATCGTCCGTCCCCGATCGCGACGAATGGCGGCAAGGAGAACTCGGCGCGATTGTCCCAGCATTTGGCGATGATTTCCGGCCCAATGCCGGCCGGATCACCAAGCGAAACCGCAAGCGGAAAATCGGAGAGCGGCAACACGGTTGCCGGTCCTAGCGAAATTTCGCGATTAGCGGAATTCGATCACCGCGTCGCGACGGAGGTCGCGCAGATAGCGGCGCGCACGGGTATTGACGCGCTCTTCGTTCAGCTGGTTGTAGACCTCATCGTAGCTTGGCTGGTTGGGATCGACCTCGTCGCGGCCGCAGATCACGAGCACGCGAACACCGTTTTCGATATTTCCATAGGGCAAGCTCGCCTGTCCGACCTGCAAGGGCAGCATCATGTTCTGCAAAGTCACGGGCAGATCCCGGACTTTGACCTGGTCGCTTTGCACGATCTCGCCGTGGAAATCCGCCGCGAGCTTGTCCGCCCCTCCGCAGCCGGCAACGCTTCGCGCCGCGGCCGCAAACCGCGAGACGATCGGCTCGGCCTGCTCGCGCGTCGTCCCCTTCGGAAAGATTACCGAGACCTGCTTGACGCTGAGGACGTCGTCGCGCGGATCGCGGGTCAGGATGCGTCGGGTGTCCTGGACGGCGAGGATCGATACGCCGCCTGGCACGGGAATCGGGTTGCTGACGGACCCGGCTGTCATGCTGCGAAGAGCCGCGGCGAGCGGCGCGGGCAATTGTTCGGGACGCACCCAGCCAAGGTCGCCGCCAACGGCCGCCGTGGACGCTTCGGAATATTGACGGGCGTATCCGGCGAAGGACGCGCCGTTCTTCAACTGCTCCAGAATCTTGTTCGCGTTGTCGATGGTCTGTGTCTGACTGTCGGGCGTGGCGGAGAGGAAGATCTCGCCGACCCGATATTCTTCGGCGCCCTTCGAGGCAGTCATCTTGTCGAGGACGGCTTTGACCTCGTCGTCTCCAACGGTCACCTCGATCTTGCGCTGCTGAAGCCGCTGCCAGGCAATCTCGCCTTCGATCTGGCGACGGATCGACTTGATCGACGAGCCGCCGTTCTCGAGAAACACAGCGAACTGCTCGGGTGTTTGCTTGGCGCCGGTGGCGACGCGCGCGACCGTGCGGTCGATATCCGATTGCTTGACCTCGATTTTCTCGGTTTTCGCGGCCTGGATCTGGAGCGTCTCGTCGATCAGGTTGCGAAGGATTTGCTGACGCAAGCGGTCAACTTCGTCCGGGGGAATCTGGCTGCCTTGGGAAATTGCCAGCAACGCCAGGCGCTGATCGACGTCGGTCTGAGTGATTACCTCGCCGTTGACGATTGCGGTCGCCTTGATCACCGACGGCATCTCGGTTCCGAACACCTGCGCATTCTCCGGCAGGTTTAGCGATCGCGTGCTGTCGACCTTCGGCGGGGTAGGGGGCGGGCTCGCCCGTTGCGCCGACGCCGTCGCCGCGGCCAAGGCACAAAGTGCGACCGCGCCCAGAACGCGCGCCGAAGTTACTCGAAAAACTGCTGCCACGTCTCGATTTTCCCTTAATTCCCCAGCCCAATTCGCCGATTTGCCGCTGTATTCAGGCCCGCTGAACGCAGCCTTAGCGGCCAAGCCCTTTCAATGACAAATGAAGGGCGAAGGTACTTCCCTTGCGGAACGTCCCGACGCGCTCATAGTCGCGGCGCCACGTCAGGCCAAGCTCCAGACAGTCGTCCTCGTAAAGAAATCCCAGGCGATGCCGCACGGGGGTAAATCCGTCCGCAATCGACAAGGGATCTTCACCCTTGTCGGTGAGATCGAGAACGGTCGCACCGAATATCGACCAATAGCGGTTGAACAGGACCCGGCCCGCCAGGCGAAGTTCCTCCTTGTCGCGCAGATCCTCGATGTTCGGATCGATGTTCCGATCAAGCCGAAGGTAGCCGACCTGCACGTAGGTTTGGTCCGTGCCGACCGTGAGGTCGAGCTCGCTGCGGCGCACCGAGAAGTTATTCTTGTCGAGCCGGAACCGGTGGGTGAGGTCGATCAGGCGGCCGTATCGGATGCGCGTTCGCCCGACGATGTCGGAAAGCTGGTCGGTCAGACCGGTTCCTTCGGGGAAAATCACGGACTGGCTAACAATCCGGTAGCTTTGCCCGATGGTGCTGGTGATCGACAGGTTGGGCCGCTCGAGCGACCAGTCCAGTCCGTAGGTAACGCGGGAGCCGTCCTCCCAACGGTCGTAACCAGGAAAGCGATTGAGCGCGAAAAGGTTGCTGTCCTCTAGGTCGACCGAACGCGCGTCTTCATTCGGGATGTCGAGGTTCTGGGTGGCTGGAGTGAGCACCAGCTGGAGGCGCGGAACAAGGCGCTGGATCCCCCCGAACGCCGGACCGATGAACGGCCATTTCACGTCCGCCGCCAGTGCCGCGATGGCGCGCGCGTGCCAGCCGTCCGTGCCGCGATAGATATCCACGCTCGTATCGGCGGAGTCATCGGTGTGATAAATGTCGCCGCGCCCGTACGCGGTTATCGTCACGTCCTGGCCAAGGCCGGTTAGGAATCGCCGGTCCCAGCGCGCACTGGCGAACGCGCGTTGAGTATCCTGGCCTTCGATCCGGATGATCGAGAGGCTGTTGCCTTGCAACTCGACCTTTCCGCCCGCGATGTCGCCGATCTGGAATCGCGCATCGATCGCCGGCAGCGCGATGGGGATTTGTTTTTGAACGTCGTCAACGCGCAAGCCTTCGAAGGCCCAGCCCGCGATGCTGACGTAGGAGCGCGTATCGATCCGCTCGGCATTGACGAAATTGCGCAGGCGGTCGTCGTAGGTAATGTCGTAGCGCTGGGTCACGGTCTTGTCGCTCGCCGCGCGCAGCGAGCTGGAAATGCTCCAGACGGGGTCGAGTTGAAACTTGCCGTTTGCCTCGAAATAGGCGCGCACGTCATGTCGGTTGCCAGTCGAGGTGGCATTGGGGTCCGGATCGTCGATTTTGCCGTAGGTCAGGAAGCCACCGAGCTGAAAAGCGCCGATGCGGTTCAGCTCCCGATATTTGGCTTCGATCGCGGGCAGAACACCCGTGTAGACATGCGGGGTCAGCGTGAGATCGCGATTTGGCGCTATCTGCCAATGATAGGGAAGTGCGACCTCGAGCCCCTTGCGGGTCGAAAGGCTGATGTCGGGGACGAGCCAGCCGGTCGTTCCGCCGCCCCCCGTGGAAATGCTGAATATCGGCAGAAGCGGCAAATCGATCCCGAACAGGCGAAACCTTCCGCCGTGAAAGCGGACCGTTTTATGGGTCGGATCATCGATGACTTTTGCCGCGGTTATCGCCCAACTTGGATTCTTCGGGCAGCCCTTCTCCGTCGTCACCGGGCACGGCGAGTAGATCGCGTTTTCTAGCGTCGTGACTTCGCCCGAGCGAACCCCTCTCGTAGCGGCGATGCGCCCGCCACTGTCGAGAACGATGAGCAGGTTCTGGATCGTGCCGTCGCGCAGCGTGTCGGTCAGGACGACGTCGCCGCCGACAAGCTTGTCGCCCTGGGGCGTGACGAGGACGACATTGCCGTTGGCGCGAACTTCGTCGGTCTTGCGGTTCCAAACGACTTCGTCAGCGGCGAGGTAATTTCCCTCGCGCGACATGCGTACTTCTCCGCTCGCAGTTACGACGTCGGCGCCATTGTCGTAGGTCACGACGTCTGCGCTGAACTCGACGGTCTGGTCGGGGGTCGCGGCTTCCTGGGCGAACGCCGCCCGCGGAAGAGCAACGAGAAACGGCAGCGCTGCCCACCAGGCGAATGATCTTCGCAACGCTGCTCGTCCCAACTCGCCTTGACCCACTTGGCTTCGCCTATCGCACCGGAAACGCGCGCCGACAATCGCCGAGCGGGCGACTTTGCCAAGGCCGCTCTTGCACCCTAAAGAGCCCGCAACGTCCGCCTTCCAAGGATTCTCCGAATGCAAATCCGTTTTGCCGATACCCGGCCCGAGGGCGATTATGCGCTGATTCTGCCGGCCGCAGGCAAGGACCGGTCGACGCTGAACTCGCTGGGCGCTGCGCAACAGACCGTCGTTTCGGCTCTCGACCGCCAGCGGTTCGATGGCGAAGCCGCAAGTGTGGCGGAGCTGTTCATCGACGACAATGGCACGCAACGGCGCTTGATCGTGATCGGCACAGGTGGCGGAACGAATCAGCTCGAGACCGGTGAAAAGCTCGGCGGCACGGCTGTCGGACGCCTTCTGACATCGGGCGAGACAAAGGCGGTGATCGATATCAGCGGCCTGGGCCTCGATGCTGATTCCGCGGCTCGGCTGGGGTTGGCGGCGGCGCTTCGCGCCTGGCGTTACGATCGCTACCGGACCAAGCTCAAGGACAAGCAAAAGCCGACGCTCGAGGAAGTTATCGTGGTCGGAGGCGGGGAGGGCGCTGGGCAGCGCTACGCTGACCGCTGGGCGCCAGTCTATGAGGGCGTCGCACTCACCAGGGAGCTTGTCACCGAGCCCCCGAACATCATTTATCCAGAGACCTTCGTTGAGCGGGCCCAGGCTTCGCTCGATGGCAGCGGCCTTGAGATTGAAGTGCTCGACCGCGCGGCGATGACGAAGCTGGGAATGGGCGCGCTTTTGGGGGTCGCCCAGGGATCTGTGCGGGAAGCGCGGCTGCTTGTGCTGAAGTGGAACGGCGGAGGAGACAGCCAGCCGGTGGCGTTCGTCGGCAAGGGGGTCACCTTCGATACTGGCGGCATATCGATCAAGCCCGCTGCCGGAATGGAAGCGATGAAATGGGACATGGGCGGCGCCGGTGCGGTCGTCGGCGCGATGAAGGCAATCGCGCTGCGCAAGGCCAAGGCGAACGTCATCGGAATCTGCGGACTGGTCGAGAACATGCCCGGAGGCAACGCTCAGCGTCCCGGCGACGTGGTGACAACCATGTCGGGCCAGACTGTCGAGGTCATCAATACCGACGCCGAAGGCCGGCTGGTCCTCGCGGACGCGGTCACCTACGTTCAGCGCAATTTCAAGCCATCGGCGATCGTCGATCTCGCGACGCTGACCGGAGCGATCCTCATCAGTCTTGGGCATGAGTGGGCGGGGCTGTTCTCGAACAATGATAAGCTCGCCGACGAGCTGCAGCAGGCGGGTGAGAATTCGGGCGACAAATTGTGGCGCATGCCGATGGCCGACACTTTCGATCGCCTGATCGATTCGCCGATCGCCGACATGAAGAATATCGGGACGCGTGAGGGCGGCTCGATAATCGCCGCGCACTTTATTCACCGCTTCGTCGAGAACGGAGTCCAATGGGCACATATCGACATGGCCGGGAAAGCCTGGGCCGATAAGCCAAGCGTGACCTACGACAAGGGCGCGACCGGTTTTGGAGTACGCCTGCTCGACGAATATGTGTCTGAGGTCGTCGAGGCCTGAAGCCGAACCACGTTGCAGGTCGATTTTTACCAGCTTGGGGACGTTCCCGCCGAACAGGTGATCGCCAGTCTCGCCGAGAAAGTGCTCGCTACGGACGGCCGGCTGCTCGTCGTGGCGTCCGACGAGGCGCTCCTCACCAGGCTCGACCGTATGCTTTGGGACCAGGGTCCGACGAGCTTCCTGCCGCATGCTCTTGGTGGCGGATCCGACGACGCGCGGCAGCCGATCCTGCTCTCCACGAACCCGGACGCGCCGAACCTTGCGCGCAACATGCTGATCGCCGACGGGGAGTGGCGCGACGCCGCGCTCAACTATGATCGCAGCTTCTATCTCTTCGACGCAGCGACGCTCGAAGGCGCACGCCTCGCCTGGAAATTGCTTGCGGGCAGAGAAGGGGTCGAGCGGCGCTATTGGGCGCAGGAAGGCGGGAAGTGGGCGCGAAAGTCCTGACCCTTGCCGCGGAACGCCGGCGCGGCTAGGCGCTGCGGCCAAATCCAGCCAACCCATATACAGGAGATCGCCCGGTCATGGCCGTGACGCGCACCTTTTCGATCATCAAGCCCGATGCCACCCGCCGCAATCTTACTGGAGCCGTCACCAAGATGCTGGAGGAAGCCGGGCTGCGGGTCGTCGCATCCAAGCGGATTCGCATGACTCGCGAGCAGGCCGAGGGCTTTTACGCGGTCCACAAGGATCGGCCGTTCTTCAATGACTTGTGTGCCTTCATGACGTCAGGCCCGACCGTGGTCCAGGTGCTCGAAGGCGAGGATGCGGTGCAGCGGAATCGCGGCGTGATGGGCGCGACCAATCCGGCCGACGCTGCCGAAGGCACGATCCGCAAGACCTATGCCGAATCGATCGAGGCGAACTCGGTGCACGGGTCGGACAGCGACGAGAATGCGAAGATCGAGATCGAATATTTCTTCAAGCCAGAAGAGATTGTCGGTTAGGCCATCCTAACGGCTCAGCCCGGTCAGCCGCAGCGAGCGGCCGCCGAAGATCCCGCCGCCTTCCCAGCGGTAGCGCAACACATAGTTCCCACTAACGCGCCGGTCCTTCCCCATCTCGACATAGCGCGCATCAATCCGGACGGGGACGCTATACGCGCCCTTGTCCTCCTTGCGATCGCTTAGGGCGGTTTCGACGGCGCTTGCATCCAGTTCACCGTCGCTGCCGACTTCAATCGGTGACGCGCCCTTGATGGTCACGGTGAGTGATTCAAGTGCGTGACTAGCCTCGACCGGAGAAATCTCGAGATGGCGTTCGTCGTCTTGAGGCTTGCCTCGAAGGGTTAGAGGGATCGGCTGGCGTTGCTCGACGACCCGAGTTGGCTTGTCCTCGCTGCTGCTTTTCCATGCGATCCACACGCCGATCGCGGAGACGATCAGCGCGGCGATCGCGACCAATTCCCCGAGATTGATCCAGCGGCGGCGGGTTCTTTCGTCGGTCATCGTCCGCCTGCTTCGAGCAATCGGCGGGGCGCCGCAAGTTCCCAGCTCGCGGCGATGCGGTCGGCCACGTGATCCCAATCGACCTGTTCGCCCGCGAGGTCGATCGACAGCCAGCTCGGCAAATATGCCGGCTTGGAATAGGTCTTCGGATTGGCTTCGAGCAGCATTGCCTGCTCGTCGAGGCTGCCGATGCGAATGCAAACGAC
>Ga0105248_10005334_pt1 | contig 14150 bp, 14 predicted proteins | sample KBSS34metaG_FD_81524 | JGI IMG/M metagenome (GOLD analysis project Ga0105248, IMG submission 81524) | Switchgrass rhizosphere microbial communities from Kellogg Biological Station, Michigan, USA - KBS S3-4 metaG | ecosystem: Host-associated > Plants > Roots > Rhizosphere > Soil | place...
ACCCTGGGCAAGATCGAGGTGCAGGGGCCCGACGCCGGAGTCCTGCTCGACCGGCTCTACATCAACACCTTCTCGACCCTTCCGGTCGGCCGCGCCCGCTACGGGGTGATGCTGCGGGAGGACGGCTTCGTCTTCGACGACGGCACGACCTCGCGCCTCGCCGAGGACCGCTTCTTCGTCACCACCACGACGGTCAACGCCGCGCGGGTGATGCAGCACATCGACTACTGCCGGCAGGTGCTGTGGCCCGAGCTCGACGTCCAGGCGACCTCGGTCACCGAGCAGTGGGCGACCTATGCCGTGGCCGGGCCGCGCTCGCGCGAGCTGCTGCAGCGGCTGCTGCCGGACCTCGACCTCGGTGACGACGCCCTGCCCTATCTGGCCGCCGCCGAGATCACCTGGCGCGGCCTGCCGGCGCGACTGTTCCGCCTCTCCTTCTCGGGGGAGCTGGCCTATGAGATCAGCGCCCCGGCCAGCGCCGGCGACGCCCTGGTGCGGGCGCTGTTCGACGCCGGGCGGGCGCTGGGCGTGGTCGCCTACGGGACCGAGGCGCTGGGCGTCATGCGCATCGAGAAGGGCCATCCGGCGGGCGCCGAGCTGAACGGCCAGACCACCGCCGCCGACCTCGGCCTTGGGCGGATGATGTCGAAGAAGAAGGACTTCATCGGCAAGGTGATGGCCCAGCGCTCGGCGCTGATCGATCCGGACCGCCCCCGCCTCGTCGGCCTGGCGCCGGTGGATCCCGGCCAGCGGATCCGCGCCGGGGCCCATCTGCTGGCCCGCGGCGCGGCGGCCGTCGCAGCCAATGACGAGGGCCATGTCACCTCGGCGGCCTTCTCGCCGACGCTCGGCCATCCGGTGGCGCTGGCCCTGCTGGCGCGCGGCGCGCAACGGCATGGGGAGCGCGTCACCGTGCACGACCCGGTGCGCGGCGCCGACGTCGAGGCCGAGGTCCGCCATCCCGTCTTCGTCGATCCGCAAGGAGTGCGGCTGCGTGGCTGACCGGCTGAGCCTCGAAGAGCGGACCGGTTTCGGCCTGGCGACGGTGATGGCGCGCCGCGGCGTGACGCCGGCCAGCATCGCCGCGGCGCTGGGCCTGGCGGCCGTCGACGGGCCGAGCTGGACGGCCGCCGGCGGGCTTACCCTCCTCGGAACCGGCCCCGGCGCGTGGCTCGTGCTTGGCGAGGACGGGGCGGCCGACCATGCGGCCCGCTTGCGCGCGGCGCTCGGACCCCTCGCCTCGGTGTCCGACCAGTCCGGCGGCTATCAGATCCTGCGGCTGTCCGGGCCCGGCGCGCGCACCGTGCTGCAGCGCGGGGCGGCGATCGACCTGCACCCGTCGGCCTTCGGGCCTGGCGCGGTCGCCACCACCGTCATCGCCCACATCGGGGTCATCCTCTGGCAGCTGGACGCGGCGCCGACCTACGAGATCGCCCTGTTCCGCAGCTACGCGACGAGCTTCGGCCACTGGCTCGCGGCGGCGCTCGCCGCCCTCTGATTTTGATCCGGAGAAACTGGCATGACCGACGGGGTCTTTCTGCTCACCCTGAGCTGTCCGAACCAACCCGGCATCGTCGCCCGGGTGACCGCCGAGATCTTCCAGTATCGCGGCGACATCGAGGAGGCGCACCAGTTCGACGACAAGGAGACCGGGCGGTTCTTCACCCGCATCGTCTTCAGCCTGCCCTCGCCCGAGGACGGCCCACGGCTGATCACCAGCTTCCGGCCGATCGCCGACCACTATCGGATGAACTGGTCGATCCGTCCGCGCGAGGTGAACCGCAAGGTGCTGATCCTGGCCTCGAAGTTCGACCACTGCCTGGTCGACCTGCTCTACCGCCATCGCATCGGCGAGCTGAAGATGGAGGTGGTCGGCGTGGTCTCCAACCACCCGCGTGAGACCTACGCCGGCGGCGATCTCGGCGACATCGCCTTCCACCACCTGCCAGTGACCCGCGAGACCAAGCCGCAGCAGGAGGCCCAGATCAAGGCCATCGTCGAGGCGACCGGCGCCGAGCTGGTGGTGCTGGCGCGCTACATGCAGATCCTGTCGGACGATCTGGCGGCCTATCTCGCCGGCCGCTGCATCAACATCCACCACAGCTTCCTGCCGGGGTTCAAAGGCGCCCGCCCTTACCACCAGGCCCACGCCCGCGGCGTGAAGCTGATCGGCGCGACCGCCCACTATGTGACGGCCGACCTCGACGAGGGGCCGATCATCGAGCAGGACGTCGAGCGGATCAGCCATCACGACACGCCTGAGGACCTGGTCCGCAAGGGGCGCGACATCGAGCGGCGGGTGCTCGCCCGCGCGGTGGCCTTCCACCTCGATGGCCGGGCGATGGTCAACGGCGGCAAGACGGTCGTCTTCCGCGACTGAGCAGCGGCTAGGCGTCCACCGGACCGCTGAGACGCTCGGCCCAGGCGTGCAGAAGCGGGCCGGCTTCCTGCGCCGCCGCCTGCATCCGCGCCAGGTCCGTCGCATAGGCCTCGCCATCGCGGCAGGCCGCCTCGAGGCGGCGCGCCGCCTCGCCCAGGGCGAACAGGCCCAGCGTGCCGGCGGCGCCAGCGACCTTGTGCGCGTCTTCCTGCAGCCGGCCCCGGTCGTCGTCGAGGAACCGCTGCGCCAGCTGTTGCTGGAACAGACGCACGAGCCTGAGCGTCGTCGCCGGGCCCATCGAGGTCTCGAAGGCCTCCCGCACCTGCCGCTCGTCGTCCCGCCGCTCGCCGGACGCGGCTTTCGACGGCGCCGCGCCGTCGTCGAACACCCGGGCGAGCGAGCGCTCGAGGTCCTGCGGCGCGAGCGGCTTGAGAAGGTGGCCGTTCATGCCCCCTGCGAAGCAGGCGTCGACCTGTTCCGGCGAACCGCTGGCGGTCAGCGCGAACACCGGCAGCTCGGTGAAGCCGGCCGCCCGGATCGCCTGGGTGGCGGCCAGGCCGTCCATCACCGGCATGTGGATATCCATCAGGACGAGGTCGTAGCGTTCGCGCACCACCGCCTCGACGGCCTCCCGGCCATCGCCGGCCAGATGCACCTCGCAGCCATGCCGCTGCAGCATCTCCTGGAACAGCTCGCGGTTCAGCGAGACGTCGTCGACCACCAGGATCCGCCGGCCGGCGAAGCTGGCGCGCCCCTGGGTGGGCTTTTCGCGGCGCGAGGCCATCTCCCCGCGCGGCAGCTCCAGCTGGAACCAGAAGGTCGCGCCCTGGCCAGGCGCGCTCTCCACGCCGACCTCGCCGCCCATCAGCTCGACCAGCTCGCGGGAGATGGCCAGGCCCAGGCCGCTGCCGCCGAAGTTCCGCGTGATCGAGCCGTCGGCCTGGGAGAAGCGGCGGAACAGGTTGGGGATCTTTTCCGCGGCGATGCCGACGCCCTCGTCGATCACCTCGATCTTCAGCCACAGGCGGTCGTCGGGCCTGGGCTCGGTCGCGAAACGCACCGTGACCGCGCCGCTGGCGGTGAACTTCACGGCGTTCGACAGAAGGTTCAGCAGCACCTGGCGCAGGCGGTATTTGTCGCCCACCACCGCGCCGGGATCCTCGCCGCTGATCCTCAGCGCGAGGGTCTTTTCCGCCGCCTGCGGCTCGACCATGGAGAGCGCCTCGGAGATCATGTCGCCGATGCTGAACGGCCGCGCCTCCAGCTGCACCGCGCCGACTTCGAGCTTGGAGAAGTCGAGCACGTCGTTGATCAGGCTGTTCAGCGCCTCGCCGGCCCCGCGCACCAACAGGATCCGCCGGCGATCCTCGTCGGTCAGGTCGGGACTTTCCGCCAACAGCCGCGAGAAGCCGATGACGCCGTTCAGCGGCGTGCGCAGCTCGTGGCTCATGTTGGCGAGGAACTCGGACTTCGCCCGGTTGGCGGCCTCGGCGGCGCGCACCAGCCGATCTTTCTCGGCCACCACCGCGTCGCGCATCCGCAGGATGTCGCGCATCAGCGCGGCGAACTCGCCGCCGCCTTCGACCCTCACCTGCCGGATCGCCTCGCCGGCGCCGACGCCCTGCACCACGCTGCGAGCCTGCGCCAGCGCGGTCAGCAGGCTGCGCGACAGCAGGAAGGCCAGGGCCGCGGCCAGGATCACCGCCGGCGCGACGGCCAAGATGATCAGGTCATGCCCCCTGGCGGCGATCCGGCCGATCTCCTGCCGGCGCTGAAAAACCCGCATGAACTGGCTGTCGGCCGCATTCCGCAGCTGCTGGTCGGCGGCCTCGAAGGTCGCCTGGGACGGGTCTCCGGCGGCGAGCTTGGCCAGCGCCCCGGCCGCCCTGGCGGCGGCCGTGCGGGCGTCGGGATCGGCCAGCCTGGCCGGAAAGCCGGCGACCTCGGCGGCGGCCTCGGCGGCGGACCCGCGCAGGTCCGCCGGCAGGCCCGGCGCCAGGGCCTTGACCGCCACCTGCGCGTTGCGCAGGTCGTCGAGCATCGCGACCTCGGTCGTGTCGAACCGGGCGCGCAGATCGGTGAACTCGGTGTACTGTCTCGCGCCGTAGATCCCCGCCGCGGTGGTCAGGGCGAGGATTGCGCTGCAGCAGAACACCAGCTGCGCCGCCACCGGCACGCGGTTGCGCAGCCGGCCCTTGGCCGGCGCCGGCAGCATGCGCTCGATCACCGGCGCCTTGCGGACCAGGGTGTTGACCACCACCATCAGCACATGCCCGCCGACCAGGCCCAGCAAGGCGAAGGCGGTCCAGCGGTGCACATGCTCCAGCTGCATCCCCTGCGCGTTGGACAGGCGCACCAGGGTCGGGATCGGCAGGACGCCGGCCAGCACGACGTCGTTCCCGCGCGACCAGGCGACCAGGAAGCCCAGCGCCGGCTGGACCAGCAGCAGCAGCAACATCACCAGATGGACCGCGCGAGCCGCCAGGCTCTGCCAGGCCGGCAGGGCCGCATCGCTCTTGGGGACGCGGAAACCGAGCCCCAGCGCCAGCCTGACGAGCGCGAGGATGAAGACCATCGCGCCGCATTGCCGATGGGCCGCCAGCACGAGGCGGGCGAAGTCCGCCGACTGCAGATCGCGCATGATGATGATCAGCGCGATCTGCACCGCGACCAGCAAGACCAGCGACCAATGCAGGGCCTGCAGCAGCCGGGGATAGCGCAGCGGCGCCATCCCTTCCGCGATCGAGGGCGGGTCCCCACTCGAGGCGCCTGGGGGCAGGATCACTGCACCACTACCGTCATCGTCATCTTCGGGTGGATGGCGCAGGTCACCCGGTAGGTTCCCGACTTCATGAACGGCGCCTCGAAGGCGACGCCGGGTTTCTGCAGTCCGCTATCCACCGTCGCGCCGTCGCCGGTGATCAGCAGGTTGTGCGAGGTCGGGTCGCTGTTGGTGAAGGTGACGATGTCGCCCTTCTTCACCACCAGCCGGGACACGCTGAAGGCGATGTTCTTCTGGTCGACGGCCATCGTCGCCGCCCAGCAGATCCCGGACATCGCCAGGGCCGCGGCCAGACCGGAGAGGATGCGGATCTTCATGGCGGCGCCAACCATCGCGTCAGTGGGGAAGGGTCGGGGCCACGACCGCGGCGTCATGGCTGCTGAGGGTGCGCAGGAAGGCGATCAGGTCGGCCCGGTCCTGCGCCGAGAGGCCCAGCGGCTTGATCTGGTCGGCGAGCGACGGCCGACGAATAAAGCCATGGTCGTAGTGATCGACGACCTCTTCGAGGGTCCGCATCGAGCCGTCGTGCATATAGGGCGGTCGGTCGGCGACGTTGCGCAGGGTCGGGGTCTTGAAGGCGTGATCCAGGATGGCGAGCTTGGGAAGGATCCCGCCGCGGCCCGGATCGTCTCCGGCCAGGCCGATGTCGTGGAAGCCGTCGTCGGTGAACCGCCAGCCAGAGTGACAAGACGCGCATTGCGCGGTGGTGTTGAACAGCACGAACCCCCGCTGGGCCGCGGCGGAGATGGCGCCGTCGTCGCCGCCGATCCAGGCGTCGAACCGCGACCGGCCGGAGACCACCGTGCGTTCGTAGGTGGCGATCGCCTCGGCGATCTTCTCGATGTCGATGTCCTGGCCGGGGAAGGCGGCGGCGAAGGCGGCGCGATAGCCCGGGATCGCCTTGACCTGCGCTACCACCTTGGCGTGGGGCAGGTTCATTTCAGCGCCCGCAGCCATCGGAACCTTGGCCTGGTCCTCCAGGGTCGCCGCCCGGCCGTCCCAGAACAGCGGCGTGCTCCAGGCGAGGTTGAGGATCGTCGGCGTGCGGCGGGCGAGCCGGGCGCCGTGATCGCCGACGCCCTTGGCCAGGCCGTCCTGCCAGCCCAACGAGGGATTGTGGCAACTGGCGCAGGAGATGACGCCGGAACCGGACAGCCGCGGATCGAAGAACAGCGCCTGGCCCAAGGCCGCCTTGGCCGGGGTGATCGGATTGTCGGGCGGCGCAGGGATGTCCGCTGGACGCCGGTAGAGGTCCATCAGCTTGGCGATCTGCGCCCGGCCGGCGGTCATCGCCGCATGCGCATGGGGCGACGCCAGCGGCGCGGTGATCACCGCCAGCGCCAACAGCCCCCCAAACGCATAGCGTCTTTCGCGCTTCGTGCCCGACATGGCCTAGCCCCTGGTCAAGCCGCAGGCGAACTTGTCCGAGATACACGCTGAAGTATAGGGGACAAGCGGTCGCACGCCGAGCGCCAGGCCGCCCCTCGGCCCAGGTTTCTGCCTCGTGGAATCGGCGCGTTCACGACAACGTGGCCGCGACTCGCGCGGATGGCGCGTCGCCGCAGTCTGCTTCCCGGGCGGTGCCAGGGCCATGGATGACATCGCCCGCGGAGCGATCTACCTCTAGGCGCCTCAGACCATGGGGGCTCCGATCAAGACGCAACGCACGCCGCCGGAGGCCAACGACGGGACCCAGACCGGGTCGGCCGCCCCGGCCCCTGCCGAACGCGATCTCGAACGCGCCCTGGGCAGCCAGATCCGCGCCATTCGCCGCCAGCAGGACCTGTCGGTCTCCGACCTGGCCAGCGCCGCGGGCATCTCCAACGGCATGCTCTCGAAGATCGAGAACGGCGGCATTTCCGCCTCGCTCGCCACCCTGCAGGCGATCTCCAGCGTGCTGCAGGTCTCGCTGTCCTCGCTGTTCGCCTCGTTCGAGGAACGCCAGGACTGTTCCTACGTGCCCGCCGGCAAGGGCCTGACCATCGAGCGTCGCGGCACCAAGGTCGGGCACGTCTATGAGCTGCTCGGCCACGTGCTGCGCGGCGACGTCGTCGTTGAGCCCTATTTGATCAAACTGCGCGAGAACGCCGCCCCACACACCAGTTTCCGGCACAGCGGCGTCGAGTTCATCTACATGCTGAAGGGAGAGGTGACCTATCGGCACGGTTCGGAGACCTATCCGCTGCAGATGGGCGACTCCCTGCTGTTCGACAGCAGCGCCCTGCACGGTCCGGAGCGCTTTTCCGAAGGAGAGACCGAGTACCTGTCGATCATCGTCTATCCACGCAGCCAGCCCTGAGCCAGGCGCTTCGTTTCCTGGTAGGAAAAATTAGTTCCTGAAGATTGACGGTCGGGACGCGGCTCCATACAAGGAAAGGGAGCAGCACGCGTGAGCCAGATCGATGTGTGGGATTGTCGGCCTCTTCCTGAAGGATCCAGCGCTGGAACCGCAGCTGGGCGCGCTGGTCGCCGGGATGCTGGAGGTGATGACCGATCGCGGCCCAGATAGCGCCGGCTTCGCCATCTACGGCGAGGGGCGGCCCGACCACCTCAAGATCACCCTCCGCGGCGCGGACCTCGACGGCGTCGCCGAGGCGCTGGGCGCCGGGGTCACCGGCCTCGTCCGCGACACCCATCTGGTCCTCACCCTTCCGGCCGGCGAGGCGGCGCGCGTCCGCGCCTGGCTGGCCGCCGAGCGGCCGGACCTGGCGGTGACCGGCAGCGGCCAGAGGATCGAGCTCTATAAGGAAGTCGGCCTGCCCGGCGCGGTCGCCGAGCGCTTCGGCCTGGCGCAGATGTCCGGCACCCACGCGATCGGCCACACCCGCATGGCCACCGAGAGCGCGGTCACCACCGCCGGCGCCCACCCCATCTCCACCGGCGCCGACCAATGCCTGGTGCACAACGGCTCGCTGTCCAACCACCGCAGCCTGCGCCGCCGGCTCGAGCCGCAGGGGATCGGATTCTCCAGCGACAACGACAGCGAGGTGGCCGCCGGCTACCTGACCTGGCGGATGCGCGAAGGGGCCAGCCTGGCCGACGCGCTGGAGCGCAGCCTGGAGGACCTCGACGGCTTCTTCACCTTCGTGGCAGGCGCCGAGAACGGCTTTGCGGTGCTGCGCGATCCGATCGCCTGCAAGCCGGCGGTGATGGCGGAGACCGACCGCTACGTCGCCTTCGGCTCGGAGTACCGCGCCCTGGTCGGCCTGCCCGGCGTCGAGACCGCGCGGGTCTTCGAGCCCGAGCCCGCGCGCGTCTACGCCTGGGAGCGCCATTGATGCCGGTCGTCGACCTCGCCGTCACCCGGCGGCGCGACCTCAACGCCGCGCTGCATGCGCTGGCGGCGGACACCGACCAGACCTTCTGGCGGGTCGAGAACCCGATGGGCCAGCACGCCCTGGCGGTCGGCCTCGACGCCCCCGTCGCCGTCGAGATCGCCGGCCACGCCGGCTACTACTGCGCCGGCATGAACAAGCAGGCGACGGTGGTGATCCACGGCAACGCCGGGGTCGGCGTCGGCGAGAACATGATCTCCGGCAAGGTCCACGTGCGCGGCGACGCCAGCCAGTCGGCGGGGGCCACGGCCCACGGCGGCCTGCTGGTGATCGACGGCGACGCCTCGGGGCGCTGCGGCATCTCGATGAAGGGCGTCGACATCGTGGTGAAGGGCTCGGTGGGGCCGATGAGCGCCTTCATGGCCCAGTCGGGCACCCTCGTCGTGCTGGGCGACGCCGGCGACGCCCTGGGGGACTCCATCTACGAGGCGAAGCTGTTTGTCCGGGGACCTGTAAAGTCGCTCGGCGCCGACTGCGTCGAGAAGGAGATGCGCGCGGAGCATCTCGCCCAGCTGCGCCGGCTGCTCGACGCGGCGGAGGTCAGCGGCGTCGAGGCCGCCGAGTTCAAACGCTATGGCTCGGCCCGCACCCTCTACAGCTTCCACGTCGACAACGCGTCCGCGTACTGAGGGCTCATCCGATGGACTCCAGCAAGATCCCCCGGACCCTGCCCAGGACCTCGGCGACCTTCGATCCCCATACCCTGGCGGAGATCCGGCGGGCGGCGGCCACCGGGATCTACGACATCCGCGGCGCCGGGGCGAAGCGCGCCCTGCCGCACTTCGACGACCTGCTGTTTCTCGGCGCCTCGATCTCGCGCTATCCGCTGGAAGGCTACCGCGAGACCTGCGCCACCGACGTCTGGCTGGGCACGCGCTTCGCCAAGAAGCCGATCCACCTGAAGATCCCGGTGACCATCGCCGGCATGAGCTTCGGCGCCCTCTCCGGCCAGGCCAAGGAGGCGCTCGGCCGCGGGGCGACGATCGCCGGCACCTCGACCACCACCGGCGACGGCGGCATGACGCCGGAGGAGCGCGGACAGTCGCAGACCCTGGTCTACCAGTACCTGCCGTCGCGCTACGGGATGAACCCGGACGACCTGCGCAAGGCCGACGCCATCGAGGTGGTGATCGGCCAGGGCGCCAAGCCGGGCGGCGGCGGGATGCTGCTCGGCCAGAAGATCTCCGACCGGGTCGCGCAGATGCGCAATCTGCCCAAGGGCATCGACCAGCGCTCGGCCTGCCGTCATCCCGACTGGACCGGCCCCGACGATTTGGAGATCAAGATCGAGGAGCTGCGCGAGATCACCGACTGGGAGAAGCCGATCTATGTGAAGGTCGGCGCCACCCGCCCCTATTACGACGTCGCCCTGGCGGTGAAATCGGGCGCCGATGTCGTCGTGCTCGACGGCATGCAGGGCGGCACCGCGGCGACCCAGGACGTCTTCATCGAACACGTCGGCATCCCGATCCTGGCGGCGATCCGCCCGGCGGTGCAGGCGCTGCAGGACCTGGGGCTGCATCGCCAGGTGCAGCTGGTGGTCTCCGGCGGGATCCGCAACGGCGCCGACGTCGCCAAGGCCCTGGCGCTGGGCGCCGACGCCGTCGCCATCGGCACCGCCGCGCTCGTCGCCCTCGGCGACAACGACCCGGCTTACGAGGACGAGTATCGCGCTCTCGGGACCACCGCCGGGGCCTATGACGACTGGCAGGAGGGCCGCGACCCGGCCGGCGTCACCACCCAGGATCCGGAGCTGGCGGCGAGGCTGGATCCGATCGCCGCCGGCCGGCGGCTGGCCAACTACCTCGCCGTGATGACGCTGGAGGCCCAGACTATCGCCAGGGCCTGCGGCAAGAGCCACCTGCACAACCTGGAGCCAGAAGACCTGGTGGCGCTGACCATTAAGGCCGCAGCCATGGCCCGCGTGCTGCTCGCCGGCACCAGCTGGATCCCGGGCGGCGGGGGTTTCTGATCGGCTTAACGCCAAGTTCGCAGTCAACAGTGGCGGCCGAACTGGCGCCACCGGAGGTCGGGGGAATAGGATGCCGGTGAGCCTCGCTCAGATCGCCAAGGATCGGGGGATCAAATATTTCCTGATCTCCTACACGGACCTGTTCGGGGCCCAGCGCGCCAAGCTGGTCCCGGCCTCGGCCATCGACGGCATGCAGTCGGCCGGGGCGGGGTTCGCCGGCTTCGCCACCTGGCTCGACATGACGCCCGCCGACCCCGACCTGTTCGCCAAGCCGGATCCGGCCAGCTTCATCCAGCTGCCCTGGAGGCCGGAGGTCGGCTGGGTCGCCGCCGACCTCTGGATGGACGGCAAGCCGGTCGCCCAGGCCCCGCGCAACGTGCTGAAGACCCAGATCGCCAAGGCCGCCGAGCTCGGCCTGCAGATGAAGACCGGGGTCGAGTGCGAGTTCTTCCTGATCTCCCCGGACGGCGGCGCCGTCTCCGACGCGGCCGACACCCAGATCAAGCCCTGCTACGATCAGCAGGCGCTGATGCGCCGCTACGACGTCATCACCGAGATCTGCGACGCCATGCTGGCGCTCGGCTGGTCGCCCTACCAGAACGACCATGAGGACGCGAACGGCCAGTTCGAGATGAACTGGCTCTATGACGACGCCCTGGTCACCGCCGACCGCCACGCCTTCTTCAAATACATGGCCAAGTCGATCGCCGAGAAGCACGGCCTGCGCGCGACCTTCATGCCCAAGCCCTTCGTCCACCTCACCGGCAACGGCTGCCACATGCACGTCTCGCTGTGGAAGGACGGGACCAACGTCTTCGAAGGCGACGGGACGAACCTGTCGGCCACCGGGCTGAACTTCATGGGCGGGGTGATCCACTCGGCGCAGGCGCTGGCGGCGATCACCAATCCGACGGTCAACAGCTACAAGCGGATCAATGCGCCGCGCACCACCTCCGGCGCGACCTGGTCGCCCAATTCGGTGACGTGGACCGGCAACAACCGCACCCACATGATCCGGGTGCCCGAGGGCGACCGCTTCGAGCTGCGGCTGGCCGACGGCGCGACCAACCCCTACCTGCTGCCGGCCTCAGTGCTCGCCGCCGGCCTCGACGGCCTGGCGGAGGCGCGCGATCCGGGCCCGCGGCTCGACATCAACATGTACACCGAGGGCGACAAGGCCGGCGAGGTGAAGACCCTGCCGCTGAACCTGCTCGACGCGCTGCGCGCGCTGGAGGCCTCGCCGGTGCTGAACGGCGCGCTCGGCGAGGTGGTGCCGGCCTATCTCAAGCTCAAGCGGGCGGAGTGGAACGACTTCTCGCGCCACCTCACCCAGTGGGAGCGGGACTGCACCCTCGACTGCTGAGCCGGACTGCCCGCGCTCCAGGCCCGATCAGTGCGGCGTCGTCCGGAAGGTGCGGGTCTTGTCGCGGCGGGCCATGGCGCCCGGCTTCTCGGCCCGGGTCGGGGCGACGACCGCGGGCGCCGGCGGCGGCACATAGGTGGTGATCAGCTCGTGCAGGGCCAGGGCCAGGCCCGGACTTATGGTCACCGCGTCGGTATATTTGAGGTAGCCGCCGGCCTTCAGGCCGAAGCTTATCCGCACCATTCCGTCGATGACGTTCAGAAACACCTGGTTCGCATAGACGCCCGGGGGTTCCAGCGACGCCCGCTGCTCGACGCTGCAGCCATTATCATCGCTCATCCGCCGTCCTTCCGAAGCAAAACAGTCGTGCGCGAGGTCGGTGTCTGCGCGCCTGCCATGGACCGGCAGCGGCAGGATCAAGCGCCTGATGCGATGAACCAGAGATGATCCAAGGCCGGCGGATCAAAAGATGCGCCACCTGCGCGTCGGCGGCGATTTCCGCGACCGAAACGCCGTCGACGTGCGGTGTTCTTCGAGTCAGCCGGCCAGCCTCGCTGAAGGGAGCGATATCAGACCTCGTACGTTAGGAGGGAAGTTGGAAGGAGCTTCCGATGGCCCTTGTGGTGATTGGAGCTTTGTTCGTGATCGTCGGGCTCACGATGGCGGCCGTACGAACCGCGGGGCGGGGCCGGCTCAGCCAGCCCAATACCCAAACATCTGCTACCCAAACATCTGCCCGGCCGAACACGCTCGAACCAACCGGCGAGGGCAGGCGCCTCAGCCTCAAGGCAGATCTGGCCGGCTTGGGAATGGCCGCCGTGGGCGCCATTCTGATCCTTGCCGGCGCGTTGTCTTGAACGCTGCCGGAGCAGGCTGACCCACGATCGCCGGGCTGGAGGCCGCGGGGCCGCGCCTCAGATGGGGAGCCTCATCCGACCTCGATCTTTCGTCAGGCCCCGAGCGCGTGCGGCGAAACCACGACCGGCACGTCCATGCGGCCGAGGCGGGGGATGTCGATGGTCATCACATCGCCCGGCGCGACCGGGCCGACGTCGACGGAGCCGGAGAAGATCACGTCGCCCCAGCGGCGCCTGGGCCGCAAGGCTTTCGCCGTCGACGGCGGCCGTCGAACGCGCCGGACCACCTCGATCGGGCGCCTCGACGAGACCGCACCTTATATGTAGCAATCGCTTGTTTCAGTAACGGCCGGCGAGAGGTCGGTCACGGCGCGATGGCCGCGCTGCGGCCTCCTGCCCACCCGCGCCTCGTGCGTCCAGCAGGCGCTTGCTTCGGCTCGCCATCGCCCGGCCCCCTTGCTAAGGGAAGGCATAGCTTAGGCTTAGTCGCCGAAGGGCCCGGCCCCGAGTTGGGAAGCCCGAGTTGGGAAGCCCGAGCTGGTAAGAAGGTAGATCGTGATGGCCTCGTCCGTTTCCCGACGCCGCAAGTCCACCAGGACGACCACGCCGCGTCCGGCGGCCCAGGCCGTCGCCCGATCCGTCGCCAAGTCGAAGGCGAAGCCGGTTCCGCCGGATCGCCGCGGCGTCATCCTGCAGGCGGCGACCAGTCTGTTCGCGAAACGCGGCTTCGAGGCGACCGGCGTCCGCCAGATCGCCGACGAGATGAACATCCTCTCCGGAAGTCTCTACCACCACTTCGAGACCAAGGACGAAATGCTGCACGAGATCGTCCGCGACACGGTCGAGCAGATGCGGGACAACGCCATCCGGATCGCCCAGGCGCCGGTGGACGCCGAACAGCGGCTGATCGCCCTGGTCCTGCTGGACCTGGGCGAGCTGACCCGCAACCAGGAGGTTCACGCCATCCTGTCGAACGAGCGGCGCCTGTTCCGGCAGCGCGAGGAATTCGCCTATGTCGTCGAGGCCAAGCGCGGCGCCTACCACGCCTGGCGCTCGGTGCTGCAGGACGGGATCGACACCAGGCTGTTCAAGCCGGACCTCGACATCTTCCTGGCCATCTCGACGGTGGTGCGGATGCTCAACACCGCCGCCGACTGGCACGTCAACGAGGAAGCCTCGATCGCCGGCTCCGCCGGTATCTATGGCCTCGACGAGATCATCGACTTCTACCTCGGCTTCGTCCTGGGCGCCGTCCGCCTCCCGGCCCGCGCCGCCGAGCCGGTCCCGCGCGCGGCGTGCGAAGCGCTGGCGACCTTCCGCAACTGAGCCGTCGCAGTAGGCTTTCCGTCTTCCCCCTACCTCCCCCGCGAAGCGCTACGGCATGCACGCATCTGCGCCGGAGCCGATGAAGAGCGCGCTCCTTTCCCCCTCGATGGGGGAAAGGTCGGGATAGGGGGTGTG
>Ga0105248_10005337_pt1 | contig 14146 bp, 8 predicted proteins | sample KBSS34metaG_FD_81524 | JGI IMG/M metagenome (GOLD analysis project Ga0105248, IMG submission 81524) | Switchgrass rhizosphere microbial communities from Kellogg Biological Station, Michigan, USA - KBS S3-4 metaG | ecosystem: Host-associated > Plants > Roots > Rhizosphere > Soil | place...
CGGCCGGCATTGGCGGCATCGATCCATTGGCCATGCCCGTTCGCGGTCCAGCGCACCAGCTGAAGATCCGGCGCCGCGGCGCGATCCAGTCCGGCGTAGAGCAACTCGCGATTGCGGCCCAGGATCAGGTCGAATCCGTCGAACTGTGAAACGTCGGCGCCAACGTCGATCTCGGTTGCCAGCGCTGCCAGATATTGGGCGGCCGTCTGGGGCGAGGCGCCGGCAGCGCGCAGCGACCAGTACAGGCCGTCGCCGACCCGACCGCGGACGCGGATTGGTCCCGGATTTTGGGGCGGTGCGGCCAGTTTGGGCGTCTCGATCGTAAACGGCGCCTTGCGTTGCGGAGCGAACTCGATCGGTTCAGCCGCATCCGTCGCCGTCATGCGCATCCCGGTCGCCCCGCCGCCGGACAAGGGCGCAACTGCGAGCGCATCCCACTGCGGTCGGTCATCCGCCATATCGGCGGGGTGCGGCAGGGACGCCCAGGCCACTCCGCTGCACAGCAGCGCCAGCACGCCCGCGACCGTCCAGCCGGGCCGCGCGAATGTCGGGCCGAGTGCGGCAGCGCGAGCGCGCGTTCGCCGGCCGAATGCCGGTGCAGGGCTGCGTGACGTCAACACGAGCACCGGTGTCGCGAATCGAGGTTAAAACTGACTTAAATCAGGGCTCCAAAGCCTTGCGTTCCCGTGGCGCGCTGCCACATTCATGACCATGGCGCCGCGTTCAGACGCTCCGGTCCGGGCCATCCTCGGGCCGACCAACACGGGGAAGACGTACCTCGCGATTGAGCGGATGTGCGGTCACTCGTCCGGCGTCATCGGTTTCCCGCTCAGGCTGCTCGCGCGCGAAGTGTACGACCGAGTCGTCGCGATGAAAGGCGAAAACCAGGTCGCGCTGCTGACCGGCGAGGAGCGAATCGTCCCGCCGCACGCACGTTATTTCCTGTGCACGGCGGAAAGCATGCCGGTGCCTGGCGGCGACATGCATCATGATGGCGAGTTGCAGCGCGACTTTGCTTTCGCCGCGATCGACGAGGCCCAGCTCGGTACCGACCCGGAGCGCGGGCACGTCTTTACTGATCGGATGCTTCGCGCCCGCGGCCGCGAGGAAACTTTGATTCTTGGTTCGAGTTCGCTGAAACCGATCATCCGCGAGCTTCTGCCCGAAGCCGAGATCGTCAGCCGGCCGCGATTTTCGACTTTGCGTTACGCCGGCAGCGTCAAGCTTTCGCGGCTCCCGCCCCGATCGGCCGTCGTCGCCTTCTCAGCCGAGCAGGTTTACGCGCTTGCCGAGATGCTCCGCCGGTTCCGCGGCGGCGCCGCGGTCGTGATGGGCGCGCTCTCTCCCGCAACGCGCAACGCGCAGGTCGCGATGTTCCAGCGCGGCGAGGTCGACTATCTCGTCGCCACCGACGCGATCGGAATGGGCCTCAACATGGACGTGACCCATGTTGCCTTCGCGGGCCTGGAAAAGTTCGACGGCCGGCGCGATCGCCGCCTGACCATCGCCGAGATGGCCCAGATCGCGGGCCGGGCCGGTCGCCACCAGAAAGACGGCAGCTTCGGTACGCTGGGCCTGGGTACGGGCGAAAGCGCGGCCTTCTCCGACGAGGAGATCGAGGCCATCGAGGAACATCGGTTCCGGCCGCTCGATACCGTCTACTGGCGCAACGCCGACCTCGACTTCACTGACGTCCGCGCGCTGATCGCCAGCCTCGAGTCGAAAAGCGGAGATTCCTTGCTGCGGCCGGCACCCGAAGCGATCGACCTCGCGGTGCTCAAACATATGGCCGAGGATCCGGCGGTCGCCGCGAAGCGTGGTGCTCAGGCGCGGCGCCTGTGGGCCGTGTGCGGATTGCCCGATTTTCGCAAAGTCGGACCCATGCACCACGCCCGCATGGTGCGGCGCCTGTTCAGTTACATCGGCGAAGGCGGCCACGTCCCCCACGAATGGTTCGCCGCGGAAGTCGCGCGGCTGGACAATATGGCCGGCGACATTGAGGCCCTTGCCGACCGGCTCGCCGGGATTCGCAGCTGGGCCTACATCGCTCATCGTGCAGACTGGCTGAAGGAACCGGCCAAATGGGCGGAGCGGACCCGCGAGGTTGAAGGCCGGTTGTCCGACGCGCTGCACGAGCGGCTGACCCAGCGGTTTGTCGATCGGCGGACGGCCGTTCTCGTCCGCGATATCGGCGCGCACGGTTCCGACGCCCTGCCGGTCACGGTTGCCGCCGATGGCGAAGTCAGCGTCGGACCCGAGCCGATCGGCCACCTTGCCGGCTTCGACTTTCGCGTCGACCCGAACGCCCGCCTGGCCGACAAAAGACTATTGCTTGCCGCCGCGGAACGACGGCTGGGGGAGGAGCTCGATCGTCGGGCGAATGCACTGATCGAGGCCGCGGACGAGGCATTTGCGCTGACCATCGATGAAAATGGCGGTCTGGCAGTGTCCTGGAACGACCAGCCGCTCGCCCGCCTCGCGCCCGGCCGATCGCTGCTCGAGCCGGCGCTACGCACCGCCCGAGCGCTTGATCGGCTGTCGGCCCAGAGCCGGGCCGCTTTGCGGGGTCGCCTAGAGACCTGGCTTGAATCGCAGATCTCACACCATCTGCGTCCGCTTATACGGCTTTCCGCCGCAGCGGGCGATCCAGCAAGCTCTTCCGGGGTGCGCGCGCTCTCGGCAATGCTGACCGACGCCGGCGGCGTTCTTCCACGCAAAGCCATGCTCGGTGCGATTTCGCACCTCGAACAGGCCGACAGGCACGCGCTCCATCGGCTGAAGGTTCGGCTTGGGCCGCTCGACGTTTATCTCCCGCCGCTGCTCAAGCCGGCCGCCCAATATTGGCGCGCTGCACTCATCGCGGTCCGCAGCAACTCACCCATGCCGATGCTGCCGCCCGCGAGTGCTGCAACACTGTCCGCGGACGTGGACTCGAGCGGTGCCGCGCTCGCCTATCGGCGGCTGGCCTCGGAATGGGTCCGCATCGACCTTGCCGACCGCCTCGCCGCCCATGCCCGCCACGTTCGCTCGTCGGGCGGCGACGATCCCGTCGACATGACGCTCGCGACCTCGCTCGGGCTCGGCGAGGAGGCGATCGCGCGTCTCATGGGCGAAATCGGCTTCACCCGCGCCGGCGACGCCTGGCATTGGCGCGGTCGCCGCGGCCATCGCCCCCAGCGGCCTGAAACGAGATCACACGCCTTTGCCGAGCTCGCCAAGCTCAAGCGGCCGAAGGCGCCGTGAGGATCGACCGCTATCTGCACTGCATCCGGCTGGTCAAAAGCCGTACCCTCGCGCAGATGGTCATCGCGACTGGCCATGTCCGGATCGACGGTCGCCGCGTGACCAAGCCGAGCGAGGAGGTGCGACTTGGCAACTCCGTCGCTCTCCCGCTGCGAGGCGAAGTGCGCATTCTCAAGGTCCTCGCAATTCCGCAGCGCCGAGGACCACCGGCCGAGGCTCGCAGTTGCTACGAGGAGTTGGTCCCGTCTGCCGGCAATTGACGGCGACGGCGCTCGCTCTTAGCCATTTGGGCGAAAAGGGAGCTGCCGACCCATGACCTATGTCGTCACCGACGCCTGCATCAAATGCAAATATATGGACTGCGTGGAAGTCTGTCCCGTCGATTGCTTCTATGAGGGCGAGGTGATGCTGGTCATCAATCCCAACGAGTGCATCGATTGCGGGGTGTGCGAACCCGAATGCCCGGCCGAGGCGATCCTGCCCGACACCGAGAGCGGGCTCGAGAAATGGCTCGAGCTCAACACGAACTTCTCGACCGAATGGCCCAACATCACCCGCAAGAAGGACAGTCCGGCCGACGCCGACGAGCACAAGGGCGAGGAGGGCAAATACGATAAATATTTCACGCCGGACGGCGGATCGGGCGACTGACAGAGATTTCCCGCCGAATCTTCCCGAAACATTTCGCCCCTGCCATAGTTTGTCGCACAAAACAGGGGACCGACCGATGCGCTATTTAATCGGCGTTGCACTAGCCGCCGGCCTTGCCGCTCCAACGATTGCCCAATCGCAGCCGGCCGGAAGCCAGCTTCCCAGCCCCGACGACATCGCGGCCCGAGACACGATGACTGTCGCGCTGGGGGCCGGGTACGTGCCCGATTACGAGGGCTCGGACGATTATCACCTCATCCCCGCGGCTGCGATTCGTGGGCGCTATCACGGCATCGCGTTCACGACGCGCGGCCTGCACCTTTACGTCGACGTCGCGCCGCGCGGCGACGGCACGATCGACTTCGAGGTCGGACCGATCATCGGCGCACGCCACGACAAGCGCAGCCACATCAAGGACGATGTGGTCGAGCTCCTGCCAAACACCAAGACCGCGATCGAGCTCGGGGCTTTCGCCGGAATGGGTTACAGCGGCTTGACCAATCCCTACGATCGCCTCAGCTTCCGGGTCGATCTGCTCCACGACGTCGGAAGCGCGCACAAATCCACGATCATCAGCCCGAGTGTCGAATTTTCAACGCCAGTGTCGCGCTCGACCTACTTTGGCGTGAACGCCGGCGCGGAGTTCGTAAGCAACAGGTTCGCAGATTATTATTACACCGTCACGCCCGCGGACACGCTAGCTACGGGCGGGATTCTCCCGGCTTTCGACGCCGATGGGGGAGTGAAGAACTGGAAGGTGGGTGCCCTCGTCAATCAGTCCCTGACTGGCGACCTGCTGCACGGCTTCTCCCTCTTCGGCCTCGCTCAATATTCCCACCTGTTGGGCGACTTCAAACGCTCGCCGATCGTGTCGGACCGCGGCAGCCCAAGCCAGTGGATGATCGCGGCCGGCGGCGCTTACACCTGGTAGGCTAAAGGATGCAGCCGCTGCGCGCGGCCCTGGCGTAACTCTCCAGGTCCGGAACGGCGGCCCCGTTCGACGCGAGATAGCGGTCGATGATTTCAGCGCAGCGCGGCTCGCGCCGGACCCAATGTCCCAGCCCGTGCAATGCAGCTTCCTGGCATGCGATCGAGTCCAGTGTGAGAATTCGCTCGAGGCAGCTTAGCTCGGCATCGTCGACCAGTGCGCGCTGTGGGTCGTCAGGATTGGCGAAGCCCGGGAAGCTTTCCCACCACATGTAGGTCACGGTGTTGATCGGGCGCCGCGTTTCCGTCGCGAGATGACCGAGCAAGGGTTCGCACCGGGGCGCGAGCACCGCCTCGAAGAATGTCGCGATCGCTGGCCACACCGCAGCCCGCTCTTCGGCAGGCGTCGCCGGATCTCGCATCCAGGGCTGGTCGCCCACGGCCATGGTGTCGATCAGGCCCGTCAGTCCCTGGGCGATCTGCGCGTCGCTGAAATATTGCAGCACTTCGGGCCCGTTCGCGAACAGCCGCGTCAGATAGGCAATGCCCGTGCGTGGCTCCGGCTCCCACCAGTCCGAATCGAGATCGAAATACCAGGGATTGCCGTGCATCCGGACGGCTTGGCCGAATTGGAACTCGACGAACTGCTCGAAGGTGAGGTCCGAGCGCGCGGCCATCAACGCCGCTTGAGCAGCTGCTCGACGATCAGGTCCGCCGCTTCATCGGCGCTGAGCTTGGTCGTGTCGATGTGGATCTCGGCATTTTCCGGAGCCTCGTACGGACTGTCGATGCCGGTGAAGTTCTTGAGCTCGCCCGCCCGGGCCTTGGCGTAAAGGCCCTTTACGTCGCGCTTCTCGGCCTCGGCCAAAGGCGTGTCGACGAACACCTCGATGAACTCGCCCTCAGGCAGCATGCGCCGTACCATGTGTCGCTCCGCGCGAAATGGCGAGATGAAGGCGGTCATAACGATGAGGCCGGCGTCAGCCATCAGCCGCGCGACCTCGCCGACCCGGCGGATGTTCTCGATGCGGTCGGCCTCGGTGAAGCCGAGATCGCGATTGAGCCCGTGGCGGATATTGTCGCCGTCGAGCAGGAACGTGTGGCGTCCGCGCGCGGCCAGCTTCTTTTCGACCAGGTTGGCGATAGTCGACTTGCCCGCGCCAGACAGTCCGGTGAACCACAGGACCGCCGGCTTCTGGCCCTTGATCGTCGCATGCGTCTCGCGGCTCACGTCGAGATGCTGGCGATGGACGTTCAGCGCCCGCCTCAGGGCGAAATGAAGCATTCCGCAGGCGACCGTGGCGTTCGTCAGCTTGTCGATGAGGATGAAGCCGCCGAGCGCCCGGTTCGGGCTCGATCCTTCGACCCCATAAGGTTCGAATACGATCTCGCGGTCAGTCGCGATCTCGACGACGCCGATGGCGTTGAGCGCCAGCGACTGCGCGGCGAGATGCTCGAGCGTGTTGACGTTGATCTCATACTTCGGCTGCTGGACCATGACCGTGACGCTCTGCGTCCCCAGCTTCATCCAATAGCCGCGGCCGGGCAGCAGCTCCTCGTCCGCCATCCACACCAGGGTCGCCTCGAACTGGTCGGAGACTTCGGGCGGGTCGGATGCGGCGACGATCACGTCTCCGCGCGAACAATCGACCTCGTCGGCCAGGGTCAGGGTTACGGACTCGCCGGCCACTGCGGCGTCGAGCTCGCCGTTCATCGTCACGACCTTGTCGATCCGTGTCACGCGGCCCGAGGGAAGGACGCGAACCTCGGCGCCCGGGCCGATCGCCCCGGCCGCGATTTGTCCCGAGAAGCCGCGGAAATTCTGGTTGGGCCGGTTGACCCATTGCACGGGCATGCGGAACGGCTTGGCCGCGTCAGCGGCCGCATCGAGCGGCACGGCGTCGAGATGTTCCAGCAGGCTCGGCCCTGTGTACCAGGACGTCGCCTCGCTGCGGCCCATCACATTGTCGCCGTTGAGGCCCGACACAGGGATCGCGGCCCAATCCTCGATCCCGATCCTGGAAGCAAAGGCGCGATAGTCCGCGCAGATCGCGTCGAATGCGCCTTGGTCGTAATCGACCAGATCCATCTTGTTGATCGCGAGCACGAAGCGACGGATGCCGACGAGCTGCGCGAGATAGGAATGGCGGCGCGTCTGGGTCAGCACCCCCTTTCGCGCGTCGACCAGAAGCACGGCGAGGTCGGCGGTCGACGCCCCCGTGACCATGTTGCGCGTATATTGCTCGTGCCCCGGCGTGTCGGCGACGATGAACTTGCGCTTGGCACTCGAAAAAAAGCGATAGGCGACGTCGATCGTGATGCCCTGTTCCCGCTCGGCCGACAGGCCGTCGACCAGCAGCGCGAAGTCGATTCTTTCGCCCTGCGTCCCGTGGCGCTTGCTGTCGCTTTCTAGCGCGGCGAGTTGATCGTCGAAGATCTGCTTCGATTCGTAGAGCAGCCGGCCGATCAGCGTCGACTTGCCGTCGTCGACGCTGCCGCAGGTGATGAAGCGCAAGAGCTCCTTTGCTTCCTGTTCGGCAAGCCAGGCGCGGACGTCGGTGCGAATGAGGTCTCGATCGGATTCGAGCGGTCGGGACATCAGAAATATCCCTCCTGCTTCTTCTTCTCCATCGACGCGCTGCCAGCGTCCTTGTCGATAACGCGGCCCTGGCGCTCCGACGTTGTCGTCAGCAGCATTTCGGCCACAATTTCCTCGACGGTCGCCGCCTCGCTCTCAACCGCCCCCGACAGCGGATAACAGCCGAGCGTGCGGAAGCGGACCTTGCGCATGACGGCCGCTTCGCCGTCCAACGGAAAACGCTCGTCGTCCACCATCAGGATCAGCCCGTCGCGCTCGACCGTCGGCCGCTCGGCCGCGAAATAGAGCGGAACGATCTCGATCTTCTCGCGCAGTATGTATTGCCAGATGTCGAGCTCGGTCCAGTTCGACAGCGGGAAGACGCGGATGCTCTCCCCCTTCGCCTTGCGGACATTGTACAGCGACCAAAGCTCCGGCCGCTGCCGCTTCGGGTCCCAGCGATGATTGCGGTCGCGAAAGCTGAACACGCGTTCCTTGGCGCGGCTCTTCTCCTCGTCGCGCCGGGCGCCTCCGAACGCAGCGTCGAACCCATAAGTGTCGAGCGCCTGCTTTAGTCCTTCTGTCTTCCACATGTCGGTGTGGACGGGCCCATGGTCGAACGGGTTGATACCCTTCGATTCCGCTTCAGGATTCTTGTAGACGATGAGCTTGATCGCCGGGTCCGCCGCGACTTTGTCGCGCAGCGCATACATGGCTTTGAACTTCCACGTCGTGTCGACGTGCAGCAGTGGAAACGGCAGCGGACTGGGGTGGAACGCCTTCCTCGCAAGATGCAGCATCACGGCCGAATCCTTGCCGATCGAATAGAGCATCACCGGGCGGTCGGCTTCAGCCACCGTCTCGCGCATGATGTGGATGCTCTCGGCTTCGAGCCGATCGAGATGCGTCAATGAGCGCACGGCTTTATCAGATCCCCGCTTCAACCAACCCGTCGCGCGTGCGCAAGCATCCGCGACGGGCGGTTCGAACGATCAGGCGTTTTCCTTGACCTTCGCCTTCGGTTTGGCCTTTGCCTTTGCGGCCGCCTTCGGCGACTTGCCATCGATCGCATCGACCAGCGGCTGCAGGCCTTCGCCATACTTCTTCCAGCGCTTGACCGACGTCTTATAGATCGGCTTGCGGACTTGGGCGACGCTAGCTGTCTTCACTGGACGATCCGACTTGTGGAAGTCGACGCACTTCGGGTCCCACGGCAGCCCGAGGAACTCGATCAGGCGTTTCGCCTCCTTCTCCGTGTCGGCGACGACATCTTCGTAGACGACCGTGGTCAAGAAACCTTCCGGAAGCACCTTCTGCCAGTGTTCCATCAGCTCGCGGTATTTGCCGTAATAGCGGCCGAGCTCGCCGAGGTCGTAGCTGTGCGGCATGTCGTCCTTGAACAGCTTGGTGAAGCCGGACAGGCAGGTGTCGACCGGATCGCGCTGCGTGTTGATCACCTTCGCCTTCGGGAACAACAGGTTGATAAATCCGAGGAAGAAATAGTTGGTTAGCAGCTTGTCGGTGACCTTCTTGGCCTTGCCGGCGCCCTTTTCCAGGGCCTGCTGGTAGTTCTTCGCGACGATGTCGAGCTGCGCGGGTGTGATCTTCGCCGCCATCTCCGGATATTTCGGAAGCGAGGGGAAGCGGTCGCGCAGCTGGCCCAGCGCACGGCTGAGATATTTCACTTCGCCGGCACCATAAATGTCCGGATGGCTCGACAGGATCTGCTCGACCAGCGTTGAGCCGGAGCGCGGCATCCCGACGATGAACACCGGACGGTCATCATCCAGCCCGGGGTATTTGCGGCTCTCGAACACTTCCTTCGGAAAGGCTTTCGCGATGCCTTCGAAGAAGCCGAACGTGTCCGATTCTTTATAGTCCAGCTGGGCGCGCTTCATCTTGCCGCCCTGAATGTAATGCTCGAGCGCCTTTTCGTGCTGGCCGCGATCGTCGAGCGCCTTCGCGAAGGCAAAATGAAGCGGCAGCAGCATCTCGGCGTTATGGTTGGGCACCGCCTCGAAAATCGCCTCCATCCGGTTGAAGAGCTCTTCCCCGACGCCTTCCGAAAAATCGACCAGGTCGTTCAGATTGGCGTAGGCGCCGTACATCGAATCGTTTTTCTTCAACGCCTTGAGGATATGCTCGCGAGCCTCGTCGAGCCTGCCGACGGACTTGAGCGCAACTCCGTAGAAGTTCAGGGCCTCGGGGCTGTCCGGCTTGCTCTTGAGCGCCCTCTGAAGAACCTCGAGGGCTTCGTCGTAGCGGTCGGTCTCGTGCAGAATCTGGCCGAGGATGGTGAGCGCCTCGGCATTCTCGGGCTCCTCCTGAAGAGCGAGGCGTATCGCCTGCTCCGCGGGCTGGTGTGCGTTCCGGCGCATCTGGACGCGGGCCGTGATGACCAAGGTCTGCACATTCTTCGGCGCGAATTTCAAAGCATCGCTGAGGATGCGCAGCGCCTCAGTTTCCTTCTTCTGGCCGAACAGCAGTTGGGCCATATTGTTGTGTGCTTCGACGTAGCGCGGATTCTGCTGTATCGCTTTGCGCAGCGCATGCTCGGCTTCCTCGAGCTTGCGATCCTGCTGAAGCAGGGTCCCCAGGTTGTTGTACGCCTCGGGATAGACGGCACGATGCGTCAACGCTTCCTGATAAGCGTTGAGCGCCCCGTCGATGTCGCCGGTCGTTCGCAGCGCATTGCCGAGGTTGTTGAGGGCTTCCGGCATGTCGGGCCGGACTTCCAGAGCGCGCCGATAATATTCGACCGCCTCTTTGTATTTCCTCAGTTCGTAATGGATGATCCCAAGGTTGTTAAGCGCCTGCGCGTTCTTCGGATCGAGCTTGACCGCCTGCTCGAGCGCCTGGAGCGCGTCCTGCGTTTCGCCCGCTTGCCGGAGAATTTCCCCAAGGTTGGCGTAATAGCTCGCCGCCTTGCCATTGATCTTGATCGCGCGCTTGAGCGTCTCGATCGCTTCTGGGGTTTTGCCCAGCGCCGCAAGGGAGACACCGAGAATATTATGTGCGTCGGCATTGCCCGGCCGCGCGCCGATGATCTGGCGGCAGACCCGTTCGGCCTGCGCATACTGGCGGCGCGTATAGAGCTTGCCCGCCATTTCGATGGCTTTTGCGGGCGTGACGTTGACGCGACCGTGCTGCGCCTTGGCGATTGCTTCGTCGACATTCGCGGTTGGCGGGCCACGACGACCCCCGCCTTCCGGCGATTGTTGCGGCCGATTCGGACGCTGGGCACTGCCCCGCGGAGTCGCGCGCTTGGGCGCGGTGCTGGTCTTGGATTTTGCCATGGTCGTTCTTTTACCCAGAAGTCTCGGCGATTAAAGGGCTTAGCCCCCGGAAAATTCGATTGGCATAAAAGGAAAGAAGAGGGAATTGCTTCCCTCTTCTCCCAATCTCGCAGTTCCCCCGGTAGCGCCCGCTAGCCTTGCGGCTCTGACGGGGGATCGGAATTCCCCGCAAGACCGAGGCCTTGCGGGGGTTCCTTCTTACTTCCCGCGCTCGCCGCGCTCGACCGGCGGCGGTGGCGGCGGCGGCGGCGGCGGCGGACACGCGTCGGTCGCCAGGATCACCGAGCCGTCCGGGCAGGTCTGCGTTGCCGGAGGTGGCGGCGGAGGCGGCGGTGGCGGCGGCGGCGGCGGCGGAGCCGCGTGGCCACCCAGCGGGAGGACGAACTTGAAGTTCCCGCTGTGGCTGTGGACGTCGCCGTTGAACTCGCCCTCGTAACCGACCCGGATATCGACCGGGCCCATCTTTCCGCCAACGCTCAGGCCGGCGAGGAACGTGCCGCTCTTCTGGCTCGCCGAGATCACGTCGAACGCGCAGGTGTCGATCTGGCACATGAACGCTTCCGAGATGGTCTCGCGGTTGTTGCCGAAGCGATGGCGATAACCAAGGTTCACCTCTGGAACCACGCCGCCCATCTGGGTCGCCCACTTCGCGCCCAAGGTCAGGAAGGTGTGCTTCGCGTCGTTGTTGCCAAGGTGCAGCTCGGCGCCCGTGCCTCCGGTCTCGATGAAGCCATCCATCTTGGCATCGACATAATCGAGGTTGAGGTAAGGCGTGATCACCGAGTTGCCGCCGCCCATCGGGAACCTGGCGCCGCCATGCAGACCAACGGTCCACATCTTGACGTCCGGGTCGCCCTCGACCGTTGCGGCGAAGCTTGTCCCGGTACCGAGGCCGGCGAAGTTGATATGCCGCCTCGAGTCGCCGTCGTACCAGCTGTAGGTGGTCATGCCCTTGATGTAGAACGCACCCGGGTCGTAGTCGGCATAAGCGCCCACCTGCATGCCGTCGGCATCGATGTTGTCGCCGAACGTGTGGTCGTCGGTGTGGTTCGTGACCATGCCCGCGCTGACCCCGAGGATGGTCGAAGCCGCGACCGTCGTATCGATGCCGAGCAGGCCGGTGAACCGATGCGACTTGTTCGAACCCGCCTCCTCGTCGCCGTCCGCTTTGCGCGTCTGATAGTCGAGCTGACCCCAGACATGGATCGGCGCGGAAGCGCGGCACTCGAGCACCGAGCCGGCCAGCGCCGGGATCTCGCAGTTGGTCGCATGGTCGAGGATGTCGTTGTAGTGGACACCCAGGCTCGGGAACGACTGCAGGTAGTTGGCGTAGCTGGCCCCAGCGAGCTGGTTGAGCGCGATGTTGTAGTTCACCGGATCGGTGATCAGGAACAGATCCGCGAGAAGATCCGCGATGCCGCCCGTCAGGGAGACGTCGTAGATGCACTCGAGACCTTCGCCCACCTGCTCGCCGTTGCGGTTGAGACCAGGCACCAGGTTGAACGGTGTCCGGACCAGCCTGAGGTCGACATTGTCCGCATCGTCGTAGACGCAGCCGAAGTCGAGCAGCAGCGAGTTCGCCGGAACCCCGCTGAGGATGCACTGATCGAACGTCCCGGTGAGGTCGGTCGCATCGATGACATTCTCATAGTCGGTCGTCTCGAACAGCGAGCCGCCCGCGAAGTTCGCCACCAGCGTGCCGTCGATGAAGGCGGTGTTTACGAACACCTGCGGGTAGGTACCTTGCGTCGCCGTGCCGCCGGTCGCCGTGGGCAGATCGAAGGTGATCGTCCCCGGAGCGCCCGGTGTATCCACGTCGATCGGAACCGCGCGCAGGTCGAGCGTGTCCATGAACACGTAGGACGGACCGTCGACCGGGTCGATCTGCAGGTGGAAGTTGCCGCCGTTGTTGATGTTCAGCGTGCCCACGCCGCAGTCGTTCTGCGCCGGATCGTCGAGCGTCAGGTCGTCCGGGCCACCCGCCGGCATGCACGCCGAGTTGATGATCCCGTTGAACCGGGTCTCGCCGCCGGTGACGTTGATCGTATCGGCGTCGCTCTGCAGCTCGATGTTGCCGTAGATGTTCCCGCTCAGCAGGTTGATCACGCTGCGGTTCGGAGCCTCGGTCACGTCAATCGCCGTGCCGCGGTGGAACGTCGTCCCGCCATCGTTCGAGACGCGGACGATGATGTCGCCCGAATTCTCGATCGTCGTCACGTCATCGACCGTCGGCACCGTGTCGCCGTTCGCGGTGATCCGGATGCCGTACGCCGTCGCCGGACCGCCATTTTCGGTGATCGCATCAACATTGATCGATCCGCTGTTGCTGATCGTCATGTTGTTGATGCCGCTGTTGACGCGGATGCCCGTCGCCGTCGCCGCGCTCAGCGGCGTGGTGGTAGTCGTGGTCGTCACCGAGGTTGCCGTGCCCGGACCCGACGTCGTGTAGTTCACGTGCGTATGGGTTGCGGACGTTACCCCGCCTGACGCATGCGCCAGGACGTTCAGCGTGCCCGAGTTGTTGATCGTGCCGCTGACCGGGTTGCCGTTGACATTGACGCTGACGACTGCCGTCGAGCCCACCCCGACCGTGGTCGTAGTGGTGGTCGGAGCATTCTCAAGCGAGATGCCGACCGCATGCGCCGTCGCCGCTCCCGGCGCCGTCGCGTTCGCGGTGACATTCATGGTGCCGCCAGTTGCGTTGCTGATACTGGCAACCAGCTCCTCACCGCCTGAACCCGAGCCGCGGTAACCAGCGGCGCTAGCGTAAGCCGAGCCGCCGAGCGTGGCGTAGGATGTCGCGATCGCCGTCGCGGCGACGTTGAACGAGCCGCTGTTGACGAAGTTGATCGCGACCGGATCGGTCTCCTGATAGGCGCCCGTGGCGAAGGCCGAAGCCACCGCGTTGGAACCGCCGCTGGCCGTCGCGTGCGCGCCGACGTTGAGCGTTCCGCTGTTGACGATGGTCGCGCTGCCCGCGGCGCCGCCGACATCCTGGCCCATGCCCACGGCATGCGCGAAGGCATATGCCGAGCCGGAGAAGGTCGTCGTGGTCGTGGTTGTGGCGGTCGAACCGGTGCCCGTCGTGTTGGTGTTGGTGTGGGCAACCACGGCGTGCGCATGCGCATTGGCCGTCGCCGTCGCCGTCCCCGCGTTCGACATGAACGCCGCGACCGTCGCTCCGTTGGCCTCCTGATACATGGCCGTACCGTAGCCATCGCCGTTCGCGACGGCCGAGGCAAAGCCCGTGCCCGAGGCATTGGCTGTCGCGGCGAGGACAAGCGTCGCCGCATTGGTCATATAGGCCGAGGCGACACCGCCGGGCGCCACCACTTCCTGCCACGCGCCATAAGACGCAGTCGCATATGCCGCTGCGGCAGTGCCGCTGGCGTTGGCGACGGCGCTGACAGTCAGCGAGCCATCGTTGAAGAAGTTGGCGTTGGCATTGCCC
>Ga0105248_10005338_pt1 | contig 14146 bp, 14 predicted proteins | sample KBSS34metaG_FD_81524 | JGI IMG/M metagenome (GOLD analysis project Ga0105248, IMG submission 81524) | Switchgrass rhizosphere microbial communities from Kellogg Biological Station, Michigan, USA - KBS S3-4 metaG | ecosystem: Host-associated > Plants > Roots > Rhizosphere > Soil | place...
AGGAGTCCCGTGAATCGTCGCAATCTGCCGCGCACGTGTGGCGCCTGCCATGTCGGGCCATTCGTGGCGTTTCAGGACAGCAGGCACGGCCAGCTGCTCCAGGAGCAAAACGAGAACGGCCCGACCTGTTCGACGTGCCACGGTGAAGTGGACGGCCGGCTGCTCTCGGCCAAGGCGCTGGCGGCCGCCTGCAACCAATGTCATGGTGCCGGCGACGTCGCTCCACGGAGCGAGCGGGCGCGCCAGGTTCGCGAGCAATACGAAGATCTGACCGCCGTGCGCGACCAGATGAAACTGGCGCAGACGTTGATCAAGCGCGTCAACGACAAGTCCCGTCGGGCGTCGCTGACCGAGGCGTACCGGCAGGCCGAGATCCCGCTGAAACGCGCGGTGGATGCAGGTCACCGATTCGTCTACGACGAGCTCCGAACGGACCTCTCAGTGGCTCGAGCGCGTGTTCAGGCCTTGTTGACGTCCCTGGCGAACCGGTGAGAATCCGGAGGCTGGACGGCCGGGACTTTGCACGCACAAGACGTGTAGTTGGACGGCAACGGCAACGCGGTGGCGAAGGATATGTGAGGCCGGTATGTCACCCTGGCGAGTGCGTGTGTTGTCGGCAGCGATTGGATTCCTGATGGCGCCGATGGCTTTGGCCGCACAAGGTCCCCCTCCCGTTGTCCCCCAGACCGGCACCATGGCCCTCGAAGGCACGATGAAGACGTTCTATCGCGGCGTCAACAAGCTCGTGGTGACGACGGTCGACGGTATGGAGCACGTGTATCACTTCACGAAGGATCTCATCGTCCATGGCGGCGAGAACTCGGGCGTCGAAGCGCTCGAGGGGATGCACGAAGGCGCCATGGTGGTGATCCACTACACGGTCGAGCGGGGGGAGCCGACGGTCCGCGAGATCGATCGCGTGACTGATGAAGGGTTCCGGGTGACCGAAGCCAGGGTGGTGCGCATTGAGCGCGGCCGCAAACGAATCATCGTCCGCTTTGCCGACGGCCGGACTGAAACCTTTCAACTCACTGATCGCGCGGCCGCCGAAGCCCCCGCTGAACTCGAACAGGGACAGGCGGAGACCGGGATCGTCATCTACTACAAGGACGAAAAGGGTCAGAAAGTCGTCCACTTCTTCAAGAAAGCGTCTTAGTCGACGTGTATGAGAGGACCGCGATGCGAGCGCTTCCACATCGTTACGTGATTTCAGCGGCTGCTGCGCCGAATGGCGAGGTCGCGCTGACAGGCCAGAGTCTTCCACCACTCAGGTCGCGTCCGCCCGCGGAATTCGGTGGTCCCGGCGATCGCTGGTCGCCTGAAACCCTCGTCGTGGCGGCCGTCGCGGAGTCACAACCGTCTCGACGCGGAGACTTGTTGGCCGGAACCAGAACGGCGACGGACCGCATCGAGCGCCTCGTTCGCGTCCACCAGGGGATATGGAACCGTTCGGGTCCTGATCGGAACGCGCGGCACCGCTGAACAGCATGGCCTGCAGACGCCCGCTCAGGTCTTTCGCCACGCGGCACCGCCCGGCGGTGAGAGTGGCTGCTGAGTCAGTGACGATGTTGATTCAGCGGCCCCAACGATTCGGACATCCACAGCCCCAGGCTGTAGCTGGCGATCTGCCACACCGCGCGCCACATCAGCCAGCGCACTCGCCTTCGAATTGCCATGCAGGCTCGAAGCAGTGGGCGGCGCGCTGCGTCGCCGTCGTCCAACGGCAAGTTCGACAACCGCACAGACAGTCCTCACCACGTTCGAGCAACCGGCGAACCTCACAGTCCCGCGTCCGCGCCGACCGGCTCTTTCTCCGGCTTGCTATCCGGCACCTCGGTCATGGTGGCCTCCGTCAGCAGCAACACGGCGGGAACCGAAACGGCGTTTTCGAGCGCCAGTCGAACGACCTTCACCCACACCCGTCTCGACTCAGATCCTCGCACTGACCCCAACCGGATCGGGCACGATGAATTCATGCTCGTTCGGCCGCACGACCAGCACGGGACATGGGGCCGTCCGCGCGACCTGTTCAGCGACGCTTCCGAGGAAGAAGTGTCCGATCGCCCCACGACCGTGCGTGCCGACGACGATGACATCGACGTGAGCCTGTTTCGCGTACTCGACGATGGTCGCGGCGACGGAGCCAGAGACGCGAACGGCGGGTACCGCGTGCAGGCGCTCGCGATCGACGTCGGTCAGCAATGCCTCGAGTCCTTTGTTCGCGTGCTCGATGAGCTCGGTCTCCAGATCACTTGTACCTCTCGGAAAAAACTCTGCCGCCGACATCGGCACGACGGCGTCTACGACGTGGAGAAGCTGCAGTCTGCCGCCGAATGCCCGGGCCAGGTTGCGTCCGTAGTCGAGCGCCGCGCGCGATGTCTCACCGAAATCGGTGGCGACCAGAACGGAGTTGAGCAGAATCATCGCGCCCTCCTCATGTGGTAATGCCGCCGCCAGGTGTGGACCTCCTCGAGCAGCCGGCTGATTTCATACACCGTGCCAGCGAGCAACTGCTGGCGAGCGGCCGGAGCCTGTCCGGCAGCCAGGCGTGTCTCGATCTGGTCGATCACGCCTTCGGCGAGCTGCTGTACCGCCATGAGGTCCGTATTCGAGACCTCATCGGCCGCGCAGTCCGGGATGGTGCCAAGGAGCCTCACGAACTCGGATGCGGCGTGTTCGAACGCGCGTAACTGGTGCGCCTTCCGTAGTCGCGTGGCGACGCCGACGGCCCGCGGAACGAGGTCGGTGTGCATGATTGGCCTCTACGCGTGTGCCACGACGGCCGCGGTATCCGGCTTGATGAATTCGTGCTCAGGATGTCGGACGGTCAGAACCGGGCAAGGCGCCAAACGGACGACCTTCTCCGCCACACTGCCCATCAACAGATGCGCCAGTGCCCCGCGCCCGTGTGTGCCCATCACGATGAGATCGATGTGATGTTCGGCCGCGTAATCGATGATGGCGAATGCCGGCGACGCGGATGTCATCACCACCGGCGTTGTTCGGGGCCCGCTGCCATCGCCGCTGACCACGAGCTGCTCAAGGTGGACGCGCGCTGATTGTTCGACCTCAGCCTGGAGCTCGGGTGCGATCGGCGCGTAGGTTTCCGCGCCGAACGTGGTGATGTAGATGTTCTGCGCCACATGCAGCACGTGCAACGTGGCGTCGAAACGACCGGCCAGCTCCCTGCCATAGGCGAGGGCCGCGTCCGACGGCTCGCTGAAATCAGTCGCGACAAGAATGGTCTTGATCGTCATCATGGGAACCTCCCGCAGCTCGCCCGGGCCTCGCGTCGCTCTGACCCTCCACAAGGGCAAGACATGTGCCGGGCTCGGATTCGGCGTATTTCTTGGATACATTTCACAAAAGGAGCTGTGATGATGGGAGAAGCGCCTGAAACCGGAGGGAAATCCCCGCAGAGTGCTGGAAAACCCCCACCCGCGGTCCTCGTAGTTGACGACGAACCGTTGACCTGCTGGTCGATTGCCGAAGTGCTGGGGGAGCGCGGTTACCGCGTACAAAAGGCCGCTGATGCCGCCTGCGCCCTCCAGGCGATGGCCTCAGGCGGCGCACCGGATCTGGTGCTCCTCGACGTGAGACTGCCGGACTCGAATGACCTCGTCCTCCTGTCTGTCATCCATCGCACGTTCCCGCGGTTGCCTGTGATAGTCATGACGGCGTACGGAAGCCGCTCGATGACCGCGGAGGCCCGCCGGCGCGGCGCCGTCGCCGTGATCGACAAGCCGTTCGAGATGGATGTCCTGCTGTCGATAGTCGAACGGATATTGGCGGATCGCCGGCCCGACCAGAGGTCGCTCGCGCCGCTATACTAGGCGTGATGCAGACGCCGACCGTTCTCGTTGTCGATGATGAACCACTCATCCGCTACGCGCTCGTCGAACGATTGACCGAGGCCGGCTACCGCGTCCTCGAAGCGGACTCGGCCGCTGGCGCGCTCGTGAAAAGCGAGGACGGCGTCGACCTCGTGCTGCTCGACTATCGGTTGCCGGATGGCGATGGCCTCGCGGTGCTGAAGCGCATCAAGGAGCGCGATCCCGATGTGCTCGTCATCTTGCTGACGGCGTACTCGAGCATCGAGACCGCTGTCGAGGCCATGAAGCAGGGCGCGTATCACTACGTGAACAAGCCATTCAACCTCGACGAGATCGCCCTGCTCGTCGAGAAAGCGCTCGAAACCACCCAGCTGCGCCGGGAAGTGCGCTCGCTGCGCGCCAGCCAGGCGCAGCCGTACAGCTTCGAGCGCATCGTCGGCGACGCGCCGGCGCTGGTGGCGGTGAAGGCGCTGCTGAAGAAGGTGGCCACCAGCCCGGCCTCGACGGTGCTGCTGACGGGCGAGAGCGGCACCGGCAAAGACCTCGCCGCGAAGGTGATCCATTACAACAGCAGCCGCGCCTCGAAGCCGTTCATGAACATCACCTGTTCGGCGCTGCCAGAGGCGCTGATGGAGAGTGAGCTCTTCGGGCACGAGCGCGGCGCGTTCACCGGAGCCGATCGCCAGAAGCGGGGACTATTCGAGATGGCCGACGGGGGCACGATCTTTCTCGACGAGATCGGCGAGATGGTGCCCGGTCTCCAGGCGAAGCTGCTCCGGTTTCTCGAAGAGAAGACATTCAAGCGGGTGGGCGGATCGGTCGACATACACGTGGACGTGCGCGTCGTCTCGGCGACCAATCGTAATCTTCGCGACGAAGTCAAAGAAAGCCGGTTCCGCGAGGATCTGTTCTACCGTCTGAACGTCCTCCCCATCAATCTGCCGCCGCTACGCGAGCGCCGGGATGACATTCCTGGCCTTGTCACGTTCTACGTTGACGCCTACAACGTCGAATTCAAGAAGCGGGTAGCCGCTGTGTCGCCCGAGGCGATGCGACACCTGCAGGCGTACGCGTGGCCGGGCAACATCCGCGAGCTCCGTAACGCCGTCGAGCGTGCGATGCTGCTGGCCGAAAGTAATACGCTGCAGGTCGACGATTTTTCGGCCGCCACCGGCGGCGGGGCGAGGCTCGACGACAAGGTCGAACTACCGGAATCGGGCATCAATCTCGACGACCTGGAGCGCTCGCTCGTCGTCCAGGCCCTGGAACGCACGGGCTGGAATCAGACGAAGGCCGCAACCCTGCTCGGCCTCAATCGCGATCAGATTCGTTATCGCGTCGAGAAGTTCAGCCTCGAGCGCTCGTCCGCCAAGGTCTGAAGCGCAGTTCCCGGACCGCGGGACTGTGCCATTCGTCGGCCGGTTCAGCCTTGCGTTCTCGCGAATGGGTTCCGGGTGAGCAGGACTATTGCATCACAACGTCGTGGCGTCTGACGGAGAACGACCGGAAGTTTGGCGCGCCGCAAGGAGTGGACCATGGCGATTGCCACGTTGACACATCGGCTCATCGGGGCCGCAGCCCTCGACGTTGGGACGTACGAAGAAATCGAAGCCGACCGCGCGGCGACTCCTCACGCATTCGCGATCGTCTTGGCATCGAGCCTGGCGACCGGTATTGGCACGCTTGGGCTCGGCGGCCAGTCGGCAGGCGGAATACTCATCATGTCCGTCGCCGCTTTACTGGGCTGGGCCGGGTGGGCGCTCTTGGTTTTCGAGATTGGCGGGCGCCTCCTGCCGGAACCCGGGACTCGAGTCGACGTCGGAGAACTCCTGCGGACGATCGGCTTTGCGGCGTCCCCGGGCCTGCTGCGCGTGTTCGGCGTGCTACCCGCCCTGACCATTCCCGTCTTCGTGTTGACGTCGGTGTGGATGCTGGTGGCGATGGTCGTCGCCGTACGTCAGGCGCTCGACTTCACGAGCACGACGCGGGCCCTCGCCGTTTGTATCCTGGGATGGCTGCTCGCGGGCCTTCTGGTCGTCGCGTTCGGATTGTGGCTGACGCCTCCGCTGACGTAATGACGCCGACCCTTCGCGCTTCATGTCACGCTCCGCAGTGTCAGCACGGGGCAGGTCGCCTGTCGCACAACCTGGTGAGTGGTCGAACCAAAGACGTTGAGATCGAGGATGTTTCGACCATGAACGCCGATGACGATGAGGTCGGCGCCGATGTCGGCGGCGGTCCGCAAGATCTCGACGTGCGCCTTGCCATGACTAATCCGCGGCTCGACGGTGACACCGCCCGGCGCCGGGTCGCCCGCCAGCTTTGTGAGCTGCTGGAGCGCGCTGGTTTCGCGGTGCCGGCGATAGCCGCTCAACGCGGCTGCCTGTTCCGCCGGCAGCTCAGCAAAGTCCGGAGCCGGAGGTTCCAGCCAGGGCCATTCGATGACCGACACAGCCGTGAGCGCGGCGTGCGACTCCTGAGCCAGTGAACGGGCGAGATCAAACGCGCGCAGCGAACATACCGAGAAATCGACCGCGCACAACACCCGCTTGAACGGAAGCGCCGAGGTACGGGCCGCATGCGGCGGCACGGTGAGGACCGCGCAAGTGGCTTTGCGGAGCACCTTCTCTGTCACCGATCCGAGCACCAGATGCTCGAACCCGCTGGCGCCGTGTGTCCCGATTACGATCAGGTCCGCAGGTAGCGTGCGGGCGCGTTCGAGAATGCGAGTCGCCGGTTGACCGACATCGACGAGGACCCGGACATCCAGATCCCCAACCGACGCCGCTTTGAGGCAGGCCGCCGTTTCGGCCTGCACGCGCGCCAGCGTGGCTTCTGTCACGTCTTGCGCCGGAACAGGCCATTCCGGAACGGACATGACGAACGGGTTGTGGACGTGCAGGGCCGTGATCGACGCCTGGTACCAACGTGCGACCGCGGCGGCGTGCTCGATGGCGTGGAGAGACGTGGGTGAAAAGTCGATGGGACAGAGGATTCGTTTGAACATGATCATCGCAGCTGTGGCTCAGGGCATGTAGTTTTTCGCAGCGCGGTGGGAAGAAACCCGCAGGGGCCGGGGTAAGGTCGAGGCGCAATCCGACGAGCGGCCATAGGTGCCGTCGGCCCGCAGCCACAGGAACTTGTCCGTGGTGAGCGCCGCGAACAAGCCGGAACACGTCGGGGCCTCGAGTCCCCATAAGCGCTGCGCCTGGGCCAGTGTCAGGCACAGGCCCGGCATCTCCAGATACTCACCTCGGATCCGGCGAAGCAACTCCTCGCGCGCCGCCACCGCCGCCATACTGTTGTCGGCCATACCGTTCCCCTATGCGGTTCACCTGGAGATTGAGCAACGCCCGTGCCGGTCCGAGCGTGATCATCCGCGTTGGACGGGAGTGTGTATCCGGCGGGCAGCGTTGTTGCAATCCTCAGGGTGAAAGCGATGACGCTGAAGGTTGTCGGCGGGGGATTGATCTCGGCGATCGTCCTGGGCCTGTACGCGGTCTCGGGTACCTGGATCCCGGCCACGCGACCCCCTCGACCTTCGCCGTCTGCACAACACCGGACAACCGCGTTGTCGTGGACCGATCTCTCGGGTCGACCGAGCCGCGACGCTCGCGAGGCGTTGTCGCTGCTGACGACCGCTGACCAGGAGGGCCTCGATCCGGCCGACTACGACGCCGCGTCCGTCGAGGCGTTGTTGTCAGCTCTCGACACCTGTGACGAACCCCTGGCGCCGGACATCGCCGCGTTCGATGCGGCGCTCACCGGCAACCTGTCCCGATACTTCCACGATCTCCGCTTCGGCCGAGTCGATCCCCGGGCGGTTGGCTTTCGGGTCACCAGGCCGCCGGGCGATCTCGACTTCACCTCGATCCTGGCCGCGGCGCTCGCCGCGCATCGGATCGGCGCCGCTGCAGCGGAACTGGCGCCCCCGTTCAGGCTCTATCGCGATCTGCGCCGAGAGCTGGCGCGCTACCGCTCGATAGCCGCCGACCGGTCGTTGCGGTCGTTGCCGCCTGTCGAGGGAGCCGTGCATCACGGCGAGCGATACGCCGGCGTTCCCGACCTGCGTCGCCTGCTGGTCGCATTCGGCGATCTGACACAGGATGTGCAAGTACCAGCCGCCGGGGACGTCTATGACGCGGCGATCGTCGACGGTGTCAGGCATTTCCAAGTGCGGCACGGCCTGCGGCCGGACGGCGTGCTGGGTCCTCTGACCCGAACGGCGCTCAACGTGCCCCTGGCGTGGCGGGTGCGGCAGATTGAGCTCGCACTGGAGCGGCTCCGCTGGTTGCCCGACTTGACCACTGAACGGCTCGTCGCGGTCAATATTCCGATGTTCCGCGTCTGGGCCTGGGACTCGATTCAGCTCGACGCCGCGCCGTCGATGACAACCGGCGTCATCGTCGGCCGGGCGCTGAATACCCGGACGCCGGTCCTTGATGAGGAGATGCGTTACATCATCTTCCGGCCGTACTGGAACATTCCGACGTCGATCCTGCGCCACGAGATCCTGCCCGCCCTTTCGCGCGATCCGGCGTACTTCGAGCGGCACGACATGGAGATCGTGTCCGGGCAGGGCGATGACGCACGGCCGGTCGTGCTCACGGAACGGAGCCTCGCCGGGCTTCGAGCGGGCACCCTGCGCGTACGCCAGCGGCCGGGTCCGCAGAATTCCCTCGGCCTGGTCAAGTTCGTGTTTCCGAACGACGCGGACGTCTATCTGCACGGCACGCCGGCGCAGCAGTTGTTCAGCGAGTTCCGGCGCGATTTCAGTCACGGCTGCGTGCGTGTGGAAGATCCCGTGGCGCTGGCGGAGTGGGCGCTCAAGGGCCGGCCGGAATGGACCCGGGAGCGGATCGTCGCGGCCATGCATGCGCGAGAGTCGTTGCGGGTCGACCTGGAGCGGCCGATCAACGTCATCCTGTTCTATCTGACCGCGGTGGTGATGCCGGCGGACGGGACCGTCCGCTTTGCCGAGGATATCTACCACCACGACGCCGTGCTCGATCGCGCGTTGAAACGCGCGAGGCCGGTTCAGTGAGCGTCTACCAGGCGCGCACGCGGCCGGTGTCGACGTGGACGAAGTCCGACGCCGGGTAGTAGCCCACACCACCACGGCGGGTGGCGAGCGCGGCGTCCCGCAGGGCGCCGAGCGGCACGTCCGCCAGCCGGATGTCGATCGCCTGACCCTGCATGTGCAGGCTGCCCGAGGCGACGCCTTCGCTTCGGTGCCGGAGCATCTCGTTGGTGGCACGTGAGCGGTATCCGGAGATCACCTGAAGCGGCCGGCCGCTGCCGGTGAGATGCGTCAGGTGATGGAGCAGGTCCAGAAGGTCGGGATCGATCGCGTGCACGTCGCCGGTGCGGAAGTCACGCAGGAAATGATTGACCGTCGACAGCGCGTCCGGCAGGTAGTGGCCGCCGTCGAAGTAATCGACCGACAGGCGTTCGCCCGTATGCGTGTGGACGAAACTGAGGGCGCGGGTGGTTGGCAGGGCCCACAGGGCACGAGGGATCGCCAGCACCGGGATGGCGCCCGCGACGCCGGCGACGAATCCGCGGCGCGAGATTAATCGCATCGTGCGCACCGCCGTGCTGACGTGGTCACGTTTCGATTATCGACAGGCAGGGGGGACGGCGTCAACGCTCATTGTCCTTGAGCCGCCGCCGCAAAACCGGCAGCCGTCACCAGGGCTGTCTTCTACCTGACTCGGATTCGGGCGTCCACGATCCTGCACCCCTGGCCCGGAGCCAGCGCCATGACCGGATTCAAATCGAGCTCGGCGATCTCGGGAACGGCGTCGGCCAGGCGGGAGAGGCGCAGGAGCAGATCGCGCAGTGCGTCGAGGTCGGCCGCAGGGTGTCCCCGATATCCTTGCAGCAGCGGAAATCCTTTGATCCCATGGAGAAGCTCGTCTACATCTCGATCCGTCAACGGCGCAATTCGCACCAGGACGTCTTTGAGAATCTCCACGTGGATGCCGCCCAGACCAAACGCCACCAGCGGACCAAACACCGGATCCTGCACGATGCCGATCATGACTTCAACGCCACCTGCGACCATTGGCTGGATCAGCACGCCATCGACGTGTGCATCCGGCGCATGATGTCGCGCGGCGGCGAGGATCGCGTCAAACGCGTTCCGGACCTCCATCGCGTTCATCAGATTCAGCCGAACGGCCCCGATGTCGGTCTTGTGCTGGATTTCGGTGGAGGTGAGTTTGGCGGCGACGGGGAATCCGATCTCAGCAGCCAGCGTGGCCGCCGCGTCGCCCGTGCGAGCGACGCTTCCGAGGGCCAGGGGCAGCCCGAACGCCTGCAGCACACGGCGGACTTCCTCGCCGGTCAGCCAGCCATCCCGCTGGCGGGCGATCGCCTCCTGGCATGCCGCCCGCGCGCTGTCGACGTGCAGATCGTCGAATCCCCACAGCAGACCAGGTGTCTGCGCCCGCCATTCCGCGTAGCTTGCCGCTTTGCCGAGCGCCCGCGCGGCGTTCTCAGGAAACGCATAGGCAGGCAGCTGTTCGTCGCCGGTGTCGAGCGGAACCGGACGGCCACGTTCGGCCATCAGACAGGCCAGAACCGGCTTCCGTGTGGCGCCGGCGCGCCGGCCGGCTACAACACCGGCGCGAATCGCCTGGAGAATGGTCGCCGAAGACTCCCGATCCACCGGCGTGAAGATCACGATCAGCGAATCGACCTCCGCTGCGGTCAGCATCGTTTCGATCGTCCGCTGATACTCCCGGGCGCCGGACGAGGCAACCATGTCGATGGGATTGCTGAAACCCGCGGTCGCGGGCAGATACGTCGCCAGCTGCTCGCGTGTCTGGGCGGACAGCTCGGCCAGCGTCAACCCCGCGGCATCACACGCATCAGCAGCGAGAATACCTGGTCCTCCGGCGTTGGTGACAATGGCGACGCGGCGTCCCGGAGGGAGCGGCTGCGTGTCGAGGCACGCGGCCACGTCGAACATGTCGTCGAGCGTGTCGGCACGAATGACACCGGTCTGACGGAACAGGGCGTCCACGGCGACATCACTGGCTGCGAGCGCGGCAGTGTGGCTCCCCGCAGCCCGGGCCCCGGCGCGTGTTCGGCCGGACTTCACGACGACGATCGGCTTCCTGCGGCCGATCCGGCGGGCGAGGCGGGCGAAGCGGCGCGGGTTGCCGAATGACTCGAGATAGAGCAGGAGCACACGGGTGGCGTCGTCGTTCTCCCAGTACTCGAGCAGGTCGTTGCCGGATACGTCCGCCTTGTTCCCCACACTCACGAAGGTGGACAAGCCCAGGCCGCGCTCGGCCGCCAATTCGATGATGGCAATCCCCAACGCGCCGCTCTGCGAGAGAAACCCGAGATGCCCGCTGGGCGGAAAGACGGGGGAGAACGAGGCGTTCAGGCGGACGGCCGGGTCCGCATTCAGCAGACCCATGCAGTTCGGGCCCACCATTCGCATCCCGTACCCGCGAACCTTGTCGGTGAGCGCGTGCTGCAACGCCCGGCCCTCAGCACCGGTTTCGGCAAACCCTGCCGAAATGACGACGAGCGATCTGATGCCGGCGGCTGCACAGTCATCGACAACGTTCGACACCGCTGCCGCTGGCACAGCGATCACGGCCAGGTCGACTCCCGGCGGCAGGTCCTGAGCCGAGCGATAGCTCTTCAGGCCACCGAGCTCAGCGACGTGCGGGTTCACGGGGTAGAGCGGCCCGGCAAACTTCGCGGCGACCAGCGCGTCGAGAATTCGCCGGCCGATGCTCGAAGCGTTCCGCGAGGCGCCAATGACGGCAACGGCTCTGGGGGCCAGCAGGGGCCGAATCGACGCCGCGGTGGCCTGGCGATTCCGCTCTTCCTCGGCCGCGACGGCGGCGGCCGACGGCTCGAGCGACAACTGGACGTCGACGCAGCCGTCGGCAGACTTGGATCGAATCTCGAAACCGGAATCGCGAAACACCTCGCGCATCCGGGTGTTGTTTTCGAGCGTCGTCGCCTGAAAGCGGCGGAATCCGTGGCCGGCAGCGGCCACGGCCAGCCGCTCGAGCAGCGAGGTCCCGAGTCCCTTCCCTTGAAAATCATCCCCGACGGCGAACGCGACTTCGGCCGTCTCTGCGGTGAGGGCGATGTACGAGGCGGTGGCGATGATCCGGAGGCCGCTCCCGTTGGGACCGCCGGCGCGCTCGGCGATGAACGTCAGGCCGTGGGTCGGATCCGCGGAGTCGCTGAGACGGGCCAGGACCGTGTCGGGAGGCTCTCCGGCCGTGAAAAACCGCTGGTAACGTGAAACGACCGTCAGCTCCCTGAAGAACACCCGGAGCGCCGGAATGTCGGCGGGCGTGGCGACGCGCACACGTGCCACCGAGCCGTCCCGCAGCACGAGATGGGCTGCCTCGATGGTGTCGACACCAGGAAGAGATGGGGCAACTGGACGCATGGCCAAGTGTCGAGCACAGGCAATGCCACCGCAAGGGGTAGAATCCCTCGTCCATGGACGATGCCGCCGGATTTCGCCTCGAGGACGAAACTGTTCGCATCCTCGACGCGCTGATCGAATCATCCGACGATGCGATTCTCGCCAAGGACTTGCGAGGCACGATCCTGAGCTGGAACCGCGGCGCCGGACGCATGTACGGCTATTCCGCCCAGGAGGCCGTCGGTCGTTCTGTGAGCGTGTTGATGCGTGCCGACGGCGGAGAGGAGCTGACCGATCTTCTCGAACGAATCGCCCGGGGCGAGCGGATCGAGCGCCACAACGCGGTCCGTGTGACCAAAACTGGCCGGCTCATCGAGGTGTCGCTGACCCTGTCACCGATCAGGAATGCGTCGGCAGTCGTCATCGGGGCGCTGGCCGTCGCCAGAGATGTCACCGAGCACAACCGCGCCATCGACAGTCTCAGGGAGAGTGAAGAGCGCCTGCGGTCGATCGTCGATTCCGCCGTCGACGCCATCATTCTGATCGATGCGCGCGGGTGTGTCGAATCGTTCAATTTCGGTGCCGAACAACTCTTCGGTTATGCCGCTGCCGAAGTGGTCGGCAAGAACGTCAGCATGCTGATGCCGTCGCCGTACCGGGACGATCACGACGGCTATCTGGCGAACTATCTCGATACGGGCATCGCGAAGATCATCGGCGTGGGACGTGATGTGACCGCGCTTCGCAAAGACGGACGCATGCTGCCCGTTCGCCTGTCGGTCGGCGAACTGACCATTCGCGGCGAGCGCAAGTTCACCGGGATCCTCCACGATTTGAGCGCCCGTGTGCGGATGGAGGAACAGCTGCGCGAGCAGGCCGCCCTGGTTCGTCTTGGAGAGATGGCGGCCGTCATCGCGCACGAAGTGAGGAATCCATTGGCAGCGGTTCGCGGCGCCATCGAGGTGATCGGCAGGCGGCTGCCCCAGGGCAGCCGCGAGGCCGCGGTGACGGCCGACATCGTGGGGCGCATCGACACACTGAACCAGCTGGTCACCGACCTCCTGTTGTTCGCCCGTCCCCCGAAACCGCGACCGCTGGCCATGGAGCTTCCGACCTTGCTCGGTGTCACGACGTCGCTGCTTGGCCAAGACCCGGCGCATCACGGCATTCGTGTTGAAATGTCCGGCAGCGTGCCGCCAATCCTTGGTGATTCCGAGCTGCTGAAGATTGTGTTCGTCAACGTGCTCATCAACAGCGCCCAGGCGATGAAGGGAACCGGGACCATTCGCATATCGCTGACGTCGACCGAAACCATGGCAAGAATCGTTGTCTCCGATGAAGGCCCGGGCATCGCGCCGGAAGTCCGCGACAAGCTGTTTGTGCCCTTTGTGACCACCAAGTCGCGCGGCACCGGTCTGGGATTGTCCACGGTGAAACGCCTCGTCGAAGCCCATCGCGGGGAAATTCATGTCGATTGTCCGCCAAGCGGCGGAACGTCGGTCACCATTCTCCTGCCGCTCGCCTAGGAGTTAGCCGCTCGTCCTCTCCGCAGGCGGCCTCCGGTTGGCTCAATTCTTGAGTGCCCTTGCCAGATGCGCATGACGGGCGCTCGATTTGGCCCCTCCGACCGCGAAAAATCACTTCATCCCATGGAAAATTCCCCGATTCTCCGCGTGCTGGTCGTCGATGACGAGGCGCTGATCCGTTGGTCTCTGTCGGAAGTCCTGACCGAAGCGGGTCACATCGTGGTCGAGGCCGCCGACGGACAGGCGGCGATTCTTGCGCTGGAGACGGCGCCGCCCTTCGACGTGATCCTCCTCGACTATCGGCTGCCGGACTCGAATGATCTGAATCTGCTCAGCACGATGCGGCAGCGGACGCCGCAAAGTGCGGTCATCATGAT
>Ga0105248_10005340_pt1 | contig 14143 bp, 6 predicted proteins | sample KBSS34metaG_FD_81524 | JGI IMG/M metagenome (GOLD analysis project Ga0105248, IMG submission 81524) | Switchgrass rhizosphere microbial communities from Kellogg Biological Station, Michigan, USA - KBS S3-4 metaG | ecosystem: Host-associated > Plants > Roots > Rhizosphere > Soil | place...
AACTTTTCCACCACTGGTATCGGTCGTCTGTGTTCTGGTTCCGGAAGTATCTCCAGTCTGAACTTTTCCACCACTGGTATCGGTCGTCTGTGTTCTGGTTCCGGAAGTATCTCCAGTCTGAACTTTTCCACCACTGGTATCAGTCGTCTGTGTTCTGGTTCCGGAAATATCTCCAGTCTGAACTTTTCCACCACTGGTATCGGTCGTCTGCGTTCTGGTTCCTGAAGTATCTCCAGTCTGAACTTTTCCACCACTAGTATCGGTCGTCTGTGTTCTGGTTCCGGAAGTGTCTCCAGTCTGAACTTTTCCACCACTAGTATCGGTCGTCTGTGTTCTGGTTCCGGAAGTATCTCCAGTCTGAACTTTTCCACCACTGGTATCAGTCGTCTGTTGTTTGGTACCTGATGTGTCACTTGGCACTTTTGCAATTACGCTGTCACCAGCTGTCGAACGACCAAGCGTATCGCCAGTTTGACCTTTTGCTCCAGTGGTGTCGGTCGTCTGCTGTCTGGTTCCAGATGTATCGCCAGCCTGACCTTTGGTGCCGGTCGTGTCAGTGGTTTGTTGTCTCGTTCCGGTCGTATCACCGGTCTGACCTTTGGTGCCGGTCGTGTCAGTAGTTTGTTGTCTCGTTCCGGTGGTATCTCCGGTCTGAGTTTTAGTGCCAGTGGTGTCGGTTGTCTGTTGTCTCGTGCCAGTGGTATCGCCGGTCCGACCTTTGGTGCCAGTGGTATCCGTACCAGGCAATCTTGCGACGCCACCTTCTGCGCTGGTAGAACGACCCAAGCCGTCAGTAGCCGGACTCTTGGTTCCAGTTGTATCAGTTGTTTGTTGTCTGGTTCCAGACGTGTCGCCCGTTTGACCTTTCGTTCCAGTAGTGTCAGTTGTTTGTTGTCTCGTTCCAGACGTATCGCCGGCCTGCACCCGCGGTCCACCTGCATTGGCATCTGTTGTGTGTGTCTTTGCTCCACCTACCGTGGTATCGGCATTGGTCTGCCGAGTAACGGTCGCGGCATCAATCGTTCCCTGACGGCCGACATTCGTAATATCGCCTGCAGGAGTCTGCGCCCCATGTCTTGCTATATCACCTGCAGAAACTCTTGAGTTATCGCCTACATTTATAGGTCCGGCTCCCCTGGCATCATTTACGACAGTTCCGGTCGGTGTCACGGCAGGCGAATCACCCACAGTTGCGGGTGTCGGAGTAGTGGCTCCTCTGCCATCACCCACAGTTGCGGGTGTCGGATTAGTCGTTGCTCTGCCATCACCAACGGTCGCGGACGTCGGAATAGAGATCACTCTGCCATCGGGCAAGGTAACAGTGGAGGGTATCGTAGTGCCCCTGCCGTCACCAACAGTCGCGGACGGTGTAGCACCCGTTCCTTTAGCATCACCGACAGCTCCAGGAGGTGGAGCAACTGTGCCCTTTCCGTCACCAACATTTGCCGAAGCAGGAATAGTAAGCACTCTGCCGTCGGGCAGGGTGACGGTCGTCGGAGGTGTGCCATCGCCAATCTTCGCCGAAGTAGATGTCGACTGAGTCACGACATCTCCAACTTTACCCGTACCGGAAACCGTTCCAACTGGCAGAGCATCAGTGGTTGCGGAACTACCGGGTTTGACACCATCAACGGGAGTCGAAGTACCAGCTGCAGTAGAATCTGCTGTAGTCGCAGTTTGCGTTGCCTGGAAGCTCTGGACTGCTTTTTGATAGGCAGCAACGGCAGTGTCATAGACCATGCTAGAAACGCCGCCGGTAGCAACTTCCAAAGCCATTGCACCAATATTTTTGGCCATTTCCAAAATATCAGTGGCAGTTAGCGGCTTTTCGGCGGCCTTCTGCCCTTCTGGAGTTCCAGCTGTCGTCGATTTATCGCCAGCCTTTATCTGCTCAGGGGTGATGGTGGAATTTGACAGGACATCGGCGCGGACAGTGCTTGTGTCGCTCGTAGGATACGAAGTAATCGCCGAGCTATCGTTGCCGGCGAATGCCGTAGCTTGTGGGTTCGCAACGGACATCGGCACGCCATCAACGTTTGTGACAACTAGATTATCGACCGTTGGCTTCGCCAAGTTAGCCGATTGCAACGTGGGACCATCGATACTCGTCGGCACTATGCCTGCGTTCAATGTGGAACCATCGATGCTCGTCGGCACTATGCCTGCGTTCAATGTGGAACCATCGATGCTCGTCGGCACTATGCCTTTGTTCAGGGTGGAATCGACAGCGGTGGGCTGACTCATCGCAGCCAGCAAATTGTCCTTGCCGACGCCGTTTCCACCTTCGGCCAAACCGTCGATTGTACAAACGCCAAACTGCGAATCGACAGTTTGGGCAGCTCCAGCTGTGATTGCGAGTTTGTTGTCGGCAATGGCTTTGGATACGTCTGTCGGCGAGCTGACTACGCTCTGTTCTACTCGAGCCGTGTCAGAAGTCTGAGCCGCTTTTACGGCTCTTTCTGGCATGTCTTCGTTTTGTTGCTCAATCTGCAAGAAAAACTGGCCCCGAAGAGAACTCGAACCAACCTATAACTCTATTTTTTATATGCACTGCAGGAGGGACGTTCTAACTGCTTGGCAACCCTCGTCATGGTCCGCGCTAGTAAATTGGGGGGGGATTTTGCGGATCGGACTATGACTTTTCTGCATCTAACCCAAAACGGTCATAAGCCGCCCAAATTAGACAGCAATAATATATATCTAATAGGCTGATTAAAACTGTAAGGCAGACAACCTTTTTGAAGTCGCCTGCTGACAACGCAGGCAAAACCGTCAAAATTAATGTTAAATCGACAAGGCGAGGCTTCGATTCGTTTTTCGTAGACGGCGTTTTAAGGTTTTGGAGCGATTAACTGAGACACGAATCTCTGACAGTAAGCATTCCAATTATTGACCAAATCATTGTCGGCTAACTCCTGCACTGCAGAAGGCGGCAGGTCCATTTTCACTGACTTTCGTTTACCGCCGGCTACGTATTCATGCCGCACGGCGCCCTGAGGGAAGACCTCATAGAAAACAACGGGATACCAGGTACCGCCATAAAGCACCTCAAGCTGAGAGCGAAATACGCCCAGAGTTGGCTCCCAGCGTATTGCGGACTTAACCAGCCTGACGCTGCGGTCCAATTCCCACATGTAGCGATCGCCGACTACTATCGGCGCGCGCTTCATGATGTCTGCCGCTGTCGGCTTGTTCACGGGCTTCGCATAAGATGCCTGCACGGCGTTTTCCGGGGCCGTAGGAGGCGCCGGGGGACTAGGCTGAGGCGCGACAAATTGAGGCGCTTGCTGAGGCTGCGACTGCACCATATTCGGACTTGGCGCTGCGGGCGCAAACTGCTGCGGTTGCACAAATTGAGGCGGTGCGGGCGCTTGTTGCGGTTGCGGTTGCGGCGGTGGTGCTGATTGCGCCGGCAGGTTATTGAATGACGCATGCGCTGTCTGCTGCCAGCCTCCTATGGATTGCGGAGGAGCCTGGGGCGCCGGTTGAGGGGGCGACATTTGCTGCGCTGGTGGAAATTGCTGCGCTGGAGGCATTTGCTGCGCTGGTGGAAATTGCTGCGCCGGAGGCATTTGCTGCGCTGGAGGCATTTGCTGCGCCGGAGGCATTTGCTGCGCCGGAGGCATTTGCTGCGCCGGCGGAAATTGCTGCGCCGGAGGCATTGGCTGCGCCGGTGGCTGCATCGCTTGAGGCACCGGCGGCGGTTGCCCACCTGGCCTCGGTTGCTGAGGCAGTACGGCAGTCGCACCTTGCTGATCAACTTGACCGGGCTGCCAGTCTGCTGGATTAATAGGCGCCGCTAGCGGCTGAGCTGAAGGCGCAGGCGGCAATGCTGGTTGCAAATTTGGCGGTGTCGCGGGCGGCATTGCAGGAGGGGCGGCGGCAGGAGGAAATGCAGCAGCGGCGGCCGCGGCACTGGCTGCGGAATTATCCAACGCTTTTAGTGGCATCGTTTCTTGCCCGGCTTGATAAGCCTGAGCCTGAAAGAGCGATGCCGGTAACGGATCGACCGCAGGAGGCGAAGCAGACGACTGAGCTGGTGGTTGCTGAGTATATGGCTGCGGTTGGGCTACAGGTAAAGGCATAGTCGGCAACGGACCTGATACCGATTGATTGACTTGTTGCACTTTCACGGTCTGGGCATAGAGCTCAGCGCTTGCTTGCTCCATAGGCGCACCACTACTAGCTTCACGTGCGTAACTCGAAGCAGGTTGCTGCTGGCCGGCACCAGGAGGAGCATAAAATTCCTCGTCCTCGCCGGCGCGGAAAGACTCTATTTCTGAAGGTGTAGGTATGTCTAGCACCATGCCTCGACGCAGCTCGGCAATAGGCTTTCCGTTGCCGTCTACATCATCGCTCAGATCATTCAATCTAGCCAAAAGCGGCCAGAGATCAAGGTCTTTCAATGCCGGGTGTTTAAGAGCGACACCGTCAATCGTATCGGAAAGCCGCACGATATAACGAATACGACTTCCTTCAGGCGGCCTTGCGGCGGCGATCGGACCTAATACTTTTTCGATATTTGTCTGACGGACCTGGCTTTTCGCCACGGCAGCACCCATCAATCCGGCCGATATGGATGACGAAGACTGGCCACCTTCCCAGTTCTGACCAAACTTTTCGGTCAGTTCTTCCGACGCTGTCATGTCGCGACCGGACGCAGTTTTTGCTGTCGGCTGCGCGGTTACAGTCGACGACGATGAATACAAACGGCCGCGAAAATCTCTGATGTCCGATTCGGAAGGCAACCAGATCGATGTACCCGGGCGTGGTTCGGCTACTTGCTTGCCTTTCTCCATTCGCAAGGGCAGCATGTGCTTGTTGATTTCATATATAAGAGCGGCCAACCGGATATCTCGCAATTGCTTCTTAGCAATGGATTCCAGCGTGTCTTTTTCTTTGACAACGTAGCGCCGACGCTTGTCTTCATCTTTTTTCTTGGAATCGTTGAGAGCCAACTGTTCTTCCTTCTCTATTGCGGCCTGCTTATTTTTGCCAGCAAGCATTGCTGCAATCATAGCATTACGCGCATTAGAGGTGTCTTCTTCCAGCTCTTCCTCTTCCTTTTTCTTGCGCTCTTTCTCTTCCCATTCGCGCTCTTTCTCAACAGCCGTCTTCACCGTATCCGGCTTGTCATCAAACTTTTCGTCTCGCTCGTCAGCGTCCTTCTTTTCATTAGCCTGATTTTTCCCAGCTAAATCTGTGTCTGACTGCCCTTTTGCATTTTCATTTTTTCCAACGTTCAATTCCTTGCCAGTAAACTCAGTTTTGCCACCATCTTTGGTGTCAGCAATTTTCTTACCATCTTCCAGTTTGCTCGACAAAGAGTCCGGCTTTTCAACTTTCTCTATCTTCTCAACTTTCTCTATCTTCTCTACTTTTTCAATCTTTTCGCCCTTATCAGCCTTGTCAGCCAATTCAGGTTTGGCCAAGGGATCCCGCGTGTTCAGTGGTTCAGCTGCCACAGCGGCAGCGGATTCAACTTTAACGACGTCCTTGGACTCAATCTTGCCGTCTTTGTTTACGCCCAACAATCCTTTCTCGGCTAAATTGTGTTCGATCGCGGCAACAATACCGCCCTCTCCTGCTTTACCCGTAGCATCTGCAGTTTTGGTCGCGGCATCCACAGCTTTGCCGTCGCCCTTCAGTACGCCGTCCAGAGCCAGCGCGGCACCGACCTCACGTGTGACAACTGCACCGTGCGCCGCATCAGCAGTACCTTCAGTACCGTGCTCCCCCTTGCCGCGTCCAGCGGCGAGAGCTTCTCCGGCGCGCACCGCCGATGCCACCAGCTCGTGCGGATTTATCTTGGCCTGCCCATCAGGCGTAGATTCCGACTTGGCTTCGACTTTACCTTCAATTTTGCCGTCTACTTTGACCTCGCCTTTCGGATCCAACTTGCTGTCTACTCTAAGCTCCGGCCGCCCCAGACCGGCGTCTGGTCCCATACCTTTGCCCAGATCGGCGTTGAAGTCACGCCGTCCCTCTCGCATGTCACCAGGATTGACGGTCTCCGGCCGGCCCCCGGGGCCAGGCGGCTGAGCTAAGGCAATCGGATTCATAGGATTACTAGTCGGATTTATAGTGGCACCACCCTCCGGCGGCTTGTCTGCACCCTTCGGTCCTTTGTCGAACGGCCGCTCCATGGAGTGGTCTGTGGGCTGCGGGATTTGAGGCTGAGGCTGCATATGCACGACTGCGTCGCCAACCTTTATATTAGGTTGGGCATCGGGTTTGAATTTGCCTGGCTGATTAAACTGACCAGGCTGAGGAATCTGCCCGATTTGATTTTGAAATGGCTGCTGTGGCTGTGTGTGAACGTCCACGACGGGCATGGGTTTGGGCTGATCCTTACCGACATCGCTAGCGCCTGAGCCGGTACCCACAGGCGCAACGCCGCGCGTTGAAACGTCACCGGCCGGTTGGATACCGTGCTGAGCCTGGAATGCTTCCAATCGTGTCTGCTGTACTTGCTGCGCCTGCTGCAGAGCTAGCGCTGTCGTCGCATCGACGCGCGCAGATGTGGGCACTGTTTGATCGAGCCTGGGCTGCGGTTGCAGCTGAGGCTGGGACTGATCCCCACCGCCCTTAGTTTTCCCACCACCAGCATCATTATCGTGATGATCGTTGTTGCGCGAGACAGGCTGACCTCCAATTAAGGGCTGCCCGACTGGCTGACCATCACCGGGTTGGCCCTTCTGTGCCGCAAGTAATGCTTGCTGTGCTATTTGCTGTTGTTGTTGTGATTGAGCCAGTGCAGCAGCTCGATCATTAGCCTGTGTACCGGCGGCATTGGCATTCACAACTGGGGCGACCGCATCGGTACGCGGCTGCTGTCCTTTCGGTACGATTGGATTGGGCAGTGCGGCCGTTGTATCGTGGACGCTCAAAGTCTGCCCACCGCGCCGCGATGTCAGCGATATATCACCAGTTGGACTGGTCTGCACCTGAAATTTTTGTCCATCGCTGGACATAAAAATATCTTTGCCCTGACGCGGATAGATACTACCCGTCAGGGTTTTACCATCATCGGTACTGAAGCTGGCCGGGCGCACACGCACCGGACCGTCCCCACCATTATTGTCGATGGCTCTGGCATTGCGATTAACGTCGTTTGCCGTAGTCGGTACCGTGTCCAAGCCTGGGGTCGCAGCACGCAACTTCGCATCAGCGGCCGGCGCTACCGCCGGGGCTACTTCCTTACCTGTGTCAGTAGGAGGCAAACCGGCGTCGGAACGCAGAGCATCAGTGGCTCCCTTGGCAGCAACTTGCTGTGCATTATTATGCTCAGCACTCTTGGTCGGGTGCACTCCGTCCACATTGGGATCTTGGCCCATTTGGCCAGGTTGTTGCATCTAACACCAACTTAGTAAAAGCGGAACTGTACAGGATTAGGCAAGAAAATGGTGGCAAAAATTGGACATACGTGTACAGGGTAAGTTTGAAGATAATACCGCCGCCCCACATGGGTTGTCAATAGAATTTTACCCCCAGTGGTGAGCCTTTGCGGTCTCGGATCGGCGAGGCGATTTAATGTGGCTTTATGTCCAAAAAATAACTTTTGGCGGATAGAACGCAGGGAGCGAACTACGTCCCCCGAGTTGCTCGCACAAAATACCAGGTAGACATAAATGCAAAAAACCCCCAAGTCTAGCAATCTGAGACCATCACGAAGCACCCATACAATGAGAGCCGGCGAAAGTCTGGCCAGTATCGCCTTGAAACATTACGGCGACGCCCGCTTTGCCAAACTAATCACTACTATTAATAGAGGCGACATCCCCACCCGCAGCGACGGCTTCAGCAGTTTTGCTTTTGTCACGCCAGGTCAGGTTGTGGTGATGCCTACATATGAAGAAGCGAATATCTTCAGCCGTCATTTTTTCACAAAACAATCCCATGCCAAGTTTGACCTGGCGCATTTCGCGCGCCCGGCCATGCCTTCAGACAGTATTCCTGGCAACATCATTCCAAGCCAGGGCAGCCGCTCGGCTACAGAGTCTCCAGTGCCATCCAAGCCTGTAGATCTTCAACCACTTTTGCCGCAGATGCACATAAGTGGCCTTGTCGACGGCGAGTCTTCCGCGGTTGCGGCCAGAACACAATCGCCCAGCAGTCAATTCGACTGCCAGTATATAGTTCGCATGCCTACGGCCACCTCGGAAGAGCCGGTCATCGATATGGCACCGCCCACAGTATCAGTGAGATTACAGCAAGAAATACCCGCGGCCGATAGACCGGAAGTAGTGGAACTATCTCACTATTGCCGCATGATCAAGTTTGAAGTAGAAGGCGGTCAGTCCGACACTATCATCAAGCTGCAAGTGTTGGAAGAAACGCGCTGGCAGACAATCACAGCTTACATAATTACCGAGCAAACCTCGCGCCGACTGGCACACTATGCCAGCAAGGAAGACAGACAAATCAATATTGACTTGCCTTGCGAAGTAGCTAGAGAGCTCTCGATAAGTGACTTGAAGCGCAACTGGAAACAATACGTACAGCACTATGCCAATGCTCGTAGCCAGATGGCAAACTTCGGCGCAGCAGACAAATCTGCAATGGCATACTAGCTCAGACAGGGTCTTCAGCAGGTCTTCAGGCGCGGTCTTCGACTGGTCTTGACCTAGTCATCATCGGATCCGACAACAAAGCGCGGCAACTCCGTGGCGCCAAGACCCTCGGGATGCAATTTTGCTTCCTCCTGCAATTCAGCAAGAATTGCAGGGTCAAGTTGAATGCCGTTGAACACCGATTGGTCGTTGTCCAGTTGCACATCTTGCGATGTCGCTTCGCCCATTACTTGGAGGAATTTATCGATCACTTCGGTGAGCATGATGCGGCTCATACATTCACCGGGTCCACGAGGATTAGCGAAGCGACAGTACTTCTCGCCAATACACTGGCAAGATGTATTTTGATCAAGACAGTTATCGAAATAACCATAAGGGCCACTGCGAGCCAGAATAGTCGGTCCATATAGGCCGATCACCGCCGTGCCGACGGCAACAGCGATGTGTGCCGGACCGGTATCACCGGAGATGACAACGTCACAACATTTCAGCATGGCGGCTGTTTCGTCCAACTTGAGCTGGCCGCAAAGATTGAGACAGGCATTGCCCAACTCAGAGTTTATGTGCTGTGCTACCTCAAAGTCGTCGCTGCCGCCGATCAAAATAGGTATATGCGTTCCACGATCAAGTATATGTCTAATGAAGTAAATCCAACCATCAACAATCCAGGCGCGATGGGGTCTGAGACTGCCAACACCAGGCACAATGCCGATCAGCGGCTTATATTCGAGCTTATGCTGTGCCACCAGCTTCGGCACCAACTCCTCCGCGATGGCATCGGGAAAAATTGTGGGAAACAAATTTTCCGGAATTTCCTGACAGATTGGTCTGATCGTTTCGAGGAAGTTGCCCACTGCGTGCTGCTGACCGAAGCTGTTACTGCGCGACTTCTCATAGCGCAGAACAGTTGCTTTGGAAAAGAGGGTAAGGTACTGGGCTCTCGATGAGTTGGAGAGATCTACAAAGAGATCCGGTCCAAGAGACTTCAATATTTTGCGCTGTTCGAAATATCCCAGGTCGCGGTTGTAGTCGATAAATTCGTCAATCGAAGGACAAAGGCCAAGAATTAGCGGTCGAAGAGTGGGATGACTCCAGTAAGAAATTTTTGCACCAGGAAAATTTAGCTTCAGCGCGGCAGCCACGGGAGTCGCCAACATAGCGTCTCCTATAGCTGCTGGATGATATATCACTATATTTCCGAATGACTGCATCTATACGATCGACTCCAACGCTCTTACCTTATCCCTCTTCGCAAGCCATTTTCCCCAAGGTCAATATCAAAATATTTGCGTCTGCTCACTGGACTTATTTTAAATTTGACCTATCATTATCAGTATGTCGCACGATTCATATTATTTATTAGGTTGGCTCCAGCCCTCGGGCAAGGTAGCGATTCTTTGCCGCTCTCGCGGAAACAACCCCGGACCGGCCTATTGCTGGACAAAACGCGAAGCTATTCAGCTGCGCACTCGCCTAGCTAATGATAAGCGAGGAGACCAAAATCCGTCGGCTCGTCGAATCATTCGCCAGCTCTTAGTATATAGATATCTAATGAATCATCCTATGCCATGGCGGCCGGGTGATCTCTGGGTTTACGCCGAACCCAACGAGCTCGAGCCCGTCGAAGCTGGATTTAGTCACGTTCTGTAAGCTCGGTCTTAAAACCGAACCTGCCAGCGTTTAGGACTCTTCTTAAGGAGTCTTTAATTGTTGGTTAATCGGTCCTTAACCCCACGTCTGGTACAAAGGGTATGGGACACAATTCCGAAAGTTTAGAAGTAACTAGATGGATATCGAATCAATTGTAGCCGTGCTGGCGATACTCCTCGCCTTAGGCTTTGATTTTGTAAATGGCTTTCATGATACGGCCAACGCTTGCGCGACGGTCATCTACACAAAGGCGCTCAAGCCCGGCGTAGCCATCTTCATGAGCGGTATCCTTAACTTCATGGGCGCACTGCTGGTCGGTACGGCAGTTGCTACCGTAATAACGCACATCATTCCGGCAGGGGCGGTGACACTGCCGATAGTGGTAGCTGTATTGATCGCCGCGGTTATCTGGAATCTCATCACCTGGTGGTATGGCATCCCAGTTAGCTCCTCGCATTGCCTTATCGGCAGCCTCTTCGGCGCCGGCATCACCGCGGCCGGTGTGAATGGTGTGGCCTGGGGTGAACTGCAGAAAGTACTGGTCGCATTATTAGTGTCGCCTCTGGTCGGCTTTGCCGCAGGAGCGTTCACAACCTGGCTGGCCCTGGCCCTGTCCAAAGAAAAAGAAAAGGACGTCAAAGAAAAAGCGCAGCAAACGGGCATCATGCGCTGGTTGCACATTTTCTCCAGCGCCTCGGTTAGTTTCTCCCACGGCAGCAACGATGGCCAGAAGACTATGGGCATCATCACTTTGATCCTGGCCACTCATTTCGCCAAGTTTGGCTATACCCACAATCATGTGCCATTCTGGGTAATGGCCGCCGCTGCCACCGCCATGGCCCTGGGCACTATCATTGGTGGCTGGCGCGTCATCCGCACAGTCGGCACCAAAATTAGTCGGGAAAAATTAAGTCATTCACAGGGATTCGGTGCATCGATGAATACCGCTATAATCATCCTTCTGGCATCCCACATGGGCGCACCCATAAGTACGACACATACGCTCAGCTCAGCGGTAGCTGGGGGTACAATTCCAGTCCACGGCAAAGGCAGCCTCAATCCTAAAACGATGAAGTTGATTCTCCTGGCCTGGGTGCTAACATTGCCGGTTGCGGCACTTTTATCGAGTCTCTGCTACTTTTTACTGAAGCTGGTTTGGCATGCATAACTCACTTAGCGCTGACGGAGGAAAAATCAAATAATGCGATTTGCCGTAGCGTTTAGCTCCCCCAAGCGCAGCGCAAAAACTATTGAAATTGCCGCCGCCCAAGCTAAAGCCGTGAATGCGGAGCTGGTGCTGTTGCGCATCATTCCCGATCCTGAAAAAGTGGGCGTTATCGCTCAGCTAATTTCAACCGACAGGCCTCAAGACAAGGCCCGCATGCAGATAGACGGCATGGTCAAACAATTGGCCGAGCAGGGCATCGCCGCGTCCGGCATCGTCAAACTCGGTCGGGTGGCCAGCGATATCATCAAAGTGGCTCTGGAAATTAAAGCTGACATGTTATTTGTCGGTACCACCAGCGTGGGCGGACGCAAACTACCGTTTATGAAACACGATCCAATCGTGCATTATCTAGTTGATCATTGTCCGATTAGTCTCTGCCTGGTGCGACACGACATCAACACGGCGTCTTATCCAGGCACCGAAAGTGCAGAAACAGCTATCGCCGAAGTGCTCGCAGATGAAGGCGCCGATAGCGACGAATAAATTAGACCGCCACGATGCGGCCACAGTAGCTCTACTTTGCTGTCACACAACATCGGTACCTTGGTTGTACAGGGTAGCGCAGGCTGCCGATTACCAAACAATTTCTCTTTGAGGAAAGCCCGATGAGTTTCAACGAAATCGTCGCTAAGTGCACCAGCCTGGACTCAGAATACAAAGATACTGATTGCTCCAAAACAGCATTCATCAGTGAGTATTTGAACACGGTCAATGAAAACAGCGTCAAAGCAGCGATGACAACGATAAAGCCTGGTGACACGCTTGAGTTGAAGACACTTGATACACTCACACCAACACAAGACAAGTTTATGTCGGTCTATCAAGAGCAAATCACCTGGGACCGTCCGTACAAAAAAGCGATTGAAGATCTGCCTGCAACTTTAGACAAAATGGCACCAGGACAGGCCCGTAAATATGTTGACGATAAATTGAAAGAGGCCGCTAAAGTAAAAGCACCGGGCGAAGATCAATATCCCCAACTCGACTCTAATAACGATCCCACCGATCCTTTTAGAAATCTGGGGTTCAATACTCCTTTTGAAATTGCATCAAGAAATGAGAGGATGGCCGAGAGCTATCCTGGACAAATCCGACATGCAGCAATCGATTACTTCGACAAACACAAGCGTTATGACGATGTTAGAGAATTAGCCATGGGACTGCCTGCGGGCTACGACCGATGGGTAAGTGGCTCAAGAGAGTCGTATCTAGCCCGGCCGGAAATCGCAATTTCTTCCGCTCAACAAAAGAGAATTGTAGAAATATTCGATAAGCTCGACCATAACGGCAACGGCGAACTGAGCAAGTCGGAGCTTGAAAAAGCCTTGAAATCAGATAGTCTCAGCGCACAGGATAAGGAAATCGTACAGTTGCTGAGCACGCACCGAGAAAAAATGGCCTTGGCAAACGACGATTCAATTTTGTTCAAGGAAAAAAGTATCAGTAGAGAAGATCTGAAACACATCGGCAGAGTAGTGAAGGACCAACCAGGCGCCTTCTTTGACAGCCTGGACGATGGCTCCAGCGGTACCGACGGCCTTATGAATCCAATCACTTTAATGATGCTGCGGTAGCCTCGCCTTAGCCCGGATCTTGATATGGCTCGCGTTCATATTCACTGTACGAATCCGGATCAGGGTCCGGCTCGGGATTTGTCTTGGAGCCAAGGCGACCACTTTTCTTGCCCGCCGACTTAAGGGAGGGACTCTGAAGCTTCTTGAAGGTAGGCTCCTGGTCTCGGTATTCCATACCAAGATCGAGGAAGTCTTCCATTATTTTTGATTCGACCGTAGGCAAAGTGCGAATAATTTTCATGGGTGGCAAGCAATCGAGGATCTTGCGACCGTAATATTTTTTTGTCATTCTCGTATCAAGAATGGCCACGAGACCTTTGTCGCGCTTGGTGCGGATAAGCCGTCCCACACCCTGTTTGAGACGCATTGTGGCGTAGGGGAGAGCCAGTTCATTAAACCAGCTGCGCTCGTGATCATTTTTCATCTCTTCGCAGCGCGCTTCGTAAACAGGATCGTCCGGCGCCTGAAAGGGAATGCGATCGATGATGACGCAACTGAGTTGATCGCCATCAACGGACACACCTTCCCAGAAGCTGGAGGTGCCAAAAAGAACGGCGTTGGGTGTTTTCTTAAACCACTCAATCAGCTTCTGCCTGGGCATTTCGCCCTGGCAGCGAGACTCATAAGCAAGCCGCGGAGCAAGAGCTTCGTAGGCGATACGCAGGGCGTAATGACTTGTGAAGAGAACAAATGCTCGCCCTTCGGTGAGCTCCAGCATTTGCTCTATTTGAGGCATAGCCATCTGCAAAAAGTCGGGCGTGTTCGTCTCGGGTAGATTTCTGGGAAGGTAGAGCAGGGCCTGGTTTTGAAAATCAAAGGGACTAGGGACTATTTCCTGTACCAGATTTTTGTCGGCGCCAATATTCTTTTTAAAGTAAGCAAACGGGTCATCACCGGCGGTGGCCAAGGTGGCAGACATCCAGACACTTGATTCCAGACCGGGTTTGTTCAAAACAAGATCGCTTATGTAATGACTGCTATCGAGGGGAGCGGCCACAACCTCGATCCGCACTTCCTGCCGCTCGCTGCGTTCCAGGCATAATACCCATTCAGGTGATGGTTCATTCATCAGATCCAGACAGCGGATATAACCGGATATGGTACTGGCCAGAGCCTTC
>Ga0105248_10005341_pt1 | contig 14142 bp, 12 predicted proteins | sample KBSS34metaG_FD_81524 | JGI IMG/M metagenome (GOLD analysis project Ga0105248, IMG submission 81524) | Switchgrass rhizosphere microbial communities from Kellogg Biological Station, Michigan, USA - KBS S3-4 metaG | ecosystem: Host-associated > Plants > Roots > Rhizosphere > Soil | place...
CGCGGCCTGGAGCGCGCAAATCGGGTCGATCTCGGTGACCAGCACGCGCGCGCCGCCGTTCCGGAGCGACGCGGCCGATCCCTTGCCGACGTCGCCATACCCGGCGACGCAGGCGACCTTGCCGGCAAGCATGACGTCGGTGGCGCGGCGGATCGCATCCACTAGCGATTCCTTGCAGCCGTAGAGATTGTCGAACTTCGACTTGGTAACGCTGTCGTTGACGTTGATCGCCGGGAACGGGAGCTTGCCCGTCTTAGCGAGGTCGTACAGCCGGTGAACGCCGGTCGTCGTCTCTTCCGACACGCCCTTGATGGCTTCGACGGTCTTCGTGAGATAACCGGGACGCTCGGCGAGGAAGCGCTTCAGCGTCGCGACGAAAATCTCCTCTTCCTCGTTCGACGGCGCGAAAAGCTCTTCGCCCTTCTCGACGCGATAGCCCCACAGCGCGAACATCGTCGCGTCGCCGCCGTCGTCGAGGATCATGTTGCACGTGGTGTCGCGACCCCAGTCGAAGATGCGAACGACGTAGTTCCAATATTCCTCGAGCGTCTCGCCCTTGACGGCGAAGACCGGAATGTTGCGCGCGGCAATCGCGGCGGCCGCATGGTCCTGCGTCGAGAAGATGTTACAGCTCGCCCAACGGATTTCTGCGCCGAGCTCGACCAACGTTTCGATGAGAACGGCGGTCTGGATGGTCATGTGGAGCGAGCCGGTGATCCGCGCGCCCTTGAGCGGCTTCGACGCACCGAATTCCTGCCGGAGCGCCATCAGGCCGGGCATTTCGGTCTCGGCGATCTCGATCTCCTTGCGGCCGAAATCGGCGAGGCCGAGGTCCTTCACGACATAGTCGTTGAAACGGGTTTCAGCCTGGGTAGCCACGTCGAGTATCTCCGGATGATTGATGGTGGCGCGCCTGTGCGCGGTCGGCGTCGCCGTTAGCTGGCGCGCCCGCCAAAGGCAAATATAAAGAATCCTTTATATGTGCTCGGCTGTTGCCGGTCCGGGCAATTGGTTTAGTAGCACCGTCGGTAAATCTCCGGGAATTTCATTTGACTGACACAAGCAGCGAGCCGCTCGTCCACACCGAAGGCGGGACCTTCGACGAAGGATTGGTGAACGGCTACGAACTTCTTCAGCGCCACCCTTCGGTCGCGGTCCAGCAAGCGCAAACATTGCTTCGCATCGCGTCCGATCCGAGGGCCTTCGCGCTCCTTGCAGCCGGCTACAGGCGCCTGGAGAAGGACGCGGAAGCTAAGCAGGCCGAGTTGTCCGGCATCAGAGCGAGCTTTGCCATTCCCCGGCTCGAACAGGCAGCGATTGCCGGCCAGGAGGGTCGCGGAGCGCAGGCGCGCGCAATTATCCAAGCCTTCCTGGAAACGCAGCCCGAAAACCTCCTGGCGCTCACCATGGCTGCGGAACTCGACATCGAGGAGTGGAAACTCGAAGCCGCCGAAAAGCGATTGAGGATCGTACTCGATCGCGCCCCGGATTTCCTTCGTGCCCTTATGCTTCTCGGCAGGTGTCTTGGGGCGCAGGCAAAGCTTCGCGAGTCCCTAGCGGTTTACGAGGGCGTGCTGGCGCGAAAGCCAAATAACGAATTCGCGCTACGAGCGCTCGCACTGGCTCACAGCGAGGCCAACCAGCACGAAGATGCGGCGGAAGATTACAAACGACTGCTCGATCTCGACCCCTCGCCCATCAACCTCTGGGTCATGTACGCGCAGGAACTGCGGATGCTCGGTCACAAGGAAGAGAGCGTCGCAACATTCCGGCGCGCGCTTGAGGTTGATCCGAATAGCGGCGCAGCCTGGTGGGGACTGGCCTATTACTTCCCGCAGGTGGTTACCGATGTCGATCTTAAAGCGATGGAGCGGGCGCTCGCCAACGTCGGCGACAGCGCTCAGGATGCGGGACCGATCCACATTGCGCTCGGGCTTATCGCAGAGCGAAAGGGTGATTATGGGGAGGCCTTCCAGCACATCACGCTTGGAAAGAAGCTCCGCGCCAGCGGCCAACCTGCCGCAGGAAACGACACCGCTCATGTCGATGAGTTGATCCAGGCTCTAACGCCCGAGAGGTTCGCCGAACTGGCCGGAGGTGGAAGCGCGGACAATTCACCCATCTTCATCATCGGAATGCCCCGGTCCGGCACGACGCTGCTGGAGCGAATCCTCAGCGCCCATTCGCAAATAGAAGCGGGCGGCGAGCTGCCGATCATCGCCCGGATGGCGTCGGCGGGCGCAGGCAGTTCCGAAAACAACATTCGCTCGATGACGCGCGAGGACCTGACCAGGCTGGGCGATACCTACATCGAGCGCGCACGCGACTACCGGTCGGGGCATAAGCCCCGATTCATCGACAAGATGAATTCCAACTGGTTCCGCGTCGGCCTGATCCGGCTGATGCTTCCCAACGCCCGAATCATCGATCTTCGCCGCAATGCGCTCGATTGCTGCTGGTCCAACTTCAAGATGCTGTTTGCGGAAGGCACTGTCGCCGCGAACGACCAGCGCGACATCGCTCGGTTCTACCGCGATTACGTGCGCATGGTGGACGCGGTCGATACAGCTTCCCCCGGCGGGATCCTCAAGGTCCGCTACGAGGAACTGGTCGACGATCTCGAAGACCAGACCCGCCGGATTCTCGACTTCCTCGGACTCGAGTACGAGCCGGCGTGCATCGACTTCCATCTCTCGACAGCACCCGTTGCAACTCCGAGCAGCGAGCAGGTTCGCCGCCCGATCAATCGCGACAGCATCGGGTCGGCCCAGCCCTACCGTCAGTGGCTTGGGCCGATGATCGAGGAGCTCGGCGAGCTTGCGAGCTAAGCCGCTCCTGTCTCGCTCGCGAGCAGCCGCGGGTCGATTCCTTCGGCCTTGAAGGCAGCCCCCCAGCGTTCGTCGGTCGGCGTCTGGAAGAGGATTTGTGAATCCGCATTGGCGGCGAACCAGCCATGGCGCGTCATCTCGGCTTCGAGCTGCCCGCCATCCCATCCGGCATAGCCGAGCGCCGCGATCCAGCTTGAGGGGCCCCGCCCATCCGCAATGGCTCGAAGCACGTCGATCGTCCCAGTCATTGCGAACATCGGTCCGTTCTCGCCATTCACCTGGACGCTGTCCTGTCCGCCCCAGTCGGTCGAGTGGAGGATAAAGCCCCGCCCCGGTTCGACCGGACCGCCATGATGCACGGCACAGTCGGGCGCCTGTGCGGGCTCGATTTCAAGCTGGCGAAGCAAGCCGCGGAACGTGATCCCGGCGCGCTTGTGGCCGATTCCGACTCCAATCGCGCCGTTCTCGTCATGAATGCACATCGCGATGACCGCTCGCTCGAAGCGCGGATCGGCCATCCCCGGCATCGCCAGAAGCAGTTTGCCGGAGAGGAAGCTCGGCTGCTCGACCATGCAAACGACAATGGGACGCTGCCGTGCGGTGAGCAAGCCTTGAGGCGGGCATATAGCGGGCCTAAGTCGCGCTTCATCCGACGAAGGAGAGTGCTACCATGACTATTCAAGTAGGCGACCGCCTGCCCGACGTGCCGCTGACCGTCGCAGCCGACGATGGACCCAAGCCGACTACCAGCGGAGACTTCTTCAAGGGCAAGCGCGTTGCTCTGTTCGCGGTACCGGGCGCATTTACCCCGACCTGCTCGGCCCGCCATCTGCCGTCCTACGTCGAGAAGGCGAGCGAGCTTAAGGGCCAGGGCGTCGACGAAATCGCCTGCATTTCGGTCAACGACCCCTTCGTCATGAGCGCCTGGGGCCAGCGCGACGGAAGCGAGGACATCACCATGCTCTCGGATGGCAACGGCGAGTTCGCTGAGGCCACAGGGCTCGGCATGGACGCCAGCAAGTTCGGGATGGGCAAGCGTTCGCAACGCTATTCGATGATCGTCAACGATGGGGTCGTCGAACAGCTTAACGTCGAAGCCCCCGGCGAGTATCGCGCGTCGAGCGCGGAGCATATGCTCGATCAGCTGGCGACCGCCTGACAGGACATCGTCGTTCGGGCTCTTTTCGCCGAACTGCCGAAACGCCCGACGACGCTGCGCGTTGTAGTTCCCACAATTCAGTAGGAGACAGCGTAAAATGGCGACGAACAATCGTGGTGGAAATCGTGGCGGCACTCGCAGCCGTGGCGGGCGAAACAATAACCCCGAGGGTCGCAATCAATATAGCGGCATGATGGGCACTGCCCGGGATAATCCGCTTACGACCGCCGCGGCGGTCGGCGGCGCAGTCGCGGCCGGCGTCTTCCTATGGTCGCGCCGTAATCAGATCAGCGACCAGATCAGCCACCTCGCCGACCAGATCAGCGACTGGCGCGAAGGGATGACGTCCGACAGCGACTTCACTGCCGAGGATACGGGTTCGACCGAGCCCTTCATGGCAAGCTCGCGCTCCGGCTCCCGCAGCCGTGGCGGCCGCCGGAGTCAGGCCGAGATTTCCGAAGAAGCGCTGACGCTCAAGGAAACCGGCAAGACTACCGTCTAATCGGTCCGGCTCGAAACGATTGGGGGCGCTCCTCGCGGGGCGCCCCTTTTTTTCTTATCCTTTCAGGAAATTCGCGATCGCCTCGCCAAGCTGCGGCTTGGTTACCGAGCTCATATGGGTTCCGGGGATTTCCTCGAAGCGCGCATTGGAAAGCACGTTCGCGAGCTCCTCCGCCGAGCCATTGTCGTCGTCCTCCGACCCGCAAACCACCAGCGTCGGCATGGTGAAGGCCTCGAGCCAGGACATGAACGCATCCTCGAAGCTCTCCAGCAGCTGTCCCGAAGCGACAAGGTCGACCTTCTGGCTTTTCATGAACTGGATCGACAACCAATGCCGGTCGCCGCGCTGGACCTTGTCGAACATCGCAATGGCCTCGACGAAGAAGGTCTTGCGCCGCTTCCAGTTGCGCAGTCCCTCGAGGCCGGCCCCGCCGAGGATCGCCCGGCGCGGCCGAAGTCCCTCGCCCACGCCCTCCACTGTTGTCCGGGCACCGAGCGAAAAACCGGCAAGGTCGAACTCCTGGAGCCCGAGCAACGCAATCAGCTCCCGCAAGTCCCGCGCGAGAATGCCCTTCGGATAGAATTGCTCGCCGTGTGGTCGAGCGCTTTGACCGTGCGCGCGAAGATCCGGCATGATTACTCGGAAGCCCTCGGCGGCGATCCGCTCGGCGTGACCGAACTTGATCCAGTTCATCGTGGCGTCGGAGAAGAGGCCATGGAGGAGGATTACCGGACGGCCCTGCCCCAACTCGTGATAGGCAAGTTCGACGCCGTCAGAGGCGGTCCAGAAACGAACAGTCGCCTGGGTCATCCCGGGAATTTGCCCGTGGCATCGACCCATTTGTCGACGAGCGGCTGATAGTCCTCGGTTCGCTTTTCCGGCAGGCCTTCCGTGTTCAGCCATGCCCGATGCATGCTCTCTGCACCAAAATGATGCTTCGGGACGAAACGCGAGGGATCGTCGAAGCTGGCAACGGTAAGGTCCATGTTCTCGCTGCCTTCCTTGAAGCGGAAGCCGAGCGAGGTTCCACATTCACGGCAGTAGGGGCGCTCCGCTATCGGGGAGCTGGCGTAGAGATCCGGCTCCCGCTCCCAGCTCACGTCGGCCTGCTTCACATTCTTGAAGGCGATCGAGACTGAGCCCGTCGCCCGCTGGCACATTCGGCAGTGGCAGAGATAGGCTTCGTCGTCGTGGATCGTCGCGCTGTAGCGAACGCGTCCGCACGCGCATCCGCCGGTCATCTGGTCGGCCATTCGAGAGCTCCCTTGCGCTTGGCCTTGGAGGCCGGCCCTTTGCGCGGCTAAGGGGTCGCATGTCCAGCGCTCCCACCGCCGACGACATCGCGCGCGATGCGACCTGGCTCGTCCAGGCACTGGACCCGACGCAGGGCATGGCACGCCTCATCGCCATGGACCGCGCTAGCTACCGCGAGGGCAGCTTTCTCGACGACCGGATGCTGCAGGTGCCGGTCGATGCGCAGATCGTCTCATGGGACGTGGTGGAGGAGGCGGCCGGAGCGACCAGTCGGCAGGACGCTCGCTGGATCTTCCACATCGGCCATGTTGGGTCGACGCTCGTATCGCGGCTGCTCGGCGAGCTACCGGCGGTCCTGGCGCTGCGCGAGCCGCGCATCCTTCGCGATGTGGCGCTTACGCCGTCCGACATCCGCCATCGGTACGTCGCCCCGATCCCGAAGCTGATGTCACGCACTTTCGGGGATGGGGAGATCGCCTGCGTCAAAGCGACGAGCTTCGCGAGCGAGATCGCGCCCGATCTCGTTCCGAACGGAGAGCGGGCTCTGCTCATGTACGCGAGTCCCCGTAATTACATCGCCAGCATCCTGGCCGGCGAGAACAGCGTCAAAGAGCTGCTTGCCCTCGAGACGTCGCGCGCAGAGCGAATAAGCAGTCGCATCCCGAGCCTAGGCGAACCGCAACAAAACGATGCGCATCGCGCCGCCGCAGCGTGGGCATGCGAAATGACCTCGCTCGAACTTGCGGCTGAGCGAATGGCAAACCGGCACATCGTCTGGGCGGATTTCGACCGGATGCTGAGCGACATTTCGCAGGCGGTCGAAAGCGTGGCCAATCACTTTGGATTCGCAGCAGAGCCCGATGAGGTCCGCGCGATCGCAAACGGCCCGCTCATGAGCCGCTACTCGAAAGCGACCGAATACGACTATTCGCCTGCGCTGCGGCGCGAGCTGATCGCCGACGCCGAACGGCAGCACTCCCGTGACATTGCCGATGCCCTTGCCATGCTCGACCGAGCAGCGCAGGATTCGCCCCTGCTCGCCCGCGCCCTCACCCGATCTGCTTCAGAGGCCTGAATGTACAAGATCCTGCCGATACTGACCCCGCAGGAGGTCGAGGAATGCCGCAAGATCGCGACCACAGCCCCGTTCGTGGACGGCCGTATCACCAACCCGCACAACACGGCCAAGCAGAACGAGCAGCTGCACGACCAGTCCGCCTATCAGCGCAGCGCCCAGCTTCTTCAGCAGGCACTCGTCCGCAACGAAGACCTGATCAACTTCGTCTTTCCGGTGAAGATCGCACCGCCGCTGATCACGCGGTATAAGCCTGGGATGAAGTACGGCTTCCACACGGACGTCGCGTTCATGCAGCTCCCGACCGGCGGCATGCGATCGGACCTCAGCTGCACCATCTTCCTCAACGAGCCGGAGAATTACGAAGGCGGCGCGCTTCACATCAAGCTCGGCGACGGGGAGATGCGGTTCAAGCTCCGTCCGGGCGAGGCGATCGTCTACCCCTCAGACACGCTCCACTCCGTAGAAGCGGTGACCAAGGGCGAACGGCTGGTCGCCATCACCTTCATGCAGAGCCGAATCCAGGACCCGTTCCGCCGCAACCTCCTCTACAACCTCAACGAGGTCGCCGCGCTCGAGGGCCTGAGCATGAAGCCCGAGAATTTCACGATGCTGCAGCTGGTCCAGAACCAACTGCTACGTCACTGGGCGGATAATCCCTGAGCCTCAGGCCGCCTTCTGCAGGTGCTTGCGGCCGAGCAGCTCGGCGATCTGCACCGCGTTCAGCGCCGCGCCTTTGCGGAGGTTGTCGCTGACCACCCACAGACTGAGGCCGTTCTCAACCGTCGGGTCCTCGCGGATGCGGCTGACGTAGGTCGCATAATCGCCGACGCACTCGACCGGCGTGATGTAGCCGCCCGGCTCGCGCTTATCGACGACGAGCACGCCCGGGGCCTCGCGTAGGATGTCGCGGGCCTGATCGGCGTTGATCTCGTTCTCGAACTCGATGTTCACCGCCTCGGAGTGGCCGACGAAGACGGGCACGCGGACGCATGTGGCAGTGAGCTTGATCGACGGGTCGAGGATCTTCTTGGTCTCGACGACCATCTTCCACTCTTCCTTGGTCGAACCATCGTCCAGAAACACATCGATTTGGGGGATGACGTTGAAGGCGATCTGCTTGGGGTAGACTACCGGCGTATTGGAATCGCCGACGAAGATGTTGCGCGACTGCTCGAACAGCTCGTCCATCGCAGCTTTGCCCGTCCCCGAGACCGACTGGTAGGTTGAAACCACTACCCGCTTTATCTTCGCGACATCGTGGAGCGGCTTCAGCGCAACGACCAGCTGCGCTGTCGAGCAGTTCGGGTTCGCGATGATGTTCTTCTTGCGATAGCCGGCGATCGCATCCGAGTTCACCTCCGGCACGATCAGCGGCACGTCGGGGTCCATTCGAAACAGCGAGCTGTTGTCGATCACCGTGCAACCGGCCGCAGCGGCCTTGGGCGCATAAACCTTCGAAACTTCCGACCCGGCGGCGAACAAAGCGATGTCCCAGCCGCTGAAGTCGAAATGCTCGAGGTTCTTGACCCGGAGTTCCTCACCGCTGTCGCCGAAGTCGATGAGATCGCCGGTTGAGCGCGAGGACGCGACGGCGGCCACATCGTCGAGCGGGAATTGCCGCTCGGCAAGGATGTTGAAGAGCTCGCGCCCGACATTGCCCGTCGCCCCGACGACCGCGACCCGATAACCCATAAGATGTCTCCAGCTTGCGCGCCGCCCCTATCGCAAGCGGCGCCGCAAGGCGATATGGCGGCGCAATCGGCGCGGGCAAGGGGGGAGTGATGCGGCGCGACACTTTGCTGGCGCTGGGCCTCGTCATCTTCTTGCTCGCAGCGCTGGCGGCAAAGTCGATGCTTGTCTCGATGCCGCCGGTGCGGAGTGCGCCTGGCGAGTTCGACGCCGCTCGCGCCAAGGCGCGTCTGGCATTCGTCCTGGGCGACCAGCGCCCGCATCCCGTGGATAGTGCGGCCGACGACCTCGTCCGCGCACGGCTGGTGGCCTCGCTCAGGGGGATCGGGCTTGAACCCATCGTCCGCGACCAGATGGTGTGCAACGACTTCCAGAGAGCACGCCTCGTCGCCTGCGCGCGCGTCCGGAACGTCATCGCCGTCGTCGGGCCGCCGCGTGGCAAGGCGCTGTTGCTGAGCGCCCATTACGACAGCGTGCCCGTCGGGCCGGGTGCTTCGGACGATGGGATCGGCGTCGCGACGCTGCTCGAAGTCGGCTCGATCCTGGACGAACGGCAGCTGAAGCGGCCAGTGATCCTGCTGTTCAACGAGGGCGAGGAACTGGGCCTGCTCGGTGCGCGGGCATTCCTCGCCGATCCGCTCAGCCGCAATGTCGACAGCCTGCTCAACTTCGAGGCGCGCGGGGTCAACGGCCCCGTCACCATGTTCGAAACGAGCCAGCCGAACGGTGCAGCTATCGCTGCCTATGCAGATTCCGTCCGCCGCCCGTTCGCAAGCAGTCTCGCGACCGACGTCGCGCGTCTTCTCCCGAACGACACCGACGTCACCACCTTCAAGGAGCGCGGCTGGCTGACGCTGAACTCCGCGATCGTCGGCAACGAGACCCGCTATCATAGCGCAGGCGACAACCTCGAAGGCCTCGACGCGAGGAGCCTTCAGGACATGGGCGATGAAGCGCTCGCCCTTTCCTCGATCCTTTCGAACGGCGCTCCGCAGGCGCAGAGCACCCAGATTTTCTTTGACGTGGGACAGCGGCTTTTCGTCCACGTGCCGTTGGCGGTCGGCGTCGTCTGGTTGCTGGTGCTGCTGATCGCCTTCGGCGCAATTGCCTGGCGGCGCGGCGCGCCGCTGCGCGGGTCCGGGACAGCGTTCGGCGCCTTGGCCGCGGGAAGCCTGGCCGGCTGGATTGCGGTCACGATCATGGGGCTCTTGCGCACGGGCACCTACTGGCACGCGCATCCCGAAATCAGCTTCGTCGCGACCTATGCGAGTGTCGTTTTTGGCGCGCTCGCTGTTCTGACGACAGTCGGGCGGAAAGTCCCGACAGCCGGCTTGCGCGCGGCCTTCTGGTTCGTTTTCGTTCTTCTAGGGGCGGCTTTGGCGCTCATCGCGCCCGGCGGAATCATCTACTTCCTGTTTCCGCCCACGTTCGTCCTGCTCGGCATGGCGGCGGGCACCCGGAACCGGTTGGGCGAAAAGATCGGGGCACTGCTGGGAGTCCTGCTTCTGTTTCTCGGCTGGAGCGAACTGCTGGGAGCGCTCGAGCAGTTGTTCAGTCCGGGCCCCTTGTGGATCGCCGCGCCAGTCGCAGCGATCCTGATTACCGCTGTGCTGATCGAAGCGCACGGCCTCGTCAACGGCGCCAACCACCGCGCACTCCTCATCGGCTCGGGGATTGTGGCGTTGATCGCGTGGCTCGTCGCTGGGACGGCGCCGGCTTACTCGCAAGACCACCAGCAGCGCTTCACCATCGAACACGTGACCGAGTTCCCGACGCGACGCGGTTCCTGGTCCATCGTCAACGACGACGCGCGCCTGCCGCCTGCTTATTCGGCCTGGGGCGATTGGCATTACGGCAAGCGCGATTTCTCGCAGCGAGAGCGGTGGCTAGTTCGAGCGCCGACCGCTCCAGGAATTGAACCGGCTATGATCGAGCAGCTCGAATCCGAACGATACGGATTGGAGCGGGCGGTAAGAGTGCGCCTGCATGCCAACGGAGCACAGCAGATCACGCTCATCGCGCCCGAGGAAGCGCATATCCGCAGCGCAGGCGTCGCGGGATTCGTCCGCCCGATCGGCAGCGCCGATACGTCGGGCAAGTTCACGATCACCTGCGCCGGGCGAAGCTGCGACGGAGCCGAGCTGACGATCGAGCTTCTCAGCGCTAACCCGGTCGTCTTCACGGTCGTCGGCGCCCGCGGCGGCTTGCCGGCGAGTGCGGCGCCGCTGGTTCGTGCACGCCCGCGTTTCGCCCGTCCTCAATATACGGCCGACGAGACACTCGCCGTTACGCACGTCAGCCTCTGACGACTCACGCGCACTGTGCTATGACCCTTGCAGGCGCCCGGCGCCTGTTGCGCCGGACGGCACCCTTTGAAGGAGGTGTCATGGCGACCGTTGCACCGCATAGTCCGGCGAAAGCCCAGTCGGCCGGTATCCGCACGATCAGCGACGACGATCTGCGTTGGTCTCTCAGGCAAGGATGGGAGGATTTCCGCGATCTTCGCGGCGACCTCTTCTTCGCCGGGCTTATCTACACGCTGATCGGCATTGCCGCGGTGGTCATGACGACGAGCAGGCCGCTGATCCCCTTTTTCTATCCGGTGGTTGCCGGCGTCGCGCTCCTGGGACCGGTCGCAGCCGTTGGCTTCTACGAGCTCGCGCGACGGCGGGAGAGCGGCCACGAGGTTCACTGGTTCAATTTCCTCGACGTCCGGAAGCGCCCGACGGTCGACGACATGGGGATCGTTGCCGGTCTCCTGCTCGTCATTTTCGTCGGCTGGCTACTGGCAGCGGGCGCGCTTTACGCGCTGCTTTTCGGTTGGGCGACGCCGACCTCGATCGGCGACTTCCTCACTGCGGTGTTCACGACCCCGCGCGGATGGGCGCTGATTATCGGCGGAGCGGTGGTCGGCGCGATCTTCGGCTGGGTTGTGCTCGCGCTCAGCGTCGCTTCGCTGCCGATGCTGGTCGATTGCGACGTCAGCGCCGCGGAAGCGGTCTCTAGCTCATGGCGAGCGGCGCATGCCAACAAGGGAGAGATGATCCGCTGGGGCATCATCGTGACGGTGCTCCTTGCGCTCGGCTCGCTCCCGCTGTTCGTCGGCCTCGCCTTCGTGCTGCCGTGGCTCGGCTATTCGACCTGGCACCTCTACACGCGCCTGATCGACCGCGAGGCGATCCCCGCTCGGCGAAAACGCAAAGACTGATCTGGCTTCACTGCGGCGCGGCGACACCGTGAGCGCGCAGGAAGTTCAGAATGGTGTGCCAGCGGTGCGCGACCATCTTCGGTGACTTCGACCGGTGCGTTTCGCCCGGATAAAGCATCATCTCGAACGGCACATTGTCGTGCTGGAGCTTGGCGATCAGCTCAGAGCTGTTCTCGAAGAAGACATTGTCGTCCGCCATGCCGTGGATGATCATCAGCGGATCGCGGATCTTGTCGGCGTCCGCGATCGCATCCGACTTCGCGTAAGCGGCGGCGTCGAGCTTTGGCGTGCCCATGTACCGCTCGGTGTAATGGGTGTCGTATAGCTCCCACTTCGTCACCGGAGCGCCGGCGATCCCGGCGGCATAGAGTCCCGGATCGGCCTCCAGCTGCTTCAGCGTCATGTAGCCGCCGTATGACCAGCCATAGATCGCGATCTTGTCCGGTGCGACGAACGGCAACGTCTTCAGATATTCGGCGGCCGCCTTCTGGTCCTGCACCTCGACCGAGCCCATGGCGCGGTTGATCTGCTTTTCGAACTCGACCCCGCGGTTCGGGCTGCCGCGGTTGTCGATCTCGAAAAAGATATAGCCCTGATCGACGAGCGCCTCGTAGATCGGCTGAATCCAGTTCTTCTCGACTTCCTGGTTGCCCGGGCCGCCGTAATGCTGCATGAAAACGGGATAGCGCTTGCCGGGCCGCAGCGGCGGCGTGATCATCTTCCAGTATAGCGTCGAGCCGTCCGCGGCCTTGATGGTCCCGAACGTCGGCAAGCGATGGCTCGCGAGGTACGGCGCGTAAGGGTGATTGGCGTCGAGCTTGTTCTCCTCGACCCAGGTCAGCCGGTTGCCGCTCTGGTCGGCAAGATAGACTTGCGGCGGTTGGCTAGGCGACGAGCGGGTGACGAGCAGGGTCTTGCCCTTCTTGTCCATCGATGCCTCATTGGCGAACGCCTGATCGCTCAGCGGCTGGGGCGCCCCGGGGTTGAGATAATCCAGCGAATAAACTTGGGGCGCTAGAGGGTCGTCCTTTGTCGAAGTGAAGAACAGTCGGTGCGCTTGCTCGTCGACGCCGGCGAGGCCCTCAACCACCCAAGGCCCGCTCGTCAGCTGCGTCCACTTACCGTCGGCGTACCGGTAGAGATGCCCGTAGCCATCCCGCGCCGACCACCAGATCAGGCTTCCGTCCTTCAGGAATTTATAGTCGCTGGAGAGGTCGATCCAGTGGCCCGCCGCGGCCTTCTCGGTGAACAGCAGGCGACTGCGGCCCGTCGCAGGGTCGACCGCCAGCATATCCAGCTCGGTCTGGCCGCGGTTCTCGCGCTGGACGTAGAGGGTCTTGCCGTCGGGCGCCCAGTCGACCCGCGTCAGATAGATGTCGCGGTTCCGGCCGAGGTCGACCTTCACCTTGTGGCCGCCTTTCGGATCGATCACGAACAAAGCGACATCGACATTCGCCTTGCCGGCCGCAGGATAGCGTTGTTCAAACGTGGTCGTCCCGGCGGCGCCGATCGCCGCTCGGGTCAGCACATCGACCGGCTTTTCATCGAACCGCTCGACGGCAACGCGGTTGTCCTTGGGCGACCACCAATAGCCGGTGTAGCGGCCCATCTCCTCCTGGGCGACGAACTCGGCCTCGCCCCAATGGACGAGCTTGCCCTCAGCAGGGGTCACCGGCTTGATCGCGCCACCGACCGGGCCCGTCCACAGCCGGTTGTCGCGGAGGAATGACAGATATTTTCCCGTCTCGCTCAGCACGGGATTGAGCGTTTCACCCGCGCCCGCGCCTTTCACCTCGCGCACGCTGCCGTCGACACCGGCGAGGTACAGCTTGCCGTCAAGCGGAACGAGGATGGTCTTGCCGTCGGCCGACCAGTCGTAGGTCACGATGCCCTTGAGATCGACGATGCCCTTGCGCTCGCGCTGCATCTTCTCCGCTTCGGACATGACTTGTCCGGTGCCGAGCTTCTCCGAATTGACGAGCATCGACCATCTACCGGTCTCCCGGTCGAACGCCCACAGGTCATAGCGCTGGAGGTCGTCCGGTCGATTGCGAAGGAGCGCCAGGTACCGCCCGTCGGGCGAGAGCTTCGGAAGGCGCGGCACCGGCCCGCTAAGCGATGGGCTGTCGAAGACGCGCTCGATCGTGAGCGCCTGCTGCTGCTTTACGGGGGCTTGCGCCGCCTTCTGAGCTTCCGCAGCGACCGGACAAGCCGACAGGGCGAACGCGCTCGCTGTCGCGAGCATGGTGAGCAACTTCATCGACGGCGATCCCGGCTTAAACGAAGAGAGGCGCCCCGGATGGGACGCCCCTCTTGCTAGGACTGCTTTAGTCTGCCGGGCAAGCCCTCGAAGGCGATCAGGCCTTCTGCTCGGTCTCGGCGCCCTGAACGTCGCGGCGGACGTCGCGGCGCTCGGCGATACGA
>Ga0105248_10005346_pt1 | contig 14131 bp, 18 predicted proteins | sample KBSS34metaG_FD_81524 | JGI IMG/M metagenome (GOLD analysis project Ga0105248, IMG submission 81524) | Switchgrass rhizosphere microbial communities from Kellogg Biological Station, Michigan, USA - KBS S3-4 metaG | ecosystem: Host-associated > Plants > Roots > Rhizosphere > Soil | place...
GCCCGCACGATGCGCGGCGTCTGCCGCAGGTTATGCGCCTGGTTCATGATCGTTCCGCCCGCATTGGTCATCGGCGCGTTGGTCGAAATGAACCAGTTATACGCCATCCTCACATTCACCCCGTTGGTCGCGTCCCAAACCCACAACTGCTCCCCATTTGTCCCGGTGTAAGTCGCACTGGACAGGTTCGTGAAAAGAATCCCGCTCGCCAGATTCTGAAGCTGCGCCCGCTTCCCAATCCCGTTCCCGCTCGCCGCCACGCTCGCATCCATCACTGGCAGCCAGAGACTGCTCGCCGGCGTCGCCCCCGCGCTCGTCATGTTGGTCGCCTCGCGCAACCCCGTGTACCAAATGCTCTCGATCGTCGCTTTTGCCAGCGCCGTGCCGCTCACGTCATACGTCAGCAGGTAATCCCCGAGCTGTGGATCAATGTCCGCCGACTGCGACGTGATCAAATCCGAGTTCTGCAAAAGGATTGAATTCCACGTCCCCTTGCGAAAATCCCCCGCGCTCGATGAGTAGAAAAGCAGCGTGTCCGCGCCAGCGATCGTTCCCGCGCTTTTCCCGGTGAAAAAGCTCGAGCTGATCGTCGCTTGGTCCAGCAGGTTATTCAGCTTCGTGTGCGTGATATTCTTTTCCCCCGGCGCAAACGTGTACCCCTTGCTGATATCCGCGGCTAAGGTAGGGCGAGGATCTCCGATCCCGCCGAGCAACAGCAGCCCCATGCAGATTTGCAGAAAATAATTTGCAAATTTGCAATCCCTTTCGGTTTTCGAGTTTCGAGTTTCGGTTTTCATTACATTCCCCAAACCTGTTTCACTTCCTCCACGCTGAACCCGCTTTCCCGCACGATTTCCCGCGCGCTCACCTTCTCTTCCAACTGCCGGAACGCCCGCGGCACCTGTGTGTCCGCGATATACGGATCCCGCGCCGCGCCGCACACGACCACCCGCTGCGGCACCGTCACGCGCTTATAATTCGGCGGCACATTGTCCCTTTCCGCCACGGTCCGAATCATCTCGACCGTCTCGTTGTTCGTGGTGTCCAAATATTGATAAACCGGCATGGCTAAGGTTTCCTGATCAGCTCCGGCAGAGATTGCAGCGCGTCTTGTCTCTTCCACCTCTGCATCGCCGCGAAATAAGCCAGGTGCTGCGCATCGAGCAGGAACGTGTTGGTCAACGTCGGTGAAATCCCTTCATCCTGGTGGACCACTGGACTAAATCTCTCCCCGTAGCGTGAAACTAGTCCGTTATAGCGATCGCGCGCGTGCGGCGTGAGGATCCCGTTGTGGGCTAAATCAATTGCGATCAGCCCGGAATTGTTCTGGCCCCCATCGAAGCTCGCTGTCTTCGCCTGTGGGGCCAGCGGCCGCACTGTGGGCGCGCAACCGCTCGCGAACAGAACGATCGCTACCCCCAGCGCGAACCAAAATAAAACCGTCAGCGCCAGCAGCACCGCCCAACCAGGTCCCAGCCGGTCCTCCTCTCGGATTTCGAGTTTCGGGTTTCGAATTTCGGATTTCACTCCGCTATCTCCTTTCTGATCTCGTCCACGTCGCCCTTGGCGATCGCCTGGTTCGTCACATCCCTGGCCTTCACTTCGTCCTGCGCCTGAGCGGCCGCCTGCATCCTCTCGCTGTTTTTCAAGTCCAGCTTCTTGCTCTGGTAATCCACCGCGCTCTGCCCGAACCCGAACAGGTTTTTAAGAAGTCCAACGATATCGAACATTCAGCGCCTTCTATGCGGTCTATGCGTTCTTTCGCGGCTGTTTCTTATCGGCTATCGGCTATTTGCTATTGGCTATTTCCCAACGCTGGCGCCGGGCCCAGTAGCCCCTCATCAATTCCATCCGCCATCGCTATCAATAGCCCCTCCGCGAACGGCCCCCACTTCGTCTGGTCCATCTTCGCGTTCACCGCCTCCGCGTAACTCGCCCGATAAAACTTCATCGCCGTTGTGATCAACCGCTGCGCCGTGGGATCCCGCAACTCACGCACCGAGATGCTGTCCAAAGCGCTTTGTAAACTCTTCGGGTCATATTGGCCCGAGTCTGCCGCCGCGCGAAAAGCCGTCGCCGCGAGTTGCAGGTAAGGCCCGGCGTTCGCGTCCGCCTGGACCGCGTAAGGCACGCCGATCGCCAGCACGCCTGAAATCGTCTCGCCCGCCACCGGATCGAGCTCGTTCACCGTCACGGTATTTGTCACACCTGGTGAGACTTCTACGAACCGCGTTGAGGTGCGGCAGCCTGTGAGATAAAAGAGTTCAGCTAACAGCCCGACTGCGAGCAGCGCTGGCAGCATGAAGTTTGGTTTCTTGTTCATTGTGGTTTTTGTTGATCTGCCTGTGTTGCCCCGTTTTTCGTCCTTACCTCCGTATCGAAAGTGATCTGTTCCACTGGATGATCTTTGAGGAACGTCCCCAGGTGCGTGCCGCACGCGGCGCAAAACACCGCCACAAACGCCTGCCAATGCATTCCCGCCACCACGCCGGCGCCGGCGACGATCAAACTCATCACCACCGCCACGGCCACTCCCAATTTCCAACGTCTCCAGCTCATTCGAATTTCGGATTTCGAGTTTCTGATTTCGGCGTCACTTGTGGTACCTCAAAAACAATTCCAGCAACGCCAGGGCGCCAGTGCACCCGTACAACGCCCGTTCCAGCTTCCTCAACCGTTGCTCGATGTCCGCGCGGTCCTTGCGCGCCACATCGCGATCGTCGCGGTATTCCTCGACGAAACTCTCCTTCCACTCCTCCAGCCGGCTGATGCGCGCTTCCGGGTTCATATCAGGGCTTGTACACTTGAACGTTGTAGGTGACCCCGTTGATCACCATTGGGATGTGTCCGCGCAAAGTTCCCAGCGCGTCCGAGTTGGTATTGGCCGTCGTCGCAAAACCTGTCGGCGCGACGAAAGTCCCCGTCTCATCCAGAAACGCGTCCCACCCCTGGTAAGTAAATTCATCCCCGCCGTAAGAGGTCAGGTAGAACGGGCGCGCAGTGAAGGTTACCCAGTCCGGCACAGACGAAACACCATTGGCAAACAGCGCCGTGTTGGTGTTAATGATAAATGGGACCCCGTTCAACTCCGCCGCGTTGTTCAAAACCTGCGACGGGTCGAATTGGCAGTCAGTCAGGATCGGCGAGGCCGCCGCCACCGCGAGATTGAACGTGTTGCTGCCCGGCGGCGCAAAAATCGAGGACTTGTTGAAGACCATCGGGCAGTTGCCGATGATTGAGATGGTCGCCGATCCTCCTGCCGTTCCATTGCTCGAATAAAACGTGGACCCGTAGTCAATAAAGGACGCGCTGCCCGCCGTCGCTGAGAAAGCCACCGCGTTTTGCCGCAGTCCGTCCGTGGGGGCCCCTTGCGGGTAAACGTAGTTGTTCCGGGAAATAATCGCCAAGTTGGCCGCCGACGCCCCGGCTTTGATGGCAATGACGATTCCATCGTCCCGATGCCCGATCCGGCAATTCTCCAACTCGATCACCCCCACGTTGGTGACCCCCGTGAAATGAACATTGTCACAGTCCCCGTCCAGGATGGAGTGGCGGATGGCCGCTTTCGCTCCCAGTGGCACGTCCGTGTCCTCCCCGTGATATCCCACGCACGCCATGCAAAAATTGTTGAACTCGTTCGTGATCCACAACCCGTCAATAAACGACCCTTCCGTCAGCGAAATCCCAATCCGCCCGTTGGTGTTGTCGTTCAGGATCTTCACCGTTCCCAGGCCGCCCACCGCAAAAAATCCGCCGTTGGTTCCCGGCACCAGTCCGGTCCGGTTGGTAACCGTGTAAAGCCCCGGCATCAATCCCACCGCCACGCCGTTGGACGCATAAGCATTGATGTTCGCCCCGTCATTGCGCGTCCCTGTTGGCCAGACGAAGTTTGTCAGATTCAGCGGGGTGCTGGTTATCCCGGACAGCCCGGCCCCATTCCCACTAAACGCCGTCGCGGTGACCGTACCGTGGAAATTGTTGCTCCACGTCACTCCCCGCAGTTGCGACGCCGCCAAAGTCCCCGTCAGCGCCGTCGGCGGAATATTTGTCAACCCGACGCCATTCCCGGTGAAATTTGTCCCCGAGATTTTGTCCCCGGCCTGCGTTCCTCTGCTGACCAGGTTGGTCACCCCGGCGCCCGGCTTGATGTTCAGTTGCTGATTGCCCGTGTCGAACTGCCCGGTATTGAAATTACCGTTCGTCAGCGTCGTCGTGTTTGTCGTCGTGAATCCCAGCGCGCTCCGCGCCCCGGCCGTGGTCTGGTTCGTCAACACCTGGCGCATCAACGTGCTCGCGCTCAGAGACGAGCTCTGCTGCGCTAAGCCACTGAGGCAGGGCAGCAGCGCGACCACCATTCCGGCCAGGCAACGATGTAACTTTGTAACCATGCAGCCCCGCTTTTTCATGCGACAATGGTGGCCAGCATGGTCACTTCCTTCGCCCCCAGCGTCGTGGTATCGGCTGTCGTGCTCACGCACGCCACGATCCCTTTGCTGAAATTGATCCCCGTCAACGGAATCAAAACGCCGTAATTGTCCGCCGCCGCGACCTTGAACTTGTGCAGCGGCACCGTCCCGTCAAGCGGTTGCGCCGCGGCATCGTGCAAATGAATGAACTGCTCCGCGCCCGAGTTGTAACCAAACAAGGAAAGCAACACCTGCGGCCCACCCTTGATCACGTAACTGTCAATCTTCCCGTTGCTGTTGCCCGTCGCGTCCTTGCTCGAAATCGTCTCTTGCCCTCTTGTCATGTTTTCTCTCCTTGGCTATCCGGCTATTTGCTATCTGCTATTCCGTTTAGGCCTTACGGACTCATCGGCCCCTGCTTTTGGGCCATGTCCTGCAGCTCAGCTAAATCGCTCGCGTCCTTTTCCTCGGGGCTCGGCTCCGCAGCCTCCTCTGGCGTGCTTTCTTCAACTGGGTTTCCATTGATGCTCGTCGGCATCACATAAACGTTGCCGCCCTCCACGCGCGACACCTTGCCCTGCACCTGGTAATCAACCGTGTCGCCCACCTCTGGACTGGCCAGCTCCTCCTGGTTCTCGCCATCCGGCATCGCCAGCGCGCTCGCCGGCAAACACTGCTCCATCGCGCCGGACGAGGCCTCCGCCGCTTCATTGCCCTCTGGCGGCATGCCTTCATCCATTGTTTCGTTCTCAGCGCCTGGTGGCTGGCCGCCAGGTCCTGCCGCTAAATCATCCGTCTTCATATTTATTTGCTCTCGATCATCGAGTTACTGAACACTGACCACTGAATACTGCGTCTTCAGGAAGGCCAGGCGGCTGGGATTGCCATCACCAAGGCCGCCCGGCCCAACCCCGCCCCGAGCGCATCACGCAAAACGCTCGGGACACTATTTATTCCGGCTTCCGGTAATCAGCCGTGAACCCGTTGATATGCACCAACGAAGTCCCGTCCAGGTCGAACAACAGCGGGTAATTCGGCTGCCCAACCGCTATCCCGCCGCGGTTCTGCAGATAATTCGTCCCGCCGATCCCGCTGCCGCTGATGTCCTTGATCGCGCCCCAATTGATGATCGCGTTGGTGGTCGCTCGATACACCAGGTCATTCACGGCCGTGGCCACCGTCGGCGCGACGGTTACCGTCAAATTCGTCGCGCTGGTGAATGTCGTGAGTATCCTCCGCTCGTAAGTGTCGGTCCCTGCGTGGCGGATGATGATGATGTCGCCGCTCAAAAACCCGTTGGTGCTGGACACCGGTATCGAGGTTGTGGTCGAGACGTAATTGCACGACGTCGGCGCCTGCGGCACGTAGTAGAACCGCAACGCGCTCGTCGCCAGGTCGGAGTCGGCGTCAATCGAAGTGATCACCGGCGTGCCGCCATTGGCCGACAGCGCGGAAACCACGCCGTAGCTCAGAGTCGTGCCCACAGCCGTTCCCTTCCCCGTGAAAAACGGTTTCACGATCGGCGTGGTGGTTTGAGTTGTTTGTGCCAGACCGCTCAGGCACACGCCCGCGATCAGCACTCCAATTGTCAGAAGATTTTTGATTTTCATTTTTGTATTACGAAATTTGTTTCAGTTTTCCCTTCCCTTCCCTCTCCCCGCGTTATCGGGGAGAGGGCCAGGGAGAGGGGTTAATTCACGCATCACGCATCACGCATCAAACAAACGACGCTTTGCAGCGGAAGTTCAGGTAATGCGGCACGTCGCCCGCCACGTTGGTGATGAACGGCTTGCAGCCGTAGTACGTCTTCCAGCCAATGCTGGTGATCAGGTTCAAGGGATCGGCTTTGTCCGGTTGCGCCAAAACAATCAGCTTGGGCCCCATCGGGCTGCCACCAGCCTTGTTGTTGGTGAGCTGAGGAATGCCGAAAGCATCCGCGCCCAGGTAAAGGTTGTTGTAGATCAACCCGTCGCCGTCATTGTCCACGTCGTCATAGGTCCCGTACGTTTCATCCTCGATGAACGTGTTGTCATTCGGCACAAACACGCAGCCATCGAGCTCGATCTCTGCGTTCTTGTACAACCCCTGGCCATTGTTCACGCGCTGGGCTGAGGTCAGCCAGTCGGTGTCCTGGCGGACGTCCTGCATCACTTCGGGAGCAACCGCTGCCACGTATTTCCCGCCGATGGTCGGCACGCGGGCCGCCTTCAACTGCGTCACGCAGGTCAAGTGCCGGGCGCGAGTCATTTTCGCGTTAGCCAAAGCCGCCGCCGAAAGGCTGGCAAAGTCCGTCGCGGAAACGCCCGTCGGAACGACACTGGCGAACCGTTCGAAATAAGCCTGCTTGGTCGCCGTCGGGCCGGACTTGTAAGTCGCGTCTGAATTCAGCACGCCGGCCACCAGCGCATTGCGCACGATGGTGTCCAGGTCCAGCGCCGCGTCTTTGCTCATCGTTTTCACGTACTGTTGCACCGTGTTGATCAGGTCAATTGCCTGGGTCAAATCGGTCACCGTCGCCAGAGCCCCGCGCTGGCTCAGTGGCACGTCCACATAACCAACGGCCACTTCCGACAGGTTGGTCGGGGTCACGCCTTCAGCGATCGCCGCCACATAAGCCGTCTTGGCCGCGCGCGGTCTGAAGAAACGAATGCTCGTGCCGATCGCCGGGAACGCGCCTTTGGTTCCGTAGCTGGCCAGCACCAGGTTGAAATCCAACTCCTTCAGGAGTTTGGGGTTAAAATATGTTTGTGTCCGATTTACAAAATCGGCCGGATTTGAAGTTGTTACTGCTGCGCCCATAATCTTGTGGGTGCGCTCCTAAAGGGTAGGGACGAGTTCCACCTCGTCCGTAACTGGACTCAACGATTCAAAACGCCCAGTTCCAGGGCTTCCTTCTGCAGCTCGGCCAATTGCTCTTCCTCGCTCTTTTGCTCGAAAGGCTTTTCGCCCGCTGCGATCGCTGCCGCGCTGCCGCCCCCGCCTGGCGACGTCAACTTTTCCAGTTCCTTCACTCGCGCTCGTAATGTCCCGAGTTCCTTGTCCTTTTCCGTCACACCAGCAGCAGCAGCTTCCAGGCTCGCGATCCGCGCGGCCACGTAGATCCCCTTCGGATGGGCCTTGAGGTCCGGCTCCTCCTTGAACAATTGCGCCACGCGCACTTGCAACGGGCTGTTCGTCTTGGCCAACTCCGGGAAATCAATCCCCGCTTTCAACGCCCATTCCTTCGATTGCTTGGCTTGTTCAGCGTTTGCGATCTCTGCGTTCTCTCGCGGCGATTTCGGTGGGTTCTTGCGCAGCTCGGCCGCTTTCGCCTTGGCCAACTCAGCCAAATCGAATTTGCCTTGCTCCTCGAACTTCCTGGCCGCCTCGTCGTACGCTTCCGGAGAGAATTCTTTTTCCGCCGCCTCACGCGCTTTCGCGTGCTCGGCCCTCTCCTTTTCGAAAGCATCCTTCTCCGCTTTGAGCGCTTCCTTTTGCGCGTTCAACTCATCCCACGAACGCTTCTGCCGCTCCTGCGCCTTCGCAAAACGGCTTTCCCCTGGCTTTGCGGTCTCTGCGTTCTTTTGCGGCGATTCCTTGGCTTTGGCCTCTGCTGCTTTTTGTTCCGCTGCTTTTTGCTCTGCTGTTTTCTCTGATGCTGCTGTTGGTGTGTCGGTGGTCTTGGACTCGGGACTTTCAGTGCTCTCGACTTTCTCCGTTTGCCCCGCGCGTTGGGCTGCAGTCGCGCTGTCCTCGGTTGTCTCGCCTGGCTTGGCCGTCGTCTGTTCCGCTTCAGCGGCCGCGTCAGCGGCCATCAAACGTTCCAGTTCGGCATTGCCCTGCTCGATCCCTAGGATGTTGTCGGTGGTCTCCACACTCTATTCTCTTTACGGGGACAATTTCTCGCGCCACGCCGCTTCCCCGCGCGGTGGCTCGTCTTGGTCTTGAACATTGGTTACCTCGCTCAAGTGAGATTCGTCGTTAACGCGCGACGTTCGCGAAAGTGATTCGAGCCAGGCGCGCGCATCGCCAAACCCTTTGGCCACGCCGGCAGCGTGTTGCGTGTGAAAAAGTTCGACGCACGCATTGCGCGCGACCTCCGCCTCGACCGCCCGCATTCGCTCGCGCAGAACCGCGCCCGCGGGCGTCTTCAAAAAGTTCAACCAGGCCCCCTGGCATTCCGGCGTCCAATCTGGCGCCATCGGCGCGCGAGGTAGGGCGAGGATCTCCGATCCCGCCGTGGCCTTTACGGCCTGAGAAGCCGATCTCGCTCCCGGGCGATGCTCTGCTTGCGGCAAATCACCGCGCAAGAAGGCGAGAAGGGCTTTAATCAGGCTTTTCATCTAGTGACGGACCGCGAGGTCCTTCATTTAGCAGCCTGACCCTTACCACGCCTCCCGCCCCTTACAGGAACAGCGTTCTCTTCCACTGTCCGGACAGGCTCACCCTCTGTTTCCTCTGTTTGCTCCTGTTGAACCTCCGGCTCCGCCTTCGTTTCCTTCCGGTGGCCGTCCGCCAGGACCTTCTGTGAGACAGGCCCGAGCTCCAACTGCGCCTTCGGCTTTTTCCTCACGCACTCCACCCCTTCCGGCAGCCGGTCCGTGCCCGGGTCAAACTCAATCGGGTAATCTCTCCCCGTCCGCAGCAAGTCAGTTTCCCAATGCACCTCGATGCGCGAAAACTCAGGGTTCCACCGCACCTCACCGATAAATGCGCGTGTGCCCGCTTGCCCGATTAGTTTTGTGACGCTCTCGACGTCAACCGGAATGGGAGTGAAGAATTTGCTCAAGCGCTGGAGAATCTGCACCTCCCGCGCGCCAGCCACGCCCTGCTTTCTGCCGCAGTGTCCGGACAGGCAGAAAACGGGAAGAGCACTCTGACGGTCGCGCCCGGGAAACGCAACCCTGCCCCTGCCGGTTTACGACCCTCGCGGAATTCCCACAACCGACGAAGGCCGAGCAGTTTGTCTGAGTGCTCAAATTGTCAGAATCTAATTAGATTCCGATCGGACTCTGATCAGATTCCCCGAGCCAAGACCACCCACGGGAGTTGCGCCCATCCTCCGCATTGGCTGCGGTGCACGGTCGTGCTGGGTGGCAATGGCTCGGGTAAAATGCCTACGAGGCATTGAGATCCGGCGGCTCCCCTGGCGGTAAAGCAGCCGGCTGAGTCCTCCGCGCAGCCATTGCCTGGTGCGCCGCCGCTTCCATTTGTGCCAGCTCCTGTTTCACCTGCGCCGCGGCCTGCGGCTGCAGCTTCTGCAAATACATCAAGTGCACCAGCAAATGCTGTTGCACCCGCTGTTGCGCCGCCGGATCCACCGGCACCCGGCTCATCTCCATCTTTTGCAACCAACTCATCAGCAGGTGGATCCGCGTCACGTGGTCCTCATTCGGTTTCACCTGGGCTGGGAACCCGTCTTTCATGATCAGGATTTCCGCCGCCTCATCCTCCGCCTCACTGCCCGCTTTCACGTTGCTCGGGATAAACGCTTCCAGCGCCAGTTTCGGGTCTTCGGCCGCCAGCGCGTCACGCACCAGGACGTCCTGGTCCACGTTTTGCGCCCCGCCATAAATCTGCAGGCGCGCCCGCGAATTCATCACGCGCTGCTGTTTGTTCCACTGGTCCGGCGCGCCATCCGGCGTGATCAAATACGCATCGTGCAACGCCTCCTCGGGCAACGTCTTCAACTCCTTGCCCGCGTAATAAATCATCTTCTCGCGCTTGTACTGGAGCATTAAACCCCACATGTGCCGGTACACCCTCGCCAGATCTAAGCGGAAGATCGTCCCATTGCTTTCCGTGCCCACCGTCTGCAGACCGGCGATCCGATTATTCTCCGTCGCGGTCCTGGGACTGCCGCTGTCACCCTTTTGACCAGGCTGCGTGACCCCAAAGTCCGGCAACATATTCTGCTGCTCGCTCGTGGACCGCACGAAAGCGATCTCCTGATCAAAGCTGTAAGCCGGCTGCTCGAATGGCACCCCTTTGATGTTCCCGGGAATGATCTCGCCCGGCGCCCAGCGAATGTTGTCCGTGTTCGGGATCCGCTGCTCGCTCGTCAACACTGGCCGGTTCGCAAACGTCATCGCATCCGTCTTTTCGTTCCACAGCTTGCACGCGTAACTCTCGAATTCCGCGCCGAGCTCGCCCATGCCGCGCGAGGAATACCACCCGCCTTCCTTGATCTCCATTCGGCACGAGAAAAACGGCACGCTCGGTTTCCCCGCAAACTTATACGGGCAGCCAAACGGCCGCCGCAACGCGATCTCAGGGTAAAGCGGTGAATACGTGTAAACCGTCCAGCCATTGGCCGTCTTGAGCCAGTGTTCCCACTTCAAAATAATGTTCGGGTTGCGCGTGAAGTTCACTCCCTCGCGCACTTCTTTGTCCTGGAAAACGCCCGTGCTGGTGTCGAGGTCTTTGTAACCTTTGATCCGTTTGATCACGTCCGGGTCCTGGTCCAGCAACCGGTCCCGCTTATATTTCCCCACCGTCAAATGCTGCACGTGAATGAATTCGTCCGCGTCCTCGAAATCGTTCGCCCCTTCCGCCATCAAAATAAAAGGCGTATCAATCGCCTCGCACACGATCCGGTGATCATCGAACGGATCGGTCACCACTTTCATCGCCCCGCGCCCGCGCAAACACATCGTGTCCACCCACGAGAACAGCTCGATCATGAAATTGCTGTTCTGTTTGATCTCGAAATCGAAGAAATCCGCCGCCGCCGTCGTCAACGGCTGTTCCTGCTGTTGCAACGCCACAAAGCTCGCCAATCGTTCCGTGCTCGTCGCCTGCGCGATCCAGAACGGTTTCCCCTTCCGGATGTTCATATCAATCAGCGGGAAATGCATGTCCGCCGCCCCTGGGAACGGCTTGCGCCGGCGCCGCAGCCCATCGTGCCGCATCACCGAGTAAAGCCGCTGCTTGGTTTCCCACTGCGTTCGCGCCGCGATAATCTGGCACCCGCGTTCAAATAATGTCTTCATGGTCTGTTCCCTTCTCTGCTATTGGCTATTGGCTATCGGCTATCTCACCGTGTTTGTGATCGTGAGTGACGCGCTGAAGTACCTCGCGCCAGGCGGATTGGTCGCTGTGTAAACCGGCAGGTTTGTCCACAGCGTCCACGGTCCAAGCACATTCGTCGCCGTCAACACCCTCACCCCCACGCTCAAATAGTTGCTTTTTGGCGTCGGCACGCGATACGCCAGTTCATTGCTGTAATCGCTCTCCAAACCCCTGCTGTCGTACGCCGTTACTGCAAAAAAGTAATTGCTCCCCTCAGCCAGCCCGCTCACCGTCCCGTTGGTCGAGTTACCCACATTGATCTTCTGCGTGTAAGTCCGGCTGGCTGGTCCGTCGTAAATGTTGTAGCCGGCGACGTTGGTTCCAACTGAGGGATTCCAAATGACAGAGACAGTGGCCCCCGCGAGGACCGCAAAGGGAAGGAGGCCGACGACAATGCCAGTGACGAAACAGAGGAAGGACAGCAGCCGGGGCACAAGGAAGAAGTGCTCGGTCCCGATCCGCTGCCACTTCCTCTGTGACAGGTTCCTCTGCCACGGCTGTTTTACCCCTTCGGACTTCGGATTTCGAGCTTCGGATTTCAACAAGCATCCCCCGGCATCTTCACCCCGCTATCCCCCTCGTAGTTATGGTCCATCCGCTCCAGCCAGCTCTCGGCAAACTCACGCGTGCCGGCGATGTTATGGCTCTTGCCCAATGGCAACGGCGACATCGCACCCAGCACAGCGTCGCCGCGGTCGGGACTGTCCAGCCCTCTCTTCGCCATGTCTTTCTTGCTCTCGATCGTCAGCCGCCCTTTTTCGTCACGGCCCGATCGCCTTGAAATGATCTGCGCTTTCAACTCCTCATCGCGTGGCAGGATCCATTCCCGCTTGCGAATCGCGTTCGTTCCTTCCGTCCACACCTCCGCTATCCGGTTCTTGTAATCCTCGTAGCTCGATGTCGGCTCGGCGCCCCCATGAAACTGTTGCACCGGCCAGCCGGCCTCAGCCAACGCCTGGCAGAACACAATCCCCATCCCGTCGGCGTCCCCCTCGACCTCATGCGGCTGTAGCCCGATCTCGCGCCGCAGTTTGTTCAACCGCGCCACAAACTCCCCGATCGCCGTGATTGTGTTCCGCTCTTTCCACGCCGAATCAATCCAGACCCGATTGCCCTGCGCCACCGCGATCACGTTCTCCGCGCCACCGGCCGCAAAGTCCAGGAACGCGTGCCGGTGATCACCGCGCGGCTGCGGTGGACTGTCCAGCGCCGCATCCCACTCGCGCAAACTCAGCAGCGCGCCCTGCACGCTCAGCGCGAAATCCCCGAACACATTCGAAAGCACCAGCGGATGTTCCTTGCCCCACTTCTCGATCTTGCGCGCGATGTCCTCAGCTCTCAGCCACCAGCCCTTTTCAATCGTGCACTCCGTCTGCGGCAGCTTGTGTTGCTTGTAGAACTTCGAAAGACTCGAGCACGCCTGGTAAAACACGCCCACCGGATCGAGCGGACTGCCCATCAAAAGAAACCGCGTCGGATTGCACCGCTCCTCCGCCGACATGATGATCTGGTCGCGGACGGCCGCCGCCTCATCAATCACGATCATCAGCGGCCCGTCCACGTTATGAAATCCCTGGAACGTCCCGTCATCCGCGGCCGTAAACCCGAGATACCGTTCCCTCCCCTTCGGGTCCTTGATCGAAAGCCCCTTGAAATCCCAGCCTGGATAAAGGTGTTTGTAACTCGTCAGGTTCGGCCAAAGCTGATGTTCCACTTGCCGCTTCACGCCGGCAGTGCTCACCACCAGCCCGCCGAGGATCTCGACATGATGCAAAATCGCCGCGGTGGCCACCTTGCTTGTCTTGCCCACCTCATTCCCGCAACGGAACGCCACGCGCGACCCTTCCCGATACAAATCCTTAAGCACCGCCTCCTGGATCGGATGCAACTTCATCCCTAGCTTCGCCCGCGCATAAGTCCACGGCCTGGCCAAGGCCTCCGCAACCGTCTCCTGATCGCTTCTGCTATCTGCTATCTGCGATTTGCTATTCCCCATCTGTGTGATCTTTGTGTTCTCTCGCGGCGATTTCCCTTGCCCGCTGCAGCACCTCATCGGGGATCCCCACACTGACAGACTGGTTAACCACCACCCGATCAGCATCAGGCTTGCGAAACATCTCCGAATGCCGCCGTTCCAACAGCCAGCACAAGTACTTGAGCTCCTTCGCCTGGCTAAGCCGCAAGACGGCCTCCTCCAGGAACTTTGCCTTAGCCCCCTCGTAAATCGCTTTGAAATCAGCGTTGCCGGCCACCGCCTTTTTCCAGGTCTCCTCATTGACCGTCGCAACCTGCTCGGCATGAAGTGCCAGAGCGAGCGTAAGCCCCGCGGCGACCCGCTCAGACACACGCCGGACAACCTCAACCGTAATGCTCGGCTTCGGGCCTGGCTTTTGTTTGGGGGCGGGCTTTTTGCGCCTTCTGTGTTGTTTCGCGGCCACACAGTGTCTAGCGCCTTAACCCGTGGCTGGATTTCTTGCTCACAAACAAGGAGCTTTACCCCGTTATGGACCAGCGCACGCACTGCGAAGCGTCCCGGTGTCCGGACAGGACCACGCTTAGCTCCCTGGCCGAGCTCGATGCCTTTTGCGGCGACGATCCGCAACTGCTCAAATTGCGCCTGCCCAACGCCCACGACTTCGAGGCACAACTCGTTCGTGTGCTGAAACCTCCCGAGC
>Ga0105248_10005349_pt1 | contig 14126 bp, 16 predicted proteins | sample KBSS34metaG_FD_81524 | JGI IMG/M metagenome (GOLD analysis project Ga0105248, IMG submission 81524) | Switchgrass rhizosphere microbial communities from Kellogg Biological Station, Michigan, USA - KBS S3-4 metaG | ecosystem: Host-associated > Plants > Roots > Rhizosphere > Soil | place...
CGTCGGCGGCTCGATCAAGCTCAGCTTGAATCGTGTTGATTTGTCTTTGCAATTTGACCCTGTTGGCCGCGATCAGGTCGGCTCCGGCTTTGAGGATGCGTTCTTTGTATTCCAGTGTTTGCATGTCCACCGCGTCCGGCGGTGCTGCTGGTGGAGTTGTCGCACCGGGGAATTCCGATGTGGTACTGCCGGTAGTGCTGTTTGCACCAGGAGCGGTTGGAGCGGTTGGAGCGGTTGGGGCAGTTTGAGATTCACTTTGCCGTGTGCGAATTTGCGCCAGGGCTTGTTCGGAAAACTTGCCTATTTGAGAACCGTAGCCTTGCAAGGTGCAATATTTATACTCCGCACCGGCGCGATCATATTTGCCATATTTTGCATAGATGTTGCCGAGCAAATAGTGGACGCCAAGATTGGTCGGTTCTTGAATGAGAACGCGGCGCCCAATTTGCTCCGCCAGTAGAAAGTCGCCCCGGTTGTACTCCGTGGTCATTGAGGTCAGGGTTATGGCAGTCTGTGAAGTAAGCTCGCCGGCTGTGGCAGCGCTTGTTGAAAGTGCCAGGCCGAGGATGATAGTTCCCTCAATCAGCCTGCGCACTGTGTCTAACCGCCGCTCAGGCCACTTACGGCTTGCTGGCGTGTGCGGTAGGAGACCCCACGGAACATGGAGATTTTTTCCAGGTGCTGGTTCATAATTACAACGTCGTAGACGCCGGTTTTACCGTTCAAGACCTGTTCCTGGGCTACGGCTGTGAGCATGTCGCCTACGTGGGCCGGCGCGCTGTAGTTGATTGAGCAGTTGAAGGCCAATGTACGCTGGTTGCGGGAGTTGCAGGCCAGGGCAAAGGCGGTGTCTGCAAGGGCGAAGGTGACGCCGCCGTGGCAGATGCCGAGACCATTGACCATGTCTTCGCGGACCACAAGAGTGACCTCGCTGTAGCCGCTGCTGACTTCTTTAAGCTGGATGCCCAGGCTCTGAGCATGTTTGTCTTGCTTGAGCATTTGATCGGCAACAGCTTGGGCCAGAGTTTGGTTTCGGTTGGTTGTATCGTTTTTCAAGATGGTGGTCCTGTCAGGTTGAACTTGCCTGTTGGCGCGACGGTTTACTGCAAGCAGATTTTATCGCTGTTTTGGTCTCGGCGACAACCCTGAGAACCGCTTTTTTGCTTACCAAATATACGATAAGACGTAGTATAAATTTAAAAAAAAGCAACAGCCCAAAACCCAGGGGAAAACCCAAGACCACGCTCCTGAGAGCTAATGACCTTGGGCTTCCTCTGGGTTTTGCTGTTGACTTAATAGGCTCGGCCGTAGAGCTTGTTGATCACCATCTGCATGCGCGGACGCCCACTGGCGTTGCTGGAGACGATGATGATCTTGCCCGGCAAATGTTCGGGGTTGGCCTCGATCCAGCACATCACGTCATAACCGGTCATTTCGCGGCCGTCGGGGCCGGAAAAGTCAGCCAGGTCGTGATCGAGGTAGAGGATATCCCACTTTTGCGATGCCAGGGCGGCGATGCCGTCGTTGTACGTGCGGACGATGTGGGCCCCATCGATGTGGCGCGTATCGTCGATGAGCAGTTCGTGTTTTTGTGTCATAACGCGTCCTCCTTTTGGGGGTTTTTTGCTGGAAAAATCAAAGAATTCGACATTGGGCCGTGCTTCCCCGTCCAACAACGGTAAGGTCGGTGGTTCGGGGCAGTGCGGAGGGTGGTGAGTTGAACAGTGGGCTTTTGATTGATCCATGAAATTTGAAAGTGAAATAGGCCTTTAAGCTACCAAATGAGAAGGAGTTAAGTCACGCGGGATAGCACAGGCGCGCGTATGCGAAATCTCCTCAGAGCTCCTAATGGACTATCAAAAACGCCCGTATCTTTGATTAAACCTCAGATTTTAACTGGCGGAGCAATTAGTACTCCTAGCGCGAGGCCAGGGTATTGAACCACACGTGATATGGCGCAATGGTCACAGTAGTTGTCTTTGCCCTGTTTATGAGCATATTGGGTGCTTTCAGATTAGGTATCCCCGCTGCTGCCTGCGTAGGTTGAAGGTCTCATCAACACTAACTCCCAACAACAAAAGCAGTTCCCCCACCCAGTTCCCCATCACACCACCAGGTCTTCAATCATTCGTCAAAACAAACTGACGAAAGGACTTTGTTGTGTGCTCGGTGAACCAAGTCTAAGTCGCAATTTCGCGACGGAGGTAAATACAAGTGAAAACTCAATTTAACGGTCTTACGACCAGGATCGAGCGGCTCGGTGTAGTTGCTTCTCCTCAAACGCGGTTTCAGTCAGAGGGCGTGCTCAATCCCGCCATCTACCGTGACCGCAAAGGTAATCTCGTCATGATGATGCGGTCGGTTGCCCACGGCAATCAATCGCGTCTGGAAATGCTTCAGCAAACCTGGATCGACGGCAAACCGCTGATCGTAGACGGTGTTGAAGCACCTTTCGAACGCGTTGGTTTTGCCCTCGTGCCCCAGTCGCGTTATGAACGTCGTCGTCGTGTCAACGCCCAGGGCGTCTCCGAAATGGTCGGTGGTGAAGGTTGCGAAGATCCTCGCGTTACTTTCGTCCCTGTCCTCGACTGCTATCTGCTCTGCTATACCGCCTTTGGTTTCGATGGTCCGCGCATTGCCGTGGCTACGTCCAAGGATGGTTACAAGTGGCAACGGCTCGGTTTGCTGCATATCCCTGAAGAGTTTGGCCTGGCCAAAGACGACAAGGACGCGGCATTCTTCCCCGACGTGATGCTTTCACCCAGCGGCACGCTCAGTCTGGCTATGCTTCATCGACCGATGCCTAATCTGGCTCCGGCTGACGGCCTTGATGCGGTGCAGACCACACTCAAGGCTCCGCCCAGCCAGCGCCAATCGGTGCGTGTCGCCTTCATTCCGCTGGCTCCGGTGCTCGAAGACATTGGCAATGTCCTCGACGTTACCGAGTCTTATGTGGTGTTGGAGCCGACTCTGCCCTGGGGTCACTTCAAAGTCGGCGGCGGTACCGCTCCGATTCGGCTCAAGCAGGGTTGGTTGGAAATCTTCCACGGCGTGGATCAGATTCTCACCGACAGCGGCAAATATTCGGGTCGTTACGCAGCCGGCCTGATGATTCACGATCTCGAAGATCTGCGCACACTTCACTATGTCTCGCCTGAGCCGATGTTCAAGCCTGAGACCAAGGAAGAGCTGGAAGGCATCGTCAACAACGTGGTCTTCCCCACAGGCATCGTGGCTCGTCCCGACATCGGTGAGAACGTCTTCGACATTTACTACGGCATGGCCGATCGCTTGATCGGGCGCTGCCGTTTGACTATCACCTTTTCCTGAAGGTAGCTAACCTGGCGTCCGGCCCATGTGCATCTCCACTCGTTGTTACGAGTTGAAAGGGATGCAGTGGGCCGGGCGCGAAGGTTTTCATTCCTATTGCAGTGAGCAAAAATCCCCCTTCAGAAATTTTTTCCGATGCTTATACTAAATACAGTAATAGATGCTGTTTTAAAGCTTCCTGCCCAAAATAGAAGAGACCGAAGTGTTCTGTAGGGGAGTGCCGCGGAAGTTCCAGACCAGACCGATAACAATGAAGCAAAACATCAGGAAGGTGCCTACAATCGCTAAGGGGCCGCCCAAAATCAAAACCAGGAATACGACCGGCATCCAGATCAAAACGCGGGCCACGGGTCTGACCACACGTGTGTATGCGAAGTGTTTGTTAAAGCGCCGGCTCATGCTCTCACGATAGCAGGAGCACGCGGTTCAAAAAAATATGGTTTACCCCAAGGTTTTTTGCTTTTCCATCATTTTGCGCGTCGTATAGTCCATTGATAGCGAGATCACATCGCCGTATATCTTGAGGCCCAAACCCACGGCGGCAGCCACGCCCACTCCAACCAATATTTCCGGGCCTAACGCCATTTCAGCGCCGGCCACGCCGACTTCAGCCAGCAGGGAGCGGGTAATGCTACCCGCCATTATTCCCGATGTTACTCCGCCTGCGAAGGAAAGAGCGTCAGTGAGCGGATTTTCGTTTTTGGGCTCTGGGTAGAGAGGTGGAACATCGAGGACGGATGGGTCCTTTTCTATCGCTGCCGCTCCCTTCGCTGTGGCCTGAGCACTGGCTTGGAAGCCGGATAAGAAGGCATAGCTATCTTGAAAGATGCTATGGCCTACGTCGTCACCATTGGGTGCGGCGGCACCATGGGTGATATCGGACGGCAGGGCTAGATGTGTTTCTGCGTTTGGTTGTGGCATCTTCAGTAACCTGTTGAACGTGTGGTGGCTTTGGTTTACGCATCCGCACATATCCGATCGGCAGCGGTTTTCGACAGATTTCGCAAGAGATAAAAACCTTAAAATGGTCACGAATTATTCACGCTGTTCAATGTATTTATCACTCCTCCCAATGTTGCTTTGTCGACACTTTTGACCGTTTACTTGGTTCATGTTCACAAAGCATTAATGCCTTTTGTAAGCCGCAATACCAGAACGCACCTATTCAGTTTGCAATAGCGGGCGTATGCTGAAGGCAGTCGTCTTCTCCAAAACATTTAAAAATAGTAGCCCTTGAATGATCCGGCTGATCGTTCGAGACGGCTCAGGCTCCAGAAAAACTGGTGTTCAAATGCTCGAAATCATCGCTCTTTTTACCGCTCTTGTAGTACTAGAAGTAATTCTTGAAATAGATAACCTTACGGCCCTACAGAAGGCCGCGGCAGGCCTGCCCGATACACCCTGGTGTAAAGGGCAGGGACCGCACGCTATGGCGCTTGGTGTGCGCGTGGCCCTGACCTATGTCTTGTTTCACGCTGTGGCTTTGTTTGCCAACCTACCGTCATCGCGTGGGCATGCCTTTGCCGAGCAGTGTGGCGGCATGGTTTTAAGTCTCGTTGCCTCAGCTCTGATCTTTAATTACATGCGTGCCGGTCAAAATAGAGCTGGAGCAAGTGCCAACGCTAACGTATCGCGCCGTAAGGGCAAGCCGACGAGCCTGGTAAACTTCCTCATCGCAGACGCGTTCCTGTCCCTCGATACGGTCATCGCTGCTGTAGCTATGACGACCAACTTCAACCTGGCCGTGGCTGCTATGGTCACCGCCTCGTTGAGCATAATGCTGTTTCACGACCAGTTGCAGACCTGGCTTAAGGCCAATCCCCGCGCCGCCCTCCTGGCGTTCATCATTATTGGTCTTTTGGGCGTAAATTTGATTCTTGCCGGCGCCGGCATGAATATTCCCAAATACTTCCTGCTCGTTTTTGTATTGCTGGGTGTCTTCTTTGACGCGGTTGATAAGGACATTCAAAAGATGAAAGCCGCAGATCTGGCCAAAAGGAAAGCCATGACTACACCCAGGTTCAAAAATCTCGATTCGCATATAGCCCAACCCATCAAAAGGACAACTGGCTCGCACTCAGTCAAAACTGTCGCATCAGCTCGCACGGTTAAAAATTCTGCTATTGCCTATGCGGAAGAAGTGAAGCGACAGGACCGGCAGCAGAGCCTCAAGCAGGCGTCGGTTACGGCCATTGCCGAAGAGAAGAGCACAGCTCTGTGCTCCGCCTGTGGTGCGCAACAGAAGGTCAACTCTTCTATTTGTCACGGTTGTGGCCAGTATAGTTACTTAAGTCCTGGCGGACAATTACAGGCGATAATCTTGTTCGATGCTTCGCGGAAATAAGATTGGTACTCCAGCAAGTTAGCCGCTGTCGCGTGAAAAACTCGTGACCATTTGAAGGTTTTTATCTGCGGCAAAATTTGTCCAAAAGGGCGACTAATGCGCGTAGTTCGCTGCATGCAAGCCACCGCATTTTTCAACAAGGACAATTAAGAACCATGGGTCAATCTATTAATCACTCCGAATTTTCCTCCGACTCCGGCACTGCCGGCGGTATCGGAAGCCAGGGGCATTACTCGGAACCGGATCTTTTTCGTGGGCTCTACGAGGGAATTGTGCACCCTCAATCACCCTTTTATCATCCCGAATTTGATACGAGAATCGACTTTAGCAGTGCTGTTTCAGCGGTTGTCGATTTCTTCAAGCACCTTCCGGCTTTAGAACTGGATGGTTTCGGTGCTGATGACTCGACTAAGGAGATCAAGTAATGGCGCCATTCAACGTAGAAAATGTTTTATATGGTGACGGCAAGTCTGTCCCCGACACCAGTTCGGGAGGCGTTTTTGGCGCTCATGATAATCCATTCAGCGGTGAGCAGCACCCATTTACCGAACTGCACAATCCCTTTGCCAATCCACAGAACCCGATTGCTGGCCCGAAGGGTGCAGATGCCGGCGTAAATGTTGGTGTAGAAGCGAACGGTTCAAAACCTCCGCTTCCCCTAGATAAGTCCGATCATTTAGAAATTCCTGTGGACAACAGCCTTTTCGAGACGGTATGCAAAGTCGGCTACGGAGGTTTGCCCGAAAAGCTATCGGCGGTGGCCGGAGGATCCGTTGCTGCTATGGCTTCCTACGTGCCTGTGATTCAGGGGCTGGGTGAGATTGAAGTGGGTGCCTCTAAAATTTTACTTCCGAAAGTTGCAAGCCTTGCTGTAGGGGTGGTAGTAGGCGCGGGCATTCTCTACCTTCTAGACGATGCAATGAAGCGCAACTGTCCCCCAGGGACGTATAAAGCCTTTCCGTAGGATTTCGGATCCTCACAGTTAACTCACGAAATTGGTGCAGACTACTGAGTATGAGCAGCCTGCGCTGTCGATCCGTGAGGTGCAACTATGCAAGGAAATCAGCAGTCTAAATTAGTGGCATTGGTCACTCTGGCGCTTTCCCTAATCGCAACCCTGCCGGCCTTTGCCTGGGATTTTCATCTTAATCGCCATGAATCATTGACCGGTGATAGTCGCCTCAATCGCGAAATAAGTCGTGAAAGAAGCTACCAGCGAAATCCTCAAAAACGCCGTTTTATATGTGAGCAAAATCGCCTTCAGCGTCAGATAAGTCGCACCGGTCACCGCTAGCGGGGGCTGCGCGAGCCTTAAAGGCACTCAGTTGGCTGAGGCGTATTGGCTCTAATGTCAAGCGCTTTGATAATTTGTGGCTCGGGCGTTTGAGGCTGTTTGCCCTATTGTCAGGCGCGCCCGTTTGGCGTCCAGTGAGAAAGTCATAGCTTTCAAGTATTTCTTATAGGCTCTTCTAAAACTACAGTGGTTTTATCAACACATTTCTTTCTGAATTTTGGAGTCCGATTAACTAATAAGCTATTGGCTCATAACTCTCCCGGAGCATCGTCAAGTGACTTGAGGTCGCTGGCTTGGCTCTATTTAGTCATCTATAAACCAATTTATTTATGAAGCGAGAATTCATCGCCATGTCTGTCTGCGCTGTTGCGCTGCTGACTGTCGTGGCTATTAACCCGCCGCGCACGCTTTCTATTGTCCTGGTTTCGATTATCGAGGCCGGCGTTGTTTGGGCTTTTGTAAGCGCCTTCCGCAAGGGCTAGGCGTCTATCTTTTAACTCAAAAAATGTTTCAGTATGTCAAAGAAATTAAGAGGCGTCGTTAAAGGACGTCGGATTGCAGTCGTAGTGCTGGCAATCCTTGCTGCCTGGGTGATCAGTTCACCACGGGTGCTTCCTGGTTTGTACACTTCCAAACTGTTTCACCCCGACAAAGAGCTTGGAGATTCCGCGCAAATTGCCGATTTGAAATCGTTTAAGACTGTGCCCAATCATGAAGTCTGGTTCTCCTCACAGGATGGCAGCCAATTGCATGGCTGGCTATTTCTCAAACCAGGAGCGACCAAGATTTATATTTTATTCCCCGGCAACGCCGGTGATCTGCCAAAGAGAGTGGATTACTTCCGCTTGCTTCTGGCCAGCGGTGCTTCGGTTTTTGCCTATGAGGCTCGTGGTTTCGGTCTGAGCAAGGGCCAACCGACAATAAAGCACATTTGTGAGGACGGCGAAAACGCCTACGACTATGTGTCTAAAACCCTGGGATTCGCCAGCCAGAACATCGTGCTCTACGGTGTCTCTCTGGGATGTACAGTGGCTACTCACGTATCGACAGTGCGCTCAGCTGCGGGCCTGATTTTGCAATCAGGCTTTGCCTCTTTGCCCGATATCGCATACGAAAAGGTGCCATTTCTGCGCATTTATCCACAAATACTTTTCCCGCACGCTCCGTCTCTCGACAATGTGGCCATTGTCGAACAACCGCATGTGCCACTACTGGTGATGCATGGAGAAGCCGATAAAATCATCGGAATCCACCATTCACTGAAGATTTATGACAGAGCTTCAGGAGTGAAGACCTTTGTCAAATTTCCCTACAGTGGTCATGCCAGTATTGACGATAGGGACAGAGCTGCGTTTGTGGCAACATTGCAGCAATTTTTGCAAACCCTAAAATGACAAACCCTATGGAAACAGTTGCATTCGGACTGCCGGAGATTCGAGGAGATTGCGGCCAATATGAGCGCGGTTATCTTCGGCAGTCACTTAAACTTGTCGCCTCAGGCTAAAAGAGAAAATGTTCGAAGCTGCGGAAACCCGCATGATTTCTGCCTTTTCTCTTTTGACGTGTTAATACTAAGCTTTATGGTAGAAGTATCGCGCGCCTGCTGGAAGGAGAGAGTTTCTATGGGCAATTTTGCAAGGCCAATTTTTGTCCAACATCCGGCCGCCGCGTATAGATCAATACACCCCGATTGAGAAAGCTGTCACTCCAAGCTCACTAAAGCCCCAAAGGGACGACCTCAGCAGGATCAGCAAATGGCTCAATCTGAACTTTCGCATCCGACAACGGACGCGGTAAAAGCTGCGACCGGTAACAACGCAGCAGATACTGGCAGTTCTAAAAATCCCGATCTTTTCCACGAAGTCATGCATGATGCCTCTGAATTCGGCAAGGCATTTTTCCATAGCGCCGTAGAAAATCCAGTCAACAGTGTCGGTCAAATTGTCAGCTTCGGCCATCTGCCCGAACTGCACATACTTGAGCCTGATGCCAACGCTACCGGAGCTGCCAAATGGGCCCAGATGGCCGGAAGCGTTGCCGGAACACTGGTCGACTGCGTGATCCTCTCCGAGGTGGCTGCTGTGGCCGTAGCCGGCCTGGCCGGCGAAGCCGCGGTCGTCGGTGGCACGGCGGCTGTAGAAGCAGCCGGTCTGGGCTTCGGCGAGCGTCTCGCGGCGACCGGTATCGCAGGTTTTGCCACTGGTGCTCTTTTGACTCCTCTCAAACCCGGTGAATCCGGCTGGCACAGGCTGACCAACGGTGTCACCTCGGCTGCCAGTTTCATGACCTTTGACGGTGTCGCTTCCGGCCTGGCCAGTCAATTTGCCAATCCCACTTTTCTCAATACTGTCTTCCGCAGCGGTGTAGCTGGTGGTTTAGCTGGAACTGTTAATGCCAATGTAAAATCATTGACCGAGGGTCACGGCCTGGCGACTGTGGAACAGACTTTGTCCCAGGCCGAGTCCTGGGCCGCCGGTGGGGCCATAATGGGTGGTGCCAGTTATCTCTTAGCGAAAGGTTGGGAAGCTATCACTGCAAAATCAGACAACAGCGGCGAAGCCGCACAGGCAACCATCTTAGCCGATCGCTCCGCCAGGCTGGCAGATGGTCGTGAGGTAAAAGTGGCGGTGACGGAGGGCAGCGACGGCTTGTCTCAAGTACAGCAGGTCCAGATGCCTGACGGTACTATATTGACCCGCCAGGCCGCCGGAAATAGTTGGAAAGCGCTTGCCCCCGGAGAAGCATCGGGCTCGGCCACCCCCTCTACCGCTAACACTACTGAATGGATCGGTGATGTGAAAGTAAACCCTGACGGTCAATTAAGCTTCCTCTACAAATTTGAAAAAGCGCCAAGCAATGTCAGTCTTGAGGCGCGACTGCCTGACGGCAGCAAGGTGGCCCTGGCTGGTCCTGACGGCTCGCTCAGCTTGCCCGGCAACCGTATCGGCGCTCTTAGCGACAGGCTGCCGGATACCGCCGCTCAATCAGCCAAGGCGCTTAATCTTGATATTGCCGCCGACCGGGTGCGCCTGGACAATGTCACTACCAACGGTGGCGTAAGTTCCAATTACGTGGTCGATCTCAGTGCCGAGGAAGCGGCAAAAGTGAGAGCCCTGGCTTTGCAAAATACCTCCATAAAAATAGTCCCCTCTGAGCAGGCTATTGGGCCCGTGCAATCAGCCACCGCGCACATCGGTGAAAACATGCCGGGCAGCTTCCATTACGACCAGCCGATGGCTGATCACACAGCTACTATGGCCGTTTTTAAGGAGAGCCCCGACGGCACCTGGAAGGTTCTGACCGGTTTGCGCGATAACGCGCCGTTCAAAGATCACGAAGCTCTGCCGGGAGGATTTTTGGATCTCTCCGGGGCCTCGGTAGAAACTCCCGCCCATGCCGCCACCCGTGAACTGGCCGAAGAGACCGGCGTGATTCTGGACAATCCCAAGCTTGTCGGCGTGGCCGATGAACTGGGCCGTGACAGTCGCAATCGTGTGATTGATTTTGGTTTCGGCGCAGTAGTGCCCAAAAACGATGCCTCCAAGCTTCTGGACGACAGTGATCTCAAAGGCCTGAAATGGCAGGATTTGAACGAGCTGCTGGCCGATCCCAAACGCCTGGCATTCGATCACTACCGCCTTCTAACTCAGGCCTATGAACAATTGATCAAAGGCAAGCCGGCTCCATAGGCTAACAAAAGTTCCTGTATCTCCTGCGCCGGACAGGGGTGTATCCTCAGGGTTTAGATACCTGCTTGTGCGAGGTACAAGCAATACAGACCTCTCTCGCCATTCAGGAGACCTTCTTATGTCGCATAGTCGTCAGCCCGCCGAATCCGCTCATGAAGGCAGCGATGGTAAGCCACCGGCCACGCAACACCAGGACCTGCATTCTAATCTCGTTGCTGAAGGCTATCCTCAGCAACCTCGCGTCTACACCGATGCCAAAGGCGAAGTGCACAACCGCGATGTTGAAGATGTTATGGGTACACAATCGCAATTTGTTGCTCACGCGCTCAGGGACATGGCAAAGAAATACGGCTCAGCCGATCCTGACAAAATTTTTCATGGCATTGCTCAGGAGGCGAATACCCTTTTTCACCACAGCAGTGCTCATAAGCAGGCCGAATATCGGTCAGTTCTCGGTTTCGATAAAGATGCCGTAGTCAACGCCGATACTATCTATGCCAAGCAGATGGAGGATCGTCGGGCCACCTTGAAGGTAGCTGATCCAAGCGATCCAAAGCAATTGCTGCAAGCCTATTTAAAAGATCAATATGTCCATGCAGGTATTGACTACAATTAGACGGCCAGTGTGTCTACGAGGCCGCAAATGACTGTGGCTGCGCGCCTGGCGGCGGATCCGATGGCTGGAAGTATTTCTTCCTTGCTCAATGTGCCTGTGTGTTCGTTGTTTGAGACGACGCGCACGGCCAGGAAGGGAATATCGTGCTTGGCGGCTATCTGAGCGACATAGGCGCTTTCCATATCCTCTGTGTCGACACCGAATGTAGTGGCAAGATATTTGAGTTCGTCCTGACTCTTTGTCCAGCCGTCCTGCGAGCCCAGTGTGCCGCAAGTGGCTAGCGAGGCTCGCTTTGTCATATCCTTGGGCCAACCGGGACCATCCCAGGGCGCTGAGTCCGAGCAGACTTTGGTGGCGATTAATTCTGCGGCCTGCAAGAGATTGAGATCGGCCGGCAGGTTGTCGATGTGCACGGGGCGCCCGTCTTTCAAATAGCGAATGGCACTGGCTGAAAGCAAAAGTGATTGGCGCACAGCCAAGATTTCTTGAGAGCAAAGTGTTTTTACGGTGCGCCCAAGGACGACGTCGCCAGGCATGAGTGTACTGTTTATCGCTCCGGCTGCGCCTCCGTGCAGTATCACCTGGGGCGGTTCGGTTTGGTTCATCAGTTTCTCAGTAGCGGCAGCGGCGTTGGCTGGTCCGATGTATGAAACTATCAGCTGTACTGTTATTTTCGAATCGCCGCTGCCGACCGTCGTCTCGTAAATCTGCCAGGGGCTCTCGCAGATTGTTTCGAGCTGCGGCCAGAGCTCAAAGTAGGGCTCCAATTCAAAACTTGTCGGTACGACAATGCCTACATGTGTCAATTTGTTTTCGGTCATTTAGTTCTCGTTAAGTGCTGATCAATCGCTTATAAGTAAATCAGGGCCAGTGTTTTCAAATCGCGATTGGTAGGCGCGCTCAGTTGAGATTTCCAGTACATGAGGTCGGTGCCAAAGGGTGAGTGACCGTCAATACCCAGAGCGTGCCCGGCTTCATGCACGATAAGCGATTGAAAAACGCGCTTTTGTTTTGCGTTCAGTTCTTCCGATGAGTGTTTGGCTAGATAGGCCCAGATGGTCGCCTGACGCAGTCTATTGCTGTGTTGGAAGGTCGTCTGGCCACCGAAAGTGGCGGGGATTAAGGCGCCTTTTTCGGTCAGTGAGTTTTCTCCACCGCTGCGATAAACGCGGATGTTGGCTTCGTCTGCGTCGTCCCAGATCTGATAGCAAAGCGGCTTATCGAGATGCAATTCGCGGCAGGGTTGTCCGGCTCCTTTTATCCAGAGATCAAAAGCATGGATTATGACTTCGGTCTGCTCTCGGTCGTAGCCTGTGGCCTCGTTTTCGTCGATATAGAGCTTGAGGGGCATGTCCAGACTTTTAAATTTGCGCGGTGTGACGGCGGCCAGATAGTGCTCGGCCTGCGGGTGGCGGTCGGCGCGCAGCTCCAGCTGATAGATACAGCCGTCGACAATATTTTTTAAATTGGCCACGGCCGGGTCTGCCGGGAAACTGTTGCACAGAGCCGTGTACATAGAGATGACACGAATGAATTCGCGCCCAGCTTTTTCGCTCTCACCGGCGAAATCGTGACAGAGAGCCAGGTCGTAGTAAAGGCAAATGCGCAGCGGCTCGGAGGCCGATGCCAGATGGTCGATAGCTTCGTGGTAGTAAGAAAGGGCTTCGTCGTAGCGGTGCGTATCACGCGCTTCGTTGGCGAGATCGTATTGGGCAACGCCCTCTTGAAATTGACCCATTGCAGTCATTGGCTACTTTGCAAACAGCGGCTACAGGGTCTTATTCTATCTAGATCTTGGAGTAAGCGTCTCTGATCTTGTAATAATTGTTGGTCGAGGCTTTGAGGCCGGTGGCGTCGAAGTTTGTGCTGGACGGCATACTGGAGAAGTAAATCGGAGTCAGTGTGCGTTCGTGGGCGTTGTCCATGGCTTGTAATCCGCACTGATAGGCGGAGGCCCGGCAATCGTCGAGGTTGTCGATGGAGTACTGTAAGCTGGATGCCGCAGGTGCTTCAATTTGGTCGCGCATTGTGCTCAGGTCCTTTTAAAGAAAATTTGGCGGGAGATGCAAGTGAGTGAAGGCGTCCCACTTGGGGAGCGTGTGTGAATCTATCGCTCTCCCCGCGTTTTTGGACAGGCGGGTCGCAGTTTTAATCTATTTGCTATGCTATTCTCCAGGAACCGGCACCCCGTTTGACCTGGCGGCATTTAATGAAAAGCTTGCCAAAAGAATATGCACCGATTCTGCATCGGCAGTCGGTCGGTTACAGACTTCGAGTCCTGGCAATGCTTGTGTCCCGCAGTATGGCGTCGCGCCTGGGCCAATATGAAATCACCCGCAACCACTGGGTGGTGCTCTCATGTCTCTGGCAGGAAGACGGGCAACCTGTATCGCAGCTATCGCAAATGCTTGTGCAAGTCGGTGGGACCGTTTCGGAAGTGCTTGATCGCATGGAGGAGCGCAAACTGGTCCGCCGCCGCCGCGACCGCAACGACAAGCGTGTCTGGCGGGTCTTTTTGACCGAGCGTGGGGATGCTCTCTTCGGCGTCTTGCCCGGTCATTCCAGGGAGATGATGGAGCAGCTCCTGGCGGGCTTCAATCAGGCCGAGCGCGATGATTTTAGTGCCTTTATCGATAGCTGCATACTCAAACTTAAGCCTGACCATCGGCCGCCCTGTTGTCGGGGTAAGCGTGAGATAGAGCCGCAGGTGAAAAAAGTTTTGCCGCCTTACTCGATTGGTTACCGCTTGAAGCTCATCTACATGCTCCTCTCCCGGCGATTTAACGAGTTGGCGGAGCCCTATGAAATCACCACGCCCCAGTGGCATATTTTGCGTTGTCTCTGGAACGAGGA
>Ga0105248_10005352_pt1 | contig 14121 bp, 14 predicted proteins | sample KBSS34metaG_FD_81524 | JGI IMG/M metagenome (GOLD analysis project Ga0105248, IMG submission 81524) | Switchgrass rhizosphere microbial communities from Kellogg Biological Station, Michigan, USA - KBS S3-4 metaG | ecosystem: Host-associated > Plants > Roots > Rhizosphere > Soil | place...
ACCAGACGCCGCTGAAGACGCCGTGCGACGGCGATGGCGTGATGCGCGCCTTTGATCTTGTCGAGGCGACCGAGGAAGACCAACGGCGCCGTTCGCGCGTCGGTATCACCCGCGAACGGGTAACGCGACGGCACCGCGCAGTTGTAGATGACCGACCAGTCGCCGCCGCCGGGCCGTCCCGTGTCACGGATGGCAGCGCTGACGGCGGTGTAGTGCAATCGCCGTGCTCCCAGCCGGCGCGCCGTCGCCATGTTGGCGGGATTCACCGTCCGCATATAGGTCTGCACCTTCGGCAAGTCGCGCGCCAGCACCGGCGCGAGATACGCGAGCCGGCCGAAGTTGTGCACGACGTCGAAGCGCGCACGCTGCCTCAGGAAGCGACCGGCAAGAGTCGCGGTATTCCGGATGTTGCTCCAGCGGGTCCACTCGCCCTCGTGTCCGTACGAATCGACGTGTCCCTTCACCCGCGACCCGGGCGCCGCCCAGAGCGTCACGTCGTGGCCGGAGGCCGTCAGGCCGTCGGCGAGATCGGCGATGACGCGCTCGATGCCGCCGTAGTGCTGCGGCGGCACCCTGATGAACGGATCCATGACGAGAAGCACTCTCATGCGAGCGCCGACTCCGCGAGGCGATAGAGGGTGCCGCGCTCGGCCTCGTGTTCCCAATGCCATCGACGCACGGCGGCGTGCCAGGCGGTGCGCCTGGCGCAGTCGAGTCTTGCCGGATCGGCGGCCCAGGCCGATAACACACCCGCGAGCGCGTCCACGTCTCCAGGCGCGACCAGGGCTGCCCCGTGACCGAGATCCTGACCGAGCGCGTGCTGACCGGGTGTATCGGTCATCGCGACGGCCAGTCCCGCCAGGATGTAGGTGAACGCCTTGTTCGTCAGACACAGCCGGCGATTGGGAACGTCCATGACTTCTTGCGCGAGGCCCACATCGTGATTCCGAGCCAGGTCGACCATCGCATCGGGTGACGCCGGCGGATGATGAACGATCGACAGCTGCGGCGCGTGCGCCGCCGCGAGCGATTGCAGTGTCTGCACGTAGCCGTTCTGCGTCCGACCGCGCAAGGCGAGTTCGGCGTCGATGCCGGCGCGGCCGGCCGCCATCACGGTCTCCTCGAGTCCTCGGCCGGGCCCAATCGTCTGGCTGAACCAATACAGGCGCAGCGTTGAAGGATCGTGCCGCGCGAAGTCGGGCGGCTGCGCCGGCAGCGGGAAGGTGTTGTGCACGACGGCCGATCTGACGCCGTAGAGATCGCGGTAAACCGAGGCAATCGGCTGGCTCGACGTCGTGACGAAGGCCGCGCCCGGTACGACCGCTGCTTCGACGCGGGCGGCGAGCGCGTTGTCGAACGCCGCCTCCGGCCCGCTGGATTCGCCGCTATGCCAGTCCTCGAGATCGATCCCGTATGGAATCGACTGCCGGCGTGCGGCTTCCGCAATGGCAGCCAGCGCACCGGTCGTCCCTCCGTACAAGAGATCGCACGGCGCCGAGACCGCCGCGCGGACGATCTCCGAGTGAACACGGCCGAACGCCCGGGCCACGATTCCGAATGGGGTTCGGAAGGGACCCCGATGCGCCGCGGCCTTGCGCGCCAACCTGTAGCGCACGCCTGTGCGCCAGTAGGTCGAACCGCTGTCGCCGCGCCGATAGTCGATGACGTCGACGGGCCAGGCGCGGCGCGACTGCAGGTCGCGGTCCGTTTCCGCCGCCCACGGTTCGTGACAGGTTGCGACCACCCGGACGTCGTACCCGGCGGCGGCGAAGGCGTCGGCGCTTTTCAACATCCGAGGGCAGGTCGACAGGTGCCCCGAGGTCACGACGGTCACTCGCGGGGTTCTCGCGTGACGGCGCGTTGTCATGCCGCGTACAGCGCGAGGTAGTCGCGCGCGATGTCGTCCATGGTCCGCGGCGGCGGCAGCGCGCGGCGCCAGCGATCGATGGTCGCCGACGGCGAGACCGCGGCTTCGGTCAACGCCGCGGCCAGGGCCCCCGCGTCTCCCGCAGGCACCAGCCGCCCGGAGACACCGTCTTCGACGATTTCCACCAGATTGCCCACGCGGCTGGCGATGATCGGTGTGCCGACAGCCATCGCCTCGAGCGCGACGGTCGGGCCGTTCTCGAACGTGATCGATGGGCACAGCAGGGTGTCGAGTCCGGCGAGCACGCGCGGCACATCGCTGGCTGGAACGGCCGGCGCAAATCGCACGCGCGGGTCGTCGCCAATCGTCGTCCGCAGCTCTGCGACGAAGCGGCGGGCGGCGTCATCGAGCTGCGGGCCGAGAATCCGCAGCTCGAACGGAACCTCCCGCGGAATCGCCGTCACCGCTTGCGCCAGGACGCGCAGTCCCTTCGTCGAATCGAGACGGCCCAGGTACCCGAATCGCACCGGGCTCGCCGTTGGCGCGCGGGCGGGATCGGGCTTGCGGACGATCCCGGTCTGGCTGACACCCAGGCGGTTGACGATGATCTTGCCGGCGGCGGCGCCATCGGCCACCAGCATGCGGCGCGCGGTGTCATTCAGTACGACAAACGCGTCCAGCAAACTAAACAGCTCGCGCTGCATTCTTTGGTACTCGGCCACCGACGCGCTCATCCCGATCGCGGTGCCGATTTGGCCCGGGATGCTTCGCAGTACAGCGCCGATCGAAACCGGCACGGCTCCGATGACTCGCGCCACGCGCTCCGGCATCCCGAACCGGGTGAGGCTGCACGACGCGCATTTGTCAGGGATGACGACGCCATCGCAGGGAACCCGCCCCCACTGCATCAGTTCGCCGGTGCGACACAGGAAGCCCAGGCCAGGCAGATGACAGGTGACGATGACGCGGCTCCTGAGCTGTTCCGCCGCCCGGATCTCCGGCAGACCAACGCCCGTCGTCACACTGTGGACGTGCACGACGTCGGGACGTTCACGCGACAACCAGGCGTGCAAGGCGTCGGCGCCCGGAACGGCGACGCGATGATGCGCTTCGTCGCGAGTCGGGCTCGCGGGAATGGCGTAGCGAAAGACCGGAACGCCCTCGTGCTCGTAGTGTTGCGGCACCGAACCTCGCGCATCCGGTGCCGCCACCAGCACGTCGTGTCCGGCTGCCTGCAGGCGTTTGCAAAGGCCTTCGACGTAGACCTCGGTCCCACCGACGCTGTCAGGGAAGTACCAGCCAACCAGGTGAACGATTTTCACGATTCGACAGGCGTGCCGGCGTTGGGGTTGCGATTGGGCGGTCTCAGATATCGAACCCAGTCGCCGATGTCGAGTCCCAGCAAGCGGACGATCGCGGCTGCAGCACCGAATTGCCCCCGTTTGAACTGCCGGTACGCATCGCGGGTCGCCGCCCACAGGAAATTAGACTTGGCGCGGTCGAGCAGAGCCGGATCCAGCGGGCACTGGGAAGAGTTCAACATGTTCCAGGCGGCGGCGCGCGCCTTCGCGTACTGAACGAGATTGTCGGAATTCGCGTACTCCTGGTTCGGGTGGATGCGGTAATAGAACAGATCGCCGGGAACGAGGAGGACGTTCTCGGTCGCGCAGGCGTGAATCCAGAACAGATAGTCGGAGGCGACACCCGAGTCCGGGAATCCGCCGAGCCGTCGGTAGACGTCAGTCCGGAACATCGCGCAGGCCGGACCGGCCTGGAACAGGCCCGTGCCCATGAACTCGCGTTCGTAGGCGAGGCGAGGCGTCAGCAGCATCGGACACTTGCCGCCAGGCCAGTCGCGGCTGCCCGACAACGCGAACCCGGCGCGCGGTTCGGCATCGAGCGCCTCGACCATCACCGCCAGACAATGCCGATACATCACGTCGTCGGAATCGTGGTACTTGAGATACTCGCCTCGCGCGAGACTCGCAGCAACTCGGCGGTTCTGAAACTGTCCGACGTTCGTCGGGTTGACGAACACGCGGACTCGATCGTCCTGCTTCGCGTACTCGCGGGCGATCGCCGCGGAACGATCGGTCGAACAGTTGTCGGTGACGATCAGCTCGAAATCGCGGCGGGTCTGCGCAAGCACGCTCTCGATCGACTCGGCAATGTAGCGCTCGCGGTTGTAAGACGTCAGCAGGACGCTAATCATCGTGGCCACGTGTAGGCGATTCGGTGAGCCAGTTCGGCCGGCGACACCTCCGACATCACGACGAACCGTGAACGTTCCAGCGGGTCTTGCCACGGCGCGGCGAACCCCACGTCGGTGCTGAAACCTGTTCGGAAACCGGCGGCGCGAGCCAGGTCCACGCTCTCGGGTGTGTAGTCGGCGCCGCGTTTGCCCCAAGGATAGGCCAGCGTGTCGATGCGAAGGCCGGTCCAATTCGTCAGCGCGTCGCGGCACATTTCGAGCTCGCAGCGTTGGTCGTCGGACGAGAGCTCCGCAAGCGGCGCGTGGGACGCCGTGTGCGCGCCAATCGCGAAGCCCTCGGCGGCAAGCTGCGCGACCTGATCGCAAGTCATCGGCGCGAGCGGATCGCCCTTGTCAGCCGCGGTCGCGTGGCGGCTGGCCAGTTCACGCCAGCCGACTCCGCCACCGGCACGCGCGACGCTGACGGCGGCCTCGCCGCGTTTCCGAGCGATGGCGTCGAACCAGAACAGCTGCTGATCGCGAACCGGATTCGAACAGACGAAGATGACGGCAGGGATCCGATAGCGCCGCAGAATTGGACGCGCCAGCTCGAACACGCTTCGATAGCCATCGTCGAAGGTGAGGAGTACCGGCCGCGACGGCAAGGCGCGCCCGCCCTCGTTGTCGGCGCTCCAGGCATCGAGCCCGATCGGGTGGCAGTGTTCGCTGAGCACGCGGCAGTGCTCCTCGAACACGTCAGCGGCGATGTGCAGGTTGGCAAATGGCAGGTCGCCGGTGGAATCCGCCGGCCGCAGCCCGTGATAGCTCAGGACGAGCACCCCCGGAAAGGCGTACCGCTCGAGCACATATCCGTACCACTGGGCCGCGAGCAGCCCCGCCTTCAGCGGGCCCTGGAGTGGCATTTCCATCTGTCAGGGTGCAGCGCGCTGCGCAGCCGGCTTGCCAGACAGCGCGTGCGCGCGATATGCGGCGATGGTTCGGCGGAGCCCGTCGCGCAGGTCGACCGCGGCTGTGTATCCGAGATCGCGGGCAATCGATGAAGCGTCCGCGTACATCTCGGGCGGTTCATGCGGGCCGAGTGGTCTCGCGCCGAAATCGACGCGGCCGGGCGCGTCGCCGCCGACTTCGCGGGCAACCGTCTCGACGAGCGCTTTCACGGTGATCGGTCTCCCGGTGCCAACGTTGTACACCGCGACAGGCCGCGGCAACTTCGACGAACCCGCCAGCAGCAGCGCCCGCACGTGGTCGGACACGTACGAGTAGTCACGCAGCTGATCGCCCGCGCTCACCGGCGCGCGTTGCCCGCTGACGAGCCGGTGGATGATGGACGGAATCAGTCGCTCCGGTCGATCGTCTGGCCCGTATGGCCCGAACGGTCTCAGGATGACGACTTCTCGGCCGGTCTGAAACGCGCGCGACTGACTCCAGGTCACGGACGCATGGATGCTGGCGGGATAGGCAAACCTCGGCTGGCACACCTGCGTTTCGGCGATCGGACCACGAACGTCACCGTACTCGGCGCAGGTTCCGGTCTGTACGAATCGACAGCCGCGTCCCTCGAGTGCGCCCCACAGATTCTGTGTGCCGATCACGTTGACCGCGAGCATTCGCGCTTCGTCGGGCTGCGAGGCTGTCGTGCCATAGGCGGCCAGATGAAAAACACACTCGGGATCGGCAGCCCGCACGGCCCCGGCCAGAGCGGCCGCATTCAGGAGATCGACCTCATGAACCTCGACACCGTCACCCGCTCGTGCATCGGCTGCCGGCCGCCTGACGATGGCGTGGACCTGTGCGCCTGCAGCGGCGAGCGCACGGAGCAGGTGCGATCCGAGAAAGCCCGCACCGCCCGTCACGAGTACTCGCCGTCGCGCAAAAACCGCGGCCGGGGGATTCACCGCGTCTGCCACTGATACGGGATCTCCGCGGCGTCCGATTCGAGACGTCCGACTTCGGCAGGATCGTGTGGATCGGTCAGGCAGTTTGCGACGAGGGCCGCCACGGCGCTCTCGCCGCGGAAGCCGGTCCAGACGCCCGGTGGAATCGTGACGAGGCAGTAATCCGCTTCGCCGATCATGCGCTCCATCAGATGGCCACGCGTGTTCGACGCCGCGCGATCGTCGAAGAGGACCAGCCGGACCGTTCCGATCGGCACGGCAAAATTCGCCGTCGTCCGGGCATGCGTGCGCCAGGCCTTGACGGCGCCCGGATGGATGAGGCTGAAATAGATTTCGCCGAATCGCGAGAAATGCGGATCGTCAGAGCGCAGCATGCGGAGCACCGCCCCACGTTCGTCGGCGATTCGAGCCAGCGGCGTCACGCGAACGCCATCGATGGCCAGCTGGTCCGACGCGTTCATGCGGTTGCCGTGTGGTCGGCAATCTGCCGCTCGCACCAGTCCGGCATCGCGTCCCCCGCATTGAACGCCTTGTACCAATCGACCGTCGCATCAATCGTCCGCTCGAAGTTCCAGCGCGGACGCCAGCCAAGCTGAAGACGTGCCTTGTCGGTCGCCAGACGAAGCAGGCTGAATTCGTGCGGCCCTCCTGCGCTGTCCTCGCGCCACGAGCCGCGGCCGAAGCGGGCGATCACGCGTTCGACGACGTCCTTGACCGTTCGTGTCTCGGTTGGATCGGGACCGAAGTTCCAGCTGTCACACGCCGCGGCGCGATCGCAGCCGTGCGACAACAGGCGCGCGCCGAGAAGGAGATAACCGCTCAGCGGCTCGAGCACGTGCTGCCAGGGCCGCGTGGCGTGCGGGTGTCGAACGGCAATCGGTTCGGCGTTTGTCAGCGCGCGGATCGAGTCGGGGACGATGCGATCGGGCGACCAGTCGCCGCCCCCGATCACGTTGCCGGCGCGCGCCGTCGCGACCGCGATGCCGTGGGTCTCGAGCGTCTCGGGGGGAAAGAAGCTTCGGCGGTAGCTGTACGCCACGATTTCCGCCGCGGCTTTGCTGGCGCTATAGAGATCGCCGCCGCCGAGGCGGTCGGTCTCGCGGTATCCGAACAGCCACTCCTTGTTCTCGTAGCATTTGTCGCTGGTCACGAGAAGCAATGCGACCGGCTTCGCGGTTTCGCGGGCAGTTTCGAGCACGTTCGACGTGCCGATGACGTTGGTCTGAATCGTCTCGAGCGGCGCGCGATAGCTTTCGCGGACAATTGGCTGCGCGGCGAGATGGAACACGACATCGGGCCGCGCCTCGCGCCAGACACGGACGAGATGGTCGCGATCGCGAATGTCGCCCTCAACCGAACGTACGCGGCTGGCGATCCGGGCCGCCTGGAACAAATTCGGAGATGTCGCCGGCGGAAGACTGTATCCGGTGACGTCGGCACCGAGCTGTGTCAACCAGGTCGCGAGCCAGCCGCCCTTGAATCCGGTGTGACCGGTCAGCAGAACCCGCTTGCCGGCATAGATCCGAAAGTCGCTGCCGCTCATCGGTCCCACACCGCCCAGCGGGCGGCACCGCCCGCCCACATCTCCGACAACTGCTGGTAATCGCGCGGCGTGTCCATGCAGAACCAGAAATCGTCGTGACAATAGGCCATCAGCTGCCCCTCGCGGGCCAGCTGCTGGAGCGGTTCCCGCTCGAGCATCAGATCGGTGCGGTCAGGCAGCCGGTCGAGGAACGATCGGGAGAACAGAAAAAACCCCCCGCTGATCCATCCAGCCGATGCCTGTGGCTTCTCGTTGAACTCGCCCACGTTCCCATCCGCGTCCAGCGCCAGTTCGCCGAAGCGTCCGGGCGGGTGCACCGCGGTCACCGTCGCGATCCGCCCGTGCGCGCGATGAAAGTCGACGACCTTCCGGAAGTCCACATCGCACACACCGTCACCGTAGGTGACGGCAAAGATGTCGTCGTCTGGCGGCACGAACGCACCCGCGCGTTTGACGCGCGCGCCGGTCATCGCATCCATCCCGGTATCCGCCAGCGTCACGATCCACTCGGCCTCGGGCCCGCGCTGGTGCAGTGTCGGTTGCAGACCCTGGGCGAGGTTCAACGTGACGTCGCCGACCATCATCGACAGGTTCAGGAAATACTGCTTGAATAGATCGCTCCGATAGCCGAGGCACAGCACGAACTCGCGAAAGCCCCAGTGCGCGAACCCGCGCATGATGTGCCACACGATGGGCTTGCCGCCGACCGCCACCATCGGCTTCGGCAGATCGCCGCCCGCCGCACCGAGACGCGATCCGTATCCGCCACACAGAATCAGCACCTTCATGAAGGCTTCCGGCAGACGATGGTCGTGAGCAGCGGATAGCGGGCGTCGTGCACGTCCAATTCGGCGGCCGTCAACTCTTCGACCGCCAGACCCAGTTGCGAGGCGACAACGGCGAGACAGTTGCCGTGACCGCTGACTTTCACGTCCGCGCCGCGCCAGGCCTGCGCCAGCCGCTCGCGCCATCCGTCGGGCGACAGTCGCCAGTAGTCGGGCGTATCTCCCGTCAACGGCAGCAATCCCGCCGTCGACGCCAGAATCACGCCGCCAGCAGCCACGATCCTGAGAGCCTGTCCGAGACAGCGGTCGAGATCGCGAAAGTGCTGGAGCGTGTTCGGCAGGAGCACGCAGTCGTAGGACGCGTCGTGAATCAGCGACTCGCAGTGCGCGAAGTCGCAGAGATAAGTCGGAGCGAAGTCGGGCACGATGTCGAAGGTGTCGGCGCGGCGGACCTGATGACCGAAGCGCTTCGTGTAGGAGTCGGTCTGCACTTCCAGGACGCGGCCGGTGATCGCGCGGCGATGCGCGTCCAGGAATCGATGCAGGTAATGCCGATCGATCGGCGTGCCCCGCTCGAAGCCAAAGCTGGACGAAAACGGCGTCGTCCGGCGCAGATTGCCCCACCGTGGACGGCCGTAACCGCGGAGCAGGCACCGCAATTGAGCCGTGGCGCGCGGGCCCGCGAGGCGTTTGGCGGTCTCGATCACCGGCGGGACATCGTCGATCGAATCAGCCGCACCGCGAGGTTGGGCATCCACGGCTTATCCAGCCGGCTGCCGTAGAGCAACTTCGGGTTCTTCGGTCGCGGCCGTTTCAGTTCACGCCACCGGCCGAACAACCGCTGATAGTCTGCGGTTCGTTGCGTCGCATCGAAGCGCGTCGCAACGACGTCGCGCACCGCGCCGCTCATCGCTTCGAGGCGCGTGCGATCGCGGTCGAGGGCCGCGATCGCGTCGGCAAACTCGCCATTCTGGCCAACCGCCGGTCGGTATCCTGAGACGCCGGATTCGACGACCTCGGGTATGCCGCTCGCCAGGTCGCTGACCACCGGTACCACGCCGGCGGCGCCCGCCTCGAGCAGCGTCACCGGCAGCCCTTCCTGACGACTCGGCATCACCAGGACGTCGTGGTGCTCGTACAGCCGTAACACGTCGGCCTTGTCGCGCTGGCCGAACCAGCGGACGTCCAGCCGATCGGACCACGCCGTTCTAAGCTCCGCCTCGTCCGGTCCGCCGCCCTGGACCGTCCAGACCGGATTCACGCCGAGTTCCCGCAGACGGCGATCGATGAGCGGCAGGTCGAAGACGCCTTTGTCCCGCGACAAGCGGCCGACGTACAACACGCGCAGCGGTCCCGGCTTCGGTTGCCGGACCGTCCGCGGAATATCGACGCCGTAGGGCAGGAGAAAGATCGACTCCTCGCGGTCGGGCAGCAGCTTACGCAGCCGCCGGGCCATCTGCTCGGTGTACGTGACGAACGCGTCGATCGTCTCCTGATGGCGGACGGCGAGGTTGTAGTAGAAATCCATGTCGCCGTGGTTGATCGCGAACACGGCGCGTCCGGTGTCGTGAATCGATGTCAGCGCCAGCTCGATCCAGTCGTTCGCCACGATGACACCCGGCCCGAAGGGGATGGTCAACGCCAGCCGGCGCAGCACCGCGTGGACGTTCTCCGGCGGCAGGCTGTACTCGAATCGCACGTCCCGATCGGCCGGCAGCGGCTCGAAGATGTTGTGATCGCGGTCGCGCGCATTCTGGGTCCGGACGGCCGCGTACGCGAAGCCGTCGGGGCGGCGGTGCGCCAGCAGCTGATGGACGTAGCTGAAGACGCCACCGAGCTTGTTCGGCAGGACGTAGACCACCTCGGGGCGCGCGGACATCGTCACAAAGACACGGTCGCCGGCAGCGGCCTCGCCGCCAGCCACGCAATCGTCTGCAGCAGGCCGCTGCGCAGATCGACGCGCGGCTCGAATCCGAGCGCGCGGACTTTTGAGATGTCCGCGTACCAACGCGCGGTATCGCCGGCAAACGATCGGCCGGTCGTCCGGATGCGAATCCGCGGGTGGCCCATCAACTCGGCGATCAATCGCGCGAGGTCGTGCAGCTGGACCGGAATGCCTGAAGCGACGTTGTACTCCTCGCCGGCTGCTCCTTCTGTCGCGACCATCATCAAACCGCGCACTGCGTCGTCGATGAAGAGGTAGTCGCGCACCTGCAGGCCGTCGCCGAGGATTGTCAGCTCCTGATGGTTCTGTTGAATCTTGCGGATGATGTCGTGGATCGCGAAGCGGAACATGCCGACGCCGTAGACGCTGAACAGCCGGGCGATCCGCACGTCGACGCCGAACGACCGGTGATAGGCGTGGCAATAGGCCTCGCCGCCGAGTTTGCCCGCCGCGTACGGAGACGTCGGCCGCGCGAACGCGCGTTCGGCGAGCGGTAGCGGATTCGACGCGTCGAAGATCGATGCGGTCGAGGGAAACACGACCCGGCTGCCCGCGTGACGCGCCGCCTCGAGCACCTCGAAGACGCCGCGAAACGTGTTGTCGAAATCATGGCGAGGGTTCGCGACCGAACCGGCGACGTCCGCCGATGCCGCCATGTGGAAAATCACCGTGCGGTCGTCGAGCAGACCATCGAGTGCGCCGGCTTGCGCGACATCGAGCTGCCGGATCGACTGTTCCGAGTCGGCTGAAGCCCGCCGATCGACCGCCACCACGGTCCACCCAGCGGCGCGAAGATGCCGCAGCAGCGCCGTGCCGATGAAGCCACTGGCACCGGTCACGACGGCACGCCGCAGCCTGTCATTCATGGCGGATCGCAAAGCCAACGCCGTATCCCAGTTCGCGGAAGGTGAACGCCGAGAAGTTCGGTTTCGTCGCGATGTCCTGCCACACGCCCGCGAGCTCCGGATGCACGACATGCGCAATGTCGTCGAACACTAACGCGCCGCCGACCTTCAGCCGCGGCAGGACCGTCGCCAGGTCCGCGCGTGCGCCGGCTTCGCTGTGATCGCCGTCCACGGTAATCAGGTCGAAATAGACGTCGGGGTGCTCGCGGAAATAGGCCGGCAGCACCTTGTGGGAATCGCCGAGGACGAATTCCAGGCCGCCGCGGAAGCCCACGCGCGCGAGTTCGGATCGGACCAGCGCCGGTCCGGGGTTGTCCATGCCGGCGTAGCCGTCGATGAACATGTCGCAGGCGACGATGTCGCACTCCGGACAGGCCGACGCGACCATCGCGAGGCTGCGCCCGCGCCGCACGCCGATTTCGAGATAGCGCTGCGGCCGGAGACCCGACGCCAGCGCGAGAAGCGCCGTGTTGATGTCTGCGTACCGCCACTCGGGATAGCGCTCCAGACCGTTGCGATAGAACGTCGAGAGATACTCGGCGTACTTGTCGGGCGTCAGCCGCTGGAGAACGTCCAGCGCGCGCCGCACCGTGGCGGGAGCGACGGCCGCGACCGCGAACGTCGAGGCGCCAGCCAGGGCGGGGCCATACCACTGGTTGTCCGGCACGACCAGCGCGTTGCCGGCGGCCACGGGTGCCGCGGGACCAGGTCCCCATCCGAGCCGGCGCCGGACATGGTTGACGATGCGTCGCGGCAGACTCATGGTTTTGCGCAAGGTGCGGGACTGACGCACGCCCATTGCGCCTTCCGGCAGACGATTCCCCGGGTGATGTGCAGCTCGTAAGGGCGCCACGGACGTTCCGGCGCCGCGATCTCGAACTCGAACGCGTCGGGAATTTCATCGACGTGCTCGAGGTAGGGGATGCCGACGAAGACGTTCAGTCGGTAGCGTCCGGGAATGAAGGTCGGCCCCGGCAGCCGCGCGGTGATCGCGCAGGTGGTTGCCGACGGCAGCTCCACACCGCCGTCATCCACGTTCATCAGCGAGAGCAGCGGCTGGCCCTGATCGGAACAGATGACCAGCTCGATGACCAGGCCGCGCAGGCTGAAGCCGCTTGTTGAGACCCCTGCCAGGTCGACGTCGATCTGAAACACCAGATCGTCTTCGGGCGGCACGCCGCGCACGCTGCGGCCGCGATCGTCGACCAGACGGATGCCGCTGACCCGTGCCCACCCTGTTCCACTCCGGCCGCGTGTGTTGAAGTGGCCGACCTCGACTACCGATTGTTCGGCGGCGCGATACTGCGCGACGACCTCGCCGACCGAACCGCTCATGACCAGGCGACCGCGATCCATCAACAGGCCGCGTGTGCACAGCCGCTGAATCGCTTCCATGTTGTGGCTGATGAACAGAACGGTTCGGCCGTGGCGCGCGATGTCGTCCATCTTGCCGAGGCACTTCTTCTGGAAGTGCACGTCGCCGACGGCCAGCACTTCGTCGACGACGAGAATCTCGGTTTCGAGATGCGCCGCCACCGCGAAGGCCAGGCGCATATACATCCCGCTCGAATAGTGTTTGACCGGCGTGTCGATGAAGCGGTCGACTTCGGCGAAGGCGACGATCTCGTCGAACTTGCGGTCGATTTCGGCCCTGGTCATGCCGAGAATCGCACCATTCAAGTAGGTATTCTCGCGGCCGCTGAGATCCTCGTGAAATCCGGTTCCCACCTCGAGCAGCGATCCGATTCGCCCCGTCACGTCCACGAAGCCGGTCGTCGGTTCGGTGATTTGCGAGAGTACCTTCAGCAGCGTGGACTTCCCCGCTCCGTTGCGACCAATGATGCCGACGACTTCGCCCGGCGCGACCTCGAACGATACGTCGTCAATCGCCCAGAGCGTGTCGTCCGTCGCGGCGGCCTTGGTGCCCGAGCCCCATCTCTCGTAGAGACGCGACGCGGCGCCTGCCATGGCATCACGCGCCGTACGCGATCGCCGACGATGGCCGATGGTGTAGCGCTTGCCGAGGTGTTCGGCGTGAATGGCGGCGCGGGTCATCAAATCACGTCAGCGAACGTGCCTTCCAGCCTGCGGAAGTAGTGCGCGCCGCCGGCAATCAGCACGACGACGACAGCGGCCGAGACCAGCGTGATGACGCCAGGCGCCGGTCCGCCGGCGAGTGCCCAGCGGAAGCCCTCGATCACGCCCGCCATCGGGTTGAGGCCGTAGACGGCCCGCCATTGAGCCGGGACGAGGGATGCCGGATACGCCACGGGCGTCGCAAACATCCACAGCTGCACAACGAACGGCACGACGTAGCGGACGTCCCGGTACCGCACGTTGAGGGCGGCGAGCCAGACGCCGACCCCGGCGGCGGTCGCCAGAGCCAGAAGCATCAGCGCCGGCAGCCAGACAATCGACGGCCCCGGCACGATGCGATACCAGGCCATCAAGCCGATGAGGATGGCGAAGCCGATCGCGAAATCGACGAGCGGCGCCACCACCGCGCCGATCGGAATGATCAATCGCGGAAAGTACACCTTCGAGATGATGTGCTGATAGCCGCTGAGCGACGTGCTGCAGCCCGCGAGCGCGGACGCGAAATAGGTCCAGGGCACGAGCGCCATCAGCGAGAAGACCGGATACGGCAATCCGTCCGACGGCACTTTCGCCAGGTGGCCGAAGAAGATCGTGAACACCACCATCGTCATCAGCGGCTGGATGATGGCCCACCCCGCTCCGAGCAGCGTCTGCTTGTAACGCACCTTGATGTCGCGCCAGATGAAGAAGTACAGCAGCTCGCGATACGCCCAGATGTCGGACAGCGTGCGGCCGTTCCAGCCCTGCGATGGCTGCAGGCGACGGGTGATGTCGACAGCGGCGGTGGGCATCAGGTTTGTCTGAGGAACTCGCCGAGCACACCGAGCGCCCACGGCCGGCTCCAGTGCAGCGCGCCGCGCTGCCAGGCGTTC
>Ga0105248_10005353_pt1 | contig 14120 bp, 9 predicted proteins | sample KBSS34metaG_FD_81524 | JGI IMG/M metagenome (GOLD analysis project Ga0105248, IMG submission 81524) | Switchgrass rhizosphere microbial communities from Kellogg Biological Station, Michigan, USA - KBS S3-4 metaG | ecosystem: Host-associated > Plants > Roots > Rhizosphere > Soil | place...
CTGTTTGAGATATCCCTCCCAATCAACCGGCGTCATACCCAGCGCCAGGATTTCTGGTAGATAGACTCCCTGCCACCGGCTGGCGCGATAGCGCAGGGTAATCAGCAGATCGTCGGCATCATGCGCCGCAAAGCCTCCTACCTCCATGAGTGCGGAGATCCGCTGGGTGGTGTGGCTTCCTACCAGGATGGTCTGTCCCATCCCGTAACTCGCCATCAAGTGGGTTGAGTAGTAGGCGTAGCTCTCCTCCGCGGCCCCCCGGGCGATGAAGCTCGCCTCCTGGTTGTAGTAGACCTGCGGGGCCTGGACATAGGCGACGAGGGAATCACGGAAGAAGCCCAGAACCCGGGTCAGATAGTTCTTCTCGGGAACGTGGTCCGGATCGAATGCCGCGAGGATCTGGTATTGCGCGGCACCAATCTCACTGAGCCATGCGTTGTAGTTGCCGTACTTGGTGCCCTTAGCGAACCGTCCTTCGGTCGCCTGGAAGTGGTCCCGTTGATTTCGGGAATAGTGCCGGACGCCGAGTCGCTGGCAGAGCGCGGCCACATCGGGACTGTCACCTTCATCCAGGACCCAGGTGTCGTGAGGATAGTCCATCGCCCGCATCGCCCGGAGCGACTGGGCGAGCATGTCGATGGACTCGGCGTTGGGGACGAAGGTGGTCACCACGGCGACCTTCAACCCCGGTACTGGAGGCAGCGGCGTCGGGCGGCGCATGCTCCAGAGAAAGAGCCAGCGGCCGAACCAGGAAGCGAGGTGGAAGACGAGGAGGGCGGTTGCAACGAGGAAGGCGGCTTCGAGGGCGCCTTGGCGGAGCCAGAACACGGTAAAGGCGGCGGTCGCGGCGACGGCAAGGATCGTCAAGATGATATACAGCTTTTGCTCTCCGGGATTCATGACCGGAGAGTTCTTGACTCGAAGCGGTTCGGTCGCGGCCGTCCTAGCCGAGTACTCCCCCATCACCCTCTTTCGTCCAAGTGGCAGCCGAGATTGTGGCAACTGTGCAACCACCTTGTTGCGGGGTTAAGCGGCCAACGACCAACCCTCCAGATGCGAAGCGCGGGGCGTGAGCCGGGTTCCGTCTCGGGGCAATTACCGCACCAGCAGCTCGCACTCTGTCGCCTCGCTTGGCTAGCATCTATGTTCCGCCTAAAGCCGCTTTCATGCTTCGATTCTATCCCGGCAGACGCCATCAACCATCACGGGCCCGGTCCCCCATGCGCAAGCTGGCAGAGGCGTGTGACAGTGAGTCCGGTGGTCTTGTGCCATTTGACCGGAGACACAGCTCCGAATGATTGAGCCAGCCGACAAAGCCCTGGCCCAGGGCCCTGGACCTCTCTCGGTGCCGGAGAGCGGAGAGCCCTCCTCGATCGTGGCCGACATCCGCGCCATTGCCTCCGACCTGGTCGAGTTCCGGGAGCTCCTGGTCGAGCTCACCATCCGCGACATCCGGATCCGGTACAAACAGGCGGTGATGGGAGTCTTCTGGGCGATCCTGACTCCCCTCGTGTTGTTGCTATCAGGGTGGATTCTACGCCTGGCTTTCGGTCGCCTCAGCGGAGAGGCCCCCAATGACGCGGCGATGGCGGGACTGGCCGTCAAGTCGCTCGGTTGGGCCTTCTTCGTCGGCGGGCTCGGCTTCGGGACGGCGAGCATCACCGCGAACCTGGCGCTGGTGACCAAAACCTACTTCCCCCGCGAAATTCTGCCTCTGGCATCGGTGCTGACCCAGCTCGTGGATGCCGGCATCGGCACGTTGGCGCTGGTGTTGGCGCTGCCATTCTTCAGCGTTCACCTCTCCACGGCCTTCGTGTGGGTGATTCCACTCGTCTGCATGCTGATCATGATCACGACCGGGGCCGTGCTGCTCGGCAGCTGTGCCAACGTGTTCTTTCGCGACGCGAAACATCTGGTACAACTGGTCCTTTCCTTCGGGATTTTCTTTACGCCGGTGTTCTTCGATCTCGACGCCTTCGGTCCGGTGGGTGCCAGGATTGCCATGCTCAACCCGCTGGCGCCCGTCCTCGAGGGCCTGCGGCTCGCGGTGGTGCACGGTCATAACCTCCTCCAGCCGCTCACCTCGGCCCACGGCGACTATCTGGTCTGGGCGCCCTGGTATCTGGGGTACGCCGCGATCTGGGCCGTCGTTCTGCTGGGAGCGAGTGCCGTGATCTTTCATCGCTCCGAGTTCGTCTTCGCCGAGTACGTGTGAGGCCGCGATCGGTCGGGCGGGTCGAGTTTGACGCGGTCTGGAAGAAGTTTCGCACCGGCGAGCTGCACAACCGTTTGCGCGACTTTATTCCCGCGATGGTCTCCCGAGCGTTCCGCGCCCGCCCCGTCGACGGTGCGCTCGGGGGCGGGGAGTTCTGGGCGGTGCGTGACGTCAGCTTCACGCTGGGACCGGGTGATGCGCTGGGGATCATCGGACCCAACGGCGCCGGGAAATCCACCGTGCTCAAGCTGCTTACTCGCATACTACGCCCGACCCATGGCCGGTGTCTCACCCAGGGACGAGTCGGAGTCCTGATCGAAGTGGCCGCGGGGTTCCATCCCGATCTGACCGGCCGGGAAAACATCTTCCTTCAGGGCGCCATCATGGGGATGCCGCGGAAGGAAATTCTCCGGAAGTTCGATGAAATCGTGGCCTTCTCCGGGGTCGAGTGGTTTCTCGATACGCCGGTCAAGCGCTATTCCAGCGGCATGCACACCCGGCTCGGCTTCGCGATCGCGGCTCACCTCGACCCCGATGTGCTGATCATCGACGAGGCCCTCGCCGTGGGCGACGCGGCCTTTCAGCGAAAGGCGTTCGATCGGATCTCCGAGCTGGCCCGAAGCAACATCCCGGTCGTCGTGGTCTCCCACCAGCTGGAGACCATCGCCCGCCTCTGTACCGAGGCAATCCTCATGACCGAGGGTGCCGTAGTCAAACGGGGCACCCCCCAGGAGTGTATCGCTGCCTACCTGGCTGCTGATCAGAGCGCCTCCCGCCGCCCGACCCCAACCGCCGTGGTCATCGAGGAAGTTCGAGTCGAGCCGGCGGCGGTCCGGTCGGGGGAATGGGTTACTCTCACACTGCATTGCGCAGTTTCGGGCCCTGGCCCGTCAGCGTCTGAAAGTGTCGGGGTCCGAATCCGATCGCCCGACAGCGGGGAACCGGTGTTTGAAACCACCGCGCTGTCGCTGGGGCATGATCTGCCTCAAACGGGACGTTTCGCCGTGACCATGGAGCTTCAGCTCAATCTGCCCCCCGGGATCTATCCACTGGAGAGCTTCGTGTGGAACCGGATGGCCGGTCGCGAGCTGGGTGGCGGCCCCGGCGGTGCGATGCGGGTAGAAGGGGGTCAGGAATTTCAGGGCTCGGTGCAGATGAATGCCAGGGCTCAGGTCCTTACCTATGGGACCGACTGATGGCAGGCCGTGAGAGTCACCCGGATTGGGTCGCCTACGAACCGGCCCTGCTGCCCTCTCTCGCCCGCATGGCCTCCGAGGGCATCGCGGTGCTGGAAGAGTGGTTTCGCTGGGGGGAGGAATGGAGCATGCTGCTCCGGGTGTACGGCAAGCTGGGATTCAGCAGCCGGGTTCTGGAGATCGGCTGTGGGCAGGGCCGGGTGGCGTTCGCGCTTCGCTACATCATCGGTGGGGGAACCTATCTCGGCTTCGACATCGATCGCGACAAGATCGAATTCCTCGAGCGCGCCTTTCACTCCGCACATGCCAACTTTGAGTTCTACTGGGCCGATGTGCGCAACAGCTTCTACAATCCCTCGGGCCGGCTGGCTGCCTCCGGTTATCACTTCCCGGTGCCGGACCAGTCGCAGGACCTGGTCTTCGCAGCGTCGGTCTTCACCCACATGGTTCCCGAGAACACCGCCCATTATTTCAAGGAATCGGCCCGGGTGCTGCGGCCTGGCGGCCGTTGTGTGTTCAGCTTCTTCCTGCTGGACAATTACCTCCCCTCCCGGCCACGCCGCCAGGGCTTCAACAACCCGCGCTTCGAGTTCAACCATGAGTACGGCGGGCATCGCCAGGACTTCGCGACCGTCGAGCCGTCCGATCCCGAACGGATGACCGCGTACCGCCGATCGCTGATTGACCGCCTGGTCCGGGAGGCCGGCCTCCGCCTGGTTCAGGAGCCCTTGCCCGGTTACTGGTCGGGGGCATTCGATGCCTGGATTGGCGCGCAGGACGTCGTAGTGCTCGAACGTCAATAGGGTCTCGCCCGATGCCCACCGCCGTCCTCGATCTCGACGCCGAGCATCTTCCGAACCAGATAGCCCTGCCTGCGAGGTATGACCATGCCCTCCTGCTCTTTCGCTGGAAGGGCAAGCCGGTCGGCCAGGTGAGCCTTGCAGTCCGGGACGGCAGAATCTCGGGAGACAGGATTCGTGAGTCGCTGGAGGAGCGGTCGGCGCCCATCCTCCAGCAATGGTTACACGACTACCTCGAATGCGATTTGCGTCCTGCCGTTCCGGTGCTCCCCGCCACTGTTGCGGTTTGTACTCGGGATCGGCCAGGCGATCTGAGCAACTGTCTCGTCGCGCTTTCCCGGTTAAGGGATCAGGGTCAGGAGATCCTGGTTGTAGACAGCGCGTCCAGAAGCGATGAGACGCGGCAGGTCGTCGCACAATTCCCTCAGGCGCGCTACGTGAGGGTTGAACGGCCCGGCCTGGATATCGCCCGCAACCGAGCGATGCGCGACGCGCGGCATCCGATCGTCGCGTTCACCGATGACGATGCGGAGCCGGATCCCGACTGGCTGTACCACCTCACTCAAGGGTTTGACGACCGCCGGATCCTCGCGGTGACCGGTCTGACGATGCCGCTCGAGCTGGAGACACCGGCGCAGGAATGGTTCGAGCGGACCAATGGGTTTGGCCGCGGGTTCACCCGGACAGTGTATCACGGAACCAGTCACAATCCGTTCCTGGTTGGCCCGATTGGCGCCGGGGTGAATATGGCGCTCCGGCGCGAGACGATGGAGCTGGTTGGTCGCTTCGATGAAGCGCTCGACGCCGGTACTCCGACCCGATCCGGCGGCGATCACGACATGTTCACCCGCATTCTGATGGCCGGGTATTCGATCGTGTACGAGCCGGCGGCACTGAACCGGCACCGGCACCGTCGCGAATGGGAGGGACTCCGTGACACGATCTACGGCTACGGGGTCGGGGTCTACTCGCACCTGACGGGGCACCTGCTTCGCAATCGCGAGCCGAGGGCCGTGTGGCTCGCCATGGGGTGGTTACGGGAGCAGATCCCGACGCTGTTCCGGGCTCTCTTGCGGCGACCGGGTCATGTCCCGCTCGATCTGGTGCTCGCTGAGCTTCGGGGCTGCGCCGCGGGTCCCCGGGCGTACCTCGCCTCGCGGCGCGCGCTGGCCCGGCGGGGCGGGGAGGTGGGATGACTCCACACGGCTCTCGCCCCGACATCAGCGTCGTCATCCCCACCCACAACCGTCCCGCATCCCTGCTTCGTCTGCTTCACGCATTGCAGGACGGCTCCTTTCCGGCCAGCCGTTTCGAGGTGGTGGTGATCGCGGATGGCTGCACTGATGACACTGCTGCCGTGCTGCGTACCCTCTCGTGGCCGTTCTCCCTCCAGGTCCTGGAACAGGACCCCGGGCGTGGAGCCGGTCCCGCTCGCAACCTTGGGGCGAGGCACGCGAGCGGGGATCTGCTGGTATTCCTCGACGACGATATCGAGCCGCTACCGGCCCTCCTCGCCGAACATCATCGGGTCCACGAGGACGCGGGTGTCCCGGCCGTGGCGATCGGCCCGGCGGTCCCGGTCCGTACTCCGGATTCGAATCTCGATACGATCGGTGCATGGGCCTGGTGGGAAGGTCAGCTGGCCAGCATGGAGAGGCCGGGCCACCGCTTCAGTTTCACGGAAATCTTCAGCGGCGACCTCTCGATCCCCTCGAACTTGTTTCGCTCCGTAGGCGGCTTCGACGAGAGCTTCCCGTGCCGGGAGGATTCCGAACTGGGGATTCGGTTGATCAGGGCCGGGGCCCGGGTGTTGTTCGCGTCGGGCGCCGGAGGAAAGCATCACGAGCTGCGCGACTACCGTCGTCTCATTCACCGCAAGCGCGCCGAGGGAGAGGCGGATGTGCGGCTGGCTCGGCTGCATCCCGAGGTCTGGCCGGAGCTGCGGATTGCGTGGCCCGAAGCGCCGATCTGGAATCCGCTGGGGATTCTCCGTCGGGCGGCGCTCATGGCCCCGTGGATCGCGCACCTGATGGTTCGCGGGCTCGCCGCTACGCTTCCGCTGCTTGAACGGCTGCGCCTCCGGGGCACCTGGCGGAAGGCGCAAGCCGGCGTGATGTACGGCTGGTACTGGGTCGGCGTCCGCGACGGGGTGCGCAGCCGGCGCGGACTCCGGACGCTCGAGGCGAAGTGCGAGTCGCCCATCCTGCCGTCCGCCCATCTCTTCGAAGTCGATCTGGCTACGGGCCTGGGCGAGGCGGAGCAACTCGTCGAGCAGACCAGACCGACGGCAATCCGCGTCCGGTTCGGGCCGCTCGAGGTCGGGACGCTGGCCGCCAAGCCTGGATCGGAGCCCTTCCGAGGTGAGCATCTGCGTCCAGCGCTCGCCGAGGAACTGCCTCAGGCGCTCCTCGCAGCCATGACGACGAGTGCCGCGGCGGGAAACCCCGGAGCCCCAAGGCTGGTGAAGCCCGCTCCCGCGCCTTTACGGCCGGCGGTGTCCGTGATCATCGCAGCCCACAATGCCGCGGGGACGATTCGGGAGACTCTCCAATCCCTGTCGGCACAAACTCACCGTGCATGGGAAGCGATTGTGGTGGATGACGGCTCCGACGATGCGACCGCCGCCATCGTCCAGGACTATGCCGCGCACGACTCGAGAATCCGGCTGCTGCGCCAGCAGCAGTACGGGCCGGGACCCGCGCGCAACAGGGGCATGGCCGCGGCTCGCCATCATTGGCTTCTGTTTCTCGATGCCGATGACTCGCTACTGCCTCAGGCCCTGCAACTACTCGGCGACGCGACCTTGTCCGGCACGGTTGACGCGGTGCATGGGGGATGGGCCCGGGTGGCGCGTGACGGCCGCGTCATGGAAACCGAATTCGCCCCTCCCATGACCGATCTCTTTCCGCGGTTCGCCGAGATTTGCGCTTTCCCCATCAATGCCTGCCTCTTCCGCCGGGAGCTGACGGCCAAGGCGGGCGGGTTCGATCCTGCACTGCGAACCTGCGAGGATTGGGACTTCTGGCAGCGCGTTGCGCGGACGGGTGCCCGCTTCGCGCGAGTCTCGGAAAAAGTTGCCCACTACCGCATCCAGCTGCGATCGGGGGCGACCTCGACCGCCCGTCTGCTGCCCAATGGGCTCACCGTCATTACACGCGGCCACGGAAGCGATCCGAGAGAACCGGGCACCGCGCACTCGAAGGGAGCACCAATCGAGGGAGCTGCGGGTGCCAGGCTCCGGTTCGGCGCCTGGGTCGCCGGGATGCTGATTGGACGGGGGGAATCATTGGAGCCGGTATTCCAGGCTTTGAAGAGTGACTCCGATCCTGGTCTTAACCCTACCGATATCGCCGGCAATCTCTTCACCACCGTCCCGCTCGGCGTCGGCAAAGTTGCCGACGCATGGGACGACTTGTGGCCCGAGGTTGCTGGTGATCTCTCCGCATTCCTCGCCACATTGGAGCAACAATCGGGTTCGTGGCAGCTTGCGCGCCGTAGTCTCCTCGCGCTCGAGCGGCTCACACTCGACTCCTCGCGCGCACGGCGTCCTTTCACCCGAGGCAGAACCCGCGCCGTTGCTGTGGAGATCACCCAGCCGATCGATGGCATCCATGTATCCGATCAAGTTGAGAGGGTCCATTGTGCGGTGATGGCGGACGGCAAGCGAATCGGGACGGTCCTGCTTCCGGTCTGTGACGGTGTCGTGTCGGCTCGAGTGCTCACGGACGCGATAGCGGCCCGGTTCGCCTGGCCGATCCTCGGACGGTTCTTCGACACCACGCTCTATCGCGAGCTCGAGTTCCGTCGCGCGCCCAGTGGGATTTCGGTCTACCTGGGCGGTGCACCGCTCGCCGACCCGATTCCGGACGCGACGGCGGTGATGCCGGAGCGGTTGCATGACCAAATCGGCTGGACGCTGTTTCTTCAGGAACTGTGGGGGCTGACAGGGCTGCCGGCAGGGGATTTCTACAATGAGGGTGGGAGTGGGGACCAGCCGCCGCCCCACCGTGAGACGGCATGGAAGGTCGTCGAACTGAGCGACGAGCTGCCAACGTTTCAGACGTCGGACTCGGCGGTCACCGTCGAGCCCCGAGTGGGCGGAGTCGCGATGGGACTCATCTCGGTGCCCAGCGAAGGCGGTCGGGTGACCGCCAACCGCCTGAGATCGGTAATCACGACCGAGACCGGACTCGAGTTGTGTCGGGTTGTGGTACGCGAGGGGATTCTGGGTCGGCCCTTCGAAGGCGGAAGGCTGCGTGAGCGACTGGCAGAAGCAGCGAAGGCCCGTGGGCTGGCTGCTCCATCACACGCGGAAGTCATCCCGCCCGAAGCGGCTGACCTGTTGACTCTCGACTGGACCAGCGTAGTACGCCGGGCTGTCGATTCCGATGAGACGCTGTGCGTGTCGCGGTACCGGACCTCGCATCCCGATGCGCCGGCCGATCGGCGTGCCGACCTGCCGCGGGCCGTGATTCCCGAGCTGCTCGCGGCGGCAGCGCTGGGTTCTCCACCGGCGGTTCGCTCCTCGAGTGAAGGTTCGCCGCAGAGAGTGGCCTACCTTCCCGAATTGCCGTCACGTCCGGGGCCGGGACGCGATCACCACGGTGGCGCAGGCACTGCTTCCGCCGAGGCCAATCAGTCGCGCTCCCACGACCGCCATCATTTCGAGTCGCTGTTTGCCCGCAGTGAGGATCCCTGGGCCTACGAGACTCCGTACGAGCAGACCAAGTACCAGCAGACCCTGGGACTCATTCCCGATGGCAGGATCGAGCGCGCCCTCGAGCTCGCCTGCGCCGAAGGACGGTTCACCCGCCTGCTGGCACCGAGGGTGGAGCGGCTGATTGCCGCGGATTTCTCCCAGGTGGCATTGCAGCGCGCGGAAGCCGTAGCCAGCGCCGCCAACGTGCAGTTCCAGCTTCTCGATCTCGTTCACGACGACCTCCCCGGCCCGCTCGATCTGATTGTCTGCAGTGAGGTCCTCTATTACCTCGGCAGTCTGGAGGCGCTCACCGCCGTAGGAGAAAGGCTCGCGGGTGCTCTCAAGCCCGGAGGCCATCTCGTTCTCGCGCATGCCAATGTCCTGGCTGATGATCCGGACCAGCCGGGCTTCGATTGGGCGGTGCCGTACGGGGCGCGCCGGATCGGCGAGACGCTGGCGGCGATTCCTCAGTTCCACTTCAAGCGGGAGATCAGGACCGAGGCCTACCGAATTCAGCTCTTCGAGCGGCGCCACTCGCCAAGCGCATCCGCTCCTCCGCTCGTGGCCGAGGTGGTGGAACCCGCGACGCATGAGGAGCCGGCGCCGCATGTGGCGGTGCACTTTCGTCGGTCGGGGGGCCGCCCGGCAGTGAACTACACCGCCGCTCCAGGCCCGCTCACGCTCCCGATTCTCATGTATCACAGCATCTCGTCCGAGGGGCCGGCCGCGACCGCGCGCTATCGGGTCAACCCCGACGCGTTCGAGGCGCAGCTTCGCTACCTTCGCGATGCGGGTTTCACCACAGTCACTCTCGGTCATTGGCTCCGCGCCGTCCGGCTCCGCCGGCCGCTGCCAGCCCGGCCGGTCGTGCTCACCTTCGACGATGGATATCGGGATTTCGAAGCGAACGCCTGGCCCCTGTTGCAGCGCTACGGGTTCGGGGCACTGATCTTCCTCGTCGCGGACCTGATCGGGGATTCGGCGCGGTGGGATGCCGACCTCGGTGACCCGCTTCCGCTCATGGACTGGGATGAGATTCGGGGTCTGGCCTCACAAGGAGTCGAGTTCGGCGCCCATTCCGCCAGTCATCGCCCAATGACGGGTCTTACTCCCACCGAGATCGCCCGCGAGGCGATTCGGTCTCGTGTTGTCATCGAACGGGGCCTAAGCCGCGGCGTCGATGCCTTCGCCTATCCTCACGGCGACACCGATCCTGTGGTAGAGCACCTCGTGGGCGCATCCGGGTTTCAGATCGGTCTGACTTGCCGGCCGGGACCGGCCGGCCCTTGGGATTCGGCGCTCGCACTTCCCCGCATCGAGGTCAGCGGGGATGACGATCTCGCTTCCTTCATCGGCAAACTAGGCTGAGCCATCTGATGCCGTCGCCTTTTCCCGAGCTACCCCTGCCGATTCGAGTCGCCGATCTCGAGATCGCCGGCGGCGTGCCCGACCTTCCCCGGTGCCATGGATACGGCGGCGTCTACCTCCTGCTGCGACGGCACGGTTATCCCCTGGGATCGGTTACGCTCTCGGTCTCGGAGGACAGGGTACACGCGGGAGCAATCGAAGCGGCCATGCATCGCAGGTTGTCCCGCCAGAACAAAAGTGCGCTGCTGCTCGATAACCATGTCGTGGTGTCCCGCGACACGCCGGGAATCAGTATCGTGGTCTGTACCCGGGACCGGCCCCGATCGCTGGAGCGCTGTCTCAAATCGCTCGCCCGCCTCGAGTACCCGACGTACGAGGTCATCGTGGTGGACAACGCCTCAATTTCCGAGGCGACCCGGCAGCTTGCCCACACCGCGGGCGTCCGCTACGTGCGAGAAGAGCGCCCCGGTCTCGACTGGGCCCGAAACTGCGGCTACAAAGCGGCGCGGTATGACATCGTGGCGTACACTGACGACGATACCGAGGTCGATCCCAGGTGGCTCGCAGGACTCGGCGCCGCGTTCGAGGATCCGGCCGTCCGCGCGGTAAGTGGCCTCGTGCTCCCTGCGGCAATGGACACCGAGGCCGAAGTGCTGTTCGAGCTCTGTTACGGTGGCATGGGGAAGGGGACGACCTCGCGCGAATGGGACCCCGCCCTGCTGTCAGCCTCGCAACGAATCGGCGCGCACCACCTCGGCGTCGGCGCCAACATGGCCTTCCGCCGGAGTTTGCTCCAGGAGCTCGGAGGATTCGACACGGCTCTCGATGTCGGTACGCCGTCACACGGAGGAGGAGATCTCGACATCTTCCACCGGAGCCTGATGGCCGGCGCCGTGGTTCGCTACCAGCCGGCGGCACTCGTGCGCCATCATCACCGGCGGGATATGCTGGGCCTCCGCCGCCAGCTCACCGACAATGGTCGAGCCTTCGGGGTCTATCTCCTCACCATCTTCAAACGCGGCGCCATCCCGCGGCACAACACCGCCTGGTACACAATGCGGATATGGCTCGGCTGGCTCATCGGGCGCATCGTAAAGCGATTCGCGCGGCGTGAATTGCTCCCGCTCCCGTTGCTGCTCGCCGAGTTCTGGGGAGCGGTGCAGTCCCCCTTCGCCTTCTGGGCGACCTATCGCGAGGATAGCAGGCGACGGGGCCTCTACTCGACCCCGCCCCACGGGAGGACCTGACCGGCGGTCTGGCATGTCCGGGGACGTACCCAGGCTACGCATCACTTGTTACGGGAGATTTTGCCTGGACCCGGCGCAACCGACCTGGACCGCTCGAGGTGTCACATGGCTCGTTATCGCAACGCCTTGCCCCAGCTCAAGGGCGACCTGTTCCTCACCGATGGTGGCATTGAGACCACCCTGATTTTCCTGGAGGGGCTGGATCTGCCCGATTTCGCGGCCTTCGACCTGCTCAATCGGCCCGAGGGCGAGACGGCTCTCCGCAAGTATTTCCGCACCTATGCCGAGCTGGCGAAGAAGTTTGGCACCGGCCTGATCCTCGAAGCCGCAACCTGGCGGGCAAATCCCGACTGGGCTGCCCGCCTCGGCTACAGCCGCGACGGCCTCGCCAATGCCAATCTCAAGGCGATCCGCCTGCTCGAGCGGATTCGTGACGAGTTCGAGAACTCGCGTACCCAGGTCGTCATCAGCGGGTGCGTCGGTCCGCGGGGAGATGGGTACAACCCGGCCTTCCAGATGTCCGAGAGCGAGGCCGAGTCGTATCACCGCGAGCAAATCGGAACCTTCGCGGCCAGTGCGGCCGACATGGTCACCGCCATCACAATGAACTACGTGGAGGAGGCGTTGGGGGTCGCCCGCGCGGCGGAATCTGCAGGCATGCCGGTCGCTATCTCCTTCACCGTCGAAACGGACGGGCGGCTGGTGACCGGCCAGTCACTCAAGGATGCGATCGCCACGGTAGATGCGGCGACTTCGGCCTATCCCGCCTACTACATGATCAACTGCGCCCACCCGACCCACTTCGAGTCGGTGCTGACGGCGGGCGAGCCATGGCTGGGGCGGATTCGGGGTCTGCGGACTAACGCGTCGCACAAGAGCCACGCGGAACTCAACGAGTCTCCCGAACTCGATAGCGGAAACCCGGTGGAGCTTGGTGCGGAACACGCCCGTCTGCTGGACCGGCTTCCCCGGTTGAACGTCATCGGGGGCTGTTGCGGCACCGATCATCGCCATGTGGAGCAGATAGCGATGGCATGCTCGCCGCTGTTCCCCGCGCGGGGAAAATCGGTTATCTCCGCGTAGTTGGGATAACGTCTCTTCGCCAAACCTGCGAGATATTTGAAAGGGGGGGCCCCCACCCGGGCGGCCCCCTCTCGAATTTTGGAGGGGGGCTCCGCCCCGGGTGTAGAATCACGGTCAACCCCGGCGATTCCGATTGCCTCGGGTATTTCCGATGAGGTCTTGGAGGCGGATCGCCCGGAAATTTGAACGGGGGGGCCCCCGCCGCGGTGCAAGGCTCCCTGCCGTCGCGACGCCCCCCGACCGGCCTTCACGTCGCCTCCGATCCTCCTCCCAGCTGCCGGATCCTCAGGGGGGTCCATCGCTCATTCCGTCGCCTCGACGCCTACCGGCTCGCTGCTGGCCCCGCATTCGCCAACCGCCTGAAGAGGCAATACATTAGGGGCACCGGGACACTGTGACGGCCTGATCGGAGTCCCTTGCAGCCATACATCCGCAGGACGGCACCATGTACCAAGCGCCTGGTCGCACAATCGGCAGTCGCTTCCCCTCGTTTTATGGCTTCCCGCAAGCCGTTTCCGCGGGCGTGTCTCTTCAGCTCCACCGTCACTCGACGTCTCTCGCCCGGCCGGTCGGCGTCACCCTACTCCACGGCCCGACCGTCTCCAGGCTGCAATATCTTCGGAGAATCCCATCATGAAACGAACTGGTCAGAATGGCGGGAATGCGTCTCTAGCCAAGGAAGGCACGGAGGCCGCGCTCGACCGGCGTCTGCTGCTGCTCGCCCTTCAGAGTGTGCGCGGGGGGGATTTCTCGGTCCGGTTGCCCAACGACTGGTCGGGAATCGATGGGAAGATCGCCGACACGTTCAACGAAATCGTGCAGGGTTATCAGAAGATCGACCACGAGCTGAAGCGGGTAGGCCAGGTGGTCGGGAAGGAAGGGCGGACCCGCGAGCGGACCCGGTTCGACTACTCCAAGGGTGCCTGGGGGGAGATGGAAGGGTCGGTCAACACGCTGATCGACGACCTGCTCCGGCCCACTACCGAGTTCACCGGCGCCATCGCCGCCGTCGCCAAGGGCAATCTGACCCAGACGATGCGGCTCGACGTAGACGGTCGCATGCTCGAAGGCGAGTTCCTCCGATCTGCCTCCATCGTGAACACGATGATCCAGCAGCTCGGAGTATTCACCTCGGAAGTGACCCGGGTGGCGCGCGAGGTGGGCTCGGATGGGAAACTCGGTGGGCAGGCGCAGGTCCCCGGCATGAGCGGCGTCTGGAAAGACCTGACCGAGAGCGTCAACTCGATGGCGAGTAACCTGACCGCTCAGGTCCGCAATATCTCCGAAGTCACGATCGCCGTCGCCAACGGCGACCTGTCCCGCAAGATCACGGTGGACGTCCGGGGAGAAATCCTCCAGCTCAAGGAAGCCATCAATACGATGGTGGACCAGCTCCGCTCCTTCGCGTCCGAAGTGACCCGCGTGGCGCGGGAGGTTGGAACGGAAGGAAAACTGGGCGGCCAGGCGCAGGTCTCGGGCGTGGCCGGCACCTGGAAGGACCTCACCGACAAC
>Ga0105248_10005354_pt1 | contig 14119 bp, 12 predicted proteins | sample KBSS34metaG_FD_81524 | JGI IMG/M metagenome (GOLD analysis project Ga0105248, IMG submission 81524) | Switchgrass rhizosphere microbial communities from Kellogg Biological Station, Michigan, USA - KBS S3-4 metaG | ecosystem: Host-associated > Plants > Roots > Rhizosphere > Soil | place...
ACGCATGCGTGGCCTTCGGCTGTAGATGCGCGCCGGGCGGCGCGTCGGAGAAGAGCGCCAAGCCTTCGAGCACCAAGTCTCGCCGTAAATCGACGTCGGATTCCAGCCAGCCTTGCAACGCGTGGGCATCGCCGCCCGTGAGATAGACCTTCGGGCGCTCCTCGAGCGAGCTCTCGACGGCGGCGATCGCGCGCTCGAGCGCGCCGGTCAGAGCGAGCATCGCGCCGTTGCCGACGGCGGCGTCCGTGCTCTTGCCGAGCAGATCGAGACCCTGCGGCCGCACACCGGGCGCCTGCGTCGCACCGATGCCGTTCGTGTTGCGGTCGAGCGTGGACGCGAGCAAGCGCGTTCCCGGCAGGATCAAGCCGCCGAGGTGCATCCCGCGCGCGTCGACCGCATCGAACGTCACCGCCGTGCCCGCGTCGATCACGCACGCGGCGCCCGGCGCGAGATGGTGCGCCGCGAGCACCGCGATCCAACGGTCGACGCCTAGCCGCGATGGATCGGCGTACGCGCAGCGAACGCCGAACTGCTCCGCTCGCACCACGACGAACTCGGGCGTGATTCGCGCGCGAATCCGGAGGAGCTCCTTGAGGTCATGGCCGATCGCGTCGCCCGCGACGTTCGCGACGATCGCACGCGTGACTTGTTTCGGGAGCGCGGCCGCGAAGCTCGCGAGTGCGCGCTCGCGCGAGTCGCGGTGCACCGCGTTGCCGACGTCCGCTAGGCGGCCGTCTTCGACTTGGGCCCATTTGATCCGCGTGTTGCCGACGTCGACCAAGATCTGCATCACGCGCTCCGCATGCTCACGTCGCCCGATATCACGCGCCGGCGCGCGCCGCTCGCGGTCTCGATCAGCAACGCGCCGTCGGCGTCGATGCCGCGCGCGGTGCCGCTCGCGGGCGCTGCCGGATCGTCGAGCTTGACGCGCCGGCCGTTCAAGTAATCCGCCGCCTGCCATTCGGCGCGATACGGCGCGAAACCCGTCTCGGCGTACGAGGCGAACAGATCGGCGAGACCGTCGAGCAAGCGCGCCGCTACGTCCAAGCGCGGCGGCGGCGAGCCGCGCATCGCGGTCCTGAGATCGATCGCACCGCGCGGCCAATCGCTGAGCGCGCCAAGCGACTCGGGCGGCAGCGCGAAGTTGATGCCGATGCCCGCTACGACGTAGCAGCGGCCCTGCGCTTCGGCCGCGAGCTCGAGCAGAATTCCACCGAGCTTGCGCTCGTCAATCGCGAGGTCGTTCGGCCACTTGAGCGCGACGTCGAGCGCCGCCGCACTCGCGAGCGCCCGGCGCGCGATGACGCCTACCGCGAGCGTGAGCGCCGACAAATCGCGTGGCGCGCCCTCGAACTGCCAGCCGGCCGAAAGGCAGAGGCCCGCGCCGAGCGGAGCGAGCCAGCGGCGGCCGCGCCGACCGCGGCCCGCGGTCTGATATTCGGCGAGGCACGCGGCGAGCTCGCCTCGCCGCGGCGGCTCGCTCGCGAGCAACCGGCGATTCGTCGAATCGAGCTCCGTGAACACCTCGAGCCGCGCGAGCCTGCGAACGGTTTGCGGCGCGAGCGTGCGGCGCAGCTCGCGCGCGTCGAGCAAATCGATCGGTCGCGCGAGGCGATAGCCGACGCCGGGCACGGCGCCCACGTCGAGCCCCCAGTGCGCGAGCTTCTGCATCGTCTTCCAGATCGCCGCACGCGTGACGCCGAACTCGCGCGCGAGCTCCGCGCCCGAGTGCGGCTCACCGTCGGCGAGCTCGCGGAGCAACGCTTCCGGCTCGACGCGCATTCACTTGCCGCCGAGCAAGCGGCTGACGATGGGGCGCGAAACGCGCGGCTCCGTGCCGTTCGACATCCGGCGGATGTTGCCGCGATGCGTGTAAACAAGGAGCGCAGCCGTGCAAACCGCGAACGCAAACAGGCCCGGCTCCGCCGGCAGCAGCGTCGAGCCGACCACTACGACGGACGCGAGGCCGCCGCTGATCGTCGCGAGACCGACGAAGCCCGTCAACGCCACGACGAGGACCCAGACGCCGATTACGGCGATGCCGACGGCCGGCGCGAGATAGAGCACCAGGCCCGCGGCGGTCGCGCCGCCCTTGCCGCCGCGGAACCCGAACCAGATCGGAAACACGTGGCCCACGATCGCGGCGAACGCGACGCCATAGAGCACGAGACCGCGATCGATCTCGGGGTCGAAGCCGACGCCAGGCACTTCGAGATCGGGAATCACGGCCGCCGCGAGGATGCCCTTGCCGATATCGATGACCATGACCCAGAACGCGAATGCCTTGCCCTGCGTACGTAGCGCGTTCGTGCCGCCCGCGTTGCCGCTACCGACCGTGCGGATATCGATGCCGCCTCGGAAATAGCCGACGACGAGGCTGCCGATCACGGAGCCGATCAGGTATGCCAGCGTGAGCTTGAGCCCGAGCTCGACCATGGTTGCTTGTACCCTCAGCCGAGTGCGCGCGTCATGCGGGCGGCGGCTGCGAGCGAATTCTACGGCTCGATCCCCCGCCGAGCCATGCGCGGCGGGGCTGCGCGGCCTCGGGCCCAGCCTGCGTGTCGCCTCCGTGACGTCCTTGACGCCGTCGAACGGGTTCGCCTATGGTCCATTGAAAACGACGATCTCGACGGGGAGGGGGGATGCTCCGGCTTCGATCGGCGATTCGATTGGCCATCCTGGCAGCCGCCGTCCTGCTCACTGCAGCGTCGTTCGCACGCGAGCAGGAAGAAAACGCGAGCTGGACTTTCGATACGTACACGCCCGGCCCGTGCTCGGCGAACGGCTCGAAGCACGGCGGTTGCCCGTCCGGCGAGCTCGTTCGAATTCACGTCGTCACGGTCGCGTACGGGCTCGTGCGGCCGTGGCACCTGACGTTTCTACCGGGGGGCAGTGACCTGCTCGTGACGGAGCTACCCGGAAATCTCCGGATCGTCCGCGGCGGCAAGCTCGATCCGACCCCCATCGCGGGCTGGCCCGCCGATCGGCTCGACGCGCGCAGCATGAACTCGGTGGTGCTGCACCCCGACTTCGCGCGCAACGGGCTGCTCTACTTCTCGTACGTCAAAGGCCGCGCGGGCGGCGACACGACGGTTGCGCTCGCACGGGGCCGCTTCGACGGCAAATCACTCACGGGCGTCGAGGAGCTCTTCGTCGCCGACGCGTGGGGCACCGGAGCGACCGCGGGCCGGCTCGAGGTCGGGCCAGACAGGCTCTTCTATCTCACGGTCGGCGACCGCGACGCAGGCAATACGACCGACGATCCAAGCTGGCGAATGAAGGCGCAAGACTTGAGCTCGCACGTCGGGAAGGTGCTGCGTCTGCGCGACGACGGGACCGCGGCCGCGGATAACCCGTTCGTCGGCCGCAAAGACGCTAAGCCCGAGATCTACACCTACGGGCACCGCAACGTGCAGGGGCTCGCGTGGCATCCGCGCACCGGCCAGCTCTGGGCGACCGAAATCGGTCCGATGGGCGGCGACGAGCTCAACATGCTGGTTGCGGGGCACAACTACGGCTGGCCGCTCGTTTCGCTCGGCAAGATCTACACCGGTCACCTCGCGTCCGATCAGTCTTGGTCGCGCCCCGGCATGGACATGCCCGCGATGTTCTGGGTCCCCGCAATCAGCCCGTCGAGCCTAATGATCTACGACGGCGACCAGTTTCCGCTCTGGCGAGGGCATTACTTCATCGGCGCGCTGAGCGGCCAGCAGCTGCAACGAGTCGCATTCGACCAGCCGCCGCCGCAGCTCGAACGGCGCGAGTCGATGTTGCTCGAGCTCGACGTGCGCGTGCGCGACGTCCGGCAAGGCCCGGACGGCGACCTCTATCTTGCGATCGAGCGCGACCAGCAGTCCGGGCCTGGCAGCGCAAAGCTCTCGCCGAACGGATCCATACTCCGAATCGAGCCTGCAAAGCACTGAGAGCCGACGACGATGCGATTTACCCTTCCCCTACTCGTGGCCTGCGCGCTGCTCGCCCTACATGCCCGCGCGCAAGGCGCACACGAGACGGACGTTCCGCGGCTCTCGAACGGCAAGCCCAACTTCAGCGGCGTCTGGCAGGCACTCACGACGGCGAACTGGAATCTTCTGACGCACGGCGCGAGCGCGGGACCGCCCGAGTATGGCGCGCTGCTGTCGACGCCGCCCGGATACGGCATCGTCGACGGCGACGAGATCCCTTACCTACCAGCCGCTGCCGAGCAGCAACAGCGCAACTACGAAAACCGCTTCAAGGACGACCCGGAGCTCAAGTGCTACATGCCGGGCGTACCGCGCGCGAACTACATGCCCTACCCGCTGCAGATCTTTCATTCCGACGACCGAATGCTCGTCGCGTATCAGTTCGCCGGCGCAGCGCGCATCGTGAACCTCGGCAAGCCGCAGCCGTCGGCGATCGACAGCTGGATGGGCGTGTCGAACGCGCACTGGGACGGCGACACGCTCGTCGTCGAAGTGATCGGGTTCAACGGGCAGGCGTGGCTCGATCGCGCCGGCAATCACGCGAGCTCCGCGCTGCGCGTCGTCGAGCGCTACAAGCTCGCGGGCTCGGATGCGATCGACTATTCGGCGACACTCGAAGACCCGAAGACGTTCTCTCGGCCTTGGACGATGCACTTTCGCCTGGTGCGCAACCCCGACCGGCGCGCGCATCTGATGGAATTCAAATGCGTGCCGTTCACCGAGCAGCTGCTCTATGGCGAGTTCTACAAGCGGACTGCGAAGTGACAAGGAGCGGAACATGAAATCGTACCTTGTCGTTTCGATCGCGCTGCCGCTGGCCTTGACGGGCTTCCTTGCCGATGCGCAAACCGCGCGCACGCCATGGGGAGCTCCGGACCTCCAAGGCACGTGGTCCAACGCGACACTCACCCCACTGCAGCGGCCTGCCGAGCTCAAAGACAAGGAGTTCTTCACGCCGGAAGAGGCCAAGGCGTACGTGCGGCAACGGCTTTCTGCCGTGAGCGGCGACGAGAACATCCAAACGGACAAGCAGAGCGGAAACGTCGGCTCGTACAACGACGCGTGGATGGATCGCGGCAACGACGTCGTCCCGACGCGGCGCACCTCGCTGATCGTCGATCCGAAGAACGGCCGCGTGCCGCCGTTCACGCCCGACGCGCAGCGCCAGTTCGAGCGCGATCAGGCGCATGCCAAGGAGCATCCGGCCGATACTCCCGAGGATCGCTATCTCACCGAGCGCTGCATCGTATTCGGCGGCGGCAAGGCGCCTATGTTTCCGGAGCCGTACAACAACAATTACTACATCGTGCAAACGCCGGACTACGTCACGATCATGGCCGAGCTCAACCACGAGGTCCGGATCATTCCGATCGACGGCCGCCCCCACTTCCCGAGCCAAGTGACGCAATGGGTCGGCGATTCGCGCGGGCACTGGGAAGGCGACACGCTCGTCGTCGAGACCACGAACCAGAAGACGAACCGGCACTTCTACGGCGTGCAGATGCTCGACTCGCTGATGAGCGACAAGTTCAGGGTCGTGGAGCAGTTCACGCGGACCGCGCCAGACCAGATTCGCTATCGCGCGACCGTGTACGACCCGGTGTTCACGGCGCCGTGGACCGTCGAGCTCTTCATGCATCCGCAAACCGGGGATCTCGTCGAGTACGCGTGCCACGAAGGCAACTACGGGCTCAAAGGACTCCTGTCGGCAGTTCGCGAAGACGAAAAGCACGCGGCGGAGGGCAAGAAGTGAGCATGAAGGAGCAAGCTAAGGTCGTGCTCTGTGCGACGCTCGCGATCGCCTGGTGGAGCTTCGCCGGAACGGCCGACGCGCACCACGCATTCTCCACCGAGTTTGACGCGAGCAAGCCCGTCACACTGCGCGGCACGATCACGACCGTCGAGTGGATCAACCCGCACGCGTTCATTCATTTGGACGTGAAACGCGACGACGGCGTCGTCGAGAGCTGGATGATCGAAGCGGGCAGCCCGAACACGCTCGTGCGCCGCGGCTTGACGCGCGATTCGATCCCGCCCGGCACGCAAGTCGTGGTGTTCGGCTATCGGCACCGCAACGGGTCGAACACCGCCAACGGCCGCGACGTGACGTTGCCCGACGGCCGGCGGCTGTTCATCACGTCGCCGGGCACCGGCGCGCCCGCGGCGCCCGATTCGGCGCAGTAGCGAACCGATCATTCCCCGCTAACCGGCCGGCTCGATGCGGTAGACGACGCCGCTCGTCGCGTCGCCGGGCTCGGGCCCGCCCCCGAGCGTGCGCTTCTCCGTGAGCGCGTAGAGATAACCGTCCGGGCCCTGCACGACGTGGCGCCAGCGCCGGCCGAGCGTCATGAATAGCGAGTCGCGCCGCTCCGCCTGGGGCATCGGCTGATGGAACGCCACGCGCAAGAGCGTCTGCCCGTTCAGCGCACCGACGAAGAGCTGGCCCTTCCACGGCGCGAGCTTGTCGCCCGTGTACCAGACGAGCGTCGACGGGCTGATCGACGGCGTCCAGAACATCACCGGCATGTCCATGCCGGGCCGATACCAGTGGTCGTCGTTCATCTCCTTCTCGTTGTAATTCTTGCCGAGCGAGACGAGCGGCCAACCGTAGTTGTGCCCTGCGTGCAGCACGTTGATTTCGTCGCCTCCCATGGGCGCGATCTCGGTCGTCCAGAGCTCGCCCGACTCGGGATGCCACGAGAAGTCGGTCACGTTGCGCTGTCCGTACGTGAAGATCTCTGGTCTAGCGTCCTTGCGACCGACAAACGGGTTGTCGCCCGGGATGCCGCCGTCGTCGCGCACGCGCAGGACCTTGCCGACGTCGTTGTCGAGTTGCTGCGCGAGCAGCGGCTCGCCGCCGCCGTTCTTCCCGTCGTGCTCGACGTGATCGTTCACCGTCAGATAGATCGCGCCGTCCGGCCCGAATACCGCGCGGCCGGCCATCGGCCCGCCCGGGATCCAGGCGTCGGCGACGAACAGCTCCTGCACGTCCCGCAGCGAAGTGCCGTCGAGGCGCGCGCGAGCGAGCGCGCGCGTCAACATCCCGTCCGCGCCTTTCTTCACGTAGTAGAGGTACACGAAGTGGTTCGCCGCGAACTGCGGGTGCACCGCGATCGACCACAGAGCCCCCGCGTCGATGCTCGACGTCGGCCAGCCCGACAGCGGCGCCGCCGCGAGCACGCCGTCGTGCACGATGCGCACGTGGCCGGGCTTTCCTTGCACGGCCTGGTTGCCGCCGCCCGGATCTCCGGCCGGCTCGGCGAGCTCGGTGATCAGCAAGTCGCCGTCGGGCGTGAACGCGATGTGGCGCGGGCTGCGCAACCCTTCTGCGACCGGCACGAGCCGAACGCGGAACAGCTCGCCGGGCGGGCACTGGCCTTGCGGCTGGCCGTTCGGCGAGCACGGCCCGGGGACCCACGTGTCGAACACGAGCGCGTCGGCCCTCGCCGGCGGCTCTGCCGCGGAGGCGGAGCCGGCTGGCGAGCCCGGTGCGCAGCCTTGCGTGCACGCGAGCAACAGCAGCGGCAATGCCGGACGCAGCAATCGGTGGTTCATCATCGTGCCCCCTTTTTTATCGTTTCCAACCATCGTAGCAACGAGCCCGACCGGCGTCCCGCCTTGCTGCCGAAAAGCCCGAAAAAAGCGGAAACACTGCGGCGTCTCTTGCGCCGAAATGACTTCGCCCGCGTCCTTGACGCGGCCGGGCGGGTGCGCCTATGGTCCATCGCAAACGACGATCTCGACGGGGAGGGGGGATGCTCCGACTTCGATCGGCGATTCGACCGGCAATGTTCGCGGCCGCGCTACTCGCGCTTCGCGCGCTTCCGGCGCTCGCGCACCACAGCAATTCGGCCTACCAAGTCGACAAGATCATCACGCTCACCGGCACCGTGAAGGAATGGCGCTGGATGAATCCGCACACGTGGCTCTATCTGATCGTCAAGGACGCGAACGGCAAAGATCAGGAGTGGGCGATCGAGGGCCGGCCGCCGGGCATCCTCGGCCGCGCCGGCTGGAGTGCGACGATTCTCAAGCCCGGCGACAAGGTCACGGTGCACGCGAGCCCTGCGAAGAACGGCGGCCCGACCGGCATCATCGCGCGCGTGACGATGGCGGACGGCACGGTGCTCGGCAATCAACCGGACTTCAATCGCGACGCGCCGGCCGAGACCGCACCCACCGTCGCCGCCGCCAAGCCGTCGGCGGCCGATCGGCCGGCCCTCGCGGGCGTCTACTACCCGGCCCAAGGCGAAGGCGGCCCGCGCCCGCCGCCGCGCCGGCCCGGCGAGCCGCTGCCGCCGCCGACACGCTCTTCCCCGACGGCCGACGGATCCCAGGGCCGCGGCCCCGACGCGCCGAAGCTCACGCCCGAGTACCTCGCGAAGTGGAACGTCGTCGCGAAATCGCGGATCTCGGGCTCGTATGAGTACGACAACATCGCGAACTGCCTGCCGCCAGGCATGCCCGCGATGATGAGCGCGGCTTACGGCATGGAGATCATGCAGGACGAGCAGAAGATCACGTTCTTCAGCGAGCACCAGGACGCACTGCGCCGCGTCTACCTCGACGGGCGTAAACCCTCGCAGCAAGTGCTCGCCGATCCGACCTACGCGGGCTACTCGACGGGCCGTTGGGAAGGCGACACGCTCGTCGTCGACACGGTCGCGCTCAGCGACAAATCCTTCATCGACGGCTCGTCCCCGCACAGCCCGAAGATGACGGTCCAAGAACGTATTCGCTTCGTCGAACCCGGAGTGCTCGAGGATCAGATCACGGTGAACGACCCAGTGGCGCTAACCGAGCCGTGGCACGCGGTTCGCCGCTATCGAAAAGCGGCGTACCCGAACGACGAGCTCCGCGAGTTCGCGTGCGCCGAAGGACTCCGCGACCGCACGCACTGAACGAGCCGCACGCGTGTGATCTCTGCCGACGCAGCGCGTCGTGCAGCCGCGGCTGCTACGAATTCCGTTACGCCCCGAGCCAATCGCCGCGGCGCTGCGCAGCCTCGGCCGTGGCCTGCTCGTCGAGCGCGAGAAACGCAGTGTCGAGCAGCGCCGCGCGCATCACGAGACCGACCTCGAGGAGCTCGTCGCCGCGGAAGACGCTCGCGGTGATCCGTTCGCCGGCCTCGAAACGCGCGAGCCTGCGCTTCAAGTTGCGGTCGGAGACCTTGAGCCGGTCGACCGCGATCAGCACGTCGCCCGGGTTCAGCCCCGCGCGCTGAGCTGCGCCGCCGTCGACGACGGCCGTGAGCTCGACGCCGTTGGCATGCTCGCGGAAGCTGATTCCGAGCGACAACAGCTCGCCGTTCGGCGAGCGCGGCGTCCCGCCTTTGTCCTCGGGCCCCACGGCGGCGCGAAACTCGAGCCGCACGCCGAACGCCGCGAGGAGCTCCGCCATAGGTAAGTCCTCGGTGCCCCGGACCGCGGCGGAGAAAAAGCGCTCGAGCTCCGCGCCGCCGAGCTCGATCGCGAGCTTTTCGAAGCCGTCCTCGGGCACGCCGACCGAGCGCTCGCCATAGCGACGCCAGAGCTCGCGCATCACATCGTCGAGGCTCTTTTTGGCTGACGCGCGCCGCATCGTGAGATCGAGCGCGAGCGCGACGAGCGCGCCCTTCGTGTAGTAGCTGATGCTCGAGTTCGGATGATTCGCCTCGGGCTTGTACAAAATGTCCCACGCGTCGAAGCTCGAGTCGGAGAGGGTCTGCTTGAGCCGGCCCGGCGTGCGATAGACGCGCGTGATCATCTCGGCGAGCCGCTGGAGAAACGCGGGCACGCCGATCACGCCGCTACGCAGCAGCATCACCTCTTGGTAGTAGCTCGTGATTCCCTCGAACACCCAGAGCTGCCGCGTGTGCGCACGGCGGTCGAGACGATACGGCATGAACGCCGCGGGCTTGGTGCGCTTCACGTGCCAGGTGTGAAAGTACTCGTGGCTCGCGAGCGCGAGGAAACGTTGGTAGTCGCGCGGCACGCCGGCCTCGCCGGCCTTCGGCAGATCGTCGCGGCCGAAGATCAGGCTCGTCGAGGCGCGATGCTCGAGCCCTCCCCAGCCGTCGCCGCCCGTCGTGAGACACAGGAACCAGTAGCGATTGAACGGCGCGGGCCGGCCGAAGAACTCGATCTGCGCCTCGCAGAGCTGTTTCAGGTCCGCGGCGACGCGCTCGAGATCGGACTCGAAACGCCCGGCGACGACGAGATGGTGCGGCACGCCGGCGGCTTCGAACTCGACGCTCTCGAAGAGGCCGATCTCGACGGGGTGATCGAGCAGCTCGTCGTAGTCGGCCGCGCGATAGACGCCGAAGCCCTCGTCGTTGGCATCGGCGCGCTCGAGCGCGGTCGCGACGCGCCATCCTTCGCAAAGCAGATTGGTGGGTCGCTCGAGCGTGACTTCGATCGGCTGCGCGTCGCGGCCGTCGGGCAACACGAACACGCAGGGGCCGTTGAAGTACGCGCGCCGCCGGTCGAGATACGCACCGCGCACCGACTGATCGAGCGCGTAGACCTTGATCGTGAGCGTGAGATCGGCGCTCGCGCCACGCACGAGCCACGCGCTGCTCTCGGTCTTTTCGACCGGGAGAGCACGGCCGCGCGACGACGCCTCGATGCCCACCACGAAACGCGCGAACTCGCGGAGCAGGTAGCTGCCCGGAATCCAGGCCGGAAGCGTGAAACGTTGGTCGGGTGCAGGGTCGTCGATGCGGCAGTCGATCTCGAAGAGGTGACGGTCGAGATCCGCGACGCGGACGCGATACTTGATCAGGACGATTCTCCGCGGAGGTCTTGGCCGGCGCGCATTGTCGCACAACGCGCCGCGCCCGCGACGTGACGCGAGTCGTCGCGAGCCGGCATGCCTTGCAAACGCGTCCGCGCGATCCTAAGGTGCGCGGCAGGCGGTGCCTCGAGAGGGGCCGAAGAGGGAACGCAGTTCAAAGCTGCGGCTGTTCCCGCAACTGTAGACGGCGAGGTTTCGCGTCGAATGCCACTGAGGACCTAAGCCTCGGGAAGGCGCGTCGAAGCCGCTCGAGCCGTGAGCCAGGAGACCTGCCGCCGCTGTCGTCCTTCCGCCGCCGGGAACGCGCGCGGTGCGGAAATCCGTCGTGGCGACGACTCTCGAGCGAGTTGGCGCCGCGTCTTCGAGCTCCAACTCTCGGACAGGAGTTGGAGCCCGTGCCGCTCTCGATCGCGAAGCTGTCATCGACACGCGCTGCTGGCGCCGCGCGGTTCTTGTTCTTGCTCGTCGCACCCGTGGGCGCGCAGGCCGCGCCACTGCCAACGGTCGCGTCGATCAATCTCTGCGCCGATCAGCTCGTGCTGACCGTCGCGGCGCCCGAGCAAGTGCTCACGGTGAGCTGGCTGTCGGCTGACCCCGAGGAGTCGCTGCTCGCCGCGCAGGCTGCGCGTTACCCTCTGAACTACGGCTCCGCGGAGGAGATGCTGCGCTTCCGTCCCGACGTCGTGATCGCGGGCGCCTACACGAACGCGTTCACGCGCGCGCTGCTCGCGCGACTCGGCTACCGCGTGATCGAGCTCGAGCCCGAGGACTCCGTCGCCGACATCGCGCGCAACTTGGCCCTAGTTGCCGCGGCGATCGGGAGGGAAGAGCGTGGCAACTCACTTGTCGCGGAGCTCCATGCTCGCGAGCGGCAAATCGCCGCCGCGCGGCCCGCTCGCGCGCCCGCGACCGTCGTGGTGAGACCCGGCGGCTTCACCGTCGGCAAGCACTCGCTCGCGGACGAGCTCATGAAGCTCGCGGGCGTGCGCAACGTCGCAGCCGAGCAAGGCCTCGACCGCTGGGGCAGCTTGTCGATGGAAACGCTGCTCGCGAGCAGGCCCGACCTGATCGTGCTGACCGGCTATCGCGCGTCGCAGCCCTCGCTCGCGAACGCTGTCCTCGAGCATCCCGCTTTGCGCCTCGTGCGCACGGCGCAGCGCACCACGACGGTACCGGCGCCGTACTGGGACTGCGGGCTGATCGAGAGTCTCGACGCGGCCGCGTTGCTGCAGCGGGCAGCTGCGCCATGACGACCGCCGCGCCGAGATCCGCGTCCGACACGCGCGAGGTGCGAGCCGCGTGGCGCCTGTCGGGCGCGCTCGGCATTCTCGTGATCGCGGCCGCCGGCGCGTCGCTCGTGATCGGCCGCACGAGCGGCGGTCCGACCTTCGGCTTCGGCGGCCCCGATCTCGCACGGATCGTGCTGACCGAGATCCGCGTTCCGCGCACGCTGCTCGCGCTCCTCGTCGGCGGAACGCTGGGGCTCTGCGGCGCGGCGCTACAGGGCCTGCTGCGCAACCCCTTGGCGGAGCCGGGGCTACTCGGGGCGTCGAGCGGCGCCGCGTTCGGCGCGGTGCTCGTGTTCTATTTCGGGCTCGCGGGTGCGGATTCGCTGATGCTGCCGGCCGGCGCCGTCGCGGGCTCGCTCGTCGCGCTCGCGGCGCTCTACGGCCTCGCGGGAAGACGCGGCGACTTTCTCACCGTCGTGCTCGCGGGCATCGCGATCAACGCGTTCGCTGCGGCGCTCACGTCGCTCGCGCTCAACTTCGCGCCGAGCCCGTACGCGGCTCTCGAGATCCTGTTCTGGATGCTCGGCTCGCTCGCGGACCGCAGCCTCGCGCACGTCGCGCTCGCGCTGCCGCTGATGGTGCCCGGCTGGCTGCTCGTAATAGCAGCCGCGCGCGGGCTCGACGCGCTCACGCTCGGCGAGGAGACGGCCGCGAGCTTGGGGCTCGATCCGCGCCGCACGCAGTGGCTCGTGATCGGCGGCACGGCGCTCGCCGTCGGCGGTGCGGTCGCCGTGACCGGCGTCGTCGGCTTCGTCGGTCTCGTCGTGCCGCACCTGCTGCGCGGCCGCGTCGGCCAACATCCGAGCCGGCTGTTACTGCCGAGCTTCCTCGGCGGCGCGGTGCTCACCTCCGTCGCCGACGTCGCGATCCGGCTGATGCCGCCCGGGCCCGAGCTCAAGCTCGGCGTCGTGACGGCGCTGCTCGGCGCGCCGTTCTTCCTGCACCTGATCGTGCGCGCACGGCCCGCGGGTGGCGCATGAGCGGTGACTCGCGATGACTCTCGTCGCGCGCGACGTCGGCGTCGTCTACGGCACACGAGTCGCGTTGCAGCCCGTCAACGTGGCGCTCGAGCGCGGCGAGCTCGTCGCCCTCGTCGGGCCGAACGGCGCGGGCAAGACCAGCTTGCTCAAGGCCCTCGCGGGTCTGCTGCCGTACGCCGGCACGGTGACTTGGTCCGGCGCCGCGCTCGATTCGCTCGCTTCGCGCGCGCGGGCGCGCCTGATCGCTTATCTGCCGCAAGCGGCGAGCCTGCACTGGCCGATGACGACACGCGATCTGGTCGCGCTCGGCAGGCTTCCGCATCGCGCGTTCGGCGCGGCGCCGAGCGAGGACGATCGCGCCGCAACCGAGTGGGCGCTCGAGCAAACGGAGACCACCGCATTCGCGCAACGGTCCGTGGATAGATTGTCGAGCGGTGAACGTGCACGCGTGCTGCTCGCGCGCGCTCTCGCGGTTCGCGCGCCGGTGCTGCTCGTCGACGAGCCGATCGCCGCGCTCGACCCGTATCACCAGCTGCAGGTGATGGCGACGTTGCGCGCTTACGCCAGCGACGGCGCGCTCGTCGTCGCCGTGCTCCACGACTTGCCTCTCGTCGCGCGGTTCTGCGCTCGCGTGCTACTGCTCGACGCCGGCGCCGTCGTCGACGACGGCAACCCCGAACGCGTATTGAACGCGCGCGCGCTCGAGCGCCACTATCGCGTCGAGCCGCTCGTCACGACGCACGAGGGCGAGCCGTTGATCCTACCCTGGCGGCGGCTCACGCCGCGTTGAAAGACGGCACCGCGTCAGCCTGAAGCTTTGATCCCGGGCCGAGCCGCGACGGTTTCGCTCCAGCGCTTGAGCGCCGGCCTGTTCGTGGCCGGATCGTGACCTAGCGCACGGACGGCGAAGCCGACATACACGTAGCCCACGATGTCCGCATACGTGAAGCGCGCCGACGCGATGAACGGGCTCGCCTCGAGCCTAGCCTCGAGCCTGTCGAAGTAGACCTCCGCGCGCTTTCGGCCGCGTTCGGCCAGCTCCGGGATCTGCGCGTATGGGACCGGCCCGGGGAAAGCCCGATCCTTGAACGCCTCGTGGCCATTGCGCAGC
>Ga0105248_10005355_pt1 | contig 14118 bp, 15 predicted proteins | sample KBSS34metaG_FD_81524 | JGI IMG/M metagenome (GOLD analysis project Ga0105248, IMG submission 81524) | Switchgrass rhizosphere microbial communities from Kellogg Biological Station, Michigan, USA - KBS S3-4 metaG | ecosystem: Host-associated > Plants > Roots > Rhizosphere > Soil | place...
CGCGGCCGATCGGCTGCTGAGTCGACAGGCTGATGGCGGTCGCGATCAGCAGCGTGTTGCCGATGAAATAGGTCGTCGCCGCGCCCACCAGCGGCTTGGCGATGGTCAGCATCGTGAACGACTGGCCGGGTGGCGGGCCCCCAAGCCATGTGTAGGCGACGCCCGCCGCCTTCACCGTCAGCACCAGCGACGCCATGCTGAACAGCGTGCGGTACGGCGTCGATCGGACCTGGGTCCGGAACGTGCATTGCGCCCACGTGCTCACCGCGGCGACGAGCATCGTCTCGTTCGCGCCGAGCAACAGCAGCGCCGCGAAATCGACCGCGTACGACACCGACATCGTCGAGCTGCTGCTTGCCAGCGGGAGCGTGACCTTGAGGGCGGATGCCAGAGACGAGCAGACGAGTAGCGTCAGGAAGACGACCGGGTTGGCAATGGTGTGCGGCGCGAACAGCGCGAGCACGACCGCACCCGCCGCCAGAACAGCTCCGACGTAGAGCCGAGCCGCAAACGGCAGATCTTTCATGAACTCGGAGGGGGGAGACTCGAATAATACCGCGGATCAGGCCCCGTCTTCACGCCCCCGTCGGGCCCCCGGGCGCGCTTCGGGTTCGAGCTGATACTCCACGATCTTGCGATAGAGCGTGCCCCGGCTGATGTCGAGCACGCGGGCGGCCTCCTTCTTGTTCCACTGCACCGCTTCGAGCACGCGTACGATATGCGCCCGCTCGGACTCCGCGAGGGTGGGCAGGCGGTCGCCCGACGGAATCGGCGCGGACGTATTCGCGTGGAGGAATTCGATATCGGACGCACGGATCGATCGGCCCGGCGCGGAGAGTGCCGCGCGCGACACCGTGCTTTCCAATTCGCGAATGTTGCCGGGCCAGTGGTAGCCGCACAGCAGGTCCAGCGCCTCGCGCGAAAAGCCTTTGCTGTCGAGCGGCAGCCCCTGGGCCGCGCAGTAGCGCGCCAGGAAGCGCTGGGCGAGGACTGGAATGTCGACCTGCCGCTCGCGCAGCGAGGGCAGCCGAATCGCGAATGCGTTGACGCGGTAGTAGAGGTCTTCGCGGAAGCGGCCGTCGCGGACGAACTGCTCGAGCGGCCGGTTGGTCGCGCAAATCAGCCGGAAGTCGACCGAGATCGACTTGTGACCGCCGAGGCGCTCGAAGCGCCGCTCTTCGAGAACGCGCAGCAGCTTGGCCTGGGCGATCAGCGACATGTCGCCGATCTCGTCGAGAAATAGCGTCCCGTCGTTTGCCAGCTCGAGCCGTCCCGGCTTCCGATCGTGGGCGCCCGTGAAGGCGCCTTTTTCGTAGCCGAAGATTTCCGACTCGAACAGGGTGTCGGGCAGCGCTGCGCAATTGACCGCTTGAAACTTGGCCATGCTCCGGCGGCTCAACTCGTGGATCATCCGCGCCACGACTTCCTTGCCCGACCCCGTGGGCCCCAGGATCAAGACCGAGATGTCTGACTTCGCGGCGGTCCGGATCCACTCGAAGACGATCAGCATCTTCTCGTCGCGGCCGATCATCTCGCGGAAACGCTGGACGGAGGCGGACTGGTCTTCGGTGCTGACCGCGGCGCGTCGTTCGAGGAAGGTATCGAGCTGATCGGCCAGCGCCTCGTTGGCCGGCCGCTCCGCCATGAACCGTTCGGGGTTGCCGGGGACGATCTGCGCGACGCCGAAATCCACCAGCTCGCGTACGCAGTTGTCGACGTCCAGCTTCAGCCGCCCGAACGTCTGCATCAGGGATTCGACGTCGAAGCTCTCGTCGGGGCGGGCGCTCAGGTAGCGAAGCAGCCCGGCGCGCAGAGGGGACTGCACAAGCGCCCGGAACCGCGTTTCGGCGTCCGGCTCGGGCGTCCTGGCCGTGACGGTACTGGCACGTCGAGCGCTGAAGGTGAGATCGTCCATCTACCTCAAGGGTTTATCGGTCGATCCGGCCGGTTTCGACAGGGACCGGGCTGCCCGGCCCGCCGCGACCCCTGTAGTACTCAGTTTGGTACTTTTCGATGAGGTCTTTCATCCGGGCCGCATCGCCCTTTCCGTGCCCGTGGCAGAGGATGGGGTCGGACCCGCCGCTGGTTTCGATCAGGACGTCGGAGAAAACCATGCCGGTCTCGATCTTGACCGACGCGATGTGCGCCATGTGGATGGTTTCTTCGCGGCGGCCGAACCACCGCGGGGTGTAGTGCACGACGCTGGTCGGCGTAATCGCCACCTGCGTCGGAAACAGGCGATTGCCGGAGCTCAACCGGCTCGCGCGAAAGACGTCGCCGGTGGTGAAGCGGCGTCCCTTGCTCCACACCCAGACAGCCAGGACCGCGAGCGTGGCGACCGCAACGGCGACGATCCACCAGAGCCAGGTCAGATCTCCTGTTGCGCCAAACTCGCCAGTCATGATCCCTGATGTTAAGCTATTTCCTGCAGAACCTCTTTCACACACTCCGAAGGAGCGTCCATTGCCGCATCGTGCTCCAGGCTCGCCCGGGCACTCTCGAGCGAAGTCGTTGTCCGGCAAGCCCATCACCTACTACCGTCCGAAGGGCAACCCGGCGATCACGCGTTTGATTGAAGACGGGTTCCAGGCGTTCAACGCCGGCCGCCTGTCCGAGGCGTGTCAGATTTTCGCGGGGAAGATGCTCGCGCCGGAAAACGACACGACGATCGGGCTGACCATCGCGGGCGCGATGACACCGGCCGGCGTCGGGGGCTGCGTCATCGAGATGATGGACCGCGGCCTCGTTGACTTCATCATTTCCACCGGCGCCAACCTCTATCACGACCTGCACTACGCGTTGAACTTCACGCTGCACCGCGGCTCGCCGTTCGTGGACGACGTGGAGCTGTACGAGGATGGCGTCATCCGGATCTACGACGTCCTGTTTCCGGCGACCGTCCTGCTCGAGACCGACGCCTACATCCGCGATTTCATCGTCCGCTCCGGGCTCAACGAGCCGGTGGCGACCTCCGAATTCCACTACCGACTTGGCCTCGATCTTCTCGAGCGATACCCAGGCTGCGAGGCGCATTCGGTCGTGGCGTTTGCCGCGCACGCCGGCGTGCCGCTCTATACGTCGTCGCCGGGCGACAGCTCGATTGGAATGAACATCGCCTACCACGAGCTCATGAACGCCAGCCGCTTCATGATCGATCCCAACAAGGACGTCAACGAAGTGTGCGCGATCGTGCTGGCCGGCAAGCAGAACGGCTGCGTGATTCTTGGCGGCGGCTCGCCGAAGAACTTCTACCTCCAGGCGCAGCCCACCTTGTGGGAGGTCTACGGGATCCCCAAAGGCGGCAACGATTACTTCATCCAGATCACGACCGATCAAGTGGTGTGGGGCGGCTTGTCCGGCGCGACTCCGGCGGAAGCGGTCAGCTGGGGCAAGGTGAATCCCGGCGTCCTGCCCGACACCGTCGTCGCGTACTGCGATTCGACGATCGCCTTCCCGCTGTTCTGCGAGTACGCCGTCGGTTCCTCGAACAACCGGCGAGCGCGCAAGGAATTGATCCACAAGCGCGATCGGATGGTCGCGGACCTGACGCGCGACGCCAAGGCAGCTCTCGAGAGAAAGTTAGAAGTTAAAAGTTAAAAGTGAAAAGTTGAAATTCGACCTGTCGCTGCAAAGCTGGTGTTCTGGTTTTAACTTTTGACGTTTGAGTTTTAACTTTCCCTATGGGAACGCTGTCATCCGAACTCGCGCCGCACGCGGAGAAGCTGACCGCCCGACCGCGCATCTACGCGGACGCGAACGTGCCGGCCGGAATCGTGGCGCACATGCGCGTCCGGCTGAATTGGGACGTGCTGTTCGTGCTCGAGCACGATGACCTCCGCCGCGCGCCGGACGTGAAGCACTACCAGCTCGCGCAGCAGCTCCGGCGCACGCTGGTCACCATGGATCGCGACTACCTCGACGACCGGCATTTTCCCCCGGCTGCCAGCGGCGGTGTGCTCGTGATCCACGCGCCCGACGAGCGGCTGCTGTCGTCGCTGCTCGATCGCGTCGATCGCCGGCTGTTTCGTGGCGACGATTCCGAAGATGTCGTGGCGGTGCCGCTCGCCGGCCGCAAGCTTCAGATCAACACCGATTGGGGACGCGAATGACAGCCGGCGTGGAGCTTCTCGACAGCGCCGCGCTGGCGGTCGCGGTCGATGACAGCGCCGTTCGCAGTCGCGCGCTCATGGAGGCGGCCGGCGATCTCTGCAAGGCAGCCGAGGCTGCCGTCGCCGAGCTGAAACTGGCCCCGGGAACCGCCGTCGGCGTGACCACGTGCAACCCGGAAGCTCCGGGCGTCGGAGAAGCGGCCGCCGCACTGGCCGAACGCTTCGGCCACCCGGTGCTCCAGTCGGGCGTGGCCGCCGCGCTGGCGGAAACCTGGCTGGGCGCGGCGAAAGGGACCGGCGACGTCGCCTACTTTGCCGTGGCCGAGCATGTCGCCGCCGGAATTGTCCGCGAGGGTCGCGCGATGATCGGCGCGCACGGCCGGGCCACGTCGGTCGCCTGGCTTCCCCTCAATCCCGTAGAGCGCGAAGATTACCGGAAGATGGGGTGTCTCGAGGCGGAGGTGGCGGCGCTTGGCATCGTCCGGCGTCTCGTCTGGCGCATCAAGGCGGGCGACGACTCGCACGTGCTCGAGGCCGTGGGCAACGACCTCACGAAGATCACCGCGGATCACGTGCTGGCTGCCGCGCGCTCCGGAGACGGCGTATCGATTTCGGTGATGCGCGACACCGCGAAGTACTTGGGCATGGCCGCAGCGAACCTCGTGCTCGTCGTCGATCCGGCGATGTTGGTGCTCGGCGGGATCATGGCCGACGCCGCGGACCTGCTGCTCGAGCCGGTGCGGACCGAGATCGGAAGACGATTGCCGCGGTCGATGACCGACGCGCTCCTGATCGCGACCGCCACGCTCGGCGTGGACGCCGCGGCGATTGGCGCGGCACGACAGGCCCACCTCACACCCCGATGATCGTCCTGTCCGGCGCGGCGCTGGTGCTGCCGGATCGCCTGCTGTCCTCGGGTACGCTCGTCATCGAGGGCGGCCGAATCACGGAGATTCGGCCGGAGGCTGCGGCGCCGCACGGCCCTTCGTCCTTCGCCTTTCACGGTCACTACATCGTTCCGGGCTTCATCGACGTGCACGTCCACGGCGTCGACGGCGCCGATTCGCAGGATCCGGGCGACCCGATTGCGTTCATCGCCGGGCGGCTGCCGAAGTACGGCGTCACCGCGTTCTGTCCAACGACCGTGGCGTGCCCGCCGGGGATGCTCCGTCAGACCTTGGACCAGGTTCGCCGCGCGCGCGAAACGCCGGGCGGCCGTTCGGCGCGAGTCCTGCCGGCGCATCTCGAAAGTAATTTCATCAACCCGGAATACCGGGGTGCGCAGCCTTCCGGCTGCTTGCGCAGTCCGGCGAGCCTGAACGGCCCGCCCTACGCAGGTCGCGCGGGCCTTTCAGGCCCGCGCCCGTCCACCGAAGCGCGAACCGCGAAGGTGGAGGAAGATTTCGACGGCGCCGACATCCTCGCCGAGATCGAGCGCGCCGCGCCGGATGTGGGCATCGTCACCGTCGCGCCGGAGCTTGCCGGCGGGCTCGACTTGATTCGATGGCTCGCGGACCGCGGGCACTATGTGTCACTCGGACATTCGGCGGCGACTTACGACGAAGCGCTCGCAGGGGTCGCTGCGGGCGCACGGCAGGCGACGCACCTCTTCAACCGGATGCCGCCGCTGCATCACCGGGCGCCGGGCCTCGCCGGTGCCGTGCTGCAAGCTGACGACGTGGCGGCGGAGATCATCTGCGACGGCGTTCACGTGCACCCGGCGCTGGTTCGAGCCGCCATCGCAGCGAAGCGGCCGTCACGGGTGATGGCGATTACCGACGCGACCGCCGCCGCGGGGCTACCGGTCGGCGGCCGCGCCTCGATTGGCGGGCACTCAATCACAGCCGCCGAGTCGACGGCGCTTCTCGACGACGGGACCATCGCCGGCAGCGTGACCACGATGGATCGAGTGTTTCAGTTCCTGGTCGCGGCCGCCGGTCTGTCGCTCGTGGATGCGGCCACGCTCTGCGCCACCACCCCGGCGCGTGAATTGGGGCTCGTGGGACACGGCGTCGTTGCGGTGGACGCGGCAGCTGACCTGGTTGTCCTCGACGCGAATTTCGCGGTAGTCCAGACCTACGTCGGCGGGCAGTTGGCCTACAGCCGCACCGACGATTGAGTCGTTCGTCGTTCGTCGTTCGCCGTTCGGCGTTCGTCCTCCAGCGCGCCAGGCTCTTCGGCGACCCACGACGCACGACGAACCTCGAACGAGCGACGTCCGTCTAAGTCTCGATGGAGGCGTTGTGATGACCATTGCTGCTGGATTCCGGGTTCCCCTGGCTGCGGCCGGCCTGGCCGCCGTGCTCGTCGGACCGGGCTGCATCGACATCGTCGGCGCGGACCTCGGCAAGTACGTCGAGCGCGAGGAGAAGACGTTTTCAACCTCGGGGAAGCCTGACGTCTCGCTGGCGACGTTCGATGGCTCGATCGAGGTGCGGCCCTGGGACAGACCCGAGGTGCAGGTCATCATCGAGAAGCGGGCCCACGACAAGGCCGCGGCCGACGAAATCGACGTCCGCACCGAACAGAATGGCGATCGCATCGTCGTCGACGTCAAGCCGCGCAAGGGCAGCGAGCATCGCGGCCTGAACTTCGGGTGGAACATGTCGCGTTCGGCGAAGCTCATCGTCTCGATGCCGGCGGCGTCGGACCTCAGCGCGAAGAGCGGAGACGGCTCGATTGACGTCGAGCGCATCTCCGGCCGAGTGGAGATGCGATCCGGCGACGGCAGCATCCGCGCGCACGACATCGGCGGGGACGTGACGGCCCACAGCGGGGACGGCTCGATCCGGATCGACGGGGTGAACGGCGCGCTCAACGTCGACACCGGCGACGGCAGCATCGTGCTCGCGGGGAAGCTGAGCGCGGTGCGCGCGCGCTCCGGAGACGGAAGCGTCACCATCCGCGCGGAATCGGGCAGCACATCGAGCGCCGACTGGGACATCTCGACCGGCGACGGCTCGGTGACTCTCGAATTGCCTGAGGGCTTCGGTGGCCAGCTCGACGCGCATACCGGCGACGGCGGCATCCACATGCGCGACGTCACCGTGTCGAACGTCAGCGGAGAGATTCGTCGCAATACTGTGCGCGGGCAACTGGGTTCGGGCGGACGGATGGTGCGCGTCCGTACCGGTGACGGGTCTATTACCCTGAAGAAGTTTTGACCTTGAAGAAGTCTTGAGACGCGGAGGCGGGAAAGCCTGAGCTACTTGACCAGGCGTCCGCCGGTCACGAAGCGTCGGTAGTTCGTGAATTCCTGCCTGGTGCGGTGCGACTGCAGCTCCGCGCGATACATCTCCAGCGTCTCGATCGATTCCGGCAGCAGGAAGGTCTCGTCCGGGTCCTTGAACGACACCACCTTGTAGCGGGTCGTCACGTCGATCCGGTCGACGGTAATCGAGGGCGAGAAGTTGTACTTTCGCTGCTGCGTGCGTGTCGTCCTCAGCTCCTCGAGGCCGACGAGGTGCTCTTCGACACGGAGCACATCGTAGGTGTCCTTGTCGATCACGACTCGTCCTTTGACCGACAGCGGCGTTGACAGCTCGAAACAGTCTTCGCGGCCCTGCGGATCCTCGATGAGCTCGGGCTGCTTCGACGCGCGCCGCACGTACTCAATCAGGAGCGTACGGGCGTCCTTTCCCTTGCCGAACCCTTTGGCGGTGAAGGTGTAGCCGTCGCGGTTCGACGGCAGCAGGAACGCCACCGGTTCCGGCGTCAGCGGATTCGGGTCGAAACAGGCCGATCGAGCCTTCTTATCCTTGTCGCGCGGCTCGCGGCCGTTGATTTTGAGCAGCTGGCGAAAAAACGTCGGTCCGGCCGGACCGCTGCCATCCGAGAGCCCCTCTGCTTCGACGCGCAGCTCGGCTTCGGTGATGCGATGCATGCCGTCGACCTGCCAACTGCGGCCGAGCGGCAGCACGATTGTCTTCTCCGTGCACATGATGTTCTGCGCCCGCTTGTAGTACACCTCGATGCGCTCGGCCACGCGCGCGAGCAGCGCATCGATATCGGGCGGCGCCTGCGCCAGCGTCTGGATGGTGAGCGCTCCACACGCGGACGCGAGGAGGAAGAGCTTACGCGCGAACATACCGCTGATCCTCGTACTCCGTGGGATCGGCCACGCCCAGCTCGATGAACGCATCGTGCCGCTCGCGGCATTTGCTGCACAGACCGCAGTGACGCGGGGATGCGGGATTCGGGACTCGGGAGTCTACTCCCGACTCCGGACTCCCGATTCCCGGGCTCATGCACGAGAGTGTGAGTTCGAACGGGACGCCAAGTTCGATCCCCCGCGCGACGACCTGCGCCTTGCTCGAACCGGCGTAGGGCGCGTCGATCCGCAGATCGTGTGCGAGCCCCAGTGTGAGCGTGCGAGCCATGGCGGCGCGAAACTCGGGCGTCGCGTCGGGAAACGGGTTGTGTTCCAGCGTGCCGAGGACCAGACGATCGAGCTTCGCCGCGGCGCAGTACACGCCGGCCTTGCCGAGGAGGACGATGTTGCGGCCCGGCAGGTAGACGTCTTCGTCAGCGGTGTGATACGCGGGAGGCTGGCCGCGCACTGCCCAGTGCGTGGCGGCGTAGACGTCGCGCATATCGACGCTGAGTGACACCAGGGGACGGACGCGGGCGCCGAGTCGCGAGGAGGCGAGGAACCGCGACACCATCGCGCGTTCGCCGCTCTCCCAGGCCAGCCCCACGCTGACGTAGATCGGTTGCACCTCGCCGCGGGTCGCCTCGTCGGCGAGCAGCACAGCACTGTCCAGCCCGCCCGACAGAAGGACCGCCGTGCCGCTCATGCGCGGATTCTATGACACAATTCCGCCATGTACTCCGTCACGAAACGTATCGATTTTTGTTACGGCCACCGGCTGCTCGACTACGACGGCATTTGCAAGCATCCGCACGGCCACAACGCCGTGGCGGAAATCGAGGTGCGCACCGGTACGCTGGACAACCGCAACATGGTCTGCGACTTCAGCGACATCAAGCGCGTGGTCAAGGGCTGGATCGACGGCGAGCTCGACCACAAGATGCTGCTTCGTCATGACGATCCCCTGGTCCGGCCGCTACAGACGCTTGGCGAGCCGGTGTTCCTCCTCGACAGCAATCCCACCGTCGAACGCATCGCGAAGCTGATTTTCGACAAGGCGACGGAGGAGGGTTTCCCGGTCGTTCGGGTGACCGTGTGGGAGACACCGACGTCGTTCGCTGAATTCCGCGCGAGCAGCTAGCCCCGAGCCCCTAGCCCCTACGTGTCCTTCTCACTCATCGTCTTCGATCTCGACGGCACACTGATCGACTCGCGCCGCGACATCGCCGAGTCGGCGAACGCGCTGCTCGAATCGTGCGGAGCGGCGCCGCTGCCCGAAGAGCGGGTCGGCCGCATGGTCGGCGATGGCGCCGCCGTGCTGGTCGCGCGGGCGTTCAACGCGGCGGGAATCGAGGCGCCTCCCGATGCGCTCGAACGCTTCGTCGTGATTTACCGCGAGCGCCTGTTGCGGCACACGCGGCCGTACCCGGGCATTCCGGAAGTGCTGGCGCGTCTCGCACAGCGCGCGGAACTCGCACTGCTGACCAACAAGCCGCTGGCCGCCACGAAGGAAATCCTCGACGGGCTCGATCTCGCCAGGTTCTTCGGTCCCGCTGTCGTGGCCGGCGACGGGACGTTCCCCCGGAAGCCGGACCCTTCGGGCCTGCTGCATCTGTCGCGCGCGGCTGGCGTCCTCGCGTCGGCTACCGTACTCGTCGGCGATTCAACGATTGACTGGCGCACGGCGCGGGCGGCGTCGACGGCGATCTGCCTTGCGCGATATGGCTTTGGATTTGAAAGCGTCTCGGCGGCGGACCTCGGGCCGGCCGATTGGTTGGTGGACGCCCCGGCGGAGCTGTTGTCCCTGTAGCATTCTGCTACGTCCCTCTGGATACGCCTGTCGCTGTACAATGCAGGCGCTTGTTGTTCCATACCAAATTGCGCCGGGCCTGCCGTGGCATCTCCATTGCTGAGATAAGCGCATCGCTCCTGTCGATGGACAGCGACCGCTCGAGACAGCCAGAATAGCGAACCTATGCCGACGCCACTGTCCGAGGGGCACCGATCTACCGGTCTGGTCGACGTGCTCGACAGGGTCCTCGACAAGGGCCTTGTCGTGGCGGGGGACATCAAGGTTTCGCTGGCAGAAGTCGAGCTGCTGACGATTCGGATTCGTTTGCTGATCTGCTCGATCGACAAGGCGGAACAGATCGGCCTGGACTGGTGGAAATTCGATCACCATCTCTCACCGGGCAAGCAGGCACTCTCGGCGGAGAACGAGGAGTTACGCAAGCAGGTCCGTGCGCTCGAGCGGCAGCTGTTGGCGCTCACACGCAAACGCTCGGCGGCGGGGGCGCTGAAGTAATGCGACAAGGAGTGTTCGATGCCCGTTGAACGTGCTGCAGGCGGCACAAGTCTCATTGACGTCCTCGACCGAGTACTCGACAAAGGGATCGTCATCGACGCATGGGTCCGTGTCTCGCTGGTCGGGATCGACCTCATCACCGTTGAGGCACGCATCGTCGTCGCGTCGATCGATACGTACTTGAAATACTCCGAAGCGGTCGGCCAGGTCGCCCCGGTATCCAAGCCGGCGATCGAAGGCAAGGGGTATGAGGAAGTCATTGCTGAAAACGCCGCACTCCGGGCTCAGCTCAAGTCAGCCGTCCCGGCCCGCCGCACTGGTGGCCGTCGGCGCGTCACGCCGGCCCGCGGTTAGGCGCAACGGGCCGGGGCCGTACACGGGCGTCCCCCGAGTACGGGTTGCCGTCGAGGAGCCAGCGTACGGCGAGGAGGAGCTCCTCGTCGCGCGGGTACGACTGCTCGAAGGGCTCGTCGGCCGCACTGAAATCGCCGACTGCGCGCAGCTGGCGCTGCAATGGCTCGGAGACGTCCTCGGCCTCCGCCAATCGCTCTGTCTGGTTCGCCCGGCGGGCGAACAAACGTTGTTCGTCGTCGCCGTCAGCGGGCTCGGCGGCTCGGGGTTCACGTCGTTCGGGGTTTCCCTCGAGGATTGGGCCAACCCGCTGGTCAGCGCCTTCACCCATCGCAAGGAGCTGTTCTTCCCGGCGCCGCACTCGGCGGCGGACCGCAAGCGGCGTCCCAGTACGCCGTTCGAGGACGGCGCGTTTCACGTCGTGCCCCTCGGGATGTCGGGTTTCTCCGAAGAAGTCTTCGGCTTGCTGCTCATCGGCGGGACCGCGCCGCTGCCTCCCGAGCTGCACTGGTTCACCAACATCTTCGGCCAGAAGATCGACCAGCTGCTGCGCTATCAGTCGCTGACCGATGTCGACCGCAAACAAGGACGCGAGCGCTCGCTCCTGCACAACATCATCAACGCGGTGACCGATCCGATTCTGCTGACCGACGTCGAAGGGCGGCTGCTGATCGCGAACGCGCGAGCGCTCACGCTGTTCACGGCGTCGGAGGAAGAAAGCGAGGGCCGCCGCGGCGCGGTGCGCATGAACAACATGCTGCTGTCCTCGGCGTTGTCGAGCAAGGCGATTGAGGAAACCGGCGCGACGCGGCGCGAGCTTCTGCTCGTCAACCCGGTTGACGGATCGGACCTCGTGTTCGAGCTGCTGAGCACGGTGACTGAAGATCCTCGGCAGGGCAGCGGCGTGGTGTCGATTCTGCGCAACGTCACCGACCTGCGGCGCGCCAGCGAGGAAATCGAGGAGAACTACCGGAAGATGCGCATCGCCGAGGCGCTGGCACGCGCGGAGAGCGACCGTCTGAACCTGATCATCGATTCGGTGGCCGATCCGATCGTGGTCGCCGACGCCGCCGGCGCGACCTCGCTGATGAACGAGCCGGCCGAGCGTCTGTTCACCCTGCCGGTGCGGGCGAGCGCCGTCGAACAGCGCTGGGTGCAGACCAACGACGCCCATTTCTCGTCGTTCATCGCCGGCATGCTGGTCAGCGCCGACCAGCGGCGTGCCGGTGAAATCGGACTCATCGATCCGAAGACCGGCGAGCCGATGCCGGTCGAAGCCATCGCCGGAAAGATTCTCTCGGAGCACGGTGAGCTGACGGCGGTCGTGACCATCCTCCACGACCGGCGTGAAGCGATCGAAAAGGCGCAGCTCTACGAACAGCTCAAACAGGCGTCGGACGAGCTCGAACGGAAGATTCAGGCAGCGACCGCCGATATCGCGCAGCAGAACGAGCTGCTGCGCCGCCAGGCGATCGAGCTGGAGCAGGCATCGGCTTTGAAGTCGCAGTTCCTCGCGAACATGTCGCACGAGTTCCGCACGCCGCTCAACGCGATGCTCGGCTACACGTCGATGCTGCTGCAGGGCGTCGCCGGACCGGTGGAGCAGCCGGTCAAGCGGCAGCTGGGGCGCATCGAGTCGAACGGCCGGCATCTTCTGACCATCATCAACGAGATTCTCGACATCTCCCGCATCGAAGCGGGACGCATGCCGCTGCAGCTGTCGACGTTCCGGCTGGCCGATCTGGTCAGCGAGGTCAAGGCCGAACTCGAGCCGATCATCATGCGATCGAAGCTCTCGATCGTGCTCGACCTGCCGAAGGATCTCAAACCGATCACCAGCGATCGGCAGAAGGTCAAGCAGATCCTGCTCAACCTGCTGAGCAATGCGCTCAAATTCACGCACCACGGCTCGGTGACGATGACGGCGCGACGCAATACCAAGGACCGCACGATGACGCTGTCCGTCTCCGATACCGGCATCGGCATTGCGCCGTTGGATCAGGACAAGATCTTCGAGGACTTCCGACAGCTCGACAACTCGCCGACGCGCGCCTACGGCGGGACCGGCCTCGGCCTCTCGATTTGCCGGCGGCTTGCGCAGATGATCGATGGACGAATTACGCTGCAGAGCGAGGTCGGCAAAGGGTCGACTTTCACGCTCACGCTGCCACTTAAGGGACGACGATGAACAAGAACGTCGCGCGGCCGCGCGTACTGCTGGTGGACGACTATCCGGATGCGCGCGAAATGTATTCCGAATACCTCGAGTTCTGCGGGTTCGAGGTGGTTGAGGCCGGCAACGGCATGGAGGCCCTGCAACGAGCCGCCGACGAAAACCCGGATATCATCCTCATGGATCTGTCGCTCCCGGTCATGGACGGTTGGGAGGCGACGCGGCGCCTGAAAGCCGACAAACGCACGGCGTCGATTCCGGTCGTGGCGCTGACGGGCCACGCCCTCGCTGGCATCTCCGAAGGCGCGAGAAAAGCGGGCTGTGACGCCTTTGTCACGAAGCCGTGTCTCCCCGAAGATCTGGTGAAGGAAATTCGGAAGGTCCTCGATGGCCAGACGTCTACGACAACCAAAAAGGTCCGCAGGAGCGGCAAACATGGCTAAGACATCGGGCGGCGCGCGCAAGGGCGCTCGCGCCGCGGGACCGCCTCGCGCGGTGGCGTCGGTCAAACGTCGAGCGAAAGGCTCGGCGCCGCCGGCCAAGGCAAAGGCACCCACCGGCAACGGCGCCGTCCGATCGGGTCCGGTCGTGGCGATGAAGAACGCCGCCAAGGCTCCCGTCAAGCCACGCCGCCTCCTCGATCGACGCGCCTCCGAGAAAACCGTCCAGGGTGGCCGGACGACGGTGGGGGAGACCGTCGTCGTGAGCCGTGGCAAGTATGTCTACTGCATCATCGAGTCGGGCGATCCACTGAAATTCGGTCCGATCGGGATCGGCGCGGATCCGTCGGACGTCTACACCGTGCACTACAAGAACCTCGCGGCCGTCGTCTCGGACGCGCCGCTCGAGGTGCTCGACTCGACGCGCGAAAACGTCCTTGCCCACGAACGCGTCAACGAGACGGTGATGCGCGAGCACACCGTCATCCCGATGTCGTTCGGCACGATCTTCAAGACGCGCGAGGACATCGTCGAGCTGCTGCGCTCGGCGGCGGAAGCGTTCGGCGACGTGCTGAACAAGATGCAGAACAAGCTCGAGTTCGGCCTGAAGGTCCTCTGGGATCGCGATCAGGCGATCCGCGAAGTCGAGA
>Ga0105248_10005356_pt1 | contig 14113 bp, 10 predicted proteins | sample KBSS34metaG_FD_81524 | JGI IMG/M metagenome (GOLD analysis project Ga0105248, IMG submission 81524) | Switchgrass rhizosphere microbial communities from Kellogg Biological Station, Michigan, USA - KBS S3-4 metaG | ecosystem: Host-associated > Plants > Roots > Rhizosphere > Soil | place...
GCGATTTCAGGAGCGCGAGAAGCAAACGGTCCTTCACAATACCCAGACCAACGCCGACCTGCCGACGCACGGCCGTTTCTGGATCGAGCCGGCGACCGGCCGGGTGCTCATGACCGAGCTGGTGGCCGAGGATCGCAGCCTTCGCGCGACCATCGACGTGACATTCCGGTCCGAACCGATCGACGGCATGCTGCTGCCGCTCAGGATGCAGGAGCGCTACGAGGGCCGCAGGAGCAAGTCGTTGATCGAAGGGTCGGCAACGTACGATAAGTTTCGGCAGTTCACCGTCAACGTGGACGAGCAGTTTCTACTGAAGAAGTAGGGCTGGGCGCGCCCCGCCCGGGAGATCATATGGCCGCACGACCGACGTGGAAGGGATATCTCAAGATCAGCCTGGTAAACATCCCGATCAAGGTGTTTCCCGCGACCGACGCCGGCGCCACGCTGAGCTTCAATCAGCTGCACGGCGAGTGTCAGACGCGGATCCAGCAGAAGCGCTGGTGTCCGAAGTGCGAGCGCGAGGTGCCCAACACCGACATCGTCAAGGGCTTCGAGTTCGAGAAGGGGCGCTACGTCATCGTCGACGAGGAGGACATCGAGAAGGTGCGCGTCGACTCGACGCGGGTCATCAATCTCGAGAAGTTCACCGAGGACACGTCGATCGATCCCATCTATCTCGAGCGGCCGTACTACCTGGCGCCGGACGGCCCGGTGGCGCGGCAGGCGTTTGCCGTCATCCGCGAGGGCATGAAGGGCAAGGCCGGCATCGGCAAGGTCGCCCTCTACGGGCGCGAGTATCTGGTGAAGGTGCAGCCGCGCGAGCAGGGCCTGATCATGTACACCCTGCGGCACGCCAACGAGATCCGCAGCATGGAAGCCATCGAGGAGCTCACCGACATGCCGGGCACGGTGAAGCCGGAGGAAGTGAAGCTCGCGAAGCAGGTGATGGGCACCTTCGAAGGGGACGTCGACCTGCAGGAGTATCGCGACGACTATCAGGTCGGCCTGCGCGAGATCATCGACGCCAAGATCGAAGGGCGCGAAGTCGTGGCGCCGGAAGTGGAAGCGCCGCCGAAGGTGGTCAACCTGATGGAAGCGCTGCGCAAGAGTCTCGACTCGATCGGGAGCAAGAAGAAACCGGCTGCGATGGCGCCGGCGCAGGATGAGAAGAAGCGGAAAAGGGCCTGATAAATGTACACACACACTCGCCGTTTCGTCGTCATCGCGCTACTGGCGTTCTCGATCCCCACGTTCGCACAGACGCGCGGGGTGACGGCGGAGGACTACTTCGCGTTCGAGACGCTGGGCGATCCGCACTTCTCACCGGACGGCTCGACGATCGCGTACGTGGTCACGACGGTCGATCAGAAACAGAATCGACGGAGGAGCGAGATCTGGTCGGTGCCGGTTGACGGCTCGCGGCCGGCAACCGCCTTGACGACGGCGCCGCAGTCGTCGAACAGCCCACGGTGGAGCCCGGGCGGCCGGTCGATCGCGTTTCTGTCGGCGCGGCCGATGCCCGGCGATGCGGCCGCCGACACGCCGCGCACCCAGGTCTGGCTGCTGCCGCTCGACGGCGGCGAGCCGCGGCGGCTGACGAACCTGCTCAACGGCGTGTCCGCGTTCCAGTGGTCCCCCGACGGCCTCAGGCTCGTCGTCGTCGGCCGCAGCGGGCCGAGCGACACGGCGAAGTCGCCGAGCGACGTGCGTCACTACGCGCACGCCAACTACAAGTTCAACGACAGCGGCTGGTTCGACGACAAGCGGACCCACTTGTGGGTCGTCGACGTCAAGACGGGCTTCGCGGCACCGATCACGTCAGGCGACGACTGGAACGACGCAGACCCGCAGTGGTCGCCCGATGGACGGAAAATCGCGTTCGTTTCCGACCGCACCGGCAAGGCGTTCGACATGGGACGCAACACCGATGTGTGGGTGATCGATGCCGCCGGCGGCGCGCTGACGAAGATCTCGGACCACACCAGCGGCGACAACTCACCGCGGTGGTCACCTGACGGCCAGACGATCGCATTTCTCAGCTCGGTGCCTGAGAAATCACATCCAAAGATCTGGCTGGCGTCGAGCAACGGCGGCGCGCCGTCGAAGCTCGCGGCGGACGGCGTCGATCTGATTCCCGGCGGGCTCCGCTGGGCGGAAGGCGGCAAGGCGCTCTACTTCGAAACCGGGTTCAAAGGCACGAGCCAGTTGTTCCGGGTCGACCTGGCGGCGCGGAAGGCGGCACCGGTCACGTCGGGCGATCGCACGGTCCACTTCGTCGACATTCACGACAAGACCGGCCGCCTCGTATTCGCGGTCAACGACCCGACGCACCTCGACGATCTCTACGTCTCGGATCTCAGCGGCCGCAACGAGAAGCAGCTGACGTATCTCAACGCCGCGCTCTGGAAACAGATGAAGCTGTCGCCGGTCGAACGCGTGGCGTTCAAGGGGGCCGACGGCTGGGACGTCGACGGCTTCTTCATGAAGCCTGTCGGCTGGGAGGCCGGCAAGACGTACCCGATGATTCTGACGATCCATGGGGGGCCATCCGGTCAGTTCGGGTTCGACTGGTACCACGAATTCCAGGTCTACGCCTCGCGCGGATGGGCGGTGTTCTTCACCAACCCGCGCGGCTCCACCGGCTACGGCGAAAAGTTCGAGCGCGGCATCGAGCTCAACTGGGGCGGCAAGGACTACGTCGACGTCATGAACGGCGTGGACGCGGCGCTCGTCAAGTATCCGTGGATCGACAAGGATCGTCTCGGCGTGACCGGCGGCAGCTACGGCGGTTACCTGACGAACTGGATCATCAGCCACACCAACCGCTTCAAGGCCGCGGTCACGATCCGCAGCATCTCGAATTTCATCAGCGACGATGGGACGAGGGATGGGGCGTACGGGCACGCGGACGACTTCACCGGCGACATTTTCGACAAGCACGATCTCTACTGGAACGCGTCGCCGCTGAAATACGTGCGCAACGTCAAGACGCCGACACTGGTCCTCCACTCGGACAACGACTTCCGCGTCCCGATCGAACAGGGCGAGCAATGGTTCCGCGCGCTGCAACATTTCGGCGTGCCGAGCGAGATCGTCTTTTTTCCGCGCGAGAACCACAACCTGACCCGAACCGGTGAACCGAAGCACCTTGTCGAGAGCATCAACTGGCAGGTCTACTGGTTCGAACGGTATCTGATGGGAAACGCGAGCGCGACGCCACCGGACGCCCCGGCGCGCACGGCGATGGCGACGCAGGATCGGCCCTGACAAGGATCTGGGCTGGGAGCTAACTGATGGGAGTTCTTCGCGTGGTCGTCGGCCTGGCGGCCGCCATCGGCATGACCGGCGCGTGGGTGCTGCTCGCATGCGCGATCATGGGCGTCAGCCTCTACATCGCGCGACTCGTCCCGTTGACCGGTCGCCGCAAACGCTAAGCGCAAGCCTGGGACGGGCGTCTTTTCATCCGCGGATTAATGGATTACACGGATTAAGCGGATTGGTGACGTCCGGCGCTGGCCGCGAAGCGGCCGGTCACGGCGAGAAGCGAACGGTGTGAATACGAGCCAGAAGAACCACCGGGCTCGTATTCACACCGTTCGTTTCTCACCGTGCGCGGCTACGCCGCGCCGCCGGACGTCAGCCTGCCAAGACGCCCGGCCGGCCGATCGAATGCGTTTCGCCACATCGCGCGTGCTGAATCTGCGAAATCCGCGTAATCCGCGGATAAGATCAACCTCCGTGTCTCCGACCGTCCGTCGCTCCCTCCTCGCACTCCATCAGTGGGGTGGCCTCTCAGGCGGTCTGTTCCTCGTCGTCATCTCGGTCTCTGGAAGCGCGCTGGTCTTCGAGAACGAGATCGACCGCGCGCTGAATCGTTCGACCTCCTTCGTCACGCCCGGCGCGGCGGCGCTGCCGATCGAAACGTTGATCGCCCGCGTACAGGCGACGTATCCCGCGGATCAAGTCACCGGCGTCCGGATCGCGGAGAAGCCGGACCAGGCGTACGAGCTGAGCCTGCGCAGCCGCCAGGGGGCGATGGTCGATCCGTACACCGGCGCGGTCCTGGGATTGCGGGATCACGAGGCGAGCTTTGCGCGATGGGTCCACCTGCTGCACACCCGCTTCGTGGCCGGCGAGACCGGCGAGATGATGGTCGGCGGATTCTCCGTGGCGATGCTGGGGCTCGCGATCACCGGCCTCGTGCTGTGGTGGCCGCGCAAGATCCTGACGGTCGGCTCCGCGTCGTCGTGGAAGCGGACGAACTTCGACCTGCACAACGTGCTCGGCTTCTACTCGTCGCTGGTGATGCTGTTCATCACGCTGACCGGCGTGCTGATCGCGTTCGAACGCACGACCGATCCGCTCGTCAAACGGCTGAACGATGTCCCCGACGCGCCCGCGCCGCAGTCGACGCCGGTCGCCGGCGCCATGCGGATCCCGGTCGATCAGGCCATCGCCGTCGCCGAACGCGCGCTGCCGGGCGCCTTCGCATCGAACGTCGGTCTTCCCAACGGTCCGAAAGCGGTGTTCCGGATCCTGAAGAAGTTTCCGGAAGATCGCACGCCTGCCGGACGCAGCCGCGTCTACGTCGATCAGTTCAGCGGGCAGGTGCTGCTCGTCGAAAACACGCGCACCGCGCCGCTCGGCACGCGCATCCTGAACCTGAAGCGCTCCGCCCATACCGGCGACATCTTCGGCGCCCCGACGCAGGCGCTCTACTTCGTCGTCTCACTCGGGATCGCGCTGCAGGCGATCACCGGCGCGCTGATCTGGTGGAACGGGCGAAAACGTGAACGGAGATGACTTAGGGAAGGAGCCATGCCTAGCAGCCCGTGGTGAAAACCATTTCTCGCGCACACATGGTTACGGCGACGGACTTGGTGATTGAGCGGCGCTCGATCGGTAGAGCGCGTCGTACAGGCCCTCGACGAATCCGTCGAAGTCGTGCTGGTCGAGAATCTGATTCAGTCGCACGTAGAAGGGATGGGCGGCGCTGCGCGCAAGATCCTGGGTCGCCCCCCACATCGAGGCTTACTTCGCGTGCCGCCGTCGTTTGCCCATTGCCATCGGCGACAGTGTAGTACGAGGGATGATCGAGTCGATCCGTCATTCACCGTCTGACCACGGGCCGATAGAGTTTTTCTGGACAGCGTCGCACCTGTAGACAGCGGTTTATACAGACCTGCGAAATCGTTAGAATGGCGCCATGCCGACAGCTCTGGAGGCAGTCCACGAGTACTACGCCACGTTCAGCACGCTGGATCTGCGTGCGATTCTTTCCTGCTTCGGCGAGCCGTGTTTGAGCATTTCTCCGCAGGGCGTGGTGTCCGCCGCGAACCACGCGGCGCTCGCCGAGTTCCTGACTCTGGCGATCGACGCCATGCGAGCGAAAGGGTTCGGACGGAGTGAGTTCGTCCAGCCGCACGTCACGACTCTCGGCGAATCTGATGCGCTTGTGCTGGGAGTGGCGGTGAGGTACACGGCTGCTGGATCAGAAATGGAACGGAACACCTTCGGCTATCTCATGCATCGGAGCGACGGCGGTTGGAAGATCGCGACGATCGTGGAAGCTGGACGGCCGACTCAAGACCGAACTCCATAGCGATCCACGTCTCCAGTGCCATGTGAAGAAACTGGCTGATCAGATCCGATGATCGAACGCGTGACGTTTCACGACTCTGGCATCGTTACACGGTGTCACAGTACGCCTGCCAGCCTCTCTGCGAGCGCGACCGACGGTGGGACTTTCACCACGGGCAGCTAGGCCGATCGGAAATCGATAAACCCGCGATCGATATTCACGCCGGAGAGCCGCACGCGCAGGCGATCCCCCACGTCGAGGCCCGGGTGCGATCCGAGGAGCTTGCCTTCGATCGGCGGCGTCTTCACCCGAACGAACGTGCCCTTGTTCGACGCGCCGGTGACGATCGAATCGAAGATGTCACCGACGCGCGACTGCACGACCATCGCCGCGGCTGACTTGCGGACCTGGCGCTCGACCTTGTTGGCCGCATCTTCCTGCTTCGTGCACTGGCTGGCGATCTGCTCGAGCTCGTCGAGCCCGTACGGCGAGGGGTGAGATGCGAGCGCGGCCTTGACGAGCCGCTGCGTCACGAGATCGGGAAAGCGCCGATTCGGCGCCGTCGAATGCGAGTAGTCGCGCACCGCGAGACCGAAATGTCCCGGCGGCTCCGCGCCCGGCGGATCGACCACGTACTCGCCGCGGCCCAGGAGACGGATGACGCTGGTCGACAGATCCGGAAATGTCGCGGGATCCGCCGCCTTGCGCCGATCGAGAAACGCGGCCAGCGCGATCGAGTCGGCCGCGGGCGGCAGGGCATCGCCCAGCTGCTCGGCCAGCGCGCGGATGCGATCCCACCGCTCCGGCGACTTCACCACGCGGCGCAGCGACGGGAACCCCTTCTTGTCCAGGAACCGCGCCGTCACACCGTTGGCCGCGATCATCAGGTTGGCGATGAGCGCCATCGCGCGACTGTGCTCCTTTTCGCGGACCTCGTGCAGCGTGTCCCCCTCGAAGACGTTCTCCACCTCGATGGTCTGGAACCCGAGCGCGCCGTGCTCGGCGCGCACTTTGTCGAGCGCCTGCGCGGCACGATCCTGGATCCGCAGCTGCTCGTCCATGCCTGCCACGGCCGCGGCCGCCGGCGGCAGCGCGCCGCCGCCCACCAGCCAGGCGCCGACGCCGTTGTAGGCGAGCTTCGCCTTGTTGTGTACGACCGCGCCGTACACGTCCGACGTCTTCAGCACCCCGTCCGGCGACACCACGAATTCGATGACGACCGACAGGCGATCCTGGCCGTCGTTGAGCGACGTCAGATCGGTGGAGAGCCGCTCGGGCAGCATCGGAAAGATGACGGCGGGCGTGTACACCGACGTCGTGTTCCTGGCCGCGTGACGATCGACCGGCGATCCTTTCGCGACCGACGCGTCGACGTCGGCGATCGCCACCAGCAGTTTGACGTCGCCTCCCGGCAGCGTCTCGGCCACCGACAACTGATCGAGATCGCGCGAGTCGTCGTTGTCGATCGAGCACCAGAGCAGCGCGCGCAGATCGCGCACCGGCTCCTCGGTCGTGGTCGCCGTGCCTTTCAGCGCGGCTGCCTGCGCGAGAGCGTCCTGGGGAATGTCGGGCTCGAGTCCACGCTCGCGCATGGCTTGGACGGCGATCGTCTGGAGATGCTGGCGATTGGTCATATGGGTCGTATCTCGCCGATTGCCGCCGCCATGTCTTCGACGAGGGCGTCGATCTGGGGTTGATGAGTGCGGAAGCTGAGCACGCACACGCGGCCGAGGGCACGGCCATGAGCCGTGCAGCCGGTGACCATGACGCGCCCCCGCTGTGTGGTCTTCTCCATGAGCGCCCGCGTCGCCGCGTCTTCATCGGCCTGCGACGCGCCCGGCCAGGTCAGGTGGAAGGCGAACAGCGACAGGTCCGGCTCGGCATCGATGACGATCCCCGGCAGGGCGCCGACCCGCCGGCGCGCATCGAGCGTCAGCGCGCGCTTTTCGGCGATCGCCTCCCGGAAAGCCGCCGCGCCGAACAATTTCACCGAGAGCCAGACGCGAAGGCCAGGAAACCCGCGCGAGAGCTCTGGCCCGTGCTGGCTCGGATCGTAGAAGTCCGCCGGGTGCGGCATCGCCGGCAGGTAATCGGCGGTCGCCTCGTGCGCCGCCCGCAGCGCCGCGCCGTCGCGCACGAGCAGCGCTCCGGTGCCGTAGGGCAGAAACATGCCTTTGTGCGGATCGAGCGTCAGCGAGTCGGCATCCGGCAGGCCGCGCAGCGTGTCGCGTACGCTCTCGTCCAGATAGAAGAAGGCGCCGTATGCGCCGTCAATGTGATGCCACAACCCTTCGCGCGCGCAGACGCTGTTGATCGCCTCGAGCGGATCGACCGCCCCCGTATTCGTCGTCCCCGCACTGGAGACGACCGCGAAAGGGGTGAGGCCGTCCTTGCGATCGGCCGCGATCGCCTCGTCGAGCCGGTCGAGCCGCATCCTGAAGCGATCGTCCGAGTCGATGCCCCGCACGCGATCGGGCATGATGCCGGCCAGCTTGGCCGACTTCAGGATCGAATGGTGCGCCTGATCCGAGGTGTACAGCACGCCGCGGCGGATCTCGGCGCCGAGGTGACGCTCGCGCGCGCACACGATCGCGTTGAACGTGGCCATCGAGCCGCCGGTTGTGAACAGGCCTCGCGCCGCCGGCGGAAAGCCCATCCAGTCGCGCAGCCAGTCGAGCGCGTTCGCCTCGAGCTGCACCAGCGCCGGCGCCGCCTGCCACACGCCGGTGTAGCGGTTGGTGGTGTCGGCGATGAAATCGGCGAGCGCGGCCGGAAAGATTCCGCCGCCCGGAATGTACGCAAGATACCCGGGGCTCGGCGCGGTGAACGAGCGTGGAATCCAGTCGCGGAACAGCTGATCGAGCAGCGGCTCGAGCGCGACGGCGTGCTGCGGTGCGGGCTCGCGAAGCGCGCGGCACAACTCGGCGGCATCGACGTCGCCGCAGGCGGGCTGACGATCCAGCGACGCGATGTGCGCGATGCACCGCTGGACGACCTCATCGGCCATCGATCGCATCCGCTCGGGGGAGTACTCGAGGTCTACTGGAGCCAATCCTTCACCTGGTAATACGCGCCGACGAGCGGCAGGAACCACGGGTTGCCGAAGTACATCGGGATCGGCGCGAAGCGATCGTCGAACAGCGGATGATCGATCGGCTCGCCGGCGATCCGGCGCGCGATCTGCTGACCGAGATACGTGGCCATCGCGATGCCGTGGCCGCTGTAGCCGCCGGCGTAGTACATGCCGTCGAGACGGCCCGCGCGCGGCATCTGATCGCGCGTGAACGCGACGTTGCCGCCCCAGGCGTACTCGATGCCGACGCCGGCCAGCTCGGGAAACACCCTGGTCATGCCCGCGCGCAGAATCGCCGCCGCGCGTCTGGTGGTGTCCCGATCCGGCCGGCCGAACTCGGCACGGCCTCCAAACAGCAAACGCCGATCCTTCGTCTGCCGGAAGTAGTACAGAAAATTCTTCGAGTCGAACGCCATCCGCCGCCTCGGCAGCAGCCCCGCGACCACGCTCTCGTCGAGTGGTTCAGTGGCGATGATGTAGCTGCCGATGGGAATGAACCGCCGCCGCAGCGCCGGCGACTCGTCACCGGTATAACCGTCGGTGGCCATCAGCACGTCGCCCGCCTCGACAGTTCCCGCGCTCGTCTCGACGCGCCACCCGCTTCCTTTGCGCTGAAGCGAGCCGACGCCGACGCCCTCCGTAATCGTGACACCGGCACGCGTCGCCGCAGCCGCCAGCCCGTGGACGTACTGCGCCGGGTTCAGTGCCGCACTCCGTTCATCCACCATGACGCCGTAGTACGCGTCGCTGCCGATCTCCGCCCGCTGCTGGGCGCGCGGCACGAGATGCACCTGGTGATCGAACACGCGCGCGAGCAGCGCCTGCTCTTCGCGAAACGCCTCGAAGTGCGCGGGCTTGAACGCCGCGTACACATGCCCCGTGCGCTGGTACTCGCAGTCGATCGACTCCTCGGCAATCAGCGCCTCCAGGCAGGCGATCGATTCGGAGGCCACGTCGAACAGCTCCCGTGCCCGGGATTCGCCGAAGCGCGCGACAAGGGCGCCCGGTTCCAGCTTCATGCCCGTGAGCACCTGACCGCCATTGCGCGAGCTCGCGCCCCAGCCGGCCTGCTCGCGCTCGATCACCGCGACCGAGGCCCCGGCGCGCGCCAGTTGCCGTGCCGCGGAAAGCCCCGTGTACCCCGCACCGACGACGACGACGTCCGCGCGCGCGGGCACGCTCGTACTTCGTACCTCGTACTTCGTACTTTTCTCGAGCGTGTCCAACCAGTACGAGTACTCGTTCACTTCAGCCGAGCCGACGCTGAGGCGAGGATGGTGCGACCGCGCTGCTCCTGGACGAACGCGACGACCGCCAGACGATCGCGCTGCCAGTCGGCGGCGAGAGGGATGTCTGCCGCGGCGGCAGCCGTCGCTCCGTCAACAGCGACCTGTCCGATCGTCGCCAGATACCGCACGACCGGAGCATGCTTCAGCACCTTGCCGCGGTTTTCGCCGCGCTTGACGTCGGTCGTCAGCCCGCTCTCGGTGACGACGAGGATGATGTCGGCGCGATCGCCGCGGGCGGCGTGCGGGAGATCGGAAACCGCCACAGCGACATGTAGAGGGGAACCTGACAGATCGATCTTGACGGTACCGTGCGCCGCCGTTACCGTCCGCTCGATCGCCTTCCGCGCGGCGTTGGCGTCGCTGCCCACGAACTCGGCGCGGCCGTCGACCACCATTTGCGGCGTATAGATGCTCTCGGTCGCGAATCGCGTCTGATACGCCTGTTGGCGGCTGGTGAGCGCAGCCGACGAAAACCGATCCTTCCAGCCGAGCCGATCCCAATAGTCGACGTGCTGGCCGAGACCGATGATCTCGGCGCCGGCCACCGGTTGCGTCGCGATCATTTTCTCCAGCAGCACGTCGGCCGGCGGACAGTCCGAGCACCCCTCCGACGTGAACAGTTCGACAATCACCGGCGTCGGCGGTGCGGCACGCACGGCGCCCGAGGCGAGAGCGAGCACAACCGCAGAGAACAGCAACGTCCGGCGCATACCAGTATTCTACCTACCCGACCTACCAGCCCAACCTGCCCTACCCGCCCTGAGTGCTTCTCTTGCCCCGTCGCATAACCAACCAGATGACGCTGCCAAACACAATGGCGACGGCGACGAACGTCAGGCCGAACAGCCAGAGGGTGGTGTAGAGAATCGACTGCGCGTCCATGCGCGCGTCGAGGACGCCGTCGCCCTTCTCGGCGTAGACCACGGGCACGTTCCGCAGGCGATCGGTCAGCAACTGCTCCCAGACGAGGATGTTGCCGCGGCCAACCTCGCGACCGGTGTTGTGATAGCGGATCTTGCTCGGCAGGTGCAGGCGGAACGCGACGATCTCACGGCCGTTCCAGCCGACGTCGCCGACCGGCTGTCCCGCGGGTGCACCGACCGTCTGCAGGTATTTGAACTGATCGCCGCCGCGGGTGAACTGATACTTGGACCAGGCAAACGGCGCGACATCGCCGAGCGTCCTGATGTCGTCGACGTCGAGACGGATGTGGACGAACCGACGGTTGCTCCGGCGCGACTGGCTGACGCGGATCACGCGCGTCACGGGGCTCGAGTAATACGCGCGGATCGCGGCGGTGTCGACGCGCGCCGACGGGCTCAGATCGAACGTCGTCCCGCGCAGCGCGTTGAGCGCCGCCAGCGAGCTGTTCACATAGATCGTCGCCGAGCCGTCGAGCGAGAGGTAGACCTCTTCCTCGTACTCGTACTGCTTGAACAGGCCGGTCGCGCCGCCGCACGCGCTGACAAATGGAACGCAAAGCGCGCAAAGCACGCAAACCAGAATATTTCGCTTCGCGGCCGTCGTGACCTTCGCGGCCTTTGCGTTCCCGTCTCGTGAGCAGCGAAGCATCTTTTTCAGATGATATAGTAAAAAATTGTGCTCTATCTGATCGACGGCAGCTCGCAGATGTACCGCGCGTATCACGCGCCGGTCCGCACCGCGGAGGGCGGACTGCTCCGCAACGCGCAGGGCACGCCGACCAACGCGGTCTACATCTTCGTCAACATGCTGCGCAAGCTGCTCAACGAGCACAAACCGGAATTCATCGCCGCGTCGTTCGATCTTCCCGGCCGCACCTTCCGCGACGACCTCGTCGACGACTACAAAGCCAACCGCGCGCCGATGCCCGGCGAGCTGGCGCAGCAGATCCCGATGGTGCACGCGGCCTGCGAGGCGCTCGGCGTGCCGATCCTCACGTCGGAACGCTACGAGGCCGACGATGTGATCGGGACGCTGGCGGTGAAGGCCGCCGCTGCCGGATTCGAAGTCGTCATCGTCACGATGGACAAGGACTTCTACCAGCTGGTCGGCGACGGCATCCGCGTCTATAACCCGCGCGACGAAGGCACGTGGTACGACGTGGAAGGCGTCAAGGAGAAGTTCGGGGTCGCGCCGGATCATGTCGTCGACGTGCTGGCGCTGATGGGCGACACGATCGACAACATCAAGGGCGTGCCGGGTGTCGGCGAAAAAGGCGCGCGCGAGCTGATCGTCCAGTACGGATCGCTCGAGAACCTGCTCGCGCACGCGGCCGAGGTGAAGAACAAGCGGTACCGCGAAGGGTTGCTGGCGAATATGGAAGCGGCGCGCCAGAGCCGCGAGCTCGCCCGTATCCGGACCGACGTGCCGGTGGAGTTCACCGCCGAGGAGCTCCGCTACCGCGCCGGATCGCGCGAGGCCGCCTTCGCCATCTTCAACGAGCTCGGGTTCCGCGCGCTCGCCAAGGAATACGCACCGACGGCCGACACCATCGCCAAGACCTACCGCATCGTCAACACGCCGGATGCCGTGCGCGCGCTGGCGGAGCGACTCCGTGCCGCCGGCCGGTTCGCGTTCCGCGTGCTCCCGGACGGCGTGACCGCGATGCGCGCTGCCATTGTCGGCATCTCGTTCTCCACCTCGCCGCGCGACGGCGACTACGTGCCGATCGGCCACCGGTCGCTCGACAACACCGAATGCCTGCCGCTCGAGGTCGCGCTGGACGCGCTGCGGCCGATCCTCGAGGACGAAGCGCTGAAGAAGGAAGGGCACGATCTGAAGTTCGACGCCATCGTGCTCGCACGGCACGGGGTCACGCTGCGCGGCCTCGACGTCGACACGATGCTCGCCAGCTACCTGCTGGACGCGACGCGCTCCGCGCACCTGATCGAGGATCTTGCGCTCGAGCACACGAGCTACAAGGCGCTCTCGGTCGAGGATGTCTGTGGGCGCGGCGCCAAGGCGATCTCGCTCGCCGAGGTGCCCGTGGACGCCGCGGTCGTCTACGCCTGCGAGCGGTCCGATCTTGTCGGTCAGCTGGCGCCGGCGCTGCGAGATCTTCTGGCGAAGGAAGAGCTCGCCGGGGTCTACGCCACGCTGGAGCTGCCGCTCGTTCCCGTCCTGGTGGCGGTCGAGCGCGCCGGCATCCGCGTCGACACCGCGTTGCTGGCGGCGCAGTCGCAGAAGGTCGATCAGGAGCTCGCGCAGCGGTCCTCGACGATCTTCGAGATGGCCGGCGGCGAATTCAACATCAACTCGCCGAAGCAGCTCGCCGAAGTGCTGTTCGACAAGCTGCAGCTGCCGGTGCTCAAGCGGACCGGGACGTCGAAGGCGCCGTCGACGGCGGTCGAAGTCCTCGAAGAGCTCGCGCTCACCCACGACATCCCGCGCCAGATTCTCGAGTGGCGCCAGCTGATGAAGCTGAAGGGGACGTACATCGATGCCCTGCCGCAGCTCGTGCATCCGGAAACCGGGCGCGTGCACACCTGCTTCAACCAGGCGGTTGCTTCTACGGGCCGATTGAGCAGCAGCGACCCGAACCTGCAGAACATCCCGATCCGGACGCCGCTTGGCCGCGAGATCCGCCGCGCGTTCATCGCCGATCCCGGCAACGTCCTGATCTCGGCCGACTACTCACAGATCGAGTTCAGGGTGCTCGCGCATCTCTCTGAAGAACCGGTCCTCGTCGATGCGTTCCGCGAGGGTGTGGATTTCCACGAGCGGACCGCCGTCAAGATCTTCGGCAACGAAAGCGGCAAGGATCCGCATCAGCTGCGCAGCATCGCGAAGATGGTGAACTACGCGCTGCTCTACGGGAAGGGGGCGTTCACGCTCGCCAAGGACATCGGCGTCACCCAGCAGGCGGCGCAGGAGTTCATCGACGCCTACTTCGCCGGCTTCCCGCGCGTGCGCGCCTTCATCGATCGGACGCTCGAGGAGGCGCGCGCCACCGGCGTCGTCAAGACGATGTACGGCCGGAGGCGGCTGGTGCCCGAGTTGAACAGCCGCGACTTCCAGCGCCGCGCGGCGTCAGAGCGGGAGGCGGTCAACATGCCGATCCAGGGGAGCGCCGCCGACATCCTGAAGCGCGCGATGATCGACGTCCATGCCGCGCTCCTCCCCTACCCCGAGGCGCGCATGATCCTCACGGTCCACGACGAACTGCTGTTCGAGGTCCCGAAGGCGCGC